>ERZ808240.4721-NODE-4721-length-11754-cov-22.720403_pt1 | contig 11754 bp, 5 predicted proteins | sample MGYA00521084_ERZ808240 | MGnify/ENA primary metagenome ERZ808240 (study PRJEB31516, sample SAMN03275571) | gut metagenome | biome: mammalia-associated habitat; material: feces | host: Papio cynocephalus | place: Kenya | collected 2012-08-06 ... | reverse complement strand
CACGGAGGCGGAGAACGGCAATGAAGCCCTAAAGACGCAGAAAAGCCCGCAGCATAATTGCTGCGGGCAGAATGGGGCGATATGAAGTTGTGGTGGGGCGGGCATCTGAAAATGGCCGCAAGAGGTATGGGACGCTTAATGCCGTACGCCGTAATACAAGTAATGGAAATCCTAGTAGGAACCCCGATCCTGCTGGCATACAGCAACCCATAAAGCTCCTCCATCCGGTTTCCTTCTGGCTTGCTCAGCCATTAACCGAATCGTACCAGACAGGTATCTCAGCTGGCGCTACATTTTGTCTCCGATTTATCCATTCCGCTCTTTTGATTATCAAACTCCGTTTATCCGCTAATCATCATGTTGCTTATCATCACCTACAATATTTACATCAAATTAATGGTCAGTTTCATAATCGACTTGTATTTCAGAAGCTACACCATGTATATTCTTTTGCAACGCGCTCTTTAACTGAGGACATTTTTGATAGTACCACTCAAGAAAAGCACCAAACAAGTGTGCTTCTGCTTGGCTGCGAATCTGTGCGGCATCCTCGATTTTGGAATAGCTCCCCAGATAATACACTTTCCGTTTGAATGTAATAACTGCAATATAGCGTTTACCACGCACCTGAACGCCTGTGTACCCGCTGGTGTTATTCTTCTGCGGCTTTCTGGGAAGTATCTTTTCAATACAGGTTCCGTCAATGAAATGACAATGATCGACAACTGTGCCATATTTACTGATTGTACTTAAGACTGCTTCCCGCCGCCCGCAACCGCAGCTTCTTGTCCCTGGCGTAGATAGGAGGGCGTTTGTGCTGACCTTCAGCGTATTCCCACAGTCACACTGACAAAGCCATGCGTAGGATGAGCCAATTTTCTCGTCCAATCTGTGAAGTACAGTGAGCTTTCCGAAACGCTGCCCGGAAAGATCTTTCATATTGTGACCCTTCCGGCTGCATCCGCAGCTCTGCACTTTATGATTTACGATTTTGTACGACTCCACGAGAAATTCCGTTCCACAGTCGCAGCGACATTTCCAAAGATATACGCCGCGCCGCTTTGCATCAGTCGGTGCGATTGCCACCACTTTGCCAGAGCGCATCCCCGTGATATCCCGCTGTCCGGGTTTGACGATTGTACTGCAACCGCAGTCCTGCACTGCTCCTCGCTGCAGACAGCGGGTATCCAGAAGGACTTCGTTTCCGCAATCGCAGTGACATTTCCAAACAACATATCCGGCCTTGCGCTCCGCAGTCGGCGAAACAACTACCAGCTTTCCGACGCGAAAACCGATTTCTATATGTGGTCTCATTTCGTTCATTGTTATGCCTCAGCATAAGCTTTTCTTCTGTCAGATTTTCTCCTAAACAGTGAGAATTCCTTGCCTATATAGCTTGAAATAGCTTCTTTCACACGGATGTGTTCATTTTCATGTCAAAGCAACTGCTTGCACGCAGCGTACAGTCACTCTGGACTGACCGCCGACCGTACAGGTGAACAGCGTCAAATCCCAATCCCCGCTAGTCATTTCTTCGACAGCAAAGGGCGATAAGATTTCGAGCGCAGAGACCTCATATTGAAAGACGTTTCCGTCCACATCGGTAAAAGTAACTTCGTCGCCCGGTGAGAGATCTTTCAGATGCCCGAAATGACTGTAATAATTATGGGCAGCAATCACCATATTGTTCATATAAGCAGAGCCAGCGTACCGGCATGGAGCATTTTTCAGATTTGGATAACTCCAGTTGCTGATGACAGGAAGCTCGAGGGATAAGTCGGGAATCCTCAGCACACCGATATATTTCTGCCCATCGACATCTTCTTCCGGCATATCCATTTCCGGATTCAGGATATAATCCGGAATGTATGCTTCCTCCAGAGATTTGCCGGATGGGAGTGCTGGAAGAACCATGCTGGTATTTTCCTGAACATCAGTGTTCAGCTGCTCCAGAGCCATGTTAGCAGAGATGCTTGCCATTTCATCGCTCCACAGATTGTATGCAGTAAGAAATAGGGCCGCTTCCAGAAGCAGCAGCCCTATTATTGTATACATTTTTCCTTGTTTATTCATGTCCGTTTTTCTTTCTTGAGAGGGCGCCTGCAATCAGGAACACCAGACCGACCGCTGCAAGAACCGGCACCGGCCACCAGAGAACGCCGGTCTGCGGCAGCTTATCGTCGGGATGCTCTGGAGGATTTTCCGTGTGCTCGCCGGTATTTGTGACAACGAATGTGATGCCATTGTGCGTGATGAGCACAGTGTAGTTTTCAAGCTCCTTTTCAACTACGCTCCATACGATCTTGGAGCCGTCATTGTTGTATTTTGGGAGTTCTCCCCATGTGTGCCTCCAGTTATTCGCTGCATTGAGTGTCACAGTGTCGTAAACAGTGCCGTCTCTGAGAAGCTGTATGACGACTTCCTTTGGTCTGGACTGCTGAATATCATCTTTCCAGACCTTGAGCACTCTGCGCTCAACCGTCTCGTCTGACGGGGTGGGCGGGTTCTCTGTCTGCGTATGTTTTGGCACTGCAATTACGTCATATGTCCAGGTGTCGCTTTTCTGATCCAGATTGGGCAGTGAAACAAGAAACGGCTCGGTTGTGTAGGTATAACCATTCTGCACAAGTTTTCGACCTACAACCAGATACAGCCCCGGTTTCAGGCTCGACTGCTGACTGGGGAAAGAAAGGATGCCCTGAGTATTTGTCTTTCCGCTGTCCATCGGCTTGAGCTGATCCCGATCTGCATACACGGCAAGAGTCTCCGCAAGCGTCTTCCATGCGTCGGTAGTCAGGCCGTTGACTTCAACAGGATAATTTTGAAAATCGCCGGCAAGAGTAAACTTTGCATACGCATCAACGCTGGCAGCATAGTAGAGATCGAATGTGACATCTGATACCGGCGCACCTTCATGCTTATATTCAATCGCGAGGGTCACATCCCTGTCCGTATCGATTGGACCTGCGGCAAACGCCTGCACAGGGAAAAGTGCAAGCATACATATCAGGCAAAGCAAACATGATATAACCCGATTACTCAGTTTTCGCATTTTTCTTTCCTCCGTCAGGTTTTTTTCCTGGCACAAGCAAAATAATCAAGAGAACAAGCAGGATTGGAAGCGCAACGATGGGCGCGACGATCAGAGGCTCAATTTGGATAGCATCCGAGGTCACACGGGCTGCCTGGGTCTCCGCCTGGCTTTCAACCCGGTGCCCCCGTACAAGGAGACGGTGTGAATTGATTCCGTAGGGCGTGCAGGTGACAAGCGTGCAGAGGTCTTTTCCGTCCTCAATGGTCAGCGCGGACACGTCCGCCGGTTCGACGATTAAAATCTGATCGACCTCATAGGTCAGCACCTCGTCCAGCACACGGATCACAAAGGTGTCGCCTGCGACCAGCTGGTCAAGATCGGAAAAGAGCCTTGCGCTGGGAAGACCGCGATGGCCGGACAGGACGCAGTGCGTGCTCTCGCCGCCGGTGGGAAGGCTCGTCCAGTCAATATGCCCCGCGCCGACCTGCAAAACGGAATCGTCCGTTCCGTGATAGATCGGCAGGGTGACCTCAAGGACGGGAATTTCCAGATAGCCTATGATGCCCGTTCCGTCCACATTCAAAAGCGCGTCATACTGCCGCTTCTGCGCGTCCGTCAGCGCAAAATCCGTGCTTCGCGTCAAAAGGGAGCGGTTGTAGGCGACGGCATCGTCCCACATCGTTTCATACCGGCTGCGATCCATCGTCTGCACCTGCTGCGCGTAGTTGGACACGACCTGCGTGGCGTGCAGGGAGTTCCAGTAGTTGCTGAGGCTCGGATACAAAAGCAAGGACACGCCTGCAAGCAGCGCCACAACCAGCAGGATCGTAGAAAGATGTTTTTTCATTTGCAGACGTCTCCTTGTCTCTGTACCGGGGTGCGCAGAAAACCTGCGCACCCCATATGCGGCTCTTGCGTTCTTCGTTACTTTTCGCTGTTCATGCGCTTGCGGGTCACAAGCAGCACCCCCGCGCCGACGACCAGCAGGCCGCCCAGCACATAGAAGATCGTGGTACCGATGCCGCCGGTGGAGGGAAGCTCCGCGCCGGACTGGTTGACCACATTGGCGGTCAAGGTCGTGGAGGGTTCGCCGCTGCCGACTGTGACCGTGGGCGAGCCTGTCGCCAATGCGCTGCCGTCCGCATTATACTGCGCCGTGATCTTGAACGAGACCGGCTCGCTCAGCAGGTTATAGCCCGCGGGCGCTTTCGTCTCATAGAGATAATAGGTTACGTTATCGTCCAGACCCTTGATGACGGGCTGCCCGGCATCGATGGCGTAGACGATATCCGTATCACCGGTCAGCGCGACGCGGTATACGCCGTCTGAGACCTTCACCAGACCGATCAGATCCGTGGTAACGGTCGGCGTGCCGGTTTCATCGCATTTGAGATCCGCGACCTTGAGCGTGCCGGACTTGGACAGGACGAACTTCGCGCCGGTCAGGGCGCTGCCGCTCTTGTCCACCTTGTTGACGCCCATCTTGAAGGTCCAGTCGTAGACCTTTTTGTCCGTGGTCTTGCCGGTGCCCTCGCCGTTGGGGTTGTTGCTGTACTCCAGATGGGCGGCGTTGTCCTGCTTGCCCTCGTCATAGACCTTGGCGTCCGCGTTCAGAACGCCGGTGTAGTAGGCGTACAGCTTGTCGCCCTTCGTGACCTTGCCATCCTTCACAGCCTTCAGGATGTCCACGGTGACGGTGAAGGTGTTGCCGTCGGCGGTCAGTGTGTAGTAATCGGTGCTCAGCGCATCGCCCGTGTCGTTGACCTTGATGGTCACGTCGGAAGCGCTCTTGACGTTGGAGGTCAGACCGGCGGACATGGTATCGCTGATCTTGTAGGTATACGTTTCATAGCCGGTGGTATCGGGCACGGCGGAGATGGTACGGAACTCCACGGTGTCGCCGATCTGGTTGTCGCCCACAACGCCCCAGGAATTATCGTCGTTGTGCTTGATCTGCTTGTCGAGACCCGGCTTTTCGCCCTTCGGCTCGGCGGTCACGTTGCCGACCACCTGCATGATGTAGGCGGTGTAGAAATCGTCCTGATCGCTCAGGGTGTTGTCCTTGTCCTTGACCAGATAGTAGCCGGCGGAAAGGCCGGAGATGGTGTAGCTGCCGCTGCCCGCGGTGCTCTCGGTCGGGTTTTGCAGATACTTGGCGACCTCCTCCGCAAAGGCCTTGGCGTCCGCCTCGTTTTTCAGGCTCGCCGCCTTCTCGGCCGCGTCGCCCAGGGCGGTCTTGCCCGCATCGGTCACGCCGCTGCCCCAGGTGATGTTGGACAGGATCTTGTTTCCGTCCTTCTCGGTCAGATCGCCCGCGAAGATCTGATACGCCTCATAGGTGTGGCCGGTTTTGTCGTTTGTGATGGTGATGGTGTAGGTCTCCGCGGCGAAGGCGGTGACGCTGAGCGCCAGCGTCAGAACCAGCGCCAGCAGCAGGGAAAATGCGCTTTTGACTGTTTTCATCATACATGACCCTTTCTTTTTCTATGTTTGTTTTTCTTATATCCAAGCACCAGGCTGCCGGCGATCAGAAGAGCGCCTGCCGCTGTGAACCAATAGATACCGATACCGCCGGTCTGCGGCAGCTCGTAACCAACGCCCTCGTTGGTAACGGTCACGGTCTGCGGATAGCCGTTCTTCGTGATGGTACGGATGGTTTGATCCAGCAAATACCCCTTCGGAGCCTGGATCTCCCGATAAAGATACGTCTCGCGGCGCAGACCGATCCAGGTGAGGGAACCCTGCTCGCTTTCGACGTTGCCGGTCTGAGCGACCTGCGCAAGATACCACGTTTTCCCGTCCTGCTCGATGGTTTCGGCAGGCTTGTTCGTGGGCTTGTCGCCGGGGAGCGAATCATAGTCTAGCCTGTCGTTTTTGTTCGGGCTGTAGAGCGCGAACCATGCGCCCGCGATGGTGATATCCTGTGCGGTCTGATCGACCTTGCGGATGGTGAGCGACCAGACGTCGTGGAAGTTCACAGCGGAGATCTGCTGTGTCTGGTCGTTCTGGTAGATGAACGTGTAGCCGGTGGCGTCCGTATGGCGGTTGAGGCTCTGGAAGAGGTACTCCGGGTCGTCGGACTGCGGCAGCTCGACGATGGTGTAGCTTTCGTTCTGCGTCCACGTCCAGTCTGTCTCTGTCGGCGTCCATTGGCCGTCCGCATACGTCCAGACCTTGAGATCTCTCAGCATCATTTTATTGCTGGCGCTTTCGCCCTTCGGAACGGTCAGTTCGATCACGCTGACGGCGTTCGCTTTTTCGGCGATGGTCGCTTCATCGGCCGTTTTCAGGCTCTTTCCGGCATAGAGCAGGAAGCGGAACGTCTCGTTCTGCTTGGCGATGACGCTCTTTCCGTCGCGGTCAACGAGGGACTTTTGCAGGTATGGGCGCGTGGGCAGCTTCACGCCGACCTTGAGCGGCGCGGCCTCCAGCTCCTGTCCGCCGCCGACGCTGTAATGATAGCCGAAGCTGTTCCATGCGCTCTGGCCGTAGTCCGCATCGGCGTCGGTAACGGCGTGGAAGCGAACCGTCACATGAGAATTTCCCGGAATGGCGTCCTTGTCGGTAATGACGACGCGGAGCGAACGCATATTGGTCGGATAATCGCTCCACGTGGACGTACCCTTCCAGTCGTCTGAATCAAACTCGGTTTTGTCGCTGTAGCTGACGGTGTACTGGCTTGTTGCATTGAGCGTCGTTTCGGTGCCTTTCTCGTCTGTGACCGTGACGGTGACGTCGGGGGTTTCGGCAAAGCTGACCGCAAACTCGCTGAACCGCGGATCGTCCTTCTGGAAGCTGGTGTGGTCGCCCACATACGGCAGCGTATCGATGAGGGTGAGCGAGGTCATGGCCGTTTCATCCGGCGCATCAACCTGCAGCGTGTAGATGACCTCCTGCGCGCCCTTGTCCGGCAGGAGAATGTAGTTCTGTTCGCCGCCGTTGCCATTCGCGGTTGTTTCCGAATCGCTCGCCAGTTCGACTGTTTTGAGCGAGCTGGTGGCGAAGCCGAAAGCCGTGGTGACCGGCGCGGAGTTGCGCACGGACAGGCGGTTTTCGTCTTCACCCGCCGGGTCGAACGCCGTAACGTTGCCGTGGCTCGTTGTGCCGTCCCAGTTCTGATCCTGTGCGGGCGTGACATAACAGGTATTGACATAGACGGTGTTATCGTTGCTGCCATCGGACCGTTTGGTTTCATAGGTCAGGGTCAGCTTCCCGCCCGGAGAAATGGCGTACGATTTGACGGCGGGGAATCGAATGGAGAGGGCGTAATTCCTGTTTTCAGTATCCCTCGTCACGCGAAGAGATAAGGTTCCGTCAATCCCGGCTACCTCCACCGCATCGCCGTCAACTGTGAACGACTTTGCACTGCCAGATACCCACACTTTTCCGTTTTCTTCGTCAGTCCATTCGATCGAAAACAGCGTACTGTTGCCACACTTGATCGCTCCGGTCGGTCTGTACGGGGCTTGCATGACGTCCGTGACAGTAAAGCCTTCGAGCGATGTGCTTCCGTCGTTATACACGGTGACCTCCCAGCGAAGCGTGTCTCCCGGGTACGCCGAAATGGGATCTTTTGTTTCTCTGCCGTCCGTGGAAATCGCCGCTGCCAGCCGCTTCGAAATACCGGGCTTTATCTCGCCGCGGTATTGTGTGACCTCGGAATAGAGCCACTGCGTATCGGTGGACTCGCCAGTGAATCCACTAGACGCAATCTGCGTGTTGTCGACCACCCGGCAGCCGCCGTCGTTGGGGACTTCCACATCCTTCGACGACCATTTCAGAACGATAGAATTGTCGCTGACGCTGACGCCGCCATCGTTATAGTTGTAGTACGGCATGGCGATGCCGTTGGTCGCGGCGTCTTCGGTCTGCGCAAAGTCGCCGATCGAAGCACGATAGCAGAAGTTGATTGCTTCGCCGGGCTCCAGATAACAAAGCTCGCACGCTTCATCGTAGAGGATACTGTTGCTATCAGTGTATGAAGGTTGGGAATACCGGAAGGTCAGCTTCTGCGGGTCATTTTCGTCTTTGCTGCATTCGACGCGCGCCTGTTTCCACTTGTAGTTTTTGTTATCCTCCCGCTTTACAAGCGGCTCGTATAATGTGTTGGCGGACGTGGATGGGTAAGCGCTTACGTACTCGCCCATCGAAGCGAACTTGAAGCCTTTCGGCAGAAGATCCTGCATATCGGTCAGATACAGGCGGGTGTCGCCATCGTTGCACAGCGCCACATAATAGATCACGCTCTGTTCATTGACATAGCTCGTGAGATCCGGGAAGTAGTTGCCTTGGCCGGAAGCATAGTAGTAATTCCGGTAAACGCCCTTTTGCAGATAGGCCTTCGCCTCCTGTCTCAGCGTGTGCGTAACAGCCGAGCCCATGCCGTTGAGATAGAAGGTATTTGTCGGCGTCAGCAGCTTGTTCTGCGCCACATATTCCTGCCAGTCATCGCCTTTGGGGAAGGTCAGGCGGATGTAGATATAAAGCGGCTTGTTCGCCGGGAACGTGACGGAAAAATCATCGCCCCAGACGATCTCCTGCTGGTTTTTCGTGCCGCTTTCTTGAATACTCCAGCCGCCTGCTACATTTATATCAGTTGTCGCCCCTTCGTAGCCGACGATCCAGACGCTTCCGGGCGTTTTGTCCTCGCTCTTGTGCCATTGGAACTGATTCGTGTCGCTGAGGAAGTAGCTGAGCGGCAGACTGTCTCGCAGGTTCTCTTTTTTGAGCGTGATGCTGCCTGTTACTTCTTCGCTGCCCTCGCCTGCCGGATGGAGCGCAATGCGGTAATAGACGGTTTCGCCCTCGCTGACGGTGCTCTGCACTGCGCCGTCTTCCTTCGTCGTGGCTTTAATATCCTGCTCTGAGACGATCCTTTTGTCGAACTTGATCATCGAGCCGGTGATGGTGCCAACGGTGTCGTAAAGACGGTGCGCCACATGGTCGTTCAGCCAGCTTTCATTATTCAGCATAAACGTCATGCCGCTGACGGAAAGCTCCTGCGGGCACACATACGCCTTGTAGCAGATCTTGTTGTTTCCCTTGTAGTCCTTGAGATACCACTTGATCACGGTATCAAGGCCGGACTTTGCCTTGGAAACAGTCACAGTATCGGCGTAATACTCTTCGAGCCAGACGCCGGAATAGGTTCCCTCCGTGCTGAGCTTATAATATTCCGTGCCGTCTACCGTGACGGTCGGGCAGTCCTTCGCCCAGTTGGCGCTTTCGTTCTTTTCTCTTTCCGCCAGAAGCACCTGCGCGCCGGTCATATGATCGGTCGCCGGCAGCAGATCGTAGGCATTGCTGCCGCTATGATCGATCTGAAGCGTGTAGTCCACAGTATCCCCATCCTGCGGGGCGTTTTCATCTGAGATCTTGCTGCCGTCCTGCCTTGCCGCCAGCTTGTGCAGCTTGATCTCCCTGTTCCAACTACTGGTATATTCGGCCTCGCCGAGCGATGTGCCGTCCTCGCTCAAAAAGTGGGCGACGTTTGTGAAAGTGTCATATGTTGGAGAATACTCCGTTCGCAAATCACATCCCAGGCGCATGAAGGAGGTTTTGTTGGTACACTTGAGCTCGATCGAGACGGGTTTTCCGCTGTGTACCGGCTTCAGCTTCCCGTCTTCGCCCCGCAGATCCCACTTTGCCTGATAGGTCGTATCGCCGGTAACGAACAGTCCCAGCTCATCCAGTGTGGACTGAATCGCTTCCTTTGTGACCGCGCAGGCCACGGATTTTGCTTCGACTGTTCCGCTGGCCTGACGGCTGATGACAAGCTTCGTCTTATCCTTGTTCCAGCCTATCGTGAACGATGCGCCGGTCGCAAGTATCGTCTCGTCGTTGCCTGTCGTCCACATGCCGTTGTATTTTCCATCCACATCTGGGCTGACCGACGATACGGTGGCTGTCGCATCGTCGCCAGTGACGGTTTTTACGGGATACGTCTTTGCATCACAAATCGTCGCATTGGAGATCGTTACGGAAAGACCCTTTCCGTACGTCGTGTCCGTGAACATTTTATACAGATCCGACGCGCTCATATAAAGCTCATTCGGAAGCGTATCCTCGACGGATGCGAGCCCCTGATAGGGCATGGAGCCGTTGTTCGCAGCAGAGATCCGATAGGTTTTTTCATTGCCGCCCTGGGTTCCGCCCGACCCTTTTTTGGTATAGGACATGTTAGCTTCGCTGGGAGTCACCTTATTTTCGCAGGAAGCTGTGCTTGTCTGATCCGCGCTCCAGCTATAGTGAACGGTCGCCTCGGCTTTGTTTTGAATGGTATATTCCGTTCCTTCCTGCGGAGTGCTTTCAAGATAGATATCCGGCAGCTGAATGCCGACGCTTGTGTCAGGACACTCCTCCGTGACAGGTCCGCCGGCGCTGCTGCTCGCGGTATTGATTCTCGTCCATGAAACGGTCAGCGAACGCCCGTCTTCGGAGATGCTGAGTGTGGGCTGCGTGTATTCACTGTCCGGATTTCTGTAGGAGATGGCAAATACCGGCTTTCCTGTATCCTTCGCGGTAACGTAATAATAATAGGTTTTAAGATCACTGGTGTCCTGTAATTTTTTATCGAACACATACGTCTCGTTCCTGATCGCAGCAATAACATCCGGGTCAAAGTGGGTGCCATCCGGCAGCGTCAGCGTGTCTGTAAAGCCCACAGACTTTACAAAGTCCTTGCCGACACCCTCCAGCGTCGTCTGCTGATCCCGCTCGACGTCGATATGATACCACAGGCGCGTGATGGTCGGGTTCCCGTCTTTGTCGGAGCTGATATACGGCAGTCTTTTGTCGGTCGCGTTGGTCTTGCTCAGGGTAAAATCATCCCGCTTGGTTTCCCAGCGTGCCGTAACAGCTTCGCCCACCGCCGGTTCTTTGATCTTGGGTGTGTCGCTGCCGCCGTCCAGTTTATCCTTTTCTTCCTTCGTCAGAAGCGTGCCCCAGATCTCGACCGTACCGCCTGCGGAGTTGGGACTCGGATATGCGCAGGGCAGATCGATGTTCAGCGTATCGCCGTGGATCGGCTGTTGGATCTCGTAGCAATAGGTATACTGGCCGTTGTCTTCCTCAATGCGCGTGACCGTATACGAATACGTACTACCGTTGGTTGCTGTGAACGTGCCGCTGGTGGTAACAGACGGCATGCCGTCTGCGCTGGCATTGTTCGTCTGCGGATCCGTCTTTTGAAAGCGCATATAAATGCGCGTGACCGTGCCGTTATCCTCTGTGGTCTGTTCGCCGTCCTGTGCATTGTCCGAGAGAGACACGTTGGCCGTAAACGTTTCGCCGGTATAGAACAGCTTTGCACCGTCTTCGCCGGTGCCGTGGCCTTCACCGGAGAAGGTCAGCTTAAAGGGCGGTTGGGAGGGGTCTGCCGCCGGAGCCTTTTTGGGGCTGGACGCCGGAAGTGCGCCAAAGCCGATTGCTGCGGTCAGCTCCTCTTCTTCAACTTTGCCGTTTACATCGCCCACGGCCGCTGTTTCCGCGTCCAGTACGATACCGGCATGGTCGGCAAACCCGTCTGCATCCAGATCATAAAATGCAACATCGCCGGGCTTCGGGGTGTAGCCTGCTGCCTCGTGATACAGCTCCTGCGCCGTAAGCGCGTCGATCCAGCCCGCGCAGGTATCCGCGTGCGGGAAGTCCTCGCTCACACCGGCGCTATCCAGACAATAGCGCGCGAACAGCGCCGACCAGTCGGGCGCATACGCGTCGCC
>ERZ808240.4720-NODE-4720-length-11756-cov-10.258781_pt1 | contig 11756 bp, 6 predicted proteins | sample MGYA00521084_ERZ808240 | MGnify/ENA primary metagenome ERZ808240 (study PRJEB31516, sample SAMN03275571) | gut metagenome | biome: mammalia-associated habitat; material: feces | host: Papio cynocephalus | place: Kenya | collected 2012-08-06 ... | reverse complement strand
AGGAGACCGGCATCAAGTGGCCGCTGACCGACTACCAGCTCATGCCGAACATGGCCATCGTCGACGCCGATAACTGCATGACCGCCCCGCGCGGCCTGACCGCCGCCTCCGGCATCGACGTCATGACCCACGCCATCGAGTCCTACGTCTCCATCATGGCGTCCGACTACTCCAAGAGCCTCTCCGAGCGCGCCGCCAAGCTCGTCTTCGAGAACCTCCCCTCGAGCTTCGACAACGGGGCCAAGGACCCGCACGCCCGCGAGGAGATGCACAACGCCTCCTGCATGGCCGGTATGGCCTTCGCCAACGCCTTCCTGGGCCTCAACCACTCCATGGCCCACAAGCTCGGCGCCTTCCATCACCTGCCCCACGGCCTCGCCAACGCCGTCATCCTGACCCGCGTCATGCGTTACAACGCCGCCGAGGCTCCCGTCAAGATGGGCACGTTCTCCCAGTATCCGTACCCCAACGCGCTGCATAACTACGCCGAGATGGCCCGTTACTGCGGCATCGAGGGCAAGGACGACCGCGAGGTCTTCGAGAACTTCCTCGCCAAGCTCACCGAACTCTGCGACTACATCGGTGTCAAGCACACCATCGCCGAGTACGGCGTGGACGAGAAGTACTTCCTCGACACCCTCGACGAGATGACCGAGCAGGCCTTCAACGACCAGTGCACCGGTGCGAACCCCCGCTACCCGCTCATGAGCGAGATCAAGGAGCTCTACCTGGATGCCTACTACGGCCGCGAGCCGCAGGACTACGGCGTCTGCTAGTCACCCCCGGCTATCTCCAGCCATCTTTTACGGAAAGGGGTGCAGGCGGCACCTCGGTGCGCACCCCTTTCCGTCACACATTCGCATCGTTGAAAGGATGCAACCATGCTGCTCCCCGATTCCAAGACCGAACTCGTCCGTCGCGGCAACAAGGTCGTCTACGACCTCGGTGACAAGATCGTCAAGGTCTTCAACGAGACCAAGCCCGTCTCCGACGTGTTCAACGAGGCTTTGAATCTCGCCCGCATCAACGAGTGCGGCATCCGCAGCCCCAAGGCCCTCGAGGTCTCGCAGGTCGAGAACGCCAACGGCTGGGCACTGGTGACCGAGAAGGTCCCCGGCACCACGCTGGCAGAGAAGATGTCCGCCGAGCCCCAACGCTTCGGCGAGTATCTCGAGATGTTCGTCGACCTTCAGATCGAGATCCACGGCTACACCTCGCCGCTGCTCAACCGCCAGCGTGATAAGTACGCCCGCATGATCGACAGTCTCGATCAGCTCAATGCCACCACCCGCTACAACCTTCAGGAGCGCCTGGACGGCATGAAGCGCGAGAACAAGGTCTGCCACGGCGACTTCAACCCCACCAACGTCATCCTCGGCGAGGACGACCAGCTCTACGTGTGCGACTGGGCGCACGCCACCCAGGGCTCCCCTGCCGCCGACGTCGCGATGACCTACCTGCTCTTTGCCCTCAACAGCAAGGATCAGGCCGAGACCTACCTCGAGATGTACTGCGATCGCGCCGATATGCCGATGCAGGTCGTCCGTCAGTGGACGAGCATCGTCGCCGCTTCCGAGCTTGCCCGCAAGCGCGACGTCGACGCCGACTTCCTCGAGAGCTGGATCGACGTCGTCGATTACCAGTAAATCCAAGCGGAACATCCCGCAACGGAGGCACCATAAGGCCCCGGAGTTATACGGCTCCGGGGCCGTTTGTTTATGAGAGGCAATCACGCTGGAACATCTACGCGAGCGGCGAATGCTCATCAAAGAGGTAGGCGATAACACAACCGGAATGACAGGTCACGGTCGCGGTCTCCGAGGTGACGAAATTCGATATCCCCTGGTCCCCCAGGAGCGGCAGCTCGAAACGATCAAGCTCCCACTCAAGACCCTCTTCGGAGACGACCGTACCGTCCGAAAGCGCGATGACGGAAAACCGCCGGTCGCGAGCCTTCGTCATCGACCACGTCATACCGCCGTGGAGAATACGGGCCTCGAAGCCGTTCTCCATGATCGAAACCGAGCCGGAACGATACCTACAGAGCTGTCCCAAGACCGATAGGGCGAGGTCGGGTTTTCCACCGCAAGCGCACGTCACCAGGATATCGGCTCCATGCCAACGGCGGTCGACCGCATCGAGCGCAAGCGCGAGGTCGGTCTGATCCTTATACGGATCGAAGCGCTCGACCTCGAATAAACGGCTCTCATCGACCAAAGCGCGGGCATCCCGGCTCACGGTGTCGGCATCGCCTACAAACAGATCGCATGAGAGCCCCGCAGAGAGGAGGGCGTCAAGCCCTCGATCCACCGCAACGACAGCGTCGCAGCGCCCCGCCGCATCAATCAGGACATCGGGCGCGGCAACAACGGGAGAGCCGCAGACAATCATAATCGGCATGGGCAAACCTAACTCTCGAACGCCAAAGCGGCTACGGGGTCGAAACCGCTAAACTTGTTTACGACACAACGGTATCGATATCAATCCGCGCGAATCGACCTCTTAGCTCATATCTGACGGGCAAAGGCGTCTACCTGCATAAACATGAACAAACCTACGCGATTTGATGAAGATACAAGTGCTGATAAAACTGTCAAGTAGTTTTATCAGAATAATCCGTAAAGGGTCGTAACGGGACACTTACCGAATAATGACACCGGAGCTTCGCTTTGCCAAAGAAAAGTAAGCGACAGGTGTTATCTTAAATAACGCCGAAGGTTCCACCGCGCACGCGTCGTGGAACGAATCAAACGAGCTTCATTCACACCACCGATTCGTGCACCGCCGGACTTCGCAAATCATTACATTAGGCATGGGCTGCCGCGGATCGATTGGACTGAATGTGAGCGACGAGAAGCTAAAGCAAACACCTAATAAAACCGTTTCGAAATCGCCCGCCCCGCATGCGCCGACGATTTCGAAAGACGATATCTATCTCTACGGATTAGGCAGCTGGGAGCGCAGCTGGGAGAAACTCGGCGCGCACCCCGACACGCAATCGCGCGTACGCGGTTGGCGTTTCGACGTGTGGGCACCCGAAGTCAAGAGCGTTCGCGTGATCGGTGAGTTCAACGAATGGGATGAATCGGCGAACTTTCTCGAGCGCCTCGGATCGTCCGACGTCTGGGAAGGCTTCATACCCCGTGCCCAGCAGGGACAACTGTACAAGTATGTGATCGAGACCGAAGAGGGCGAGCTGCTCTACAAAGCCGACCCCTACGCCTTTAAAGCCGAATGTCCTCCGGGGACTGCTTCGGTCCTCTGGAGCATCGAAGGTTACCGATGGCAAGATGGCTCGTGGCTCAAACAACGTCGCGAGCACAACCACATGAAGCAGCCGCTCAACATCTACGAGGTCCACTTGGGTTCTTGGCGTCGCCACGGCGACGAGCCTCAGGGGGATCCCGATGAGTTCGGCAACTATCCGGGCCCCATGGATCCGTTCCCGGCCCAGCGCGGCGCCTACTACAGCTACGACGACCTTTCCGTCGAGCTGGTCGATTACGTTCGCGACATGGGCTACACACACATCGAGGTCCTGCCCGTTATGGAACATCCCTTCGATGGTTCCTGGGGCTACCAGACCACCGGATACTATGCCGCTACTTCACGTTACGGAAACCCGCAGCAGTTCATGCATTTTATCGATGCGTGCCATGCTGCCGGCATCGGCGTGATCCTCGACTGGGTCCCCGGCGGTTTCTGCGCGGATGCCCACGGACTCGCCACCTTCAACGGGCACATGCTCTACGAGCACGAGATCCATCCCAACTGGGGCACCCATAAGTTCGACTATGCTCGTGGCGAGGTCCGAAGCTTCCTGGTTTCGAACGTCCTCTTTTGGCTCGAATGTTTCCACGCCGACGGTATCCGCATGGACGGCGTCTCAAGCATGCTCTATCTCAACTTCGGCATCGATGATCCGAGCCAAAAGAAATTCAACAAATATGGCACGGAGGAGGATCTCGACGCTTCCGCATTCATCCGCCAGGTGAACTGCGCCGTCGAACATGCCTTCCCCGACGTGATGATGATGGCCGAGGAGTCGACGGCATGGCCGCTCGTCACCTATCCGCCGCAGGACGGCGGTCTGGGCTTCCACTATAAGTGGGATATGGGCTGGATGAATGACACCCTGCACTACATGCAAACCGATTTCCCCTGGCGCCCGGGCAACCATGGACTTCTCACGTTCTCTATCATGTACGCGTTCACCGAGAACTTCATCTGCCCGCTCAGCCATGATGAGGTCGTTCACGGCAAGTGTTCGCTCATCGGGCGCATGCCGGGTGACTGGTGGCGGCAGTTCGCCGGTCTCCGCATCCTCGCCTTCTACCAGATGATGCATCCGGGTGCCAAGCTCAACTTCATGGGTAACGAGATCGCCCAGTTCATCGAGTGGCGGTATTACGAATCCATCCAGTGGTTCCTGGTCGAGCAGTACGAAACGCACGCCCATCACCAGGCGTTCATCAAAGCACTCAACCACCTTTATACGGCCGAACCCGCCCTCTACGAGCGCAGCTATACCGATGACGGCTTTACCTGGATCGATGCGGACAACGCGAAACAATCGATCGTTTCCTTTGTGCGCCAGGGTGAGGAGGTCGACGACGACCTCGTGATTCTCATCAACTTCGACCCTGCCAGCTATGAAAGCTACCGGGTCGGCGTGCCGCGCGAAGGCGACTGGAATGTCATCTTCGACTCCGACCGTCCCGAGTTCGGTGGCAGCGGATACGCGGGCGAAGAGCCCTATACCGTCTCGAGCGAGCCTTACCCCTGGAACGGGCAGATGGACTCCATCGAGATCAAGGTGCCCGGACTCGCCGGCGTCGTGCTCAAGCGCGTGGGGCCGAGCTCCTACAAACCGCCCGTCAAGAACCAACCCGAGGCCTCCGAACTTCCGAAATCCTCAGGCGCAGGCAAAGCGATCGTGGCAGGCAAAGCGATCAAGCCGAAGCCCGCTTCTCGCGCAAAGGCGAAAGCGAGCGCGGCATCTAAGAAGACCTCCAAGGCCAAGGCAAAATCGACCGGCGCCAAAAGCAAAAAGGCGTCGTCTAAAACCAAGGAGCCGACCGCGTAACCCGCATGTTAATTACCCGCCTCGCCAAAGTGCGGGGCGTAGGATAGGTGTCATAACCGTTCCGGGGATGTGTTCCCGGGGGAAGGAACGTATGAATAAGATTTTCGAAAGCAAGCAGGAGTTCATCGAGCTCTACCGCGCCCAGGTCATGTCGATCTCGGGCAAGAGCGTCGAGGACGCCAGCGACCTCGACCGTTTCAACGCGCTCGCCAAGCTCGTCGCCGAGAAATCCCGCACCGTCGCCACCGAAAGCGACGCCCGCGCCAAAAAAGAAGGCAAGAAGCGCGTCTACTACTTCTCGATCGAGTTCCTGATCGGACGTCTGCTCGACAATTACCTGCTCAACTTCGGCGTCCGCGACCTCGTGTCCGAGGCGCTCGACGACATGGGCTTCGACCTCTCGACCATCGAGAACCAGGAGCCGGATCCGGCGCTCGGCAACGGCGGTCTGGGACGCCTCGCGGCATGCTTCCTCGATTCCATGGCCGCCGAGGGCATCGCGGGTTACGGCAACGGCATGCGCTACCGCTACGGTCTCTTCAAGCAGGAGGTCGTCGATGGCAAACAGGTCGAGACCACCGACGAGTGGCTTACCCACGGCTATCCCTGGGAGGTCCGCCGTCAGGACAAGGCCGTGCGCATCCAGTTCGGCGGGCGCGTCGAGGGCTACGAGGAGAACGGCCGCATGTTCTACCGCACGGTGGACTCGCAAGACGTCCTCGCCGTTCCCTATGACATCCCCATCGTGGGCTACGGCGGAGAGACCGTGAACAAGCTCCGCGTTTGGAGTGCCGAGCCCGTCGAGGAGCATTTCGACCTCGAGGCCTTCAACCGCGGCGACTACGCCCTCGCCGATGCCGACCGCGCCGAGGCCGAGGCCATCAGCGCCATCCTCTACCCCAACGATGCCGGCGAACATGGCCGACTGCTGCGCCTCAAGCAGGAGTACCTGTTTGTCTCCGCGGGTATCGCAAGCCTGCTCGACACCTTCGAGAAGGAGCACGGCGAGCACTGGGAGCTGCTGCCCCAGTACGTGGCCATCCACACCAACGACACGCACCCGGCGATGTGCGGCCCGGAGCTCATGCGCGTCCTCATGGACGAGAAGAAGCTCGAGTGGGACGAGGCGTGGGGCATCGTGACCCAGGTCGTGTCCTACACGAACCACACGATTCTCCCCGAGGCACTCGAGAAGTGGCCTATCGGCACGTTCTCCAAGCTCCTCCCCCGCGTCTATCAGATCATCGACGAGATCAGCCGTCGCTGGCACGAGTCCTTCGACACCACCCAGGATGGTTGGCAGGAGCGTCTGCGCCAGACCGCCATCCTTTGGGACGGCGAGATCCGCATGGCGAACCTGTCCGTGATCTGCAGCCACTCCGTAAACGGCGTCGCCAAGATTCACTCGGACATCATCAAGAACATCGTCCTCAAGGACTTCTACGCCATCACGCCCGAGAAGTTCAACAACAAGACGAACGGCATCTCCCATCGCCGCTTCTTCGCGGAGTCCAACCCGACATACGCCAAGCTCGTGACCGAGGCCATCGGCGACGGTTGGCTCAAGGACGCCGCCGAGCTCGAGAAGCTCAAAGATTTTAAGGACGATACCGAATTCCTCAAGAAGATCGGTGAGTCCAAACGAGCCAACAAGGAGCGTCTCGCCGCATACGTCAAGGCCGAGACCGGCCTCGTCATCGATCCGAACACCGTCTTCGATGTCCAGGTCAAGCGCTTCCATGCCTACAAGCGTCAGCTCATGAACATCATGAAGGTCATGGACATCTACAACCGCCGGATCGACGACCCCAACTTCAAGGTCCAGCCGACCACGTTCATCTTCTCGGGCAAGGCGGCATCGAGCTACACCTTCGCCAAGGAGACCATCCGTCTCATCAACTCCGTGGCCGACGTCGTGAACAACGACCCGCGCGTGAACTCCGTGATGAAGGTCTGCTTCATCCCCAACTTCCGCGTCTCGAACGCCCAGCTCATCTACCCCGCCGCCGAGATCTCGGAGCAGATCTCCACAGCCGGCAAGGAGGCCTCGGGCACCTCGAACATGAAGCTCATGATGAACGGCGCGATCACGCTCGGCACGCTCGACGGCGCCAACATCGAGATCGCCGACCTCGCCGGCCGCGAGAACGAGGCGATCTTCGGTCTCACCGCCGAGGAAGTCGAGAACCTCTGGGCATCGAACGGCTACTTCGCCTGGGACACGCTCAACAACGACCGCGAGCGTCTGGGTCGCGTGATGGACGAGCTCAAGGACGACACGTTCTCCGGCCTCTCGGGCAACTTCGAGAGCATTTACAACGAGCTCATGAACAACAACGACCCCGACCTCGTCATGGCCGACTTCCGCAGCTACGTCGACGCTTGGGAGAAGCTCACGGGCTCCTACACAGACCAGGAGACCTGGAACCGCAAGGCGCTCATCAACACGGCCTCCTCGGGTTGGTTCTCGAGCGACCGCACGATCCGCGAGTACCGCGACGAGATCTGGCATGCCTAAGGCCGCCGCGAAACACGCAAGGTAACCCTCGGGGGCGCGAGCCCGCGTCCCCGTTCATTCGCACATCGATGGAAAAAGGAGAAATCGATGAGTAAAAAAGAATGCATCGCGATGCTCCTCGCAGGAGGACAGGGCAGCAGGTTGGGGGCGCTCACCTCGAAGATCGCCAAGCCCGCCGTTTCGTTTGGAGGCAAGTTCCGAATCATCGACTTCTCGCTCTCCAACTGCGCGAACTCAGGCATCGACACCGTGGGCGTGCTCACGCAGTACCGCCCCTATCTTCTCCACTCCTATATCGGATCGGGCGAGGCATGGGATCTCGACGAGCGCGACGGCGGCGTCTCGATCCTGCCGCCTTATGAGACCCAACAGGGCGGCGCTTGGTATGCCGGCACCGCCGACGCCATCACGCAGAACCTCGACTTCATCAAGATGCACGACCCCAAGTACGTCCTGATCCTCTCGGGTGACCATCTGTACCGCATGGACTACCGCAAGATGCTCAAGACCCATATCGACAACGATGCCGACCTCACGGTATCCGTCATGCCGGTGCCCTGGGAGGAGGCGAGCCGCTTCGGCATCCTCACGACCGATCCCGAGGACGGCCGCATCACCAAGTTCACCGAGAAGCCCGAGAAGCCCGATTCGAACCTCGCCTCCATGGGCATCTACATCTTCTCCGCCGACGTCCTCATCAAGGCGCTCGAGGAAGACGCCCTCGACCAGCGCTCGAGTCACGACTTTGGCAAGGACATCATCCCAAAGCTCCTCGGCGAGGGAAAACGCCTGTACAGCTACGAGTTCAACGGCTTCTGGAAAGACGTCGGTACCATCGCGAGCTTCCACGAGACGTCGATGGACCTGCTCGGACCCAATCCCGAGTTCGACCTCTTCGACAAGACCTTCCCGATCATGTCGAACGTCACGACGCGCCCGCCGCACTATATCGGACCCGAGGGCAGGCTTGACGACTGCCTCGTCTCCAACGGCTGCAAGATCTTCGGTACCGCGCGCCACTCCATCATCTCGACCGACGTCATCATCGATGAGCGCGCCGTCGTCGAGGACTCGGTCCTGCTGCCCGGAGCACATGTCAAGAGCGGGGCACACGTCTGCCGCGCGATCCTCGGCGAAAACGCCGTGGTCGAGGAGGGCGTGAAGCTCGGTTCCGTCGATACCACCAAGGATACGGCCGTCGTCGGAAACGACGTCGTCATCGGGAAGGGGGAATGATCCGATGATCAATCGCAAGGCCATCGGCTATATCACCGCTAACTATTCTTCGAGCGTCCCGAGCGTGCTGCTCCGGGACCGCCCCATCGCATCCGTCCCGTTCATGGGCCGCTACCGTCTGATCGACTTCCCGCTCTCGAACATGATGAACGCAGGCATCAAGACCGTCGGCGTCGTCATGCCGGGCAACTACCGCTCGCTCATCGACCACGTGGGCTCGGGTAAGGACTGGGAACTCGACCGCAAGAAGGGCGGTCTGTTCCTGCTGCCGGGCAACGCCTACGGCACGACCAAGGGTGGCATGCGCTTCCTGCTGCGCGACATCATCTCGAACAAGTCGCTCTTCCAGCGCTCCGATAAGCCTTATGTCGTGATGATGGGCACGAACATCGTCTACAACCTCGACCTCAACGAGATCGTCGACGCGCACGAGCGCTCAGGTGCCAAGATCACCATGGTCTACTGCAAGGCGCCGCGCACCATCGACGACGTCACGAAGCTCACCATCGGCGAGGCCGGCCGCGTCAAGGCCGTGTCGGCCGGCGTGGTCTACGGCGACAACGCGTCCATGGACTGCGCCGTCATCGACCGCGAGACGCTCCTCGAGATCATCGACCACTACGAGGCCGCCGACTACCTCGACCTCTTCGAGGCCATCCAGGGCGACTTCGGTCACATCGATGTCTGCAGCTATGAGTACAAGGGACTCGTGGTGGGCATCTTCTCCGAGAAGTCGCTCTATCGTCGCAGCATGGACCTGCTCAACCCGGAGCTCTCCGACCAGCTGTTCCAGCCCGAGCGCCCGATCATGACCAAGGCGCACGACGTGCCGCCCTCGCGCTACGCGACGGGCAGCCACGCCTGCAACTCGATCATCTCGGCCGGCTGCATCATCAAGGGCACCGTGCGCAACTCCATCCTCTCGCGCGGCGTCATCGTCGAGGAGGGCGCATCGATCACCAACTCGATCATCAACCAGTCGTGCATCATCAAATCCGGTGCGCGCGTCGAGAACGCCATTCTCGATAAGAACAACGTGGTGCCGGTCAACACCGAGCTCCGCGGCACCCCCGAAGCGATCCTCGTGCTCGGCAAGGCCCCGCTCACGAGCGACACGACCGTCGTCCGCTAGCAAGCGGCCGTAAAACCTATCGAGAAACCTGGGAATCGCCGTCGGCTCGACACCGGCGGCGATTCCCCCATCGAACAAAAGGGAGAAAGCATGGCAGAAGCCAGCAAAAAGATGCAGATCGTGTTCGCATCGGCCGAATGTGCGCCCTTCGTCAAGACCGGCGGACTCGGCGACGTGGCGGGCTCGCTTCCCGCGGCGCTCACCCGCGCCGGCGCCGAGGTCATCGTCATGGTGCCCAAGTACGCCACGATCAAAGAGGAGTACAAGCGCCAGATGACCCACCTCACGGACTTCTACGTGAGCCTGGGATGGCGTAACGAGTATTGCGGCCTCGAGAAACTCGAGCACGACGGCGTAACCTATATCTTCATCGACAACGAGCGCTATTTCGCGCGCGATTATCCCTACGGATTCTTCGACGACGGCGAGCGCTTCGCCTTCTTCTCGAAGGCCGTCACCGAGAGCCTCCAACACCTGCCCGAGGGGTTCGAGTGCGACATCCTGCACTGCAACGACTGGCAGACGGCGCTCGCCCCCGTGTTCCTGCGCGAGTTCTACCAGGGGCTCCCCCTCTACGACCGCGTCAAGACGATCTTCTCGATCCACAATGTGGCCTTCCAGGGCCAGTTCTCCGACAAGGTGATGGAGGACATCCTGGGCCTCGCGCACATCCCGGCCGCCGCTACACAGCTCCGCTGCGACCGCGACTCCATCAACTACATGATGGGTGCGCTCCACTACGCGGACGCCATCACCACGGTGAGTCCCACCTATGCAGCCGAGATCCAGACCCCCGAGTACGGTGAAGGCCTCGATGGCGTGCTCCGCGATCGCTCCTATGCGCTCCAGGGCATCCTCAACGGCATCGACACCCGCGCCTTCGACCCCGCGACCGACAAGCGTATCGCCGCGAACTACACGGTCGACGACATGTCCGGCAAGGCGGTCTGCAAGGCGAAGCTCCAGGAGGAACTGGGCCTCGAGGTCCGCGACGACCGCCCGCTCATGGTCATGGTGACGCGCCTCACCCGCCAAAAGGGTCTGGACCTCGTGATGTACGCCCTCGACCGCATCCTCTCCGGCGGCATCCAGGTCGCGGTCCTCGGCACCGGCGACCGCGACTACGAGGACGGCCTGCGTTACTTCCAGGACAAATACCCGGGCACGATGGCAGCACGAATCGAGTTCGACCCCGCGCTTTCGCAACGTATGTACGCCGGCGCCGACATGTTCCTCATGCCGTCGCTCTTCGAGCCCTGCGGCTTATCGCAGATCATCGCGATGCGCTACGGCACGCTCCCCGTGGTGCGCGAGACCGGCGGCCTCAAAGACACCGTCGTGCCCTACAACCAATTTACCGGCGAGGGAACCGGTTTCTCGTTCTCCAACTTCAACGGCGACGAGATGGGCGACACCGTGTTCCGCGCGGCGCGCCTCTTCTGGGACAACCGCGACGAGTGGAACAAGCTCATCCATCAGGCAATGGACCAGGACTTTAGCTGGACCCGCTCGGCCGATCGCTACCTCGACCTCTACTTCTTCCTGCATCCGGAGATTCAACGTCCCCGTATCGAGTCGGAGTCGGAGAAGCCGAGCGCGGACACAGCGACCGGGAGTGCCGTCGAGAATGACGCGAAGCCCGAAACCCCGACCGCAACGGAATCGAACGACAAGCCAAAGCCCAAACCTGAACCCGAGCCCAAAGCCGAGACCGATACACCAAAGGAGGAGGCACTGAAACCGGAAGCCCAATCGGAGAAGAAGCCCGCAGCCAAAACCCCGGC
>ERZ808240.4719-NODE-4719-length-11757-cov-2.915655_pt1 | contig 11757 bp, 10 predicted proteins | sample MGYA00521084_ERZ808240 | MGnify/ENA primary metagenome ERZ808240 (study PRJEB31516, sample SAMN03275571) | gut metagenome | biome: mammalia-associated habitat; material: feces | host: Papio cynocephalus | place: Kenya | collected 2012-08-06 ... | reverse complement strand
AGGCAGCAAGGTCTGATTTTCACGGATACGGTCAAAGATAACGATCGTATCGTTGACAGCATATCCCAACAGAGTCAGAATAACTGCCATGAAGTTGGAGTCGATCTCAAACCGGCACAGTACTACACAGCCGTAAGTAACGATCAATGTGGAAAGCAGTCCCAGCACAGCACAAACGCCGGCGGACCAGCCGCTGATCTGCTTGAATCGAATCGCAATGTAGATGATCAGGATCAGTGCGGCAAAAATGGCTGCCACAATACACTTTGCGAAGAATTCGCCGCCGGAACGTGCGTTGACATCGTTTGCGTCCAGCAGTGTCACTTCATTGTCCGGACAGAGTTCCTTGACCTTGTTTGTCACGTCGTTCTGGCGGTCAATGGTCAGACCGTCATTGGAAGTGAAAGACAGGGACAAGGTCTTGGTATCGCTGTCCAGACTGTCGCCCTGCTGTACCTTGACGGTAGAGCCTACCAGACTGGTCAGTTCCTTGGAAATGTTGCTCTCGTCCACATCGCCTACATAGCTGTAAGTGATAATGGTACCGCCCTTGAATTCCAGTGCCACATCGACACCAGTAAAGGTGGAAAGCAGTGAGATCAGGATCAATGCGAAGCCGATAATGAAGAATACTTTCGACTTGCTGCAAAAGTCACGCACTTTTACGTCAACATCAAAATGTTTTGCCTCTTTTGCTTCTTTAGTCTGCTTTGACATCGATACCACCTCCATAAAGTTTCTTGTTCTGGAAGCACTTGAAGCGAGAGAGCGACATGGTCATCAGTCTTGCAGCAAATACGCCCATGATGAAGTTCATGATCAGACCGGTCATCAGTGTGAAGCCGAAGGAGTAGATAACGCCCTCTGTAGTCGCACCGAAGAACCAGAAGATCGTATGGTTGAAGATCTTTGCCCAGATGCTGCTGGGGACACCGAATGCACCCATCAGCACGATGGAAACCAGAATACCTGTGAGGTTTCCGTCGAAGATCGCACTGAATGCACGGTGATAACCGGAGTACAGTGCTGTATCCAGCGTCTTGCCCTTCCGCAGTTCTTCACGGATACGCTCGCCGGTGATGATGTTCGCGTCAACGCCCATACCCACAGACAGGATAATACCGGCAATACCCGGAATAGTCAGTGTGGTGCTGGACATAAAGCCGAACCAGCCGGAAACTGCTGCCAGCATGCCGGCAACCTGTCCGATCAGGGTGATCGAAGCCACAACGCCCAGCAGGCGGTACAGCACGATCATGTATACCACGATCAGAAGCAGTGTGATCAGACCGGCAATCACCATAGCGTTCAGTGCACCCTCGCCCATGGTCGGGGAAATGGTCTTGAAGCTGGTGGTTTCCAGAGAGAACGGCAGTGCACCGGAATTGATCTTATCTGCCAGTTCCTTGGCACTCTCATAAGTAAAGTTACCCGAAATAGAAGCCTTACCGTCCGAGATGACTGCACTGACAGACGGTGCAGAGATCATGGTATTGTCCATCCAGATCGAGATCTGGCCCTTGGACTGATACAGTTCAGAAGTTGCCTCATAGAACTTTTCCTTGCCGCTGTCGTTCAGGTCCAGTGTTACCACCCATGTGATCTCACCGGTGGTATCGTCCTTGGAACCGCCGGTAGATGCCTGTGCCACATCGGCACCGGTCAGGACGATGTCGCCTGCCGGAACGGTATCTCCGTTTTCATCGGTAGAAGTATCAGTACCCTTGCGGAAAGTCAGTTCTGCGGTTTCGCCCAGTTCCTTGACAGCCTGTTCCGGATTGAAATCCGTTTCGCCCGCCTGCCACGGATACCGCACGATGATACGGTTGCTCTTGTAGTCCAGATACGTTTCGCTGTCGCTGATGTTCTGGTTTGCCAGACGCAGCTTAATGGTTTCCAGTGCTGCGTCCATTTGTTCCTCCGTTGCATCCACATCGCCCGCCGGTTCAAAGGTCACGTCTACGCCGCCTTGAATATCGATTCCAAGACGAATGTCGTCAACACCGTGTACATAGGTCTTGACAATATCACCATACTGCGAATGTACGCCGAATATGGTAGAAAGCGTAAACAGAGCGATCACGGCAAATACAATGAAGAAAACAGGTTTTTTCACTTTTCTCACGATTTAGCCTCCTGTGCTGCGGTCCTGTCTGTCCCAGTACCGCATATTAAACTGTGCCGTCGGCAGAATGCACGATCGACAATTACCTATTATTATATTCCAATTTTCGCAATTAGTCAATAGGTGCGGCAAAACTTGTACAACATTGCCGATTTGAAAGGGCTTTTTTCGGCGACTTCTCCAAAACACCGGACAAAACTTTTCGAATTGCCGTTGCAATTCAGGGATACTTATGATATAATGAAAAGGAAACTCTGCAAACAGAAAGGACGGACCTCACATGGTACACTTCGGCAACGACTGGGACACCATTTTAGACGGCGAATTCGCCAAGACCTACTACCAGAACCTGCGGCAGTTCCTGTTGACGGAATACCGCACCCAGACCATTTACCCCGGCATGTATGACATTTTCAACGCCCTGAAATATACCCCCTATTCCCAAGTGCGGGCAGTGATTCTGGGACAGGATCCCTATCACAATCCCGATCAGGCTCACGGGCTCAGCTTTTCCGTGCGGAAAGGCGTGGCTCCGCCGCCGTCGCTGGTGAACATCTTCAAGGAGATCAAGGACGATGTGGGCATCGACAACACCGGCAAGCACGGCGAACTGACTAACTGGGCAAAACACGGTGTGCTGCTGCTGAACACCGTGCTGACCGTCCGTGCCGGACAGGCGAATTCCCACAAGGGCAGAGGCTGGGAGCAGTTCACCGATGATGTCATTCGGCTGCTGGATCAGCGGGAAGAACCGGTAGTGTTCCTGCTCTGGGGCAACAATGCCAAGGCGAAAAAAGCTCTGATCCAGCACCCCCAGCATCTGGTGCTGACTGCCGCACACCCCAGTCCTCTGTCCGCATATCACGGGTTCTTCGGGTGCAAGCACTTCTCCAAGGCAAACGCATTCCTGCGGGAACACGGACTGCCGGAGATCGACTGGAGCATCTGACATGGCATATTCCTATCGCTGGCAGTACTGCGACATGGATTTTTTGCGGCACTGTCTGAAAAAATACAGCCTGCTGCTGGAGAAGATCCCGTCTGCGATTCTCACGGAGGAAACCACGGGGACGCAGATGTTCGTCACAGGATACCTCTCTGACTGCATCAAGCGGTGTGATGACGGATTCGACGATTACACCATGACGGCACTTTTGCCGGAAGGGACAGCCTCTGTCACGCTGCAAGGAAATGGGTGGACGATTCGCCGTCTTTCCACCCGCTACCACGGCAAGTATGCGGCACTGCTTCCGGAAATAGCAGCCTATTACTTTTCCAAAGCCGGCAGACAGCGACGGCGGGATACGGAACAGGCTCTGGGAAGCCGCTGCTTCGCATTTTTCGATTATGCGTACAACAGAATGTTGGAAACGCAGTTTCTCCGGCACGATTTTCGCTGGGTGGGCGGCGAAATTCCCTCTGTCAATCATTTGAAAACGCTCTCCGACGCTGCCGACCTGACTGAGGCACTGGGGCAATTCCGGCGGGAAGAATATGGCAGGCGAAAGAAGCACGATCTCTCCCATGCAAAGCTTTGCACTTTCTTGGAAACTCAGTTTGGAATACTATATTTTGAAAATCGGTCTGCTTCGTACCTGTTGCAGCCGGTTTCCGGCGGTTTTTCCGCAGATGACGGCAGCACGGAAAGCTGGCTGCTGTGGAGATGCAACCGGCTGCTGGGCGGCATTGCCCTTACAGCAGAGCGAAAAGTGTGCCGCCTGTTTGGAACTGACGAAAACGATCGGCAGCAGGTACTGGCGGCATACTTCTGTTTCTGCCGGCAAAAGGGGATTCTCTTTTCCGGAGAGATGCAGCTGTGCCAGCCGGAATACCCCGAACCGCTGGGGAAAGATTTCCTGCCGTGGAAGTGGGAGTCCGGCAAGGTCACGCCGCAGCTGCTGCAAACCATAGCCGACCAACTGCGGCAATGTGCTCCGGAACAAGCTGCGGACTGGTGCTGGCTGCTGGGGACACGGCTGGTATTTACTGTGCTGCCGCTGGCAAAAGAAGCATTGGCAGCACTGCCCCAGCTGGAACGAGATGCCTTTTTCGTACAGGCGGAGCAGTTCCTGCGGGAAACGGCGACTGCCTTAGGCGACCAGCCGCAGCCGCTGACGGAGCCGAACTTCGAAAAACTGACGGCACAGTACGGCAAGCTTTTGCTAGTAGATTCCAAGGAAAAGCTGCGGCGGTATGCCCGCCTGTATTCCACATTGGCATGCACCAAGTTTCCGATACGGCAGAAAAATGGCTATGTCTGGCTGCCGGAGCAACCAGTACGGCAATCAGCAAAAGCTGCCTCAGACGGCATCACCCTGCCGGAAATCCGCAGAGAACTGCTGTTGAAACAGTTGCAATTGCCGCCGGAAAAAATTGCTCTGGAACAGGTCTATCCCCTTTGCTATGAGGATATGGGATTTTTCTCTGAAAATGGGAACCACCGCAAACGTGGTGAAGATTTTCTGAAAGAAGCACCGCAGCTGCTGCGAAATTATGAAACACAGCATGGCAAAGTTCTCCAAGAGCGATACTCGCCGGAGGAATGGGAGTGGTTCCGGCAGTCTGCCGATTAACCCGAAACAAACCCGAATCAGCTATAGGAAAATTTGATACCAAGCGATATGATTTTCCCGTCTACTCAAATACCTACAATTATGCTATAATATAAACAATATCATTATACAACTCGGCAGATTGCCGCAGAAAGGACAACACCATGAAAATCGCATCGTTATTTTCCGAAAAAACCGTTTTTTCGTTTGAAATTTTTCCGCCGAAGAAAACTTCCCCCATTGAAACTGTTTATGACACGCTGGAAGCCTTGCAGGACCTGAAGCCGGACTTCATCAGCGTGACCTTTGGTGCCGGCGGCAGCGGCAACGGGGAAAACACCCTCGCCATTGCACGGCGGCTGAAAGAGCACTACGGCGTACTGCCGATGGCACACCTGCCCTGTATCCACTATACCAAGGAGCAGATCGACAACATTCTGAAACAGTTTCAGGAAAACGGCATCGAAAACGTGCTGGCTCTCCGCGGCGACCGCGTAGAGGGCATGGAGCCGGCAATGGATTTCGTCCATGCTGCCGACCTCATCAGCTATATCCGCAGTTTCGGCGGGTTCGACATTGCCGGAGCCTGCTATCCGGAGTGCCACCCCGAAGCCCCCAACATGGACACGGACATTCGGCACCTGAAAGAAAAAGTCGATGCCGGTGCAAGCCACCTCATCACCCAGCTGTTTTTCGACAACGATTCCTTCTATGACTTCCGGTATCGGGCAGCCCGTGCCGGTGTCAACGTGCCCATTGAAGCCGGCATCATGCCGGTGACCAACCGGAAACAGATCGAGCGTATGGTCACCATGTGCGGTGCCAGCCTGCCCCGAAAGTTTACCAAAATGGTACAGCGGTTCGAGGACAATCCGGAGGCTCTGCGGGACGCAGGCATCGCCTATGCCATTGACCAGATCGTCGATCTGGTGACCGACGGCGTAGACGGCATTCACCTGTACACCATGAACAATCCCTATGTGGCACGGAAGATCAGCGAAGCGGTAAGCGGCATCATCAAGGCGGCTCCGAAATGCTAACCCTGCCGCTGGAGGAGATCGACAAGCAGGAGGCTCTCCGCTATATGGGCTGCCCCGCAGAACCGGACGAAGCCCTGCGGGCTGTCGTGGACACCTGTGAGCAGCAGCTCCGCCGGACGGTACAGCCCCGCGTGGTCTATCGGGTACTGCCCCTATGTCGGGAAACGGGAACACTTTCCGCAGGCGGCATGCAGCTGACCGGCGAGGACATTGCACGGCATCTGGCGGAGTGCGACCGCATGATCCTCATGGCGGCAACCCTTTCCGGACAGGCGGATCAGCTGATCCACCGTGCCGGCATCTCCGATATGACACGTTCGCTGGCAATGGACGCTCTTGCCAGTGCCGGCATTGAACAGGTCTGCAACCGTGCAGAAGAATGCTTTCGGGAACAGCTGCCGGACACTTATTTTACATGGCGGTTCAGCCCCGGATACGGCGATTTGCCGCTTTCTCTCCAGCCGGAGATCCTCCGGCTGCTGGACGCGGAAAAGCGGCTGGGGCTGACAGTCACCGCCGAACACATTCTCATTCCGCGAAAATCCGTGACCGCGATCATCGGACTGGCAGATCACCCGCTGAAAAAAGGGGCAAGAGGCTGTGCCACCTGCCGCATGCGGGAAACCTGTATGTTCCGAAAGGGCGGCACGCATTGTTAAGGAAACACTGAATAAAGCTTGCACGCAGATTGCGTGCAAAGCCGTCAGGCGAGCTTTATGCAGTGTTTCCTAAAACCCACTTTCAACATGGACACAGACACCTGTGTCCATATTGTGCTATCTAGGCATGTATTATGTCCCCAAACAAGAAAAGGAGTTTTCTCTTATGGAATACGAAATTGTACCTTATACTGAAGCTGATGTCGATGCTATGATCGAGATCTGGAACGAGATCGTCAATGACGGCGTGGCATTTCCCCAGCTGGACGAACTGAACCACAAAACCGGCGTGGAATTCTTCGGGAAGCAGGACTTTGTCGGCGTGGCAAAGGTGAACGGCGAGGTTGCCGGTCTGTATATCCTCCACCCCAACAACGTGGGCAGATGCGGACATCACGCCAATGCCAGCTATGCCGTTTCCTCGAAAATGCGGGGCATGAAAATCGGGGAAGGGCTGGTAAAGCATTCCCTGAAAACTGCCAAGGAGCTGGGCTACCGCATTCTGATTTTCAACGCCGTAGTCAAGGGCAATGACCGTGCAATTCAGCTGTACGCCAAGCTGGGATTCCAGCGTGTGGGCGTGATCCCCGGCGGCTTCCTGCTGAAAAGCGGCGTGTATCAGGATATTTATGTGTATTATCATGTGCTGTAAATAGGAGGCATTTCTATGAGTAATGAAAATGAATTGGATACCACCTGCGGTGTTTCTGATGAAGAACTGACCTATCGATTTCGAGAGGCAGTCCGGATTGAAAATGAAATCAAAAAAATAAAGCATCTTCCGATTGCGAAATATGACCACATCAAAAAACAAGCGTATATCGAATATCCAGACGGGAGACGTGAATATGCAAAAGAAACCTGAAATCATCGTTTTTGCCGGTCCAAATGGCAGTGGGAAAAGTACCATTACCAAAATGGCAAACATCATTGAACCGTATGTCAATGCTGACGACATCAAAAAAACAAATCATTGCAGTGATATGGACGCTGCTATTTTGGCTGAAAAACAGCGGCACAAACTCATAGAATCTCACACCAGCTTTACATTTGAAACCGTATTATCCACTGACAGAAATCTCAAACTATTGCAACTTGCAAAAGACAATGGATATTTTATTCGGTGTATTTATGTTTTAACTGCTGATCCACACATCAACGTTGCACGTGTAAAAGTACGCAAAGCCAGCGGCGGTCATGATGTGCCTGTCCATAAAATTACAGAACGTTATCACAGAGCTTTAAAATTGATTCCAGATTTGCTACGTGTTTGTGATGTTTGTCACATCTACGATAATTCAGACCAACCGTTTCGTATCTTCAAAAAACGCAAACAACTTTATTTTTATTGGGAAAATGAATTTTGGAATAAAGAAAAGATTGAAGAAATCACAAAAATTTCATTCCCATCATAATCACTTTTTTGGAAAGGACACTCTCCTATGCTTTCTTCCCTATTTCCGCATCGTAAATTCATTCGCTTAGACGGCGGCATGGGCTCCATGCTGCAAAAGGGCGGCATGCCCGTAGGTGCACTGCCGGAGGTGTACAACATCACCGAACCGGAACGCATCATTGCCGCACAGAAACAGTTCGTGGCTGTGGGATCAGACATCATCTACGCCAACACGTTCGGGGCAAACCGGCACAAAATGGCGAAATCCGGCTATTCCGTGCAGGAACTCATCTCTGCCGGCATTGCCTGTGCCAGAAAAGCCTGTGCCGGCACGGATACCAAGGTGGCTCTGGACATCGGTCCGATCGGACAGCTTCTGGAACCGCTGGGCACGCTCACATTTGAAGAAGCCTACGACATTTTCCGTGAGGAAGTCCTCGCCGGACAGGACGCAGACCTGATCGTCATCGAAACCATGACCGACCTGTACGAAACCAAGGCGGCACTGCTGGCGGCAAAGGAGAATTCCGACAAGCCGGTGATCTGCACCATGACCTTTGAGCCGAATCTCCGCACCTTTACCGGCTGTACCGTCGCTTCTGCGGCAATGACGCTGGAGGGACTGGGAGCCGATGCTGTGGGTGTGAACTGCTCCCTCGGTCCGGACGAACTCTTTCCCATTGTGGAAGAAATGGCAAAGTGGACCACACTGCCGCTGGTGGTAAAGCCCAACGCCGGTCTGCCGGATCCGGTCACCGGTGAATATCTGGTAGACCCTGCGGAGTTCGCACAGGCAGTGGTGAAATTTGCACAGCTGGGCGTTACCGTTTACGGCGGCTGCTGCGGCACCACACCGGAACACATCAAAGCTGCATACGATCTGCTGGAAGAAGCAGAGATTCCCAAGCGGGAAAACATCGAGATTCCGGCGGCAGTCTGCTCCGCTTCTGAAGTGGTACAGATCGACCAGCCACGCATTATCGGCGAACGCATCAACCCTACCGGCAAAAAGCGGTTCAAGGCGGCATTGCAGGCAAACGACATGGACTACATCTTAGATCAGGCAGTCCAGCAGGTAGATGCCGGTGCTGATCTGCTGGACGTAAACGTGGGCATGCCGGGCATTGACGAAAAGGGCATGATGATCCGCACAGTCAAGGCGTTGCAGTCGATCGGCGGCACACCGTTACAGCTGGACTCCACCATTCCGGCAGTCATGGAGGCGGCTCTGCGGGTGTACAACGGCAAGCCCATTGTCAACTCCATCAACGGCGAAGAAGCTTCCCTGCAAAATATCCTGCCGCTGGTCAAAAAATACGGTGCCGCAGTTGTCGGGCTGACGCTGGACGAAAACGGCATTCCCAAAAAGGCAGCCGACCGGTTCGCCATTGCCAAGCGGATTCTCGACCGTGCCACTGCACGGGGGATTCCGAAACGGGACGTGTACATTGACTGCCTGACCTTGACGGCTTCTGCCGAACAGGACGGTGCCAAGGAAACGCTGGAGGCTCTGCATCGAGTCAAGACGGAACTGGGGCTGAAAACCGTTCTGGGCGTGTCCAACATCTCCTTTGGTCTGCCGAACCGTGAGGCAGTCACCCGCACATTCCTCACCATGGCTCTGGAAAACGGGCTGGATCTGCCCATTATCAACCCCAACATTGCCTCTATGGCAGAGGCAGTGCGGGCATTCCGGCTGCTCCGCGGCTTTGACGTAAACTGTGCCGCCTTTGTGGAAGCATATGCCAACATGCCCACTGCCACAGCAGCCGCAACGCCTACCGCTGCGGCGAAGCCTGCCGCAGAAAAGGCTCCGGAAACGTTAGATCTGCCCTATGCCATGTCCCACGGACTGAAAAACGAAGGGGCAAAAATCACTGCCCAGCTGCTGGAAACCACAGATGCCATGGAAGTGGTCAACGAGATTCTGATTCCCGCATTGGACAGTGCCGGAAAGCTGTTTGAACAGGGAAAGATCTTCCTGCCCCAGCTGATCCAGACTGCCAGCGTGGCACAGGCGGCATTCGAAGTCATCAAGACCACCCTGATCGAACGCAATGCGGCTCCGGTCAGCCGCGGTGAGATCGTTCTCGCCACCGTCAAGGGCGATATTCACGACATCGGCAAGAATATTGTACGGGTGCTTCTGGAAAATTACGGCTACACCGTGCTGGATTTGGGGCGTGATGTGCCGTGCCAGCTGGTGGCAGACACTGCAAAGGAACACGGCGTGAAGCTGGTGGGACTGTCGGCACTGATGACCACCACGCTGGGAGCCATGGAAGAAACCATTCAGCTGGTAAAGCAGTCCTGTCCGGACTGCAAGATCGTTGTCGGCGGTGCAGTTCTGACTGCGGACTATGCCGAGAAGATCGGGGCAGACTTCTATGCAAAAGATGCCATGGAAACTGTCGCCGTTGCGAAAGAGGTTGTAGGGTAATCTTTTCTTGGATCGCTGTACAAAATTCCATGCTTCTTTTCTTTCAGGAATTTATTCTGATACATTAAAATACAAACAACCAGATCTGAAATCACCCGCCGCCATTTCAAAGGAGGGCATTATGACAACAGAACCAAACGAAACCGAAACCATGACGGATTCTCAAAAGGAAGACGAAAAAAAAGTCCGCAAGTGGGACTTTGTCAACAAGCAGTGGGCGGCAACGATCATCTTCAGCGGCGTGGTGCTGCTGTTGGTAGCGTTCCTGTTTATCAAACGGGAAATCTTCACCGGACTGCTCGCCTATGTGTTCGATGTCCTGCGGCCGATCACCATTGGGCTGGTCATCGCGTTTGTCCTGTACCGTCCCACCTGTCAGATCGATAAGCTGTTCCGCAAGGTACAGCAGAAATTCCCGCGGTTCCCTGCCGGTGCAATGGCGGTGTTCTGTGCCTACTTCCTCATGCTGGCACTGCTTAGCATTGTCATCTGGATCATTGTGCCGCAGTTCATCACCAGTATCCGCGACTTCGGGGACAACATCATGGTATACTACAACAATATCATGAAATTCCTGAACAGCGACCGCGGCGAACAGATTCTCAAGCTGTTACAGGACAACGACATCAATCCGGCAATGCTCCGCACCAAGTTAATGAGCCTGACCACCTACATTCCGGACGCAGTGGGCACACTGGGTACATGGGCAAGCGGGCTGATTGGCGGTGTCATCGACTTCTTCATCGGGCTGATCTTCTCCGTGTATGTCCTCGCCGGACGGAACAAACTCCGCAGACAGGCAAAGTTGATTCTCCGGCACTTTCTGCCGAAAAAGCACTACGAACAGGTTGCCCACTACGGCAGACTGACCTTTTCCACTTTCTCCAACTTCGTCAGCGGGCAGCTGTCTGATGCGTTCATTCTGGGCGTGCTGATTTTCTGCGTCATGAGCATCGGCGGGCTGGAATACCCCATGATGATCGCGGTCATCATCGGCATCACCAACATGATCCCCTATGTGGGACCGTGGATGGGTACCATTCCCTGTGCGTTGATCCTGCTGATGGTCAAGCCCAGTCATGCCATTGCATTTGTCATTATCGTTATCATTGCCCAGCAGATCGACAGCAACCTGATCTACCCCCGTGTCGTAGGCACTTCTGTCGGACTGCCGGCAATCTGGGTGCTGTTCGCTATCACCGTGGGCGGCGGCTTGTTCAACGTACTGGGCATGATCGTCGGCGTTCCGATCATGTCTATCATTTACACTGTGATTCGGGAAAAGACCACCGGCAGCACCGATTCGCCGGAGAAAAAGTCCACGCCCAAACAGCGGCAGTGGCATATCCGAAAATCTGTGCAGTCCCTCCGCAGCCGCGTTTCCAGAAAGGGAACGGCAGCCGAAAAGGACACCTCAAAAAAATAACCGTGTTTCTGCACACAAAAATGCCGCCTGTTCCCGCGTTGGGAATGGGCGGCATTTGTCTGTCTTGAGGCAATACCGCACAAAGAGCGTCTGGCGACTTTGCACGCCATCTGCTTGCA
>ERZ808240.4718-NODE-4718-length-11757-cov-9.874893_pt1 | contig 11757 bp, 9 predicted proteins | sample MGYA00521084_ERZ808240 | MGnify/ENA primary metagenome ERZ808240 (study PRJEB31516, sample SAMN03275571) | gut metagenome | biome: mammalia-associated habitat; material: feces | host: Papio cynocephalus | place: Kenya | collected 2012-08-06 ... | reverse complement strand
TTTCTGAGAAGGAAAAGTTTATTGACCCCCGCAAGCCCTTCCAGTCGGCCCGGCCCGAGACCCACGAGGAATGGCAGGCCCGGATGGGCCTTGAGGTGCTGGCTGTGGTGCGCAGTGGGCTGTATCTGGATTTTCGTTTTCTGGACCAGGCCCTCTCGGCGCTGGCCCCCACCGCCGACGAGCGGTGCGGCGTGCTGGCTACCGACGGCACCATCCTCTGCTATCAGCCCAGCGCCCTGCTGCGGCTCTACCAGAAGAACCCGAAATATCTCAACCGGCTCTATCTCCACACGGTGTTCCACTGCATCTTCCGCCACCTCTGGCTGCGGGGGAAGCGGGACCGCCGCCTGTGGGACCTGGCCTGTGATATCGCGGTAGAAAATGTCATCGACAGCCTCGGCCGCAGGAGCGTCCAGCGCCCCCTGACCTGGGTGCGCCAGCACGCCTATGAGGAGATCATTGCACAGGAAAAGGTGGCCGCTGCGGCCCCGGTCTATCGCTGGCTGGTGCGTCAGACGCCCGGTGTGCTGCGGCAGCTGGAAAAAGAGTTCTACACCGATGACCACCGGCTCTGGCCCAAAGATGCTCCCGACCAGCCCCAGCAGATGCCCACCCCGCTGCCTCAGAAGACCTGGCAGAAGATCGGGGAGCGGATGCAGACAGAGCTGGAGCTGCGGGACAAAGAGGCAGGCGAAGGAGCCGATGCCCTGCGGGAGCAGGTGAAAGCCGCCAACCGCAGCCGCCGCAGCTACGGTGATTTTCTCCGCCGGTTCTGTGTCACCCGGGAGGAAGTCCACCTCGACCCGGACGAGTTCGACCTGAATTTCTATACCTATGGCCTGTCGGTCTACGGCAATCTGCCTCTCATCGAGCCGCTGGAAACACGGGAAAGCAAAAAAATTGAGGAACTGGCCCTTGTCATCGATACCAGCTACTCCACCTCCGGTGAGCTGGTGCGGGCCTTTCTGGCTGAGACTTACACTCTGCTGAAGGGAAAAGAGAACTTCTTCCACCGGATGAACCTGCACCTTATTCAGGCCGACAACGCGGTGCGGCAGGATATCCCAGTGAAGAACGAAGACGACCTCATCCACGCCATGAACCACTTTGAGCTGCGGGGCGGCGGCGGAACAGACTTCCGCCCGGCTTTCGAATATGTGAACCAGCTCTGCGCGGAGAAAAAGTTTTCGAATCTCCGGGGCCTGCTCTATTTCACCGACGGCATGGGGACTTACCCGGCCCGCCGCCCGGAGTACGACACGGCGTTCCTGTTTCTGGGCGACCGGTTCGATGACGCCAATGTGCCGCCCTGGGCGATGAAAGTGGTGCTGGACGAAGAAGAATTTACCGGAGAGGCTGCCCGCAGCGCCTCGGCGCTCTCGGAAGCGATGTCCGAAGAAGATGACCTCTACCGTGACCTCAATAATTCGTGATAACTGCATGAGGAAAGAACTATGAACATCAAGCGAGCCAAAGAAGAGATCGAAAACACCGTTCGGGCCTATCTGGCCAAGGACGCTCTGGGCGAATATGCCATCCCGGCTATCCGGCAGCGCCCCATCCTGCTGATGGGCCCTCCGGGCATCGGCAAGACTCAGGTGATGGAGCAGGCAGCCCGGGAGTGCGGCGTGGCTCTGGTGGCCTATACCATCACCCACCACACCCGTCAGAGCGCCGTGGGCCTGCCCTTCATCCGGCAGCGCAACTACGGCGGAAGAGACGTCTCGGTGACGGAATACACCATGAGTGAGATCATCGCCAGCGTCTATGCCAAGATGGAGGCCACCGGCCTGAAAGAGGGCATCCTTTTCATCGATGAGATCAACTGCGTCTCCGAGACGCTGGCCCCCACCATGCTGCAGTTTCTGCAGTGCAAGACCTTCGGCAATCAGGCTGTGCCTGCAGGCTGGGTCATCGTGGCCGCAGGCAACCCGCCGGAATATAACAAATCGGTCCGGGATTTCGATATCGTTACCCTCGACCGCGTCCGCCGGATGGACATCGAGCCCGACCTGCCGGTGTGGAAAGACTACGCCCGCGGGGCACACATCCACAGCGCCATCCTGAGCTATCTGGAACTGCACCCGCAGAACTTCTACCAGATCAACGCCGACGTGGACGGCACCCAGTTCGTCACTGCCCGCGGCTGGGAAGACCTCTCCAATCTGCTCAACACTTACGAATCTCTGGGCCTGCAGGCCGATGAAGAGCTCATCCGCCAGTACATCCAGCATCAGAAGATTGCAGAGGACTTCTCGGCCTACCTCGACCTCTATTATAAATACCGGGATGACTACGGCGTGGAGGATATTCTGGCCGGTCAGGCCAAGCCCGCTGCCTTTGCACGGCTGCTGCAGGCTCCCTTCGATGAGAGGCTGAGCCTTGTGAGCCTCATCCTGTCCGGTCTGGAAACGCGGTTCTCTGCGTCCCGGCGGACAGACGCTGTGGCCGACAACTGCTATGCCTTCCTGCGGGAGACGAAGAAAGCCTTCAACGACCTGCCCGCTGAACTGGCGCAGGAGCCGAACGGCTGGGCGCGTCTCTTTGGGCAGATGACTGCCGATTACGAGGAGGAGACCCAGAAAAAGCGTTCTGTCGGCCTGCTGGACAAAACCACGCTGGAAGCCCGCTTGCAGACCGCCAAGACCCTGCGCAGCTGGGAAAAAGAGCTGCTGCGGGCCGCTGCACCGGATGCAGAGGCAGCGTTCAAGGTACTGCGGGAGCAGTTCGGCACTCTGTCGGATGCCCAGGATAAGGCCCAGCAGACGGCCAGTGCTGCACTGGAAGCTGCGTTCGACTTTATGGAGCAGGCGTTCGCTGAGAGTCAGGAGATGGTGGTGTTCATCACCGAGCTGACCTTGTCGCCCGCCGCCCATGCGTTCATCGCGGAGAACGGCTGTGAGCGGTATTTCCAGTACAACAAAGACCTGCTTCTGGACCACCGCAAAGCGGCCCTGAATCAGGAGCTGGAAGCCGAACAGCGCCGCCATGGCATGATGAAGTAAAAAACAGAGAAGCCGCTGCACATCAGACTGTGCAACGGCTTCTTCTTTGAAATGGATCGTAAAAAAAAAAGAAAAAGCATCTCGGATATTTCCGAGATGCCTAGTGGTTGCGGGGGCCGGATTTGAACCAACGACCTTCGGGTTATGAGCCCGACGAGCTACCAGACTGCTCCACCCCGCGATATTTACTTTTGGCTGTCAGCCTCTCGCTGACTGCTCAAATATAATACCACAGGATGGGGTGGATGTCAAGCTTTTTTCGAAAAAGAATCTGACTTTTTTGAAAAATTGCCTTTCAGGCAGGCGGAGGCGACAGGGCGCAACAAAAAAACGCCCCGGAATACGGGGCGTGAAAGGAAAGCAGGAGAGATTCAGCGGCGGCTGCGGCGGAACAGCCAGAGGAGCAGAGCAGCGGCAGCTGCGATGGTCAGCACCGGCCAGCAGCTCACGACCCAGACGGTCAGCGTCTGCGCACCGCTGACGAAACCGGCCCATCCGTTCCGGAGGGCGTCACTCAGCCGGGCGGGGAAGGAGTCTTCCGTGGGGGTGTATTCCTTTACCTCATCCAGCGTGAGGTAGACCGTGCTCTGCGCGACCTGCTGGCTGTACCAGTCCAGCTGAGACTGCCAGCTCTCGATCTGGTACTGCACATCGCTGAGGGAAGATTCGATCTCCAGCAGGTCGGAAAGGTTGTCTGCGCTGGCCTGCAATTCCTGCAGGCGGGTGCGCTGGGCTTCCAGATTGGAGAGCCGGGCGTCGATGTCCATATACTGGGTGGTGACGTCCTGCACCTGTTCGCTCTTGTTGACGAGATTGCCCGCCTTGGCGGCCTCCTCGAGGAAGCTGGCGTAGTTGTCCTGAGGCACCCGGATGGTCAGGGAAAGCTGCCGCCCGGTGCCGGAGTAGGAGGATTCGTCACTGGATTCCAGATAGCCCCCTGCGGCGCTGACGGCGTCGGTGAGGGCTTCGCGAGCAGAGTCAAAGTCCTTGCTCTCAAGGGTGAGGTTGGCGGTGTAGATGAGCTTGGTGTCAGAGACGGCTTCCTGAGCGGCTTCGGCGTTCAGGGTGCTGGTGCCGTTGTCTGCGGAGCGGGCGCTCATGGTATCGGAGCCTCCGGCAGACTGAACGGCCAGCTTGGGAGCACTCAGGGTGCTGTTCACGTCGTCCATCGAATAGCTGGCAAAGGAAGTCTCAGCAGAAGTATCTGCCGCCGCACCGCCGGAGGGCAGCAGGGTGATGCCCGGGAAGTGGGCTGCGGCATACAGGCAGGCACCGCAGAGCACACCGCAGGCGGCAATGCTCAGCACCCGGCGGGGGAAATGGATGGCTTTTTTGGAAACCGGCTTTTTTGCCGCCTTGGGGGCAGGATCCGCAGCAGCCCCGGATTTTGCGGCCTGCATGGCCAGCAGCTTTGCCTTCAGGTCGTCAGAAGCGTGGAGGTCGTCCACCTCCATCTTGTATTCATACCACCTCATCTTCGATCTCCTCCTTCAGCATCGTATGTAACTGGGCGCGGGCGCGGCGAAGCCAGCTGAGCACCGTGTTGGTGGGAGCACCCAGCATTCGGCCAACTTCTGCGGCGGTATATCCCTCGTAGTAGTGGAGGTAGACCGCATTGCGGTAGTTCTCAGGCAGAGCGCGCACGGCGTCCAGCACGCTGCCGTCCTCCATCTGTTCCGGAGCGGGCAGGTTCTCGTCCAGCTCGGTGTCCTTCTGGCGGGCGGCACGGGTCAGGTCCCGGCAGCGGTTGATGGTGACCCGCAGCAGCCACGCTTTCAGATGTTCTTCGCTCTCGAAGCGGCCATTGTAGCACAGCAGCTTTTCAAAAACATCCTGCACCACGTCCTCTGCATCGGCGGTGCAGCTGCAGTTATGCATGGCGGCCCGGAACACCGTGTCACTGTATCGCTGCACGGCCAGCGCAAAAATCTCGTCTTTTGTCAGCTGTCCCATAAGTCTATGCTCCTTTGATGTCCCGCTCACGGCGGGGCCCGATGGAAAATTGGTTATTTATGGGGAACGTTCACCCTGTACACGGATGAACGGCCCGGATTATTGCAGAAAAAGCCTCCAGGGTGAAAAGATGTTCTGCCGCCGGAGGACAGGTATCCAAAGTATAACATGGATACGGGAAAAACAAAAGGGCCATCTGCCGACCATGTTTTGGCAAATGACCCGGGAACTATAACGTGCTTATCGGTAGACCCGCTGAAAGAGTGCCACCCGCTCGGCGAGATAAGTCTCAGCCCGGGGGTGATGGAGCCAGCGCTTGCCGGACTTGTCGCAGACGAGACGGTGGCCCAGCGCTGCGGGGCAGGAGTCGATCTCTTCGATGTCCCGCATGGTCAGGGTGAGAGTGAGGGCGGCAGGCGTGTCCGGCAGGGGTGGGAGAGGGTCTTCCCACAGGAAGGGTGGCAGAAGCTGCACGGCATACACCATCCGGGTGCACTCCTCGGTAAGCAGCAGCGCGGCCGGGATGCCCTCGGGGGTGACGTGGAGGGTGGTATAGAGGAGCTGGAGCTGAGCCGGGGCCAGCAGGCGGATGGCGCTGTCCTCCTCGTCGGAGGAGAGGGTGAGATAATCAGCAGCCTCATCGGCATAGATGCGCCGGGCCGGTGCCTGAAACTGCGCGTAGAGCGCAGGCAGGGCAAACACGCCCTCCCGGTCCAGCGCACGCTGGAGCAGGCAGTAAAATTCGGTCAGCGGGTGGGCCGGGTCGGGCTGGGGCATCCCGAAATCCGGCCTTGAAACATGTCCTCCGCCCATGATGGGCCTCCTTTGCATCCGGGCAGCGGCCCGGCGATAACAGATTGCCCTATCATTATACGGGCAGAAGCCGCTTTTTGCAAGAAAAATCGAATCGCCCGGAAAGAAAAAAGCCGACCGGCTTTTACACCTGTCGGCCCATCTTATGCTTGAGAGGTCTTAAAAGCTGTTTTCATAAGCAGAGTGCGTCGGACAACGGGCAAAAAGGCCGTTTGGGCGTTTTAGGAAAATGGACTTTTTAGCCGTTGTAGCCCAGCGTCGCAGCCATGACAGCCTTGATAGTGTGCATCCGGTTCTCGGCCTCGTCAAAGACGATGCTCTGGGGGCCCTCGAAGACCTCATCGGTGACTTCCATAGCATCGCGGCCAAAGCGCTCGCCCATCTCCTTGCCCACGGTGGTCTTGTGGTCATGGTAGGCGGGCAGGCAGTGCATGAAGACAGCCTGCGGCCCGGCGGCATCCATCAGGGCCTTATTGATCTGGTAGGGGGCCAGGTCGTTGATGCGCTCAGCCCAGACTTCCACCGGCTCACCCATAGAGACCCAGACGTCGGTATAGAGCACATCGGCACCCTTGGCGGCCTTGGCAGGGTCTTCCTCAAAGGAGATGGTGGCACCGGTCTCGGCGGCGATGGCCTGACACTGGGCCACGAGAGCGGCGTCCGGCTGGTACTTCTTGGGGGCGCAGGCAGTGAAGTGGAGGCCCATCTTGGCGCAGCCCACCATCAGGCTGTTGCCCATGTTGTACCGGGCGTCACCGAAGTAAACGAAATGGATGCCCTTGAGATGGCCGAAGTGCTCCCGGATGGTGAGAAAATCGGCGAGGATCTGGGTGGGGTGGAACTCGTTGGTCAGACCGTTCCAGACCGGGACGCCGGCGTAGTGGGCCAGCTCTTCCACGATGGACTGACCATAACCGCGGTACTCGATGCCGTCAAACATCCGGCCCAGCACCCGGGCGGTGTCGGCAATGGACTCCTTCTTGCCGATCTGGCTGCCCGACGGGTCAAGATAGGTGACTTCCATGCCCAGATCGTGGGCGGCGACCTCAAAGCTGCAACGGGTGCGGGTGGAGGTCTTCTCGAAGATCAGGGCGATGTTCTTGCCGCGCAGGGCGTCGTGGCGGATGCCGGCCTTTTTCTTGGCCTTCAGGTCAGCGGCGAGATCCAGCAGACCCTCGATCTCGGCGGGAGTGTAATCCAGAAGCTTCAGAAAGCTGCGATTTTTGAGATCCATTGTATATATTCCTCTCTATTCACAGAAACTTGAATAAATATACTTCAATACAGCCCCTATTATAATACGATGGGAGGGAATGGTCAAGGGTAAATGACTGTAGGAACAATAGATGTAGACCTGCCCTGAACTTTCCGTGTCCCGGCTGCTTTTACATGGTAGAAAGGAAAAAGAGAAAGAAAAGGCTTACTGATTGTTGTACGCGCTGGGAACCCATGGCTTTTTGGCTTCGACTTCATGGCCGTAAGCTTCCAGTTTCCGCAGCTGGTCTACCACATGGGGCATATCCATCCGCTCCACCAGACTGCAGATCAGCTCTGCACCCTCATCGGCCAGCTTCTGGCGAGTCTCCTCGTCCGGGATCGCAGTGGTGGGCATATGGTCGGTGGGTTCACTGAAATAATAACCGGTCGAAGCACTCTGATAAGCTAGGCCAAAGATGTCGTTGAAGGCATCACACTTCTTGGGCAGCTGCTCGGAATAGGCGGTGGTCAGGGGGATATCCTCCAGACGGTTCATGATCTTGTAAGCACCCACCGTGATGGCGTGGAAGGCATCCATGCTCTTGAACAAATCCCGGGCGTTCTGCATCATCTGCATGGTCAGATCCATGTACAGGATTGGCACACCGGTCTCATCGTAAAAATCGCGCACCATAGGGCTGCAGGTCATGTGGGCCGGGCCGTGGAAGCTGATATACACCTGACGCTTGAAGCCCTGCCGCAGCAGGCTGTGCGCAATGGCAGAGAGATAGTCGATGCCCTCACGGACACTCACCTGTGTGGTGCCGCGGCCAGAGGCGGTGGCACCGGCATAGAAGTAAGGCAGGCCGGTCAGCACCAGACCGTCGCAGGCCTCGGCCATCTTCAGAGCATATGCCTCGCTGATGATGGTCTCACTGTCCAGTGGGAAACCGCCGTGCATTTCCACGGTTCCAACAGGAACGATGATAATATCGTTGTGCTCCAGATAAGCTTCTACCTCACTGTTGAGCATCTTGGGCAGAATGCGGGTGCGAAGTTCCATGATTCAAATCCTCCAATATTACAACCCGAAAACACGCTGAGCGTTTCCACGGCAGATTTTTTCATAGGTCTGTGCGCTGAGTGTGCCGTTGGCAGCCTGTTCGTCCAGCCATGCTCCCAGCGGGAAGACCATGCCGGCATTGACCATATCTGTAGCGAAGAAGAGCCGGTCAGCGTATGTTTCCAGAAATTCCAGTCCGAATGCCGGATCACGCATGATGGCCTGTCCGGCACTGTTGGCACTCAGGTCGCCGTACAGATTCGGGTACTTGGCGAACAGTTCCGGCACTCGGCCACCGGACACCACCGGGCCTTTGCCCCACTGGTTGCGGGCTTCTTTTTCCGTGGGAGCGTCGCCGCTCATCTCGATCCAGAAGGTCTGGCTGTGGCCCAGAAATTTCGTGTCCGGGAATTTCTGAAGGGCGCGTTCCAGCAGCGGCAGACGGGGATCATCCACAACGCCGTAGCTGTACCCCACTTCCGGGCTCATGTGGAAGGTGACGGGAAGATTCAGCTTGCCGGAAGCGGCAAAGATCGTTTCCAGCAGCGGGTCGTCCAGACGACGGTTGATGGCCAATTCTCCGATGCCCACAGCGCCCTGCGCCTTGTATTTTGCCAGCCGCTCCGGGATGGTTTCCGGCTCTACCGGGTCCAGATTGCACATCCATGCAAAATGGGCGGGGTCTGCCTGTGCGATTGCACAGTTGTCTGCATTGGAGCCGAAGGGCATCTGCGGCTGTGCCGATTCGCTGGTACTCATGAGAACGGCTTTTTCAATGCCGAGCTCTGCCATATGGGGCAGCATCTCGGCCGGGTCGCTGACCCACATCTGTTCGGTACGGGGCAGCGGGACGCGGGAAAGATGGAGATGCAGGTCGATTTTCTGCAGTGGTTCCATAAATGATTTATGCCTCCTCGGCAGTGCCATTTGCGCGGCGGTCTGCCAGTTCTGCGTACATGGCCTCGGTGGTCTTCTGGTCCAGATTGAAGACCAGACCAATGCCGATCAATTCCAGAATGCAGGTGATGACCGGCACGGCGTTGACCAGGTAATAAATGTTATTGACGGTAGCGGCAGACTGGACAGCACCAACACCGGACACATAACCGATGGCGGCCAGAGCGCTGGCGGCACCGGTAGAAGCGATGGTAGAACCGATCTTACGGCTGAAGGTGTAAAGACTGTACATACTGCCGTCGCTGCGGATGTTCATTTTCCACTCGCTGTAATCCAGACAGTCGGTGACCAGAGCCCAGATCAGCATGGTGAATGTAGTCTGGCCGATGGTGGCCAGCAGATTCAGAATGGTGTAGAGCATGACGTTCTGAATGGGGAAGAACAGGATGATGGAAGAGAGCACGAGGTTGTATGCGCTCATGACAAGGATCACGTTCCGTTTGCCGAACTTTGCCACGATCTTTGGAACCAGAATGAAGCAGATGATCATGACAGGCAGGCTGCCGAGGCTGAGGATGGTCATGGCACCGGTGTCATGATAGAACTCTTTGTAGATATAGCTGCGAAGCTGGCTGCTGCCGGTGATATAGAGCATGGAGCCGATGGTGGCGACCATGACGCCGATCAGCGGACGGTTCCTGAAAGCGGCCTTCAGCACTTTGCCGTACTCGAACTTCTGGCCTGGAGTGTGCTTCTGGTGGACACGCTCCTGCGTGCAGTGGCAGAGCAGCAGATAGCAGACAATGGACAGAACGCCAAACACGGCGGCCACGAGGGTAAAGCGCTCCGGCAGGATGTTGGAGTCCTTATCAAAGCAGAGGACCGGAACAGCAGACAGAGCTCCAATGCCCACGATAGTGCCGCCGATGCTGCGGGCACGGGACAGCTTGGAACGGTCGATGGGGTCAGTAGAAACAACGCTTGCCATTGCACCGAACGGCATGCTGGTTCCAGTATAGCTCATGCCGTACAGAATGTAAACAAAGGCGACCCAAGCGTGCAGGGCCACACCGGTGAAAGGCACCTTCATAAAGCACAGTACCCCGGACAGGGCCAGAGGAATCATGAACAGCTTGATCCAGGGCTTGAACTTATCGCCGCTCTTGCCCAGACGCCAGCGGTCCGGGAAGGAACCCATGATGGGGTCATTGATGGCGTCCCACAGGCGTGCAACGAGGAACAGCGTTGCCATCCATGCCGGGCTGATGCCCAGAACGTAGGTGCAGAAAGTCAGGAAATAGGCGTCTACGAACAGGTTGACAAAGCTGCCGGCCATATCGCCGCAGACATATCCCACCTGATCCAACACGCCGAAAGGCCGGTTTTTCTTTTGATCCATGGTGATTCTCCTTTTGCGTGAATTCATGCCATTCTTGTCGTTCAAACGTTGAATTCGGACATTTGATACGTTTTTGACGAAACAAATATACCAAATAATATTTGCAAAATGAATTGTGAATTTGGCATAAAACATTGCAAATCCGGTAATTTTGTGTTAGGATGTTGACAAAACATGCAAGAAAGGGAACGCGTATTTTGTGAAAATGTCCGAAATGAGTCGTGCTCTGAAGCTGCTTGAACAGCAGACCCAGGAATCCGGTGAAACGCTGACGAATCAGGAGGTCCAGAAACTTCTCTGCGAAAATGGCGTATCTTCGGGAAATCTGTATCAGGAACTGGAAATGGATTCTTCTCTGGTGGACGTCCATAACGATATCAGCACCTCCCGGGATGAGGTGCAGCTCCACAGCCATACATTTTATGAGCTGATCTATTGCTACAGCGGAAATGTGCAGTATCTGGTGGGAATGCAACGATACCGTCTGCAACGGGGCGACATTGTCATTATACCACCGGGCATCAGCCACCGCCCCCTGTTTCTGGATCAGCTCAACGAACCCTACCGCCGCTCTGTGCTCTGGCTCAGCTGTGAGTTCCGGGAACAGCTGAGCCAGCGGTTTCCGGAGCTGAGGCAGAGGGCAGAACATTACCTGCTCCGCACTGGCGGAACACAGTGGGAAAATATCTCCGCTTTTTTTCAGGCAGCGGTACAGGAAAATGAACGGCGGGAACCCGGCTGGCAGGCGGTCGTTATTGCGCAGGCGGAGCTGGTCTGCGTGGGGATCGCCCGAGCATCGGTCAAAATCAACCCACCGCAGATTGAGAGGCAAGAACTGCTGGATGAGATCATTCTTTACATTGAGCAGAATATGACGGACAAGCTTTCTTTAGAGCAGACGGCCCGGCATTTTCATGTCAGCGAAAGTACGGTCAGCCAGCTGTTCCGAAAGCGGCTGGCGGTCAGCTTTTATCGGTTTGTGACCCAACGCCGCCTGATTGCGGCCAAAAATTTGATTCAGACGGGTACTTCGCTGGAGCGGACCGCTGTTGAAGTTGGATTCGGGGATTACTCCAATTTCTACCGGGGAGTGTGAAATAATACGCGGCTGTCATAATAGGGACAAGGGTACGGCAGAGAATGAAAGGCTCCGCGACCCGAAGTTCATATTTTCTTACCCGAAGAATGAACGACTGATCTTTCTGGGGAGCAGAAATGCCGCACAGAAAGAAATCTCGACCATGAGAGTGGGGTGACAGCCAGCGGACAGGTGAGCGAGCCTATCCGCAATTTGTGTTAGTTGAAATGAGCAGAAAATCGAATGTTTAGGAACTTGATGTTGTGACAGCTAAAGGGGAGTGTGAAATAATATGGGCAACCAGAGAAAAGCCTGATTTCATGCGGGTTTACGCGGCTTGACCTTTTCACCT
>ERZ808240.4717-NODE-4717-length-11758-cov-4.031872_pt1 | contig 11758 bp, 7 predicted proteins | sample MGYA00521084_ERZ808240 | MGnify/ENA primary metagenome ERZ808240 (study PRJEB31516, sample SAMN03275571) | gut metagenome | biome: mammalia-associated habitat; material: feces | host: Papio cynocephalus | place: Kenya | collected 2012-08-06 ... | reverse complement strand
TTTTATCTCCTTAACTGATTTAAGTTTACAAAAACTTATTTTAATAGTCAAGAAATATTTAAGTTTTTTAAAACCTAATCGATTGAGCAGTACAAAAAAATCACCCCATCTCTGAGGTGATCATTTCACTATTTACCTTCCAACTCTTTAGGGATTTTGTTCCACTGATCAAGTTTGATGGTAACACCGAACCCGTAATGGTGAATATACAGGGTTCGGATACAAATCAGATGGCGGAGGAATGGGGATTTGAACCCCAGCTGGAGCAGGGCCCCACTATCGGTTTTCAAGACCGACCCCTTCAGCCGCTTGGGTATTCCTCCGCGTGGTGGTCCATATTGGATTTGAACCAATGACCACACGATTATAAGTCGTGAGCTCTAACCGCTGCGCTAATGGACCGCGGCAAGATTATACCTTCCCTCCCCCTTCTTCGGAAGAAGCGATTTCCCCACTTCGGGGAGAGCGAAGAAAAGAAGAGAACGTATCGAAGACGTACCCTTCTTTCTTTAAGAGCAGGATCATCCCCTCCAGCCGCTTGGCCCATGAGGCTTTCCCTTTTTCAAGGTAGAGGCGGTCGTAGAAATGAAGGCCCAAGCCCTTGGGGAGGCGGAAGCGGGAGAATTCGAAGGGATGGGCGTTCAAAACGATCGCGTCCCCGTTTTCGATGCGGGTTTTCAAATAGGACAGCGTATCCCGGAAAGGGAACAAACGCGGGACCACTCCCCCGCCCAAAGCCAACCCCCGGAAGGGGCCTTTGGGGACGGTGGGCAAAGCGAATTCGCAGAAGGAATCCCCCCGATAAAGGAAGCCGTCCTCCTTCCGATAGCCCTCTAGCTTCGGGGGTGGGAGGAAGCAGGCCCATTCCTTTCCATAGCAAAGCGAAGAGGAATAGGAGAAGCCAAGCTCGGGGAGGGCTTGGTATTCTTCCTGGGTGATCGCCCATCCGGGGGCGCGGTAGCCGCGGATGGTCACCCCAAGCTTCCGCTCGATTTCCCCCTTCCCTTCTAAGGTCTTCCTTTTGAACTCCTCCAGGGGATAGGAAGAGGCCAGGACGTGCTCATAGCCATGGAAGGCGATCTCAAAGCCCTCATCCAACGCCCTTTTCAGAAAGGGGAGGCATTCATCAACCCGGCTCGCCAAAACGAACAGAGTCGCCTTCACGGAGAGCTTTTCGCATAGAGAAAGGAAAACCTCCATCCCATCCATGGCGGATGGGAGGTCCTTCTTCCTGCTTTTTTGGCCGAAGCAAAGCGAGTCGGAGAGCTCTTCGACGTCGAAACTGAGGAACGCTTCTTTTCCCATTGAGGGAATTATTGAGGGGGAGGGGCGAAAAGGGAAGAAATTTGTAATGAAAAGGGGGAAAGGCGGGATTCTCCTTTATGGGTGGGTTAGGAGGCTTCCCCTCCGGAAAAGGACAAAACCATGAAGAAGAAAAACAAACTCCTCGTGCTCTCGCTCAGCGGAGCCCTCATCCTCGGCGTCGGGGCCATTTCGGCCTGCGCCTTGCTCCAGCGCGCCCCGGAAAGCCCGAGCGGCGCCGGCATCGAAGAATCCGGAGACGAAATCTACAACGACGGCATCCAAGTCAAGTTCCTGCAAAGCAAGGAGAACCCCGATGGCAGCGTCACCAAAACCTTCGCCTATTCCATCGCCCCGAGCAACGCGCCTCAGGACATCAAGCTGACCGTCTCCTGGCTGAGGGGGGACGTCAAAGATGAGGTCTCCGACTTCGTCACCGCCTCCACCGACTTGGCCTCGAAAACTATCTCGGTGGTCTGCAAGCAGGCCTTCAACAACGTCATCGAGCTGAAAGCCGCCTCCGTCTCCAATCCCAGCGTCTCCTGCAAGATCATCGTCAGCTACGTCCAGAAATGGCTGGGGTGGAAAGATTATGGGGAGCAGCGTTCGGAGAAAGTGGAGACGATCTCCAAAAGCATCTCCCCCACCAAGCTTTCCGACTATAAGTCCAATATGAGCAAATCCTACAACAACCGCTACCAGCCGAGCCTTTCCACCGTCTACACCAAAGCTTACCCCGACGGCAACCAGGCGACCTACGAAGTCACCTACAAAAGCAGCGCCCCCTACGTAGAAGGCACCTCCGTCTCAGGAGGAACGATGGCCTCCCTCTCCGACGCGATGAATGCCTTCAGCAACAACACCCGCGGGACCATTTGGACCAGCGACTCCTCCACGACGATGGTCGAGGCGTGGGAAAGCATCTACAAAGGGCTCTCCTATCCTCAGCAAAGGGAGCTCAACGCGGCCGGATTCTTGGGGATCGTGCGCACCTTCTCGGTCAAAGCCTCCCTCGGAGCCCAGGAGAAGACCTACGAGATCCATTGGACCCTGAAAGCCGACGTCTCCGACTTCGCCACCTACGTCGGGGACATCTCCTCCATCACTCTCGAAACGCCGAGCATCGATTTCTAAGCAGTCTTGGGGGCCTAGTCGACTAGGCCCCCGGAAAGGAACCCATGAAAGAATCCAAATACCTCGCTTTTCTTCTTCCCTTGCTTTGCTTTTCCTGCAACGCGGAAAACCACGGCCATGAAGGGACGGAGGCGGAGAAGATCCACGCCATCAAGCTCCTTGCGGAGAAGGAAGAGAAGGAAAACGTCCGGGTCATCCCCTATCAGGTGACCCCCTCAACCGCAAGCCAGAAAATCGACTTGGACCTCCGCTTCCAGAACGGGGAAGACCCCTCCCCCTACCTTTCAGCCGAAGCCGATGAGGAGAAGGGGACGGTGACCCTTACCTGCCTGCAGGATTTCGCCCAGACGGCGACTTTGGTGATCTCCTCCCATTTCGCTTCGGAGGTGAAGGCCTCGATCACCATCGACTACACCCGGAAGATCAAAAGCATCGCCAAATCGCAGTCGACCGTGTGGTACACCACCCTGACCTCCTCCACATCCTTCCCCGCGGGGGAGGTGGAGCAAAAGGCCAAGGAATTCTATACCCCGGTCTATTCTTCCTATTCCAAAGTCACCACCCCAGGAGAAGAGGCCGAATACAAAGTCACCAGCGACATCGTCGTCGCCTACAAATACGGAAAGACCTCCCAATACGGCGAGATCGACCAAACCAGCGCCACCTTAAGGGACTGCCCCGTCGGCGGGCCTTTGATTTCTTATTTCTCAAACCTCTATTCCAGTTTTTCGGATGCGGAGAAAAAGCAGGTCAATGCCTTCCAAATGTGGGGTTTGATGCGTTATTACCAGGTCGAGATCTCCTACAACGGGCGCTCTTTCAAACAGCTGATGATCCACGTCATCCGCTTCTACGTCTCCACCTTGCCGAGCTACAACCCCACCTTATAAAGAGGATTCCAGATAAGAGGCGCTATAGCGGGGCGAGGAGGTCGAATAGCCCTCGGGATCCAGACTGATGCCATTTCGGATGGCGTCGGCGAGGATCTCCCGGTAGCGGTATGGGGAGCCTTCCTTCTCCAGCTTCCCCAAGCTTGAGGCGCTGGGGAAATAATCGTAGACGCGTTGGGAATTCTGATGGAAGGCGAGGTAATCGAGGACGGCGATTTTGTATCTCCCCTTCTTCGAGAAGGCCTCCTTCCGGCTCCGGGCGAAGTAATTGTACTCCGCCTCGGCGAAGAGGTCGGTCCCGGACACCTCCAGCACGTAGACCTCATTGTCGAAGGGGAAGGCTTCGAAGAGGGCGCTGTAGGAAAGCTCCCCCGAAGGGAGGTCGGCGCGGGCTTGGTTAACGAGGGCTAGATCCACGGAAAGGCCTTCTTCCTGGGTTTCCTGAAGGATCGCCTCGGCCATCAGAACCGGGGCTTCCGAACGGCTTCCGAAATACCCTAGGGAATCCCCGAGGACCTCTTTTCCGATGGGGTCGGTGGTTTCCGCGTAGGAATCCACGATCTCTTCGATGCCTCGGTCGTAGTTCCCCTTCACCTCCGCTTCCATGTCCGCCTTGCGGATGGTCGAAAGGAAGGAGGTGACTTCCCCGTTGGGCTTGACCGTGATCCGGACGTGGCTGGCGTTCTCCCCTTTGTCGTCGTTTTGGGTGAAAAGGACCCCGTTCTCAACCCCTTTCTCCTTCTTGTGGGTATGGGCGCAGAAGACCAGGTCCACGTAGCGTTTCTTGGAGATTGGGGAAATCGAGGTGATCCCTTGGCTCATGGCGCTGACCTGGGGGGCGTGGAAGGAAAGGACGACCAGGTCGCATCCCTCTTCCTTCTTCAGCCGGTCGGAAAGCGTCTTGACGATGGGCATCGGATCCTTGAAGGTCAAATCGGCGACGTATTGGGAGGTGATGGAGGTGATTTGGTTCCTTCCGATCGCCCCGATGATGCCGACCTTGAGCCCGTTGTCCGCGTAGACGATGGAAGTCTCCCCACCCAAGTCGCTTTGCTGGATGCTCCCCTCTTGGCTTCCATCGAAGTCGTAGAGGTTGGCGCAAAGGAAGGGGGTTTGATAGCCGTCCTTCCCTTTTCTTTTTTTGTTGTTCCGGATGGCTTCTTTGCCCCAATCGAACTCGTGGTTGCCCAAGGAGAACGCGTCGAAATGGGCCTCATTCATCACGTCGGTCAGAAGGTTGCCGCGATTGTAATTGCTTTCCAAAGAGCCCTGGAACATGTCCCCGGAATTGATGAGGATGGCCCCGTCTTGCTTTTTGGATTTGAAATAGGTCCCCAACGTTTTGATCCCCGGGAAGGAGGAAGTGGCCTCGATCTGCCCGTGGTAATCGTTGATGGAATAGAAATCCAACGTCCTTTCCTCGGCGAAGAAGAAGGAGGTTTCTTGGGAGCTTTCTTCCTCAGAGGAAGCAGAGCCTTGCCAAGAATCGGAAGAAGACGATGGCTCCGAAGTGCCCCCGATGGGTTCGGAGGAAAGCTCTTCCCCCTTGGAAGTCTCCGAAGAGGAAGGGGAAGGAAGGGAAAAAGAGCACCCCACGAGAAGGGGGAGCAAAAGGAAAAAGGGCAGTTTCTTCATGGAAGGAATGATACCGGAAATGGGAGGCGATATCTAGGGAAGCCGGCGTTCCGCGGGGGCAATTTGGGGTTCTTTCGAAGCGAAGGAAGGGCGAGAAGGCGCTACGCCAAAAACGCTCCGCATCCTCTTGCGCTTGGCAAGCTAGCGTTCCACAACGGTGGCTTTCCCGCTTTTTTTGCCTTCGTAAAGCAAAGCATCGACTTCGGAGACGGCGGAGGAGAAGCTGGCTTCGTCTTGGAAGCTCACTTTCTCGAATCCGGCGGTGAAGGAAACGTTTTCGTTCCCCTTGAAGGCGAAGGAAAGCTTTTCGCGGAAGGACTGGTTCCTCCTCAAAAAGGAGGCGCGTTCCTCCTCCTTGATGACGAGGAACTCATCCCCGCCGTAGCGGTAGACCGACTCTTCCCCGAAGGCTTCGATCAGACAGGAGGCGAAGGAAGAAAGCAAGGCGTCCCCCTTCTCGTGCCCGAAGCTGTCGTTCCAGTGCTTGAAATCGTCGATGTCAAGAACCATGAGGAAACAATCCTTCCCGTAGTAGCGGTCCTTGTCCAAATTGAGGGCGAACCGGTTGCGGGCCTGGGTAAGGGGGTCCACCGTGGAAAGGTGCAGCATGCGGAGGAAAAGGCCGTAGAGTACGAAGGCGAGGAAGAGGCAGATGGCCGCGGCCCCTCCTAAAGTCGCCCAAAACATCTTCGAGGGGGCGGATAAGGCGATTCCCTCCTGGCTTAGGCAGGGGACGAAGGCGACCAAAACCCAAAGCAGCAGAGAAGAGGCCCCGACCAAAGCCGTCGATTTGATCGGGTGGAGGCGGAAGGAGGCAGATAGATACATCATCGACAAGGCGGAGGCCAAGCTCAGATAGCCGAGCTGATCCTCCTGCCAGGACAAGAGCGTGGCGATCAGGGAGGTGGAGAGAAGATAAGCGGAAAGCACCGTCTCCTTCAGCCAATGGGGAGGGGCGATTGCCCTTTTCTTCAGCAGCAGGCAAAAGAAGAAGGCGAAAAGGCTTATGGCCAGATAGATGCTCAGCCAAATCAGCCTGGGCAAGGCATAGGAAGGAAGGAGGAACAAATCGACGCCCACGGAGGAGGAGCTCCCCTTCGTCCCTAGATAGGCAAGCAAGAAAAGCAGCAGGCAGAAGAATGGTGCGCCAAACAGCAAAAAGCCCATGTTGTAGGATTCCAGGCAATCCCTCTCCGCCAAAGAGGGGGCATCCAGCCGGCGGAGGAGGCTTCCTTTCCTCCCTTTGGAAAGGGGCTCCGCCTTCTTCGCCTTTTTGGGTTGCTTTTGCTGGAAGCGGGGAAGGAGCAGGGATCCCAGTTCGCCCAAGGCGAAGACGGACTCCTCTTTTCTATCCGAGGCATAGCCCTCCAAGACCAGAACCCCGACGATCTTAGAAGCGCTGCGGACCGGGCAAAGCAAGGTCCGGGGGCATAAGAGGAAGGAGGGAAGCTCTTCTTGGGAAGGCTCCACCACTTCTTCGTTCTTCCGGCAGCAGGAAAGAAGGGCCTTGGTTTCTTCCTCGCCCAAATGGAATTTGGCGGGCTTCCCCAAATAGGAGGAAGAGGCAAGCAGGGAGCAGGAAGAGGAGAACGCCCCATAGAGGTGGATGGCTTGGCAGCCAAGCCCTTTGCGGAGGACGTCCAAGGCCTCTTGGGTCCCTTCCTTGCCCTGTTTCCGAAGCAAGCAGACGCTGGCTTTGTAAAGGGGGTCGTCCGCGCGCAGCCGATGCTCGGCCTCGGCTTGGAGGAATTCCCCAGGCTGGATTTCGAACATCCGGCAGAAGAAGACGTCCTTCTCCCCTTTCTTGGGGCTGAAGCGGTAAACCAAATCCCGCGAATAGGCCCGGGAATGGGTCTCCCCGCGGATGTCCCGGTTCTGCTTCAGGCAAGCCAAGGCAAGACGCAGCCATTTCGGGTCGAACCCCGGCTCAAGCTCGGACAGCTTCTTCCCTTCGATGCCCCGCATCCGTTGGAAGAGGAAATCGTCCAAGAAGGGGGTGGAGGAAAGGAAGAGGATGTCGCTTGGTTCCCCATCGGGGGCGAAGAGGAGCTTCGCCGTGGCCGAAGGGAAGGGGAAGGTGCTCAGAAGATGGGATTCGTTGGATGGCTCCAGCTGGACCAAAATCGCATAGGCGGGGTCACCGTCCCCCCTTCGGGCGATTTCCTTCATCCGGCAGACGTAGGTGGCCAACCCTTTTTCCAAAAGGGGCGTTTCCTCATAGTTCCCCGAGGCGATGCAACGCTCGACCGCATCGCAGAAAGCGGAGGGGGGCTCCTTCAAAAACGGGAGGCGCGTTTTGGAGAAGGAAGAGAAGTTGATCAAGCCGGCCTTCTCCAAGGCGTCCCGATAAGGCTGGGTGGAGCGGAGAAGGTGGAATTTCCCGTTTTGGTATTCCAGGATCCCCGCCTTCGCCCCGGTGGACCCGTCGAAGCCGAAGGGGTGCTCCAAGCTGAATTCCCCCACTTTTTGGAAGTAAGGCGCTTCCAAAGGGGATTCGCGGGTGAAGCGGTTGCGGTTGGCGATGGTTTCGGACAAAGGCAAAGGCCTCTGAAAATAGAACCCCTGGATGCGATCGCAGCCATGGTTTTGGAGGAAGATCAGCTGATCGCGGCTCTCCACCCCTTCGCAGAGGGTATCCACCCCAAGGGCGGAAGCCATGTCGAGCAAAGAGGACAGCAGGGGCGCGGACTTCGGGTTGGCGGGGAAGCTGGCCATGAACTTCATGTCGAACTTCACCAAATCGAAGTCGAAGTCGCTCAATACGTTGAGGGAGGAATACCCCGCCCCGAAATCGTCCATCCAAACTTTGAAGCCGGCTTTGTGGAAACGCTCGATCTGCCTTCGGATGAACCCCGGGTCGCGCCCGGCGACGGCTTCGGTGATCTCGATGTTGACTAGGGTCGGCGGGAAGCCCCCTTCCTGGAGGAGCTTAACAATCTCCCCCACCATATCGCCCTGCTCGAAATCGAAGCGGGAGAGGTTGATGGAAACCGGGAGGAGGGGGACACCGAGGCGCTGCTTGGTTTTGAAATCCTGGATGATGAGGGAGACCATCCGGAGGTCGATTTTGTAAAGGAGGTGGGCCTCCTCCAAGCAGGAGATGAAGTCCTTGGGCTCCACCAGTCCCAAAGAAGGATCGACCCAGCGGGCCAAGGCCTCTTCGGCGCAGACCTGCCCGGAGGAGGAGCGGAAGATAGGTTGGTAGTAGGCTTGGATCCAGTTTTTGCTCAAGGCTTCGTCCAAATGGGTCAGGACATAATCGCGCATGGCGATGGATTTCTCCATCTCCGGGGTGAAGTAAGTGAAATGGGAGGAATAGGACTGCCGGTCGAAGTCGGAGGCGAACTTGGCTTTGTCGCAGGCGTCCAAAACCGCTTCCCCCTCCCCTTTCTTCATGCGGTAGACCCCAACGCGCAACGGCAGGGAATTCCCATTGTTGAGCTTTTTGACTTCCTGGAAGATCCAAGAGAGGGTCGGCTCGAGGTTCTTGACGGAGGCGAAGGCGTAGCAATGGTCGGCCCCGAAGCGGGCGCAGCAAAGGGGCGTGAAGGAAAGCGACAAAAGGCGGCCGAGCCCCCGGATCAGGGCATCCCCTTCCTCGGTCCCGTTTTTGAGGTTGAACGTTTTGATGCCCATGTAGTCGAACGCCAGCATCGCGCAGGTCTCCCCGCGGCTTTCGATGGAGGGCTTCCCGACTTTGGCGAGCTCGCAGAAGAAGGACATCGTGGGCAACCCGGTCAGAGCGTCATAGACTTCCTTCTTCACCAAGACCGCGCGGTTGTCGAGCTCCAAGGAAGCCGTCCGGGGGGATGAGTAGCGTTGCAGGTAAGGATTCAGATCGATGAACAGGAAGTAGACGAATTTCCGTTGGAAAAAGGAAACCGCTTTGCCCGTAATGCGGATTTCGTGATAGGTCGTGTGCTTCCCGAATTTGAGGGAAAGGGCTTCGTCGAAGGGAGCTCCCTTGGTCAGAAAAAGCTCCAGGGCCCGGGAGACGGGGCCGCGGTCTTTTTTCTGGAGGAGGAAAAGGGGATCCTCTTTGAAGCGTTGGAGGGCTTCTTCCTTCTTGAAGGAGAGATCCTCCAGCAGCCCTCTGCTGAAGCATACGGGGGTGAGTTTCCTCAGCTCTACCTCGAACAGGGCAAGCGGGACGGGGCTGGATTCGATCTTGGACCCGAACTCCAAGGAGAAGAAGTTGTTTTCCATAAGATTAGGTCATCCGATTTTAATCCACCAATGGCCCAAAAAGTAGATTAGGCACACAAAATACTCAATTTTTAGCCCATTCTCTTGCGGAGAGCCTATTGCCCCGCCTTTTCGATTTTGCTTTTGAGATATTGCCGGAGGGCGGGGTCTTCGCAGTAGACGTAGCACCCTTTCTGCCCGCGGGTCAAAAGGACCTTGTACGTGTTGCGGATCAGGCGATCGGCCAGCGCTTTGTCCTTGCATTTGCGGATGCCGGAGGAGTTGTCGTCTTTGGAGACCATGCTTGGGTCGGCGATGACCTCCCCGTTTTCATAGCGGAGGTCTTTGCCGATGATGACCCCGACGTAATCGAATTCAAGCCCCTGAACGGTGTGGATGCAGCCCACCAATCCCTCTTGCGATGGATCGATCGCGAAAAGGGGCGTCCTGGCGGAATTGGGATCGTTCCAGTTCGCCTGGAATCTGCCTCCGTCCAAGCTGATGTCGACTCCCCCGCATCCGTTCTTCACGTTCCAATCGTAGCAATATCCGGCGACCAGGCGCGATTTGCCATGGGCTTTGTTCTTTTCCCGAATGGCGTCCCTTAGAAGACAGGGATCATCGAAAACGCGGAAATCGAAGTCTTCGCCTTCAAAGGTTTCGTTGGCGCTCCCCTCGATGCCCAAGACGTTGTTGAGGAAGGCGATATAGCCTTCGCTCCCATTGCATCGAAATTCGCTTTTGAGGGTCAAACCCTCGCCCTCCAAAACATTCTCCTCCGCGACTCCCAGCCGTTTGGCCCAGGCTCTTATCTCACCCGCGCTCCCGATGTCCTTGACCGAGATCCGCTGGGTTTCGTCGAGGAAGAAGACGCTGAGAAGGCTGCTGGCGATGCATTCCTTGATTTCGTTCTCCCCGCCGTAATCGCGGAACATCTGCTTCACCAAGCGATGGGCCTCATCGACGAGAAGGCAATCGTAGAAATTTTCAGGGAGGCTATGCAGGCCAAACGGGGAGCGGAACAGCTCTTCCACCGCGACCTGCCTCTTCAGATCGCCCCTTGCAAGCATTTTCAAATAAACCTTCCTCGGGGCGGAGTTTTTGGTCAGATAGGCGCAATGGAAGCCGCGTTCCCTTCCGTCGTTGATCAAAGCGCAGAGCAGATTCACCGCCAAAACGGATTTCCCGGTTCCGGGCCCGCCTTTGACGATGAGGACTCTTTTCTTTTTGTCAGAGAGGCAGTGAGAAAAAGCGTCCAAGATTTTGTCGTAGACCACGCTTTGCTCATCCAGAAGCTGAAACTCCTTATTCCCCTTCACCATCGAGGCGAGGCAATCCTGAAGCGCTTTGGCGGGGCGGATCCTGCCATGGTCTATTTTGTAGAGGACTTCCCCATCTTCGCTTTTCTTGCAGATTCTTTTGGCGATGAAATCAGAGAGCTTGCGGTTGCCGTAAGCATCGAATAAGGGGGCCTCGTTGAGCCACGGGGCATAGAGGGGATCGTAAAGCCCTTTCCCCTGTTCGCCCCGATAATTGTGGCAATAGGCAAGCGGATGAAGGGCGATCCCCTTTTCCTCGACGAAGGAAGAGTAATTCTGGATATGGGCCTTATAAGAATAGGCCTGGTAGCTCGGATGGGCGACTTCGCGCACCCCTCCCCCGGTATAGGTTCGGACGGTGTGACGTTCCAGATCGTTGACCTTCTCCGCTTGGTCCCACTGCTTCAGCTCGACGATCACGACGTTGTCCTGCCCCTTTTCGTCCATCCCGGCGATCATGAAGTCCACTCGCTTGGAAGTTAAGGGAATCTGATATTCGATGGCCACTTCCGCCTCCCCGGGGATTGAGGGATTCTCCATGGCCATGCGCATGAAAAGAAGGGAATTGTTCCATGAGCGGAATTCGGCTTCGTTTTCATCCTTGATCCCTTTTTCCGCCAATTTCTTCTTGACGATCTCGGCGATCCGCCCCGTCTCCACGTCTTGGTTGAAACTCTTTTTCGAGGAACGGTAGACCAGCATAACATTCTCCTTGGATATAACACCTTTATATCACTTTGAAGAACGCTGGTGCACGGGTAATTGCACTGGTAACCTTAAAGTAGACACTCCATTCAAATTATTAGACACCTTAGTCTAGAATTTACGCAAGGAGGTCGCAAAAGGAGACATGACGAAGGAAAAATTAGACATAGGCAGGCGAGTTTACGAACGCCAGCTCACCGCGAAGGAGGCCGCCGAAGAGAGCGGAGCCACGCTGCAGACGGTCTACCTCTACGCGAGGGAATGCATGAGATCGATCGGGGTCGAGCCCCTTCCCAAGGGAACCAAGAGGGCCGAGCCGAGCGCCGACTACCGGTCGATGACGAGGGAGGAGCTCATCAACGGGCCGATGCTCAAGGACATCGAGGTCGGGGTACTTCAAATGGAAGGCCCGCCCGTCCAATCCGCCGGAAAGGCTTGGGAAGAGGATGGGCGACGCCGCGCCGTTCCGCGAGTACCATTCCAGGCTCCCGAGCCACGGCTATCGCTGGCTGAACGCGAAGATAAGGCTCGACCTGGGCCTCGTGATGTCCGACCAATACGCCCACAGATGCTGCAGGTTCGCCGGGA
>ERZ808240.4716-NODE-4716-length-11763-cov-12.683123_pt1 | contig 11763 bp, 6 predicted proteins | sample MGYA00521084_ERZ808240 | MGnify/ENA primary metagenome ERZ808240 (study PRJEB31516, sample SAMN03275571) | gut metagenome | biome: mammalia-associated habitat; material: feces | host: Papio cynocephalus | place: Kenya | collected 2012-08-06 ... | reverse complement strand
CTGCGCGATGAGCTCCAGCACGCCGGTGAGAACCATGACGAGGATGGGGTCCCAGTGAAGCTTCCGCAGCATCACGAGTGCCAGGATAAACCAGACGCACATGCGGAGGTCCGGGCTGCCCGGAAGTCCGATGGCCGGAAGGAGGATCAGCAGCCCCGCGGTGAAGATGAGGGCCACGACCGCGGGCCGCAGCGTTTTCAGCACGCCCTGCAGCAGGCTCAGATTCCGGTATCTCGTATAGAGGATGGCGATGAGCGTCACGACGATACAGCTCGGCAGAACATCCCCGATCGTGGCGGCGACGGCACCGAGCGGCCCCGCCATCTGGAGGCCAATGAAGGTAGCCGCATTGATGGCGATCGGCCCGGGCGTCATCTGGGAGATCGTGACGAGATCCGTGAAGTCCGCCATGCTGATCCAGTGATAGTGCGTGACGACCTCCTCCTGAATGAGCGGCATCGCCGCATAGCCACCACCGAAGCTGAGCGCACCGATACGGAGAAAGGCGAGAAAAAGCTGAAGATAGATCATGGCTTCACCTCCTTCGCATCCGCGCCGATATGCGCTTTACCTTCCGAAGGATTCTTTACAGAAGCCTCGGCCGCCTGTGTGCGTGTACGCCACAGGGTGAGCGCAACGCCGAGCGCGATGACGGCAAGGATGATCCAGATTGTGGAGATGCCGACGATGTAGTTTGCGATAAAGGCGCCCACCATGATGACGAGGGAGCTCCAGTGTATGGACGGTGTCGGAGTCGCCCTTTGAGCAGATGAGCTGGAGGCAGAGGCCATAGCTCCGGAGGACGATGATCCTCTCGACGCCTGCATTGGCGCTGTGTGCTTCGGCTTTTCAACCAGCACCCCGCTGGCCATATCCCAGGTCACGGACATGATGACGGCGCTTACGCCGCAGCGCATGCCGGACAGCAGGTTGTGAATCATGAAATTCGAGCGGAAGACATTATAAAACAGGGAAATGACGCTCAGCATCGCGAAGGGTGGCAGCACCGCCCCGAGAACGGAGATCAGGATGCCAGGAAAGCCGCAGATCTTGTAGCCGACGACGATGGCACCATTGACCGCGATCGGGCCCGGGGCCGACTGCGCGATGGCGACAAGGTCGAGCATCTCCTCCTCTGAAATCCAGTGGAGATCATCGACAAATTTCTTCTTGAGGAGCGAGACGATGACATAGCCGCCCCCGAAGGTGAAGGCACTGAGATACAGCGTCTCGAAAAAAAGCTTCCGGAGACGGGCTCCGGAAGAAAGGGAGACCACCGCGCCGCCGGACAGGGTGGCAGACGATGTGGATTTCTCCTTTTCTTGTGTATGTGTGTTGTGTGCAGGCTTCATGTGTATCGTCCTCGCTTACGGTTTTATGACCACAGTATAGCACAATTAACAGAGCTGCTTAATCAATCAGAAAAAGAAGAGCTGACGCAGGTTCGCGCCAGCTTCCGGAATTATCCCTCCATCTCCTCTACGCTGATCACGTCGTCCAGAACGTAGTGGAAGGTCGGTGCGGAGGAGTGTTCATTTTCGATGTACGGGGTACGGAGGTCAATGTGGTCGGTCGGATCGAAGACGCTCGTGCCGGTGAAGGGACCGGAAAACACCGATAACGTGCCCTTTTTCAGCTGGTCCACGGTTTCGGCGACCTTCGCATCCGTGTCCTCTGGAACGATGGCCTCATTGATATCGAGGATGCGCACCCAGCCCTTCTCGAGCCCGGCGGTGGCATCCTGCCCGTAGGTGCGGCCGTCAATGCAGTCCTCGATGCGCTTCCCATGGAGGAGGGCAGCGATCGACTGCTCAAAATAATAGCTGTAGTCCACGGAACAGCTCACGAGGGAGCGGGTCGGGGCAATGCTGGTCATACTCTGGTTATAGCCGACATGATAGACCGGGATGGAGCGCGTCGTTTTTTCGCAGATGGTGGCCGGGCCTATGGTGTCCGAGTGCTGTGAGATCACGACGCAGTCTTCGTCCATGAGCTCCTTTGCACACTGCTTTTCACGGGAGTAGCTCGACCAGGTATTTGTGTATTTCACCAGCATGGTTGCTTCTGGAACGATGGACTGCACGCCGAGATAGAAGGCGGTGTAGCCGGAAATCACCTCTGCATATGGGAAGGCCGCGACGTAGCCGATTTTCGCCTGTGCCGTGGTGATGATCCCGTCGGAGATCATTTCCCGGAGCTTTAAACCGGCCACCTGACCACAGACATAGCGCCCCTGGTAGATATCACCATAGCAGTTATGGTAGTTTGTGAGCACCGGCGCGGTGTTGGCATTGTCCCCGGTCGGGACGCAGAACTCGACCTCTGGGTGCTGCTCAGCCATGGCCTTTACCGCGGGACCGTAGCCATAGCTGGCCGCGATGATGTAATCGCAGCCCTCCGCGATGAGATTCTGAAGCGGCGCGTCAATCTCGCCCTCCGAGACATTGTACGCCGTCAGGCACTCAATCTGATCACCGTAGACCTCCTGTACATGATCCCGGGCCTTGATGAAATTGTCCGTATACGGCGTCGCCTCATCACCAACGAAGATGAAGCCGACCTTCAGATGTCGAAGCTCCTTTTTCATTGTCAGATGAAGTGAAAAGGCGCAGAGCAGTACGGCGAGACAGGTGGCCAGACAAAAGGCATAGGCTTTTTTCATGCGTGCACCTCCTTTTCGTGGGATGGCGTGGCATCCGAAGGATCCGCTGGGGGCTGTTTCGTGGCCACGGGTGCCTCGGCAGCTGCAGCGGAGGACCCCTTCGATGCCGCGTACAGGCTCTCCACATCGATCTCTCCATCTTCAATCAGAGAGAGCAGGATGTCGGTGAGCTTCGGGTCAAACTGCGTGCCGCGGCAGCGGCGAAGCTCCGCGAGCACCACATCAAAATCCAGCTGCTTTCGATAGACGCGATTCGCGGTCATGGCATCGAAGGCATCCGCGATGCCGATGATCCGGGCGTCGAGTGGAATCTCCTCCCTCTTCAGGCCATGGCAGTAGCCCTTCCCGTCGTAACGCTCATGATGATAGAGCGCGCCGACGCTGGCATTCTTAATCAAGGTAAAATCCTTCAGAATCTCGCCACCTCGCAGCACATGCGTCTTCATGATGGCATACTCCTCGTCGGTCAGCCTTCCAGGCTTATTTAAAATCGCATCCGGGATGCCGATTTTTCCAATATCGTGGAGCAGCGCGATCTTTCGAAGCTCCTCACAGCGCTCCGCCGAGTAGCCGAGCCGACGTGCAATCGCCACCGCGTATTCTGAGACGCGGAAGGAGTGCTGACTCGTGTTACTGTCCTTCGCATCCACCGCATGTGCGATGGAAAGAATCGTTTCATCGCTCATCTGGAGCTGCTTTTTCGCGTATTCGAGCTCGAGCTTCTGCTTCAGCAGCATCTGCTGGATATGCGTCCGCGTAAAGAACCAGGTGAGCCACATGAGCACGAGCGCCCCGATCAGATAAAGATAGAGCTTAAACCACCAGTGCTGGTACAGCTCTCCTTCCTTCGTGATCGTATATTTACTCGACTCAATGACACTGTCCTGGAGATCATCGAGAATGGACAGCTCGAACACATAGCTTCCCTGCTTCAGATTCGTATAGGTCAGTGGCAGGAGCTCACTGAGCCGGCATACCAGCGGACTCGGATCATAGCCATGGAGCTGTACACGAACGAAAGGATCATTGAGCGAATAGTTGAGTACCTCCGGCGCGAAGGTAATCTGGCGGCTTTCCGCGGATAAGGCCAATGCATCCACTCGGTCAATCTCCATGGCTTTTCCGTCGACCATGACGGTATTCATCAGCATACGGTAGGAGGTGGTGGAGAGATCATAGGTCGACATATCCACCGTGACGACGCCAGTGCCGCAGCAGAGATACAGGGTATCGCCCTCCTGACACATCCATGCATTGGCGACGAGCGCATCGCGGAAGCCGCGCTTCGTATTGATCAGAGGATAATCCGTCCGCTCATTCTGAAGGAGATTCTGCACGGTCGCGATATAGATACCGGCACTGCTGAGAATCCAGCAGCTGCCATCCGGGCGAATCACCAGGTCGTAGTTATTGCTGTATGGGAAACGGTCGAGGTTCCGGATTTCCCCATCCTTCGTGATATAGGACAGCCCGTTACTGCTCACGACGAAGAATCCACCTTCGATCGGATCCTCCACCATGCGAAGGATCACATCCGAGGAGAGCCCCTCCGCCTTCGTGAGCCGTGTCATCGTTCCATCCAGACCGATTCGTGTAATGCCACCGCCATCAGAGCCGATGTAGAGGGCATCCTGATACTCGAGAAGGCAGAGGGATTTCTCTGTGCTCAGTCCATTTCTGGCATCGAAGGCGGCGACCATGCAGCTGCCAGAGGATGCAGCGTCGTCCGCGGGATGTTTTACGGTTCCTGTGGCGGAGGTCGCCGTGGCAGCGGTTGCGGGTGTTCTCCCCGTACCCTCGGCAGGCGCTTGCCCGGCTGGTGCTGTATTTTCCAGCACGGCGACGCCATAATCACCAGCCACGGCCATCCGCCCATTGGAAAGCTCAAGCAGATGCCGGAAGCGCATGCCCGGCAGGCCGTCTGCCTCGGTGAACTGACGGATCGCGTAGCTTCCATCGGCATTCCGGCCGACCCTATAGACGCCCCGCTCGGTGGCTGCGATCCACAGCGCATCGTAACGGTCCACCCGGAGGCAGCGAATGCGTACACCGTCGAGCAGCGACGTCAGTTCATCTTCCACGAGAGCGCCGTCGGTAAGCTGGAGAAGGCCCGCATCCGTACCGGCGAGGAGCCGTCCCTGCCAGTGCACGGTGGTATTGACGACCTCGCTTCGTCCAATGTGGGAAAAGAGCTCATCAAATGGAGAGGGCGACAGCTCCAGCAGACCGAGACGGGAGGAGCTGAACCAGAGGTCGCCCTGGTAGTCGATCAGCATATGATCGATGGAGCTGGTGAAATCTCCGGTATCGATCTTCTGAAGCGTTCCATCCGCGGACAGCGCAGCAACGCCACTGTCGCTCAGGACGAAAAAGTCATGATTCTCCGTTTCATAAAAGGCATTGATGGACTCCAGTCCGTTCAGTTGATAGCTTGAAAGTGCCCGTCCAGCGCTGTAGCTGTAGAGCTCACTTCCCGTCGTACCAAGCAGGAGTCGGCCATCGCTCAGGAACTGAGCCACCTTGATATGCGGGAGCTGCTGAAGTGCCGATGGGAGCGGCACGGCTTCTCCATGCTTTAAAAGGAAGAGCTCCCCCCGCTCGGTAATGGCGATGACCTGTCCGGACGCGTCGGCGGAAAGGGAAATGACGTTCTTTATGTCTGAAAAGCAGGTGACGACCTTGACCCCACTCTGCAGGCGCACAATGGCGAGCCCCTGGCTCGTCCCGATGTAGTAGTTTCCATCCGTATCACAGACGATGCTCTTTACCACATTGGACGGAAGTCCAGAGGATGTGTCGACCACATTGATGGGCTGCTCGTTGATAAAGATCGTGACGCCACCATCGTTGGTCCCGACGAAAAGGCGCCCCTCCTCATCGACATAGAGGCAGTTGACGGCTTTTACAGAAGGAATATCCTGCAGGCAGGTGAATTTCTCGCCGTCGTACTTGTAAAGACCCGCATAGGTTCCGATAAAGAGACGGCCATCCTTGGTCTGGGCGAGATCATTGGCCTCCCCTGGCAGGAGGCCGGCATCACGCTGATAGACGGTCTGGATGTAGCGGCTGTAGGGGCTTTCGGCAGCGCTTGCCCTGATCGGAAGAAGCGCTGGTGTCAGCAGAAACAGAAGGAGCCCGCAGGAGAGGAGCGCTCGATGCGAATGAGGCTGATGCTGCTTCTCGGCAGAGACGTGAGTAAAGCTGGAATCCTCTGCATGCGTGTCTGTTTGAGCGGATGAAGGGTGCTGCATTCGATGCGTTTCAGCACGGAGCAGGCGATGCATTTTCACAAGAAGAAAAACGATTTCTGCGGTGAGAAGCTTATCGAGAAATTCCACGCAGAACTGGCCGAGAATATAGGACAGGAAGCGCGGGAGGCCGAGGTCCATTGCGAAGAGCATGACCTGGTCGCCCCAGAGGTTCCCGGTTTTCCCTTCATAAAGAAGTGTGTTGATGATGACGGCGATGGCCGTCGAAAAGATGGCGAGGCCCATGCCGAGGGTCATGGTGGAAAATTCTGTATCGAAGACGTGCTTTTTGGAAAGGCAGCCGACGAGCACGCCAAGCAGCGCGCCGACAATGCAGTACACGGACTGCTGATCGACGAAAATGCCATAAAGGAGGTTATTCGTGAAGCCGACGAAGGCTCCGCATACGGGACCGGCGGCGTACGCGAGGAGAAAGGTACCGAGTGAATCCAGCCAGACCGGCAGCGAGAGGGTATCCGCGAGCACGCGCCCGCCGACATTGAGCAAAAGGGCAAACAGCGTGAGGGGAATGATGAACGGCGGAGAATTCTTTACGCGTGGTTTCATGGCGTTCCTTTCGTTGCATAGTCGAGGAGCATCTTCCGGATTTGAAGAAGCTCTGGAAGATAGTCTGTGGATGGATTCGCGCCCCAGATGAAGCCACTCGCATAGTAGGTGCAGGAGGACATCATGACGTGCACGGTTGTCCGCATGAAGACGTCGAAGGGAAGATCCGTGCGGAACGTATGATCCTCTTTCGCCTTTTCATACATTTTATAGAAGCGCTGATCGCCGGACTGCAGCGAGCGACGGAAATCGGAGAGCTGTGCACTGTCGACGCCGGCATGACTCACGAAATGATTGAAGTTATCATTGAACTGCAGCAGATCCTTATGATGCGTATAGAGGTCGAGGAGCATGTCGAGCGTGAAAATAAACCGATCGATGGCCGGGATCTCGTCCACGGAGCTGATCGGTCGCACGGCATCGATCGCATCGAAATATTCCTTCCATTTGGCGGCATTAACTGCGATCACGAGGTCGAGCTTCGTCGGATAGTGGCGAAAGATCGTGGCGCGGCCGACTCCGGCCTCCTTCGCGATCATGCTGAATTGCGTCGGTTCGATCTTTTCACGAACAAATACCGTAAAGGCGGCATCTAAGATTCTTTTTTTCTCCACTTCGCGCATCGCGTACCTCCATGAGGGAAGACAAGCCGACATTTTCTGAGCTGAGAGGCTCCTGAACGCATCGGACGTTTCTATAATTGATACTTACAGTCTTAATGATACCATGCGTCTCGTTCCTCGTGTATAAAAATATTTGCGCGTGTTTCATGAAAAGTACAAGCAAATTTTATAGTTCTATATATAATGATAAAACGAATTGTTAATTCTGTGTCAGGTTGACAATGTTCAAGCTTTTCCGCACATGGTATACTTAGCTGTGTGTCAACATTAATATATTTTTTTCAGGAGGAAAATATATGGTTACCAATGATAAGGGTGCAGTAAGCTTAAAGCATGCTGTCATCGAGGGCCTCGCGCGTGAGCTCTGGGAGCATGACTCCATCACGCCGGAAGCCGAAAATCAGCTGATTATGTCCATCTCTCCGGGACCTCACGCCACATGGCGCTGCTGTGTTTACAAGGAGCGTGAGATTCTGAGATGGAGAATCCGTCTGTCCGAGAACATGGATGCGAACCCATATGCGACCGAGAAGAACCCGAACGTCGTACAGGTCATCGATCCGGCCTGTGAGGAGTGCCCGCTGTCCAGCTATTCTGTCACCGATAACTGTCGTCTCTGCCTCGGCAAGGCCTGCCAGAACAGCTGCCGCTTCGGTGCGATTACCATGACCGAGACGAGAGCCCACATTGACCCGAACAAGTGTAAGGAATGTGGTATGTGTGCCAATGCGTGTCCGTATGGTGCCATCGCGCACCTGGTTCGGCCATGCCGGAAGCCATGTCCGGTCAATGCCATCAGCTACGATGAGAACGGCATCTGCAAGATCGACGATACGAAGTGCATCCGCTGCGGTCAGTGCATTCACAGCTGTCCGTTCGGTGCCATTGCATCGAAGGTTGATGTCCTCGATGTCATTCGTGACATCAAGGCCGGCAAGGAGGTCTTCGCGATGTGCGCACCGGCCATCGAGGGCCAGTTTGGTAAGGACATTACGATGGGCTCCATCCGGGAGGCACTGAAGGAGGTCGGCTTCACCGATATGGTGGAGGTCGGACTCGGCGGTGATATGACCGCAGCCTATGAGGCGGCCGAGTGGTCGGAGGCACGGAAGGAAGGCAAGAAGATGACGACCTCCTGCTGCCCGGCCTTCATCAACATGCTTCGTATGCACTATCCGGAGCAGTTTAAGGAGAACATGTCGGAGACGGTTTCCCCGATGTGTGCGATTTCCAGATACCTGAAGGCGACGCACCCAGGCTGCAAGACCGTCTTCATTGGACCGTGCATCGCGAAGAAGTCGGAAGCACATGAGATGGGCATCGAGGACAATGCAGACTACGTACTGACCTTCGGCGAGATGACGACCATGATGGCGTCGAAGAATGTCGAGCTGAAGCCAGTCGTGGATCCATATCAGGAGGCGTCCATCTGGGGCAAGAGCTTCGCAAGCTCCGGTGGTGTTGCGAATGCCGTTATGGAGTGCATGCGCGAGCGGAACGAGGATACGACCGGCATCAAGCTGCGTGCCGCAGCCGGTGGCAAGGAGTGCACGACGGCGCTGACGCTGCTCAAGCTCGGAAAGCTGCCAGAGGACTTCATTGAGGGCATGGTCTGCGAGGGCGGCTGCGTGGGTGGCCCAAGTAAGCATAAGACCGAGCTCGAGATCCGGAAGTCCCGTCAGGATCTTCTCGGCCAGGCCGATGAGCGGAAGATCCTGGAGAATCTCAAGAACTATCCGATGGATAAGTTCTCGATGATTCGTGGACATATGAACCCGCCGCACAGCGAAAACAAGTAAATAAAAAAACGGCCGGAGGGCGCACCGGTCGTCAGCTGGGCGTTCCACCTATGCCCACGTAAATAAAAAACGGCCGGAGGGCGTGCACCAGAAGTCAGTACTCGCGTATGGCTTCTGGCGCACGCCCTCCGGCCGTTTTCAATTTAATTTCGTGGACGGTGAGTGCCGAGACCCTCGACGGTCTCCGTCTGGTTGATGAGGTCGATGACCTTCTCGATGCTGAGCTTTCCGTCCTTCAGCTCGACGATCATCGCACCACAGTTCGGGACGATCCCGCCGTCCCAGTAGTCGGCATCGCTCAGATTCTGAATAAGGCTCTCGATGCCGCGAAGGATGCCGCCATGGCAGGTGATGAGCACGCGCTCATATTTTCCTTCATTTGGATAGATTTCGGTTTCAAGAAAATGCTCGATGCGGCGCTTCACATCGCGGACCGATTCGCCGCCTGGCAGTGGTGCCACCGTATCCGGATAGGCAAACCAGCGCTTCAGATGCTGGAGCACGTCGCGCTCGGCATCGGTATGTGGCACATCGTCCCGCATTTCAACGCCCTCGCCTGTGCCGAAGGCAATTTCCTTCAGATCCTCGCAGTCCTCGATCTCGAGACCCGGATGATTCTTCAGGATGATCTCCGCAGTTTTCCGTGCACGTACGAGTGGACTGGAAAAGGCACGATCGAAATGCACGTCCTTCAGGGCCTCCGCGGCGATGCGCGCACCCGCGAGTCCTACGTCATTTAAAGGAATATCCTTCTGTCCCTGCAGACGATGCTGCTGGTTCCACATTGTTTCCCCATGTCGAATGATATAAAGTTCCATAATCGTCCTCCTCGCTGTCCATAGCTGCGCCATATGCTGGGGTGATCTCGGCTGTTGCCGAAGCGGCTGCCCACGGTGATGCCATGCGCTGACTTGAAGTATAGCATATTTCAGGAAGAAATGGGTAGGGAAGCGTTTACGGAGCGCCTTCAAACATGGTATAAATATAGGTAATAGCGTTCGTGAAAAAATAAAGTTAGGAATCGAGTTATGAAACAGAAATGTGAGGGTTTTACAGGGGACTTCGCTGCTGTGAAGGACCGTGCACTCATGCATCAGAACGACGCAGACGTTGAGTGGGATGTCGCTGCGGTGAAGGGCCGTGTACATATGGATCAGAACTGCGTAGACGTTGAGGAGGACGCTGCTGAGGGGGATGACCGTGCGTGCATAAAACAGAGGCGCGCGGGCTTTACCCTGGCAGAGCTCATGATTGTCGTTGCCATCATTGGCGTCCTCGTGGCGATCTCGATCCCCATCTTCAGCAGTCAGCTGGAGAAGAGCCGAGAGGCGACGGATCTTGCAAATGTCCGCTCGAAATATGCAGAGCTGATGGCGGAGGTAATCACACAGACGAGCCCGGAGACCATCGAAGAAAAGGTGCCGCTCAAGCAGAAGCAGGAGGACTGGCAGGGCTATGATCCGGTGACCATCGCGGGCATCACACATTATAAGAGTGAGGGTGATACCAATCAGTGGAAGGGTGTGCCAGGGCCAGGTGGAAGCTGCCGGATCATCTATGATCCCTTCATGTATGGGGTGATCTTTGAATGGTCGGGTGGAACGGGAACGACCGTGGATAAGAAGCGGCTTGAAGCCGCCGGGAAGGACATCAGTGCGATCCACAAAGCTGCTGAAACATGGGTGAAACATTATTCCTGGGTTACGCAGCTGGAAATCGACTCCAAGTGTGAAAACTCCACGATGGTGCCGGAGCTTTCAAAGGCCATCAGTAACGACAGCCTGTTGAAGGAGGGAACTTGGGCATACCTTGGTGATCCTAAACATGAAGGTTCAGAATATTTCTTCTGGACGTCGGTGGATACAACGAAGGTAGGGGTGAAAGATGAGAATAACAAGCCAGTCAAGATCCCGGTCATTGTATGCAAACAGGATGGAAGTTTCTATGTTTCGGAGTCAACGACGGCCGCAAGAAAAGAGGGTCATATCGCCATTGCCGACCATCTGGTAAACTACAAAGGCTTTGAGAAATTTACGAACGGTACGAAGTATACTTCCTTCGAAGATGCCTATGCAGCCTATGAGAAGCTGGTCCAGGATCAGTATAAACAGTATAAAGATACCCTGCCAAATTAAAGATGCTAAAGCAGAGAATTCTTTGCAAGAGAGCCTGCTTTTATGTCACCTCTTCAAAATCGTAGTATCAGAGGCGAAGATTTCACTTGATTTGTGACCATACCCAGTTTGAAACCAACAGGAGAACGGAAGGTATCGGACTGAGTACTGTTCACTGGATATTCTCAGGTGTCGGTGAAGCGTGGACGTAGCTGGAAACTATATACGATTTTGGAAAATGACGTTATGTATATAGAATTTCCTATATTCGGTCTTGGTGAAACTGTAACGATATATACGATGAGCCTATTTTGAAAATCGTATATATCGATTTTGGGATATCTGAGTCCCAAAAGCACCTTTGGATATATACGGAAAGCCTTTTTCGAAAATCATATATACGCATCTTTCGTTTTTAAGCTTGGAAAAGGCAATTTCATATATACGATTTCCATAAAAGCGATCGCGTATATACTTTTTACGGAAAAATGCCATTTTGGAGCCCAAAAGCATATATACAATTTTAAAAATCAACGGATTGTATATAGTCGGATTAAGTTGGAAGCATTTTTCCTGAAATGCTCCCGAACGTATTGGGGCAGACTGTCCGAAAACTAGACGGTAGGCTGTCTTGACTTGAATTGATTGGATCGCTCGAATAGGGCGTTCAATATATAGTAGTGTTGTACATTGAAAACTGAATAAAGTATACAGAAATCATATAAGAAGCCAAAGGAATACGGTATAATA
>ERZ808240.4715-NODE-4715-length-11767-cov-32.769723_pt1 | contig 11767 bp, 5 predicted proteins | sample MGYA00521084_ERZ808240 | MGnify/ENA primary metagenome ERZ808240 (study PRJEB31516, sample SAMN03275571) | gut metagenome | biome: mammalia-associated habitat; material: feces | host: Papio cynocephalus | place: Kenya | collected 2012-08-06 ... | reverse complement strand
GTGGCGATGTTGTAGCCGCTGGTCACGTCGTCCATTGTGACGGGGCTGACTCCCATCATGAGTATGCGGTCGAACATCCCCTTGTACTGCTTGAACACGCTCCGGTAGAACCCCTCGGCATGGGTCATGGCATGATAGACCTGCTCGCCCTTGACATTCAGCACGACATTCGTGAAGTTGTCGTATTCATCGACGATGAGGTATAGTTTCCTCTTCATCCTCTTGGCGTATAGGTCGATGACGTTCAGTTTTCCGACAAAAGTCTTCTGCCTGAGCACCTCGGACAGATACTCCGGCGGATAGAACGCCTCATACCTTCTCGCGAAGTCCTCCGCCACGGCGCTGCAATAGACATCGAAGCTCTGCGACAGCGTCTCGATGTCCCCGCCGACCCTCGAAAAGTCCAGATACAGCACCTGGAACTCTCCCATAAGCGGAGTCGGATTCTTCTCAATCCAGAGCCCGGAAAACAGGTTGACAAAATTATCCTTCTCCAGAATGTCGTAGTAGTACCTCATCATTGACAGGAACAGGCTCTTTCCGAAACGCCTCGGCCTGATGAGGAACAGAAAATTCCCCGCAGCCTCCATCTTGGAAAGATACATTGTCTTGTCCACATAATACTTGTCTTCTTCGCGTACCTGCGCGAAATCGGAAATCCCGTAGGGTATGAGCTTGTACGATGCCATGGCGCTAAAAATAACAAACGACGGCAAAAATACGAAAATTCGGCTATATTGCAACGAATCCGAAACCCTCGAAGCAAACTGTCACGCCGATTTTTCGGGGAAAATGAAAAATTTTTGATTGTTTTCGGGAAAGGTATATATTTGCGGATAATTTTGCACGAGGCTGACTTTGGGATGAAGACTGATTCTGAAATATCAGAAATCGCAGTATGGAACAGGTTCAGGGAAGGGGACACCGAGGCGTTCTCCCTCCTCTATGACCTGTATGTCGACGCGATGTACCGCTACGGGATGAAAATCGTTTCCGATCGGGATATGCTGACGGACGCTATCCATGACGTTTTCGTGAAATTGTTCAGCGCTGTAAGGCTTCCGGCGGACATCAGAAGCCCCAAGGCCTATCTGTTCAGGTCTCTCCGAGGGCAGATTTACGATAATCTGAAGCGTGGGGGGGGCAGATTCCCTTCCATAGGTCTTGACAACATACCGTTCAACGTCGAGTGGAGGCTCTCGGATGACGCCGCGTGCGAACGTGAGAATCGCGCCGAGACAGAGGAAAGGTACAGGCGCGCACTGTCAGTCATGACGGACAGGCAGAAAGAGGCGGTCTATCTTCATTACTCCATGGGCTTCTCCTTTGAGGAAACCGCCGCTCTTATGGACATGAACGTCCAGTCTGTCCGCAATCTTATGTCCCGGGCCCTTGCAAAGGTCAGGAAAGTGATGCCTCTGGCTGTTTTCCTGAATCTCTTCTTCTGACCCCCGGATTTTGTCCGAATCGAAAAAAGTGCGGAGCTGTGAGTATAAAACGTGCAAGTCCGCAGTCTATGATGCTGTTGTATTCCGAGTGTAGAGTACATACGACAATTTTTTTTGCAACATTGACTGCTAATAACAGATAAGAATGAATGAAGACAATCTGACGGACGAAATATTCTCTGTCATGGAGCCTGTCGAGGAGCACATCAGCGACTCGGACAGGATAAGATTATGGCTTTCGATTGACAGGGACTACAGGATCGCGGGAAAACGGAACAGGCGCATCAGGGGCTTCTTCCGGGCTTTCGCCGTATCGGCTGGAATGGCTGCTGCTGTTGCTGCCGGCGTGTTTATCCATCGTGAATATGTCTTGAATAACCTGCAGGAGGACGGTTTCGGCCTCCAACTGGTGGCGGACTATTCGCCGGGAAAAGATAAGGAAATAAGTCTTGTTCTTCCTGACGACACCCTAAAGGTCGCGGGAAATGCCGAAATATCCTATGCGGAAGGCTCTCTGTCAATAACTTCCGATGGAGAGTCTCTCACTCATGGCATCGCCGCCGGGAATGAAGTTCATAAACTCTCCGTGCCTTATGGAAAGACAGTCCGCCTGAAGCTGGCAGACGGTACGGGCCTGCATCTCAATGCCGGGTCAATGGTCGCGTTCAGGGCGGGGATGTCCGGAAGCTCCAGAATCCTCTACCTCAACGGAGAGGCTTACCTTGACGTGGCGCGGGATGAAAGCCGTCCGTTCAAAGTGATGACCGACAGGATGAACGTGTCCGTGCTCGGGACCAGTTTTGATGTGGATGCCTACCATGGTGAGGAGAGCCAGAGCGTCGTGCTCGTCTCCGGGCAGGTAAAAGTCGCCTCAGAGCATTTGGACGGGGAATATCTTATGACTCCCAAACAGAGACTCAGGCTTGGAAGCTCGGGTGATGTGACAGTGAAGACCGTGAATCCGGAAGACTATGTCTGCTGGACAACCAATTTCCTGAAGTTCGACCGTTCGGACATAACGGATGTGCTCAGACGGCTCTCCCGTCACTACAACGCGGAGTTCTCATGTGACAAGACTGTCAGGGGACTGTCCATAACCGGTACCATGGACATTTCGGGAGATTGTGAAAACGCTTTGGAAAACCTTTCAATTGTCTCCGGAATATCCTGTCGCAGGGGAAATGACGGAGTCTATTACATAACTATGGGACGGCGCTGAAAAATTTCTTCTGCCGCAAGGTAATAATATAACCATATAATCATCTAACAACTTCTAATAAATGAACAGAATCAGGAAACTTGCCGGTTGCATCCGCAGGGGCTTTTTTGTCGTAAGCATTATGCTGCTTGCGGTGAACGCCGCGGCCCAGACCAAGGGCATCACCATTTCGGTGAAGGACATCCCCGCAAAAGAGGTGCTCGAAATGCTAAGGCGGGATTATGGCTATGTCTTTCTCTACAACGAGGAGGAGGTCAGGCTTGACAGGAGCGTGAGCGTCAGCGTGAAGAATGCCGGCATCGCGGAGGTTATGGACAAAGTCCTCTGGAAAGGACTGGACTACAAGGTAAGGGGTCGTCAGGTCATCATCACCAAAGAACCCGCCCGGACTCCAAAGAGTGCAGAGGCGCGGAAGGAGTCCAAGCCGGACCGGCCGGCCAAGATCTCGGGAGTTGTCATGGATGCCAATGGCGTGCCGCTCATCGGGGCGGGCGTTATGCTGAAGGGAACAGGAAAGGGAACCGTGACGGATGTTGACGGGCGCTTTTCCATTGAGGCGGGCAGTTCTGACGTGCTTGAAGTGTCCTACATCAACTATGTCACCAAGGACATCCCGGTAAAGGGGAAGTCTGATTTCAACATCATGTTGCAGGAGGACACGATGTCCATCCAAGAGACGGTCGTGGTGGGTTACGGCACGCAGAAAAAGGAGAGCGTCGTCGGATCCATAGCGCAGGCAAAGGGGGAACAGTTGATGCGGTCCGGCGTTCAGGGCAACGTGGGGCAGATGCTTTCGGGACTTATGCCCGGACTTTCGACCCAGACCGTGTCCGATATGCCGGGTAACGATGACCCGACCATCACCATCAGAGGACTTTCCTCCTGGAACGGCTCTTCGCCGCTGGTGCTCATCGACGGGGTGGAGCGTAAGATGTCGGACATCGACGCCGGACAGATTGAAAGCATATCCGTGCTGAAGGATGCCTCCGCTACGGCCGTGTTCGGAGTCAAGGGAGCGGAAGGCGTGATCCTCGTCACCACAAAGCGTGGAAAGGAAGGACGGGCAAGCGTCTCGTTCTCGGCCAACGCCACATTCAAGGTGATTGGTGATATGCCCGACCTTCAGGATGCTTACGACACCTATCGTTATCAGAATGAACTGGTTGAGAAGTCACTCCCGTACGACGAGGCAAGCTGGGGCTATTATTCCCCTGTCGGAGAGACCAACAAATACCGTTATCCGTCTTCGCGCACCGAGGCCGATCTCTATCCTAACATCAACTGGCCTGATGCCATCACCAAGGATTTCGCCATGACGCAGAGGTATGACCTTAACGTGACGGGCGGAACCAAGTTCGCCAAGTACTTTGCCGCCATCTCCTATTTGAAGGATGACGACCTGTTGAAGTCCGGAGATAATGACAATCTGCCGTTCAATCCACAGTTCGGATTCCAGCACTACAACATAAGGCTGAACGTGGACCTTAACTTCACGCCATCGACAATTGTCAGCGTCAATCTTGCAGGCTCTTTCAGGATGAGGGACGAGGTGCCTACACAATATGGTGAGATATGGAATGCCTTCTACAGCCTGTCACCGTCCATATTCCCGATACAATATGAGGACGGTGCTTATGGCAAACCTTATGGCGGTACGGAAAAAAACCCTGTTGCAGTGCTTTCCGGCGCGACTAATTTTCAGAAAAAGAATACTTTCCAGATGATGTCGGATGTCACCCTGAAGCAGAAACTTGACTTCATCACCAAAGGGCTCTCCGTGTCGGGAACATTCTCGTTTGATACTAGATTCCTCTCTGAAAGGAACTTCGGCTGGTCGAACGTGCTCTCCAAGGCAGTCGACAGAAACACGGGCTCGGTGATCTATGATCCTCCTACAGGCGACAACGATATGGACTATTATCCCGCACCGCCTTGGTTCGGTGGTGAGGAACTGTCCGTGAACAGCACCGTACGCCGCATCTATTACAAGGCTCAGGTGGACTATGCCCGCAGTTTCGGCAAACATGACGTGACGGCGCTCGCCCTTATGAGCCGCGAGCAGATGGCGGACGGAAGCGAGTTCCCCCACTATCGTGAAGACTGGGTGGGAAGACTTACCTACGCATTTGACAACCGCTATTTTGTGGAGGCCAACGGCTCGTACAATGGGTCGGAGAAGTTCGCCGCAAAATACCGCTTCGGATTTTTCCCATCGTTGGGTCTTGGCTGGCAGATTTCGGAAGAGCCTTTCTTCAAGCCATTGAGGAAGGTTGTCGACAGATTTAAGTTCCGCTATTCCATCGGACAGGTCGGAAGCGACAATTTCGCGGCACAGCGCTGGGCCTACATGAGCACATGGGCTGTCGGTGACAACAACGCCAAGGGCGTGTTCGGCACTGTCTATCAGGGTCCCTACGGCAACTCTCAGGGAGCAAGCTACCTTCAGTATAAGGAGTCTCAGGTGGGCAACCCGGATCTGCAGTGGGAAGTCTCCACGAAGCAGAACATCGGAATCGAGTTCGCCTTCTTCAACCAGTTGATTGCCGGTTCCTTTGATTTGTTCCAGGACAACAGGGACAAGGTCTTCTTGTCCGCGGACAAGCGTGCGAACAGCGTCCCGGCATATTTCGGGGCTGCTCCGGTGGCGGCGAATCTGGGCAAGGTGCGTAACCGTGGATTCGAACTTGATGTGACTCTGCGCCGTTCGTTCGGTGAATGGACCCCATGGCTGCGCTATACCTTCGCGCATGCAAAGGAAGTGGTCATCTCCATGGACGATCCGGAACTCATACCGGCCTACCAGAAGAACGAGGGCTTCAGGATCGATCAGCCCAAGACTTATGTCGATCAGGACAAGTTCATCACAAGCTGGGATGACGTCTACGGACGGGTAGGTGGAGAAAATAACACGACAAGACTTCCTGGAAGCGCGGTAAGCATTGATTATAATGCCGATGGAGTCATCAATGAGAATGACAAGATACCTTACGGCTATCCTTCGCACCCCGAGAATACCTACAACATCTTCCTGGGTCTCGACTACAAGGGCTTCAGCGCTCAGGTTCAATTTCTTGGTGTCTATAATATCTCCCACAATTACTTCTCCAATGGTAGGACAGCCATGACAAAAAGCGCATTGGCGCCTTTCGCCAGTCCGATGTTGTGGGATTATTGGACTCCGGAAAATACGGATGCGGTTTATGCATTGGGCGGCGGCACCTCGACACGCGGGATGTGGTTTGACGGATCATACCTGCGTCTCAAAAGTGCGGAACTCTCCTACACGTTCACCGGCAAGATCCTTCGCAAACTGCGCGTGTCGTCCCTGAAACTCACTGCGGCAGGCCACAACCTGTTCTTCTGGTCCAAGATGCCCGAAGAGCGTGAGGAGTACAACTACACGAACGCCTATCCTCCTCTGAAAAGATTCAGCTTCGGTCTGAACGTCACATTCTGAAACATGAGATTTGATTGAGAAAGATATGATTAAGAGTATATATAAAACACTGATACTGATCTGTTTGTCAGTTTCCTGCCTGTCAGTGGCCTCATGCAGCGACTATCTGGACAAGTCCCCTGACGCCGGCCTGAGCGAGGAGGACATCTTCGGCTCATTCGAAAAGTTCCAGGGCTTCATCGAGAATGCCTACTACTGCATGCATGACCCTATAACCACAGGTCCTTTCAATTTTGCCGATGATGTGGTGTCGACGAAGGCATGGTACATCGACAACATCACCAATGATTACCGTACGTTCTACGACATCAACCAGACCTACTTCTATGCCTATAAAGGTTTGAGCGGCAACAATAGGTACAACATAGACCCATGGAAGGGCGGAGGCAGCAATGGTGAAACCAACCTCGGCTATTGGGAAGGCGGGTGGCTCGGAATCCGCAAGGCCAACCTTGCCCTGGAGCACCTTGACATGCTGAGAACCCCTTACGGGAACGTGAATATTGAAGAACAGCGCAATCTCATAGAGGGACAGGCCCTGTTGCTGAGGGCAATACTGCATTTCAACATCATCCGCATCTGGGGAGGCATGCCTTACATCACGAAGGCGCTCACTCCTGACGAGGAATTGCGCTTCCCGCGCCTGAACTATCACGAATCTTCAGACAAGATAGAAGAGGACCTGCTTCGCGCAGCGGAACTTCTGCCGGATGACTGGCAGGACACTCCTACGGGGCAGATGACCTACGGAACCAACAAGGACCGCTTCACCAGGGGTGCTGCCTATGCGGCTTTGGGCAAGGCCATGCTCTATGCGGCAAGTCCGCTCATGAACGGCACGGTAACGGGATCCTACACCTACAACGAGGACTATCTCCACAAGGCTGTCAAATATCTCGGCAAGGTTCTGGCGAAGTCCGAGATTATGGGCGGCAGTGTTTATGGACTGGAAGATTGGAAAGACTACAGCGGGCTTTTCTATCGCCGCAATTCCGAGATACCATGCTCAGGGAAAGAAGGGGTTCTGAATGTCCCTCAGGTGCGGTCGCAACCCGTGATGATAGGCGATACTAATCAGCGCATGGGTTCATGGGTTGATGTCTGCGGCGCCACGGAGAACTATGTGCAGAACTTCGGCATGAGCAACGGCGAGCCGTTCGCCCCGTCTGTCTATGACAATCCCTCCGTTGACCCTTGGGCTGACCGGGATCCGCGTTTCTACACCAACATAGTGACAGACCGCTCTATATTGATGAAGCAGAACAACAATGAGACGAAAGCTGAACTTTATGTCGGAGGTCAGGACTATGGAGAGGAGAAAGGCACCATCACGGGCTACATGTGGAAGAAATATCGTGATGAGTACATCTATCCCGACAGTGGAGACTGGTACAATTGTATGCAGCGGCTCCCTGTGATCAGGCTTGCTGATGTTTATCTTATGTATGCCGAGGCCGCGAATGAGCTGTATGGTCCGGACGGAATTCCCGAAGAGTGCCGGGTCACTGCCGTGCAGGCCTTGAAGGCTGTGCGGGAGAGGGTGAAGAATGAGGACGGCACATCCCTTCCGACTCCGGATCATCTCGTTGCCTCGAAGGAGGAACTCAGGGAAACCATCCGCCGGGAAAGGGCAGTGGAGCTTTGTTATGAGAACCACAGGTGGTATGACACCCGCCGTTGGTATGTCGCGCACCTGCCCGAGTACAAGGACATAAAGATCCTTGCGTATGACAAGGATCACACCTACTACTCCGTGGAATCCTACCACACACCCCGCATATTCGAGCAGAGGCACTATTGGTTCCCTTTAAAGCGCGAACAATCCTACATATACGGGGGCTTCTATCAGAATCCCGGTTGGGAATAATCATTAACAGACCATTGCATAATGAACAGAACAGAATATAACCACAGAACCCGCCGTACGGCAGCAAACGGCCTGAAAGGCGTTTTCGCCTCGGTGCTGCTGATGGGAAGCATCGTGTGCTCGGCCCAGGATGGGAATGTCGCGGCAGACGATGCCGACACGCTCAATCTGGTGTTCAAGACCGTCGCCGAAAAACTGGCTCCCGGGAGTGTCGCCTCCATTGACATGCCCAAGATAGTCAAGAAAGACAATTATTCAGGGGTATCTTCCCTTGTATCATCCTACGGAGCCGGTCTCTTGTCTGGATTGAACCTTTATGGTGTCGGTGATGTCCTCGTGCTGATAGACGGACAGCCACGCGACATAGACAATCTCCAGCCGGAGGAGATAGAGAGCGTCACCCTGCTGAAGGACGTCAATTCCACTGTCCTCTATGGCTCGCAGGCCAGGAACGGCATTCTCTCGATTGTAACCAAAAGGGGCAAGGTCTCCGAGAAGGACATCCGTTTCGGAGTTGAGACCGGAGTGCAGGTGCCGATCCGGCTTCCGCAATATTTGGGCTCCCGCGAATATATGACCCTCTACAACGAGGCGTTCCTCAACGATTCCCCTGGCAGCCGACCACCGTTCAGACCTTCTGAAATAGCGAAATATGACGGCAGCAATCCTTACCGCTATCCTGATGTGGACTACTACAGTTCGGACTTTCTGAAGCCGATGACCAATTCCACGAGGGTGCTGGGTGAGTTCACCAGCGGAAACGATGTGGCACGCTTCTATGCAAATGTAGGCTGGGAGAACCATGACAAGCTCTACAAGGTTGACGACTACAGCACCGCCTACAACCGTTTCAAGATACGGAGCAACATTGACTTCAATATCACCCCTTCCTTGAAGAGCTTTGTCGATGCTTTCTTCGTCTTTGACCTGGATCAGAATCCGCGTACCGATTACTTCACTCTGGCTTCGACTCTCCGTCCCAACGACTACACTCCGCTACTGTCTGTCGATCTTTTTGAAGATCCTTCCCTGTTGGAGGGCGTTGATATCATCGACGGAAAGGGAATAATGGGCGGGCACACTGTGTCCGGGAAAAACAGCTACGGCAAGAATATCTACGGCGAACTGAACCGCAGCGGCTACCAGCGGGATTACCGCAGGACAATGCAGTTCGACATCGGACTTGTCTATGACCTTTCAAAAATAACGAAAGGACTCTCTGTGAGGGGTACAATGAACATCGATACCTACGGCGGATATTCCGAGGCCATCGAGAACACCTACGCCCTATATGAGCCTGTCTGGAGCGATGCCACAGGCAAGATATTCAAAATCAACCGAATAAACCAGGATACCAAGACCGGTGTCATGACCCTTAAGTCAGGCACGTTCAGCCGCGGGATAGGTGCGAACATATCCGCTGACTACAAGCGCACATTCGGAGGCAAGCACAGCGTCTCGGCGTCAGTGCTAGGATTCTACAGCTACCGTTCCGTAGAAAGCAGCGTCTATTCCGACAGGAACTCCCACATCGGATTCAATGCGGCGTACAGCTATGACAATAAGTTCTTGGTGGATTTCAGCGGCGCCCTGATACATTCCCTGAAATTGGCTCCGGGACACAAGAATGCCTTCTCTCCGACATTGGGCTTGAGTTGGATTCCCGTAGGATCGACCAGGCAGAATGACTTCGGGTGGATTAATTTCCTCAAGCTCAAGGCTTCGGCCGGCATCTTGCACACTGACACCAACTTGGGTTATAATCTCTGGAAATACACCTATTGGGGATCCGGATTCTTCGGCACCGGCGACAATGACGGCTACAGCTTCGAGGCCCGTCAGGCAGTGGAAGGCAACTACAACCTGGGCATGGAGAAGATGAAAAAGCTCAATGTCGGTCTCGAGACCCGTCTCGCGGCAAATTCCCTGTCGCTGAACGCTAATTTCTTCTATGTCATTCACGACGACCTTGTGATGCAGAGGAAGAGTTACTATCCGCAGATGCTCGCATCGCGTATTCCTTACGAGAACTACGGCAGAAATGACTATACGGGTATGGATCTGTCAGTGGGGTATGTGAAGAACTTCGGAGAGGTGAAGTTCAGCTCCATGCTCAACCTGCTCTATGCAACGTCAAAGGTTGTGCGCACGGACGAGGCTTACAAAAATGACTACCAGAACCGTACAGGCAAGGCTCTCGACACGTTCTGGGGCCTGCGCAGCCGGGGATTCTTCAGGACTGACGAGCAGGCGGAGGCGTCCAACCAGCTTTTCGGAAGCGTGAAGAAAGGAGACATCAGATATGCCGACAAGGACGGAGACGGATATGTCAATGACGACGATGTCATCGCTCTGGGAAATTACAATCCGCGCTGGGTCGGGACTCTGAACATGAGCGCGGAATGGAGGGGACTGACCTTGTTCGTTTCCGCTTCCACGCGCCTCAAGTACAACTGGGTGATGAGCGGCGACTATTTCCGTGTCAACGGTGACATGAAATACTCCGAGATCGTGCGGGGACGCTGGACCGAGGCGACTGCGGACACAGCGACCTATCCCCGTCTTTCCGCCCAGTCCAATGAAAACAACTTCCGTGATTCGGACTTCTGGATGCGTGACGGAAACTGCTTCTCGCTGGACCGCCTGCAGTTGAGCTATCTGCTGCCTTCATCGCTGTTCGCCGGCTCCATAGTGAAGGACATCCGTGTATATCTCAGGGGTGACAACCTCTGGTTCATCTCCGAAGATGCCAAGTACCGCCAGACGGGATACTGGAACACGCGCAACGTGGCTCTGGGCCTTAACATATCATTTTGATAAAGAACCAAGAATATGAAATTTTTCAATAATATATGTCTGATCGCCGCAGCGGCATTCGCGCTGTGCTCCTGCAGCAACATGTTCACTCTGGAGGAGGACAACAATTACGACATCGGGGAAGTGAACGAAATTCCGGAAAGGGTCTTGGGCTTTCTCGACATAGCCTACACGGCTCTCCCGACTGACTATTCCTACACGGAGTGCGCCACGGACGATGCCGTGATGAACGAGTACAACAACGAGTATCACCGCATGGTAAACGGCGGCTGGGGTCCTACCTTTGACCCTCTGTCCGTCTGGGAGAATTCATACAAGGCCATTGACGGCATCAACCGCTTTTTCGAGATCCTGCCACAGACCACCATTTCCAAGGACCCTGAAGATGATGCGGCCTACCGCAACCGCTGGACGGGCGAGGCTTACGGAATGCGGGCCTATCATCATTTCGTTCTGCTGCGCCATTATGGCGGAGTGGGAGTATCCGGCAGAAAACTGGGAATACCCTACCTTGACAAAAGCCTGAGCCGCGACAGCGAGGAATGGAAGCAGCTGCGCCGTCCTTCCTATCAGTCCACGGTAGAGTCCATATCCAAGGATCTGGATGTAGCCATCAGGTTGCTCCCGGAAAAGTACGAGGGGGATGACAGGGTGACGGGATGGAAAAACCGCAACCGTATGGACAAGCGCATCGCATTGGCAATCAAGGCACAGCTTTACATGCATGCGGCCAGCCCTGCCTACAACGACGGCTACTACAACATGGAGTACTGCGACTCCGCAATGTTGTATTCCGCCAAACTGATTGCATTGAATGGAGGTCTCGACGGATTGGGACAGACCGACAACACTCTTTTCTGGACAAGCGACAACATTCCTCAGGACGTGCTGTGGCGCACTAACCAGACGGACGGGACAGAAATTGCCGATTCCCGTGAGGCCCGCAACTATCCTCCGTC
>ERZ808240.4713-NODE-4713-length-11771-cov-11.414391_pt1 | contig 11771 bp, 7 predicted proteins | sample MGYA00521084_ERZ808240 | MGnify/ENA primary metagenome ERZ808240 (study PRJEB31516, sample SAMN03275571) | gut metagenome | biome: mammalia-associated habitat; material: feces | host: Papio cynocephalus | place: Kenya | collected 2012-08-06 ... | reverse complement strand
AGACTGCGGGCCGTCGCGCATATCTGATCGCCGCCGTCACATGGTAGCTGGCCGGCAATAGCCGCCATACGACAATGACGCAGCTTGATACCAGTTGAAGGCCACACAAATCAGCTTGACTGTGGGCATGAAACGTCTGGTGGCGGGGCTTCTCAAAGTCATGGGATATACGGATCACATCAAAAGAACTGGACGGCGGCTGGGACGCCGTAGCGCCGCCAGGTATCTTGGGCAAATCGCTGAACGCGCAGTGATCAGAACAGTCAGGGCAGATCAGACGAGCAAATTGTACGCGCTACGCATGGCAAGCAGTCCATCCGTCATCCATTGGTAGGCTTCCGTCATGTCACCGGAGAAATCCACGTCATGCCGCACCCAAAGGTGTCGGTTCTTCTTGTCGGCATCCGGTTCGTCCCAGATCACCGCGCCCAGATGCGCCAGTAGCTGTTCCACGGAATCCCTCATGGCGTAAAGCTTCGCATACTGGAACGTGTCGGTGAAGTACAGATCGACCGTAATATAACCGTCTCGAATATTCAGCGCCCCATCAGGGTGGCAGAAGCCCGAGCCCACGCCGAAGCCCGTCCACGTGTCGCTATTCGTTTTGCGACTAGATGGATCGCCATACACGTCGACGAAATCGGCCCGTGTTGCGGCATATTCGTACAGTCCGTTCCAGAAACCGCGCCGCAGCGAGGTGGCACTGCCGCTTTGCCGCAATTCATTCAAGGTTCTGCCGTCCGCGACCTTCCATACCGTCCACCCGTTGACTTGCATGTCTTCGCCGGTTTTGAGCATTCTGGCGCGGCGGAATGCGCCGGATGGGCTGCCGAATATTTCGCCGTTGGCCAAGCGGATACGGTGGTCTTCGGTTACGGTCGCAGTGGCGGTTATGCCGGCATACCGGCTTTCCAGCATATCTCCGGCCGCAAGGACTCCACGCTTGCATAGATCGGCGAAATCTACGGCATTCTGTTCGTGTTCCCCTTGGGTCGCGTTCCGATTGCGCAGGGTCTGCATAACCTGCTCTCCCGCTGTGGGGCTTGCCCACACCTGCAAAGCGAGATCGGCAAGTCGGGTGCCCCGTTGCGCAATCGCGCGCTCATCCCATTGCGAGACGTCATGCAGTTCGGCGGAAATGGACAGGTACTCGCTGTTGTATCCGCCGATCGCACGGCTTTTCTTCTGTTCGAACGTTCCGTCGGAGAGTTCCGAATTGTATGCGGTCAATGTCAGGTTGCCCAGACTGTTGACCAATAACGGGAATCGGTCGGGGTCGGTGAGCATGTTGCGCCATTCGGCATGCGCCATGGCGTTCTGCGGCATGATGTGTTCGATGGTGTATCCGTCGAAAGTCCGTGGATCCTTAGGATGGTTATGGTTCTCCAATCCGGCAAGCAGGTACTTGCATCGTGGAGTCGGGCGGTACAGATCCTCGCCAAGCAGCGCCTTCCTGAATTCCTCGTCTGTGGGCATGCGTGCGGCCTTGGCGGTTTCGGTAAGCAGCAGCGCGGCGAAGGTCTCGGCCAGATCGTCCTCGGCTGATTCGAGTCTGGCGATCAGGGACGGGACAAGCTTGTTCAGCCCATTGCTGGATACCGAGCAGACCATTCGACGGAACAGATACGATTCGAGGTCCGCAAGCATGCGCAGCAGTCCGTCACGGCCCGCATGATTGTGCTTCCATGCCGCGGACATGTATAGAAGAAGCGGATCCGTGACCGTGCTGCCCAGTTTTCGGATCGATTCGAGACGGCGGTCCACGTTCACGTCGCCGCTGCCGGCATTCGCGGCATCTTTGATGACGGCATAGTATTCGGCATATTCCAGTATTTTCTCCAGAAGGCCGCGCGTGCGCTCCATTCGCGGCAAAGAACTGTCGGCCGCGAAACGCTTGAATTCCGGATACATGGCGCGGCCTTTGGATACTGGCTTCTTCAGTGTGACGACCATCCAGTCGTGCAGGAATGCGTCGAATGAGAGATTGCCGAGAACGCGTTCCATGGGCAGCCAATAGTCGGCATACAGGATTTTCTGTTCGTCCAGGGGGCACCCCATGAGCATGTAGTTGCGCACCAGGTCAGAAGTCTCCAAATCAAGCCCGGTGGAATTCATCGATTCGAATACCAGCTGCGGTTCGTCACGCCCCTGGTCCAAGGTGACGGACACGACTTCAAGGCGCTGCAATCCGTTCCATACCACGTTCGCGTCATCGATGGCCGCGACCAGCGAACGGAACAGGCCAAGGTTCGCCTCCAACCGGGAATCCGCTTCAGCGTGGTTCGGCCGGCTGGGGTCGACCGCATGATCACACAGACGTTGCAGCACATCCCTGTCGTCACCGGAAAGCGTCAGCCTGTAGCGGCTTTCGCCATTCGCATACTTGTCGACGATATAGCCACGGTCGATAAGCATATCTGCGGAGAAACGCAGATTTCCAAGATGTTCGCGGGCGTATTCGGCAAGAGCGATAAGCAGCAAGGTCACCGAGGTAAGGCGCTGCTGGCCGTCGATGAGCTGGCATTGGTTGACGCCATCCGGACCGATGCCGCCTTCCTGCATCCACACAATCGACCCGGTGAAATGCGTTTTGTCGGGGTGCCTGCCAGCCGTTACGATGTCGGCCCACAATTGACGGCATTGAGCCTCGCCCCATGAGTATCTGCGCTGATACACCGGCACCACGAACCGAAGCGAACCGGTAAATAAGTCCAGCAGGATTTTCTTGCCAGCGTCCATGATGCTTCCTCTCTTCACCATTGAAATTATCTTTATCCACTATAAGTAATTAGACGGAAAAATCCTCTGCGGAACGCACCAATTCCCGACTCCCCTCCCTATATACTTGAACAAGCAATGAGTGACCTACCTTTAGGACGAGTATGACCGATAGCAACAGAAACCGATACACGCTCATTGATTTCAATACATACCCACTGAAAGACATACTGGGCATTCTCCTGCAAGACAAGAGCACGAAAAGCAACATCATCTATGCGACCGACGCGTATGTGAACGCCGATCCGGAAGCCACGGAGACGGCACCAATACTTACCCAACAAATTTCAGGCGACTCCCCCACCGTGCGTATCATCCCACGAGTACAGAAAAGCCTCGATGAGCAGACAGGCCGCACTAAAGCAAAAGCCGAGGTGTTCACGCCATCTTGGATGGTGAACCAGATGATCAATAATCTTGATGAGGAATGGTTCAACAGAAAGCACGTATTCAACACGGAGCAGGAAGACCATTCATGGATTCCTGCGAAGGGGAAGATCACATTCCCATCCACGAAGAAACATGACTGGCATGCCTACGTGGACAGCCGCCGACTGGAAATCACTTGTGGCGAAGCACCATTCCTTGTATCGCGTTACGACGCCGCTACAGGAGCAATACTGCCTATCAGCCAACGCATTGGTTTGCTCGATCGCAAGCTACGCATCGTAGATGAGCACACGGAAGATGACCTGATGTGGTGGAAGTGGACATTGCGGGCATTCCAAAGCGTATACGGCTACGAATTCCAGGGCGACAGCCTGCTGATCGCACGCGCGAACCTGTTGCTTACCTTTGTGGACCATTACCGCGATAGATTCAATGCCGATCCGGATAGGAAGCATCTCAAGCAGATTGCGAATGTAATCGCATGGAATCTGTGGCAGATGGATGGATTGACCGGCACACCGCCATTCCATAAACCCCCTGAGGAAGACTCGGGATTGAATTTGTTCGACATGCTTGACGAGATGGATGGAGCGCCGCCAAAAAACGACCCACCTATAGACGTGCGTGTCTTCAACTGGAGAGCGAAAGAATCATTATCATATAGGAAAATGGCGAAAGGACGAAAACAATGAAGTTTGATTACGTGATTGGCAATCCGCCATATCAAGATGAAAGCAACGGCAACAAAACCTTCACCCCCCCCCAATACCATTTGTTCATGGATTCCGCCTATGCCGTCTCTGATAAGGTAGAACTGATTACACCTGCACGTTTCCTGTTCAACGCGGGAAGTACTCCCAAAAATTGGAATCAAAAGATGCTCAATGATGAACATCTTAAAGTTGAATCCTATGAATCAGATGCCTCGAAAGTATTCCCCGATACAGATATTAAAGGTGGCGTCGCAATCACTTATCGTGATGCTACACAAAATTTTGGAGCAATTAGGACTTTTACTCCATACAAAGAACTTAATAGTTTGCTCACAAAAATTAGTAACACAAATATTACTAGCCTAAGTAACATTGTCACCAATAGAGGTGTTTATAGATTTTCCAGTAAAATGTATAAGGAAAACCCAAATGAAATGAATCGGGTCACTGATAGCAGGGTTTTATCTAATGCATTTGACAGATTCCCTGAATTCTTCTTCTCGGAAAGGCCGAATGACGACCACTCTTACATTAGAATTTTTGGAAAAAGTTCAGGAAAGCGCGTGTATAGGTGGCTCCGCAAAGATTATCTTGCTGAAACCGAGAATTTGGACAAGTATAAAGTCCTCGTGCCCAAGGCAAACGGTAGTGGCATTTTTGGAGAGGTGCTCTCAAATCCACTCGTATGCGAAAAAGGAACAGGATTCACAGAAACTTTCATAGCCATCGGCGCAGCAGATACGCGTAATGAGGCTGAATCAATTTTAAAATATATCAAGACTAAATTCGCAAGGACAATGCTGGACGTTCTTAAAATAACACAAGATAATACCCGTCCAACTTGGCGCCTTGTTCCCTTGCAGGATTTTACTGACAATTCTGATATCAATTGGTCGAAATCCATTGCAGAGATTGACCAGCAGCTGTACAAGAAATATGGGCTCGATAATGATGAAATCGAGTTCATCGAGTCCCATGTGAAGGAGATGAACTGATGAGCATTTCCGATATCACCGGCAAGGTCAAGAGCACCCGCCCGGCGCTCCCCCAGATTTACGCGTATACGACGCCGGAAATCCGCCGTCATGACGGTTGGACAAAAATCGGCTACACCGAGCAGGACGTGAAAACCCGTGTCTGGCAGCAGACGCACACGGCGGATGTGCTCGCACAGATCGAATGGCATCATGACGCGACCTATGCGGATGACGGCGAGGTGTTCCACGACACCGACTTCCATACTTATCTGCTCAAATTAGGCATCGACAACCTGCCCAAAACCGAGTGGTTCAAAATCGAGCCGAAACCGGCTGAAGTCAAACTCGACGGTTTCAAAGCCGATCACGGCATCCTCGAAACACCGGAGGCAATCGACTATCAGCTTCGCGCAGAACAGGATGCCGCTGTCGACAAGGCCTTGGATTACTTCCAATTGCACGAGCAAGGCGAATTCCTATGGAACGCTAAGCCGCGTTTCGGCAAGACCCTCGCCACGTATGATCTATGCAAGCGTCTGCCCATGCCGGAAAGCGGCAGGGCAAAGCGGATCCTTGTCGTAACGAATCGTCCCGCGATTGCGAACTCCTGGTACGACGACTACGTCAAATTCATCGGCACAGATGCCGGATGGCGGTTCATCAGCAGCGTGGATGCATTGGCGGACAGGCCATACTGCATCAGCCATGACGAATACCTGCATCTCGCAGGCAAAGGCCAGCTTCCGAACTCCATTGAGTTCATCAGTCTGCAGGATCTGAAAGGCTCCATCGAGTTCGGCGGTCATTACGACAAGCTGAAGTACGTGGCGGAATACGAATACGATCTGCTCGTCATCGACGAGGCGCACGAAGGCGTGGACACGTACAAAACAGACGTCGCATTCGACCATATCAGGCGCAAGAACACGCTGCACCTGTCGGGAACGCCGTTCAAGGCCATCGCGAACGACAAGTTCCCTGAAGAGGCGATCTACAACTGGACGTACGCGGATGAGCAACAGGCCAAGAGAGATTGGGACAACCCCGAGCTGCGCAGCCCCTATGAGTACCTGCCGAAGCTGAGTCTGTTCACTTACCAGATGTCCGACATCATTGAGGACGAAGTGTCCCAAGGCATGCAAATCAATGGTGAGCAGACCGAGTACGCGTTCGACCTGAACGAATTCTTCGCGACCAAGGACGGGCGCTTCGTCCACCATGACGATGTAGAACGTTTTCTCGACGCGTTGACCTCGCAAAAGAAATACCCGTTCTCCACTCCCGAACTGCGCGACGAGCTACGCCACACGTTCTGGATGCTCAACCGCGTGGATTCGGCACGAGCCCTTGCCAGAATGCTCCAACAGCATGAGGTGTTCAAGGATTACGAAATCATCCTCGCGGCCGGCGATGGCAAAATCGACGATGACGAAGAAAACGAAAAATCGTTCGATAAAGTGCGCAAGGCAATTGCCAAGGCAGAGAAAGGCGGAGACGGCGTCAAAACGAAGACCATCACCCTGTCGGTCGGGCAGCTGACCACAGGTGTGACGGTTCCCGAGTGGACGGGCGTGCTCATGTTGTCGAACATGAAGAGTCCTGCATTGTATGTGCAGGCCGCATTCCGCGCGCAGAACCCCCACCTGTTCCATCGTGGCAAAGATTATCTGCGCAAGGAAAACGCCTACGTGTTCGACTTCGACCCGGCACGCTCCCTGACAGTGTTCGAGGAATATGCAAACGATCTGTATTCCGGTACCGCTGGCGGCAATGGCGACACCGACTCGCGCAAGCAGAACGTGCGTCGTCTGCTGAACTTCTTCCCCGTAATCGGCGAGGATGAGGACGGCGAGATGGTCGAGCTGGACGCCGAACAGGTACTGTCCATACCACGCAAGATCCATTCGCGCGAGGTCGTGCGCCGTGGCTTCATGTGCGATTTCCTGTTCCAGAACATCAGCAACATCTTCCACGCGCCTGCCGAGGTAATCGAAACCTTGCAGCAGCTGGAGCCGTACAAGGCTCCGAACAAGGATCTCGGAGTCAAGGAAGATACTGCCGACGAGCTCGGTCTTGACGAGGACGGCGAGGTGTCCATCCCGGACGAACAGGTCATCGGCAAGTCCCAAGACATGTTCGGAGACAAAGTATACGGTGACATCGGCGATGAACTCGACTCCGCAATCGACTCCATCGTCTCCGCAAAACCGGAAGATTCCGGGAACAATTTCCTCGACGACCTTCAGAAGACATTCTGCGACAATGTCGCCAAGCCATTGATCGAGACCGCCAAGCAGAACTACGGATCCGATATGAAGGCCTCTCAGCAGAGGAAGATTGAGCGCAAGATCAAATCCGATGTGAACATCCGTCTTAATCGCGAGTACGGCGACTACAACATCGAAAAGAATCGCATCGAGCGAGACCGCGAGCAAGCGCTCGAAAATGCTGAAACGCAGGCCGAGGAAGAGCAGATCAACCAAGCGCACGACGAACGGATTGAGACCGCTCGGCAGAATCTGATCGACAACCTCAGGCAATCACGCGACGAGATGATTCAGTCCGCTGGCGAAACTGTGGTACGTGAAGTCGAGACCGCGAAGAAGGAGGCTCAGAAAAACAGCATCGAAGGCGGAATCCGCGACCATCTTCGTGGATTCTCCCGTACGATTCCATCATTCCTGATGGCTTATGGCGACGAGAACACCACGCTTGAATCGTTCGATAAAATCATTCCTGCCAACGTCTTCAAGGATGTGACCAGCATCACCGTGGATCAGTTCCGCCTCTTGCGTGACGGGGGTGACGTGACGAACCAAGAGACCGGCGAAAAGGAACATTTCGATGGCCATCTGTTCGATCCGGTCGTGTTCAATGATTCCGTGCTTGAATTCATTCACCTGCGCGGTGAGCTCGCCGACTATTTCGACGAATCCCACAAGGAAGACATCTTCGATTACGTGCCGCCGCAGAAGACCAATCAGATCTTCACTCCGCGCAAAGTCGTGGTGGAGATGGTCGATATGCTCGAGCGGGAGAATCCAGGCTGCTTCGATGACCCGACGCACACGTTTGCCGATTTGTATATGAAATCCGGCATGTACATCACTGAAATCATCAAGCGTTTGTACAACAGCAAGGCGATGCGCCGCTACTTCCCGGACGATCACATCCGCCTGGCGCATATTCTCGAGCATCAGGTATACGGCATCGCCCCAACCGAAATCATCTACCAAATCGCGACCCACTACATCCTCGGATACGGCAATGAGCTCGGCAAGGGCCTTCATACGCATTTCGTGATGGCTGATTCAGCCCGTCTCGCGAAGGAAGGCAAGCTTGCCGAATTCGTGAATGAGAAGTTCGGAGACTGATCCGGTTGAATAAACCCTCTGAAAGAGGAATATGTATGTGGGGCTCACGTGGATAGTCGCGTGAGCCCCACATATATATTCAGACGAGAGACGACCGTTACTTTGCTGTTGAAAAAGGCCCGAAGACCAAATCCGCGATCTTCTTGGCATCCAATCCCTCACTGGATACCTGCTTCAGAGCATTCGTCATCCTCGCCATGAAATCGTCCGACAGCCTGTCCTCCATAAGATTCTTCAGCCAATTAATATCGTCAATGCTTTTCTTGCCAAGATAAACCTGTTCGCAGGCATAGATCGTTCCTTCACACAGAGCCGCGACGATACTCCCAGCGACCACGGCATTCATCGCGGAGGCCGCAAGATTGACGCCTGGAATCGCCTTGGCGAAATTCAGCACTCCCTTAGCCACCACACCAACGGTACCGACCTCCGCAATTGTTTCTTTAAATCGCTCGAAACCATCTTCCTTATCGATTCCATAAATCTTGCTGATGGCTGTAATCGCAGCGACTTCAATAGGACCCAGAATCGCGGCATCCGGTACCGGAACAGGCACAGCGCCCACGACTACAGCGCTCGACGTCGCAGCAGCAGCCGTGCTGTGTGCCAGAGCACGTTTCCTGTTCAATCTGAATTGGGCGGCATCTTTCTCGGCAGCATCCAACCCCTCCGGCATGAGGTCGACCGTTGCGGCAATCAGTTCGTCAATGCCTTCAGGAGCCGCATACTTATCATCGTCTATCCAGAAAGTCTCAGCGACAACCGGAATAACGGCTCTGAACATTCTCTTTGTCTTTACCTTGTCGAATGCCTTCTGAACCAGCTCGATGTTCTCTTCACGATCCCGTTTCGAATACGACTTCGTGATGACCACAGCAATCGGAACACTAGGCCATTGCTTCGTCGCATCCAGAAAATTCTTTACCGCCTGAGGAAACAACTTTCCCGCGGTGCCGTCTACGCAAAACCAGATGACATTGATCTGGTGATCAGATTTGCCATCCTTCGTGCTTTCTCTGGACCATTTCTTCACTGCGGCAATAGCCTGCTGCCGCTTGAAAAAGGTCGGCTCGAATCCAACAGAATCAATGACTCGGAACGGACTTGCATCATTTTCATATATTTCCAGCCGATTCGTCTGCCCTTTGATTCCGCGCTCTGCAGTTGCCACCTTTTCACCAATCACGGCATTAATCAACGTGGATTTACCCACACCGGAATTGCCAATGACAAGGACATTGCCCTTGCGTACATTCTCCCCTGCCGGCTCCTCAGCCTTGCTCTCTCCCATGTTTTCTCCATCTCGATAAGACGCATCGCTTGCAATACTCATGATATATTTGCTCCTTACTTGTTCAATGCATATGCGGATAACCCGCACTCATAATGCGCCATGTTTTTCACGCGAGCGCACTGGAATTCGCAGGCGGGGATTATGATCGGCGGATCAATCGATGCGTGATGTCTCTCCAAAATGATTCCAATCCCTGAGATGCGGCTGAAAATGGATTCTTCTACCGTCTTCGCAGAACATGCAGTAGCGCACGGTGAATAAGAAGATATTTCTCCGGTTGCTTTCATTGCCTATTTCTGAACAATCAGTTTGACTTCACGCAATACCTCATCAGTGGCGTACTTTCCTGATCAATATTTCCCGACCCCTACGTACTGTCACCATCACGCCAGAACACGATATGTCCACGTTCGCTTAGTTGGCTGAAATATCTGGAAACAGCCTATTATCTGATTGTCTTATGCGGCTCTACCCTTGTTGACTCATGTATTCGCATTGACACGCCTAAGCGTTTCCCTGTCCTGATTCGCATACAGGTGTAGTTATCCCATGTGCCCTTAATCCGACGCATCGCCACTCGCTCCCCGACCAGATCATGCATGTCGGCGGCGATGGATTGCCCGCGCTGCCGGAACCGTTGTCCGCGCCGGCGATCGCCAAGAGTGGACGCTGCGTCATGGGCAGACATGGCCATCGACCGTGACGGGGATTGACGACGGGTTCACCGAAAAGTCACCGATTCGTTTTCCAATCTTCCCCTTCCCGCAACCCGAGTCTGGAATCAACATGCGAGAATCTAAGAAGAATCCGTATCCGATGGTGGATGCGGGAAGGGCCGTGACGCGGATGGAAAACGCAGTGTACGGCGTGACATATGACGCGGCAATGAGCATCGACGGATACAACGAGCTGTATCTGGCGAAGTAGGACCAGTTCAACAGGAAGATGGCGCCTCTCGGTACGCGCCCGGGCCCGGTGGAAGACATCTCCTCGACCATCGCCGAGGCCCGCCGCCGCGCCAAGAGAAAGCTGATGAGCGACGAGGAGATCAGGGAGCTCGTCTCATGGGCCGATGAAACGCGCTGGAGACGGAACCCGGGACCGGCCCCTTCCCTGCGGCCGCATCTCCGCGCCTTTCCTGAACGTCCGGCATCCCATGGGCGGGATCCACGGTTTCCGCAACATTTCATGAGCGAGATTCTACCGTTCTACAACATTTCATGAGCGAGATTTCCAGATTTCATAACATTTCATGAGTGAGATTGACTCCATGCCTCCGCGGCGGACGTTCCGGGAACACGGTCACGCGCGGGAACCATATGGAACCCGCACAAATCGTATAAGATTCTGACCGGAGGAAACAACATGAACGTATCAGAGGCAATCGCCAAAAGATATTCCTGCAGGAAATACAAGCCCGAGCAGATTCCCGAAGAGGCATTGGACGGTATCCTGAAGGCGGGCATGGCGGCGCCGGTAGGCTCCGCCGCCTACGATTCCCTGCACATCACCGTGGTCCAGGACCGGAACCTGCTGAACGCCATCGGCGACACCGTCACCGACATGGTGGAGAAACTCACGGGAAAACGCACAGACAAAAACTTCGGCGCGCCCACGATGGTCATCGTGTCCGCCAAGCCCGCCATGATGCCCGGCGTGGAATACGCCAACGCCGCCTGCGTGCTCGAGAACATGCTGATCGCGGCCACTTCCATGGGCATCGACAACATCATCTGGGGCGGTGGCGCGGCCGCAGTCGCACGGAGCGGGGAGCTGATGGAACGGCTGCACATCCCCGATGGGTTCAAGCCCGCACTGTGCGCGTCCTTCGGCCATGCCGCCACTGAGGAACCCGCGAAAGCCCATACCATCAACGTGAACCGCATATAACATGAAATCTCCCCGCCATCGTGACGACGGCGGGGAGTCCGATTGCGCGGGACCGCGGGACACATCCCGTTTCCATGGTCTCTCGGAGACATCGGTAGATAGCGGACCGTCCCACATACATCATCGCGACGATCCAATCCACCATCACCGTTTTCGATTCATGCCGATGCCGCACTTCTCTTTGTCCGCCTTGCGTCAGGCTTTGCGCAGGACACTGGCCCATCCCTTCAAGCACGAATCATCAGCATCCGGCCAGTGCAGAATGTCTAGTAGTGATCACGGACGGACAGAACGCACAAGTCCCCGTCCTCGACCATGTACACCAGCCGGTTCGCGGAATCGATGCGACGGCTCC
>ERZ808240.4712-NODE-4712-length-11773-cov-3.926011_pt1 | contig 11773 bp, 12 predicted proteins | sample MGYA00521084_ERZ808240 | MGnify/ENA primary metagenome ERZ808240 (study PRJEB31516, sample SAMN03275571) | gut metagenome | biome: mammalia-associated habitat; material: feces | host: Papio cynocephalus | place: Kenya | collected 2012-08-06 ... | reverse complement strand
TGCGTATGAGACGACCCCCAAGGTGACCCCGCCGCTGCGCACGGCCGCCGATGCTGCCGCTCTGGTCGAGGGCATCAAGGACGGCACGGTCGACGCGATCGTCACCGACCATGCGCCGCACGCCGCTTGGGAGAAGGCTCGCGAGTTCGAGCTCGCTCCATTCGGCATGACGGGCTTGGAAACCAGCTTGGCCCTGGTGCTTACGAATCTCGTGGCGCCCGGAACCATCGATTACGCCGATATGGTCGATCTCATGGCAGTTGGCCCGCGCGAGATTTTGGGCCTGGAGCCCGTGAAAATCGCCGAGGGCAGCGTGGCCGACATCACGGTGTTCGATCCGGCCGTCGAATGGACCGTCGCCGAAGACGATTTCTGTTCGAAGGCGCACAACTCGGGCTTTATCGGCGCTGCGCTGAGGGGCCGTGCGACCGACGTGTTCGTCGGCGGCCAAGCAACGCTGCGCAACGGCGAAATCGTCGAGTAGCGCTCCCGAACGTGTTAAATGCTCAGAGCGTTTGACGCGTTTCCGATCGTCCAAGGCAAAGGCCCCAAGCGGCCTTTGCCTTCATCTGTTTCAAGTACTGAAGGATTTTTATGTGTGAAAGCGAAGCGCGCGACGGCGCCAAGGCATTCGAGGAACGCGCGCGCGTCATCTCGAATGCGTATGTGGGCCCGCGCCTGTATAAAATCACGCTGGCTGCGCCCAAAACGGCTGCGGCCATATGTCCTGGCCAATTCGTGCACATGCTGCTGCCGGGCTTCGGCGCGCATATCTTGCGTCGCCCGTTTTCGGTCTACGATGCCCGCGAAGACGGCTCCATCGACATCATCTACCAAACGGTGGGCGAGGGCACGGCGTATTTGACCGAAGTCGAGCCCGGCGCCGAATGCTCGGTCATCGCGCCGCTCGGTCATGGCTGGCAGACGCACGAGGGCAAAAGCCTCATCGTGGGCGGCGGCGTGGGCGCTGCGCCCTTGTTCATGTTCGCGCAGCAGCTCGCCGCCGAAGGGCGCGACTTCGACGTGGTGCTGGGCGCGCAAACTTCCGACATGCTGGTGACGCGTGCCGACTACGCCAAGCTGCTTGGCCGCGATCCCGTCATCGCTACCGACGACGGGTCGCTCGGCCACGCGGGCTTCTGCACCGAACCGGTGCGCGAGGCCTTGGCCCAGGGCGGCTATGCCAATGTGTATTGCTGCGGTCCCGCGCCCCTCATGCGCGCCGTGGCGGGCATCGCCGCCGATGTGGGCGTCGAATGCTGGGTGTCCATGGAAAAGCGCATGGCGTGCGGCGTGGGCGCGTGCCTGTCGTGCGTGGTGGAGACCCAAGCCGGCAAGCGCCGCTCGTGCGTTGACGGCCCGGTGTTCAATGCGAAGGAGCTGGTGTGGTAATGGCCGTGAACATGCAGGTGAACCTGGGCGGCCTGGTTATGGCCAACCCCGTGACCGACGCCAGCGGCACGTTCGCCGCCGGCCGCGAGTATTCCGATTTCGTCGATGTAGCCCGCATGGGCGCCGTCACCACGAAAGGCGTGTCGCTGAACGGTTGGGAAGGCAACGACTCCCCGCGCATCGCCGAAACTCCTTCGGGCATGTTGAACTCCATCGGGCTGCAGAACCCCGGCGTGAAGCACTTGTGCGAGGTCGACCTTCCGTGGCTGAAGGCCCAAGGCGTGCCGGCTATCGTGAACGTATCGGGCCACAGCCTGGAGGAATACGTGGCCGTGGTCGAGGCGCTTGAGGCCGACGGCCAGGCCGATGCCTACGAGATCAACATCTCATGCCCGAACGTCGATGCAGGCGGCTTGACGTTCGGCACGCACGTGCCTAGCGTCGAGAAGGTGGTTTCGGCATGCCGCGCGGCGGCCACCAAGCCCATGATCGTGAAGCTCACGCCCAACGTCACCGACATTACCGAAATCGCGAAGGCGGCCGAAGCTTCCGGAGCCGACGCCATCTCGCTTATCAACACGCTTCTGGGCATGGCCATCGACGCCCGCACGCGCAAGCCGGTGCTCGCTCGCGTGGTGGGCGGCCTTTCCGGTCCGGCCGTGAAGCCTGTCGCGCTGCGCATGGTGTGGCAGTGCCATAATGCGGTGAAGGTCCCCATTCTGGGCATGGGCGGCATCTCGACCGGCACCGATGCCGTGGAATTCATGCTGGCCGGCGCAACCGCCGTGGCCGTGGGCACCGCGAACTTCACCAATCCCCATGCCGTCGACGAAGTGATTGACGGCATCCAGGCGTACTGCGAGCAGCAGGGCGTCGACGATGTGAACGATTTGATTGGAGGGCTGCAATGCTAGCAGCATTCGAAAGCATTCCCCGCGCCGACCGCGTTATCGTGGCGCTCGACTGCCCGCGCGCCAAGGCGCTCGATATCGCCGTCGCGCTGCAGGGCAAGGCCAAATGGCTGAAAATCGGCATGACGCTGTACTATTCCGAAGGCCCGGCCATCGTGGAAATCTTCAAGCTTCTGGGCTACAAGGTGTTCCTCGACCTTAAGTGCCACGATATTCCGCATCAGGTCGCGGGCGCTGCCGCGTCGGCCGTGGAAGCCGGCGCCGACATGATAACCATGCACGCCGTGGGCGGCATTCCCATGATGGAGGCCGCGCAAAACGCCGTGGACAACGCCGGCTGCGACACGGCGACGCTGGCCATCACGGTGCTCACCAGCATGAATGCCGAAACGCTGGCCGCTACGGGCGTCACGCGCGAACTCACCGACCAGGTGAAGACGCTCGCGAAGTGCGCCGCCGAAGCGGGCCTTTCCGGCGTGGTGGCGTCCCCGCAGGAAGCCGCCATGCTGCGCGAAGTGCTGGGCCCCGATGCCCTTATCGTGACCCCTGGCGTGCGTCCGGCCGGCGCCGCGCTGGGCGACCAAAGCCGCGTGGCAACGCCGAAGGCCGCATTCGACGCGGGCGCGTCGCACATCGTGGTGGGCCGTCCCATCACGCAGGCCGACGACCCGGTAGCCGCGTTCGAGGCCATCGCCGCCGAGCTGTAGTTCGACCTATGGGCCCCGATTCCCCTTAAGGGAGCTAGGCCTCTCCGGCGCAGGCCGCTTTCCTTCATGAAATGCACAGGTCAGAGCCGTAGATGTTGCCATTTCATGGTGAAAATCACGCGAATTGCCCAAACAGGTGGCGATTTGTTGAAACGGCTGATGGATGTGCTATTATCCCGAATCGCCGCCATCAAGGGCGGGTTTTTATTGAAGGAGTGAACAACGTATGGCTATCCCCCAATTGAGTGCTGAAGAGCGCCAGGCCGCGCTCGAGAAGGCGAAGGCTGCTCGTATCAAGCGTGCGCAGGTTCGTGACGACCTCAAGAGCGGAAAGCTGTCGCTGCAGGACGTTTTGGCCATGAAAGACGACCCCATCGTGGGCCGCATGAAGGTCTCCACGCTCATCGAGACGTTGCCTGGTTACGGCAAGGCCAAGGCCGAGAAGATCATGGGCGAGCTCAAGATTGCCGAAAGCCGTCGCCTCAAGGGCCTTGGCGAGCGTCAGGAAGCCGCTCTGCTCGAGCGCCTCGCTTAATCGAGATTCGAAGGAGGGCCAAGGCAATGCAGCGAAAGGGCAACCTCTTCGTTTTGTCCGGGCCGTCCGGCGCGGGTAAGGGCACGCTTGTCAAGAAGATTCTTGAGCGCGTGCCCGATGCGTGGCTGTCGGTTTCCGACACCACGCGCGCCCCGCGCGAAGGCGAAATCGACGGCGTGCACTACTTCTTCGTCGACGACGCCGAATTCGACCACTTGGTTGAAACGGGCGGCTTGCTTGAATGGGCGAACGTTCACGAGCATCGTTACGGAACCCCGCGCGCACGCGTCGAGGAGCATATAGCCAAAGGCGGCCAGGTGCTGCTCGAGATTGACGTGCAGGGCGCATTCCAAATTCGTGAACAGATTCCCGAAGCGCATCTCGTGTTTATCGAGCCCCCGTCGCTTGAAGTGCTCGAAAGCCGCTTGCGCGGCCGCGGCACCGACTCCGAAGAAAGCATCGCCGTGCGCATGAAAAACGCGCAGGTGGAGCTTTCGCGCAAAATGGAGTATGATAAGCTATTCGTGAACGATGATCTCGAAACATGCGTCGACGAAGTGGTCGCATACATCGAGAGCCAAGCCAAGATGAGCGAGGAATAGACAATGAGCATTATCGATCCTGAAATCGACGTCCTGCTCGACGAAACCGACAACGACCGTTTCCTGCTGTGCGCTTTGGCGTCCAAGCGCGCCCACGACATCAACGACATGATGCGTGGCCAGCGCGATCGCGCCATTCAGCTGTCCAGCGCCGTTGAAATCGCCAAAGCGAACCACGTGAAGCCGCTTTCTATGGCCTTCGCCGAAATCGCCCGCGGCGAGGTGTCTTACGACCCCGAGACGATCGACATCAAAGAGCACTAAACGCCCGTGCGCGCCTGCGCACATGCGAAACGGGCCCTCTTCCTTCGAAGAGGGCTTTTTGCTTGTTTGGGGCGAACGCTTGCCGCTGCGTCCCGTGTTTGAAGAAGGAAGCAACCGCCATGCATTTCCAGCGAATCACGCTCGTGCACTATCACGAGCTTGGCCTGAAGGGCCACAACCGCGCGACGTTCGAGAAGCGCCTGATGCACAACCTCGAGGCATTGCTCGAAGATGCCCCCGTGCATGAGATCACGCGCATTTCGGGCCGCGTGCTGGTCGTCTACGATACGGCCGCGAGCGCCGATGCCCCTGCAAAAGCCGCCGAGCTTATCGCGCGTGTGCCGGGCGTGGCTCGCGTGAGCTGCGGTTTCGCATGCGAGCGCAATATGGACGACATCTGCGAGGCCGCGCACCAGGCACTCGGCGAGGCGGGCGATTTCTTCACGTGGAAGGTCGTCGGCCGCCGCAACCACACCGATTTCCCCGTCGATTCCATGCAAATCAACCAAATTGTCGGCGAGCATCTGTGCGGGCTGTTCCCCGACAAAAAGGTGAAGATGAAAGGCGCCGACGTGGAAGTGCACGTCGAGGTGGTGCAAGGCATGGCGTATGTGTATGCGCAGAGCATTCGCGGCGTGGGCGGCTTGCCGGTCGGCACGGCGGGCAAAGTGGTGTGCCTGCTGTCGTCGGGCATCGATTCGCCGGTGGCCATGTGGCGCATGGCGCGGCGCGGCGCGACGTGCCTGGCCGTGCATTTCTCGGGGCGTCCGCAAACGTCTTCGACTTCGGAATACCTGGCCGATGACATTTGCCACGTGCTCGAGGAATTCGGCGGCGTGGCGAAGATGTTCGTGGTGCCGTTCGGCGACTATCAGCGCGAAATCGCCATGCGCGTGCCGCCGGCGCTGCGCATCATCATCTATCGCCGCTTCATGATGCGCATCGCCGAGCGCATTGCGCGCCGCGAAGGGGCGAAAGCCTTGGTCACGGGCGAAAGCTTGGGTCAGGTGGCGTCGCAGACGCTCGACAACTTGGCCGCTACCAGCGACTCGACGAAGATGCAGATCTTCCGTCCGCTGATTGGCTGCGACAAACTCGAGATCATCGAAGACGCCAAGAAATTGGGCACGTTCGAAATCTCCAGCCAAGATGCCGCGGATTGCTGCACGCTGTTCATGCCTCGCGCGCCCGAAACGCACGCGAAGCTGCGCGACGTCTACGAGGCCGAGGCCGACCTGCCGTTTGACGAATGGTCAGACCAAATCATGGATGCGCTCGAGGTGCACGAGTATCGATGCCCCTCGTCGTATCAGCGCAAGAAGAAAACCGAATAAGCGCCTGGTTGCGAAATAGGTCGGGGGAGCAGTTCCCCAACCTGGTTGAATGTGGGTCAAGGGGCTGTCCCTTTGACCCATTTTTTATGCCTGAAACACGTGCAGAATTTAAATCGAATTTGAGTAAGAAGCCGGCAAGAGTTGGGCAAGGGTCGCGCGGCATGCTCGCCAGACGAATGTCTGGAGTTAGGAGCATCGCATGCGCACTCACGAAGCTTTCTCGTTATCGTTGGTTCTTGGATCAATTCGCAACGGACTTGTACGCTTGCTTCCGTCGGGGCCGGCGCGGCTGGGCGCGTTCTTGCTGATTTCGACTGTTATCGTGGGCGTGATGTGGTCGTCGTATTCCAGCACGCAGGCGCCCGCGTTCGAGGTGGAGGCCGACGCGTCCTCTTCTTTATCGGGCGATGCGGTTGGCGAAGAGGAAAAATCCGCTCGTCAGGTAGTCGTGTATGTGTCTGGCGCGGTTCGGTCGCCCGGCGTCTATGAGCTGGGCGAGGGCTCTCGCGTCAACGACGCCATCGCTGCTGCCGGCGGCTTGGCGGAAGATGCCCAGCCCTCGCAAATCAATCTGGCCCGCGTTGTTTCCGATGGCGAGCAGATCGCCATACCAAGCCAAGCCGAGGTTGATGCGGCGTCGCAGGGGGCGGCGCAATCGGGGCAAACGGCGGGTGGCGCGGCTTCGTCGGGCTTGGTGAACATCAACCTCGCCGATGCGGCTGCGCTCCAAACCCTTTCGGGCGTGGGGCCGTCAACGGCGCAGGCGATCATCGCCGACCGCGAACAGAACGGGCCGTTTTCGAGCATCGACGACCTTATGCGCGTTGACGGCATCGGCGAGAAGAAATTCGCGAAAATCAAGGATGCGATTTGCGTATGAGCCGCATCGTTCGAGGCTCGTCGCGCATGTGGGCGGGCGAAGGCGTCATCGAGGGCCCAAGCGACGAGGCTCCAGCTCGTTTTCCGCGGCGGCCGTCGATGCCAGCGTCTCTGTTCGTGGCCATAGCTGCATGGGTTGCGCTTGCCGCGTTCCAAGCATGCGCGATTTCGCTTGGATGGGTAAGCCCCGAACTTCCCGATGGGCTTGTTTCGGGAGAATACGAAATCCAAATTGTTGAAGACGCGAAGCGTGGCGCGTATGGTTATTCCGCCCATGGAGCGCTTCGCGATGCATTCGGCGCGAGGCGCGAGGTGCTTCTTTCGTATTCCGAAAAAGACATAGAAGGCGATGCGCGCCTGCTTGCGCGCCAGCGCGTGAAGGCGCGTGTTTCGTTCTCGCAATTGTCCGATGCATCGTTTCCTCGCTACGCGGCGAAGGGTATATGCGCTCGAGCAAAAATGACGAACGCCCACATCGAAGGTGGGGGCGGGCCCGTTAGCGCAGTCGTAGAGGCCCGATGTTGGGCGCGCGATGCGTTCGATGCGTTTGAGGGCAAAGGCGCCGCGCTTTTGCGCGCGATTCTGATAGGCGATCGAAGCAGGCTCGACGAAGACGGGCTCTACGACGACGTGAAAACGGTGGGCCTTGCGCATATGGTAGCCGTTTCGGGGGCGCACCTGTCGGTTGTGGCGGCGTTCGTCGGCGCGATTCTCGCGAGGGCGCGCATCTCGCGGCTTGTCTCATCGGGCGTATTTTGCGGCTTCTATGCTCTGTATGCCGCCTTTACGGGCTTTGCCTCGCCCGTGATTCGCGCGGCGCTTATGGCGGGAGTGGTGGTGAATGCGGCATGGAGCCGTCGCCGTTCTTCGTCGCTGGCCGCCTTGGGCGTATGCGTGTGCGTGCTGCTCGCGTGTCGGCCATCGAATGCGTTGTCGCTCTCGTTTTTCTTGTCGGCGGCGTCTACGTTAGGCATCATCGTGCTTGCGCCTTTGCTCGAGGCGTGGGTGGACGCTCTTGCTCGGAAAGGCCGCGGGGCGATTACGCAAACGCTGTCGCTTACCTTGGCTGCGAACATTCCTATTTTTCCTGTGACGGCATGCGTCTTCTCGCGCGTGCCGCTGCTTTCTCCCTTGGCGAATTTGGTGGCGGCGCCTGCATTCACGCTGTTCATCGGCGGTGGACTTGTCGGGCTCGGGCTTCTCGCGGTTTTCCCGTCTGCCGGCATGGCCGCGCTTTCCGCGCTTGCGTTTGCGGCCGATGCGTTGTGCGATTTGCTCGGGTTTCTTGCGCATGTTCCGCTTGCGTCGGTTCCCTGTTCCATGGACATGACGGTGGCTACGGGGGTTTCGGCCGGCGCGTTCGTTGCGCTGTGGGCGGTATGGCCTCGACCTACGAAAGGCAAGGCCATGGGCGCCGCGGCCGTGCTTGTCGCGTCTGCGGTGGCGCTTGTCGCGGTGCTTCCCCTGTTCGGCCCCGACGAGATTGTCGCGCTCGATGTGGGGCAGGGCGATGCCATTTTAGTGAAGAGCAGAGGCGCTTCGTTGCTGGTGGATACGGGCAACCAAGATGCGCTGTTGGCAGCGGCGCTCGCGCGTGCGCACGCGGCGCATCTCGACGGCGTGGCGATTTCCCATCACGATGACGACCATTGCGCATCGCTCGACTCGCTTTCTTCGAATGTGGCTGGTTCGCAGGTGTATGTGGCGGCCGAAACGTTGTCATGCGGATGCTCGGGCTGCGAAGCGCTGCTCGAGCAAGCGCAATCTGCATCGGGGACCAAAGCGGTGGGGCTCGTCGTGGGCGACGAGCTGCGTGTGGGCAATTTCACCTGCCGCGTCGTGTGGCCGAGGGCTTTTTCTGACGCGGGTGGCAATGCCGATAGCCTCTGCCTGCTGGTGACGCGCGAATCGTCGGCGGGGAACTGGACGGCGCTGCTTACGGGCGATGCCGAGGCGGAGCAAATCGACGAGATGACATCGCGGCTGCCTGGCGGGTCGAAGGGGATTGACGTGTTGAAAGCGGGCCACCACGGCAGCAAGGCCGGAATGACCGACCGGCTCGCATTAACGTTGTCGCCGAAAATAACGCTTGTGAGCTGCGGTGCAAACAACCGCTACGGCCATCCTGCGGCCACGACGGTCGAGGCCCTGGAAGCCGCGGGGTCGGCGGTGTTTCGCACCGATGAGTCGGGCGACGTGGCTTGCGTGTTTTCCGACGAGGGAATCGCGGTAAGAACGCAACGGGCAAGCGAGGTTGACTTAGAATAAAATGCGATTACGAAAGAAAGCGAGGGAGCCGCATCCATGGCCGACGTGAACCTGTTGCCCGCATACCTGATAAACGGCGAAGACCAGTTGAAGCGCGAAACGGTTTTGAAGCGCATGCGTTCGCGCCTTGAGAAACTTGGCGACCTGGATTTCAACTGCGATACCTTCGATGGCAAGGAAGCGTCTGGCTCCGATATTGTGGCGGCGTGCAACACCATGCCTTTCGGCATCGAGAAACGCCTGGTTGTGCTGCATAGCGCCGATGCCATGAAAAAGGCCGATTCCGAAGCATTGGTCGACTACCTGAAGTCGCCGGCCGATTTCACCGTGCTCATGCTTGTCGCCAGCAAGCTTGCGAAAAACACGCGTTTGTACAAGGCCGCGGCGGCTGTTGGCCCGAAGGCCGTGATCGATTGCGCGCCGCGCAAAGCATACGAAATGCCCGCACAGGTGCGCGCCATGGCGCCCTCGCACGGCATCGCCCTTACCGATGCGGCCGCGAAGCTGCTGGTGGAGCTTGTGGGCGAAGACACGGTGCACCTCGATGCCGAGCTGAAGAAGATCGCGCTCGCGCACACAAGCGCGCAACCCGTCGGACCCGACGAGGTTGCCGCGCTGGTCACGCGCACGTCGCAGGCCAAGCCATGGGATTTCTCGGGCGCGTTTTCGCGGCGCGATGTGGCCGAGTGCGTGAACGTGCGCAAAAAGCTCGGCGACACTTCGGCGTATGCGCTCATCGGCTTTTGCGTGGGGTCGCTGCGCGAAATGCTCACATACCATGCGCTCGCTGCGCGCGGCCAAATCGCGGCCAGCGTGCTGGCGAGGCAGCTGAAAATGCCCGATTGGAAGGCGAAAAAAGTGGTTGCCTCGGCAAAGCTCTGGTCGCCCGAAGAGCTGCGGCGTGCCCTGTCGAGTGCGCGTGATTGCGAGCGTGCCATGAAGAGCGGGGCCGATGCGGAAGGGGCGTTCTTCGACTGGGCAATCTCGACTTGCTCCAAGCAATAGGGTTGCCGTTTCCCTGCAGCGCAGAGGGCGGGCTGACCAGATTTTCTCACAACGTTCCAGGCGTTCGAAAATCCGATCAGCCCGCCCTCTGCGCTGCGTTATGCGCGTCGTTCCGTTTGCGTAAAAAGCGCAAGGATATTATGCGTGCGCTGAAAAAGAAGCGCTTGTGTGGCTTGGGGAAATTTCTGAACGCCTGGAACGTTGTGAAGAAATTTCCCCAAGCCACACAGGCGCGGTGGGATACGCCAGCCTCAAGCCTATTCGGCGGCGTTGTAGGCCTTGATGCGGCGCTCGAGGGCGGCCTTCAGGTCGTCGATGCCGGTGCCGTCGGCGGACGAAATGGCCACGATTTCCACTTCATCTTTCGAGAACCCCAACTGGCGGCGCAGCGCGGCGATGGCCTGGGCGCATTTGTTCTTCGAAAGCTTGTCGGCTTTCGTGCATACGATCATGAAGGGCAGCTCGGCGGCAATCAGGAATTCAATCATGTTTACGTCAAGCGCGGTGGCGGGGTGGCGAATGTCGATAAGCGACACCACGCAGCAGAATTCACGATCCTGGTTGTAATAGCCCTCGATCATCTCGCGCCAGCGGGCTTTTTCCGATTTTGAAACCTGGGCGAAACCATAGCCGGGAAGATCGACGAAATCGGCCCATTCGGCCTCGAAGAAATTGATGGTGGACGTTTTGCCCGGCGTCGATGACACCTTTGCGAGCTTTTTGCGGTTGAACAGTTTGTTCAGAAGCGACGACTTGCCCACGTTCGAGCGGCCGACGAACGACACTTCGGCGCGCGTGGATGGCGGCAGCTGTTTGGACGTGCCATAGGCGGCCGCGAATTTCACGTTGTGGTAGTTCATCGTTTTGGACATGCTCTCTCCTTATCTCAACGTGCACATAGTACCGTATGGACGGCCGGTTTTCGCAGGTTGCGCTTTTTCGCCCACATTCGGCATAAATCCTTTGACGTGGGCTTGACGAGCGCTTATAGTTTCACATTGCCTTGTTGCATGGGCCAGGCCGCAGCCATCGGTCGAAGCGCCACGGCAGGCTTCCAGCACAGTTGAAGCCGGCGCGGGTAGCCATGCAAAGGGTAGCGAGCGGTGCTATCGCCGCAGGTCGCAGGCAAAGGTGCTGAGAGCCTTGCGGCTTCGCTGGTACGGGACCATTTCAAAACAACCGGAGGAAACAATGGCTAACATCAAATCTCAGAAGAAGCGCATCCTTACCGCCGAGAAGGCTCGCAAGCGCAACCAGGCTTGCAAATCCGAGCTGAAGACCGCTGTTCGCGCGGTCCGCGAGGCTGTTGCCGCTGGCAACGGCGTCGAGGCCTACACCAAGGCTCAGCACGCGTGCCGTCTGCTCGACAAGGCTGCTTCCAAGGGCATCATCCACGCGAACCAGGCTGCCAACCGCAAGTCTGGCGTCATGGCTCTGGCCAACACCGTGGTGACCGCGGAAGACATCGCCGCTGCGCCGAAGCGTGAGAAGAAGGTTGCCGCTCCCAAGGGTGGCACCAAGAAGGCCGCCAAGAAGGCCGCCAAGCTGGAAGCCTACAAGGCCGCTAACGCCGAGAAGGCCAAGCGCCGCGAGGCTACCTTGAAGGCCGAGAAGGCCGCCCACGAGGCCAAGGCTAAGGCCGAGGCCGAAGCTGCTGCCGCCGAGGCTGCCGAGGGCACCGAGGAGTAAATTCCTCGAAACACAAACGCCGGGTATCGCCTGGCGTCACGTTAAGGAGAAGGGCCCGCGGAAGTGGGCCCTTTCCACTATAGAGACCAGGAGCGCTGCAACCTTATGAGCACCGATCCCAAGTTCATTCGCAATTTCAGCATCATCGCGCACATCGACCACGGCAAATCCACCCTGTCCGACCGCG
>ERZ808240.4711-NODE-4711-length-11775-cov-8.465017_pt1 | contig 11775 bp, 7 predicted proteins | sample MGYA00521084_ERZ808240 | MGnify/ENA primary metagenome ERZ808240 (study PRJEB31516, sample SAMN03275571) | gut metagenome | biome: mammalia-associated habitat; material: feces | host: Papio cynocephalus | place: Kenya | collected 2012-08-06 ... | reverse complement strand
GACCTCGTTGCCCTCGAGCATGGAGCGGATGACCTGATAGATCTGGCTCTTGTCGACGATCGCGCCGAACGGGCAGCTCACAAGGCACTGGCCGCAGGAGACGCAGCGGTCATAGTCGATGCAGGCCTTGCCGTATTCGTCAACGCCGATGGCGTCCATGCCGCAGGCGGCCTGACACGGGCGCTCGAGGTAGGTGATGGCGTTGTAGGGACAGGACTTGGCGCATTTGCCGCACTTGATGCAGAGCTTCTGGTCGATGCGGCTCTTGCCGTTGACGAACTTGATCGCGCCCTTCGGGCACACGCGCTGGCACGAGGAGGCGAGGCAGCCCTGGCACAGCTCGTTGACACGGTACTGCCGCGTCGGGCAGGCGTGGCAGGCGTAGGGGATGATGTTGACGAGCGGGGGCTCATAATACTGCTCGGCGATGGCAGCCTGATCCATGCCCTCGGTCAGAAGCGTGCGCGTCTGCACGGGCTGGAGGGACAAACCCATGGCCAGCCGCACGCGCTCGCCGGCGATGGCGCGCTCAAGAAATACGGACTCGCGGTGCAGCGGGTTCTGGCCGGGGACGATCTTGAAGGGGATATCCTCCATATCGGTGTAGTCGCCGGAGTATGCCATCCGGGCGACCTCGGTGAAGACTTTCTTTCGGATCTCTGTGATCAAAGACGGGATTCCGCGCATGATAACCTGCTCCTTCTGCATATTCTGACGACAGTATAGCACACTTTCCTGCAAACGTCACTGTTTTCTTTTGCCTTGACAGCGGGGCGGCAATGTCGTAAGCTGAAGGCAAAGAAATGTGTATGCGGAGGGCGGCTATGTCCAAATTTCAGATCTTCCTGATCGTTCTGTATCTGTTTTTCTTCGGCGCTGTCGGCGGGTGGGTATTGGAGCTTCTGTTCCGCCGGTTCTTCTCCGGGGCGAACCCGGAGCGCAAGTGGCTGAACCCAGGCTTCCTCTTTGGCCCCTGCCTGCCGCTGTATGGGTTCGGCACGGTGCTGCTGTTCATCCTCTCGGAGCTGGACCATCAGCTGTTCGGCTCGTTTTCGGGGACGTTCTGGTATTACCCGGTCATGTTCGTCGTCATGGCGCTGGCCATGACGCTGCTGGAGTATATCGTCGGCGTCGTGAGCTTCAAGGGCTTCCACCTGCGCCTGTGGGACTACAGCAAGCTCTGGGGCAATATCCAGGGCATCATCTGCCCGCTGTTCACGTTTTTCTGGGGCGTGTTGTCGCTGGCATACTACTTCCTTCTGTATCCGCGGCTGCGGAAGCTGGTGGAGTGGTTCGTGGCGCACCCGCTGGCGTCGTTTATGGTGGGCGTGTGCTTCGGCATTTTCCTCATTGACCTCTGCTTCTCTATCCATCTGGGAGCGGTCGTGCAGAAAAAGGCCGCCGAGATCGATAAGAATGTATATGACGCCATCGACGTGCAGAAGCTGTGGCATAAAATGCAGTCCCGCGGCGGCTTCTTCCGCCTCGTGTCCATCAGGCCCCTGACCGAGCGCATCGACGCGTTCGAAGAATTTTTACACCGCAGACCGGGAAGTATGGAAAAGGAGAAATAAGAATGCTCTTCTGGATATTCATGCTGCTGTTCGTATTGATGATCCCGCTTACGATGATCTATTTTGGCCGAAGGTTTTTCAAAAGCCCGCCGAAGTCCATCAACGCGACGTTCGGATACCGGTCGACCATGTCCATGAAAAATCAGGAAACGTGGAAGCTGGCGCATACGGTCTGCGGGCGGTACTGGTACTGCTGCGGATGGCTCCTGCTGCCGCTGTCGGTCGTCCCCATCCTGTTCGTGATCGGGCGCGGAACAGAGACGATCGGATACACCGGGGTGATCACCATGTTCATCCAGCTCGTCCCGATGCTCTGTGCGCTTCCGATCACGGAACACGCGCTGCGGAAAAATTTTGATAAAAATGGGGTGCGGAAGAGCTGAAGGCGTGCACATGCTCCGACCTGCGAGCACTCTATGCCTTCCCCTATGAGGAGAAGGTGGCACGGCGCAGCCGTGACGGATGAGGTGGAGGCAGTTCTGTTTACGCATCGCAGTCCACCTCATCAGTCTGCTCCGCTTCGCTCCGCAGCCAGCTTCCCCTCATAGGGGAAGCCAATCCGCTGCGGCGGGCTAACCCCTCAGGCGCTTCGCGCCAGCTCCCCTTGACAAGGGGAGCCTTGGAAGTGCGCACCTTCAAAGCCTCCCCTTGTGAAGGGGAGGTGCCGAGCAAAGCGAGGCGGAGAGGTTACTTCCCCGCAAGAAGGAAAAACCTATCAAAGTTTCCACTGCACCTTCTATTGATGGCAGTCGTTCTACGGCAACTAGTATCAAACTTGATACCCCCCCGTATCGGGCGGCGCGTAGTAAGACACCTGTAGGGTGACTATCGAGTGGAACGACACCCAAAATGTTGGGCTTCACCTAAATTCAGAGGCAGGATGCACCCAACCGTAACCACGCACTCTTTTCTCCCCTATCTTTTCTCTTGCGAGAGAAAAGATGGGGCCGCCGGAGGCAACAAGCAGTCGCAAATTTGCGACAACCTCTCAGTCTCGGCTTCGCCGAGCCAGCTCCCCTGGAAGGGGAGCCTTTGGAGTGCGAAAAATACGGAAATTGTACTAGCATTTCTGCGCGGCATGTGATATAATAATAACGAAAATCATTATTGAATTATGAAAGGAATCCGAGCGTATGTATTGTGTCAGAAAAATGACCGAAGATCTCTATTGGGTCGGCGCGAGTGAGCGGCGGCTGAATCTGTTTGAGAATGCCTATCCGCTGACCAACGGCGTCAGCTATAACTCCTATCTGCTGCTCGACGAAAAGACCGTGCTGATCGACACCGTCGACAAGTCCGTCAGCGGCCTGTTCTTTGAGAACGTTGACCATGTGCTGGGCGGACGGAAGCTTGATTACCTCATCGTGCAGCATATGGAGCCGGACCACGCCGCGACCATCGGCGAGCTCGTCCTGCGCCACCCGGAGCTGACCATCGTCTGCAACGCCAAGACGCGCACGATGATGCAGAACTTCTTCACGTTCGACATCGACAGTCGCCTGCAGCTCGTCAAGGAAATGGACACGCTCACCACCGGCAAGCATACCTTCGCCTTCGTCATGGCCCCGATGGTCCACTGGCCGGAGGTCATGGTCTCCTACGACACAACGACCAAAACGCTCTATTCCGCCGATGCCTTCGGCACCTTCGGCGCGCTGAACGGCAATCTGTACGCCGACGAGGTCAACTTCCAGGCCGAGTGGCTGGCCGATGCCCGCCGCTACTATACCAACATCGTCGGCAAATACGGCACGCAGGTGCAGGCGCTGCTCAAAAAGGCCGCAGGGCTGGAAATTGAGACAATCTGCCCGCTGCACGGCCCGGTCTGGCGCAAGGATATCGCGTGGTTCCTCGACAAATATATCCACTGGGCGACCTATACGCCGGAGGATGACGCGGTCGTCATCGCCTATGCCTCCGTCTACGGCGGCACGGAGAACGCGGCGAACGTGCTGGCCGCGAAGCTGTCGGAGCTCGGCGTGCGGAACGTGCAGATGTACGACGTGTCCGTCACGCATCCGAGCTATATCCTCTCCGAGTGCTTCCGCGCGAGCCATCTGGTCTTTATCTCTACGACGTACAACGCGGGCATGTTCGTGACGATGGAAAACCTCGTGCACGATATCGTCCATCATAACCTGCAGAACCGCACCATCGCCCTCATGGAAAACGGCTCCTGGGCGCCGACGGCGGCCGGGCTCATGCGGGCGGAGTTCCAGAAGCTCAAAAACTGCACCATCCTCGACGAGACCGTCACGATCAGATCCACGCTCAAGGAAGCCCAGCTCGCGGACGTCGACGCCATGGCGCAGGCGATCTATGATTCCATGCCGAAGCCGGCCCCCGCGGTGCATACCGCCGACGCGCCGGTCGAGAAGAACGCGTTCTTCTCGTTCTCCTACGGCCTGTTCGTCCTGACGGCCCGGGAAGGGGAGAAGGACAACGGCTGCATCATCAACACCGCCGCCCAGCTGACCGACACGCCGAAGCGCATCTCCATCGCCGTCAACAAGGCCAACTACACCCACGACATGATCCGCAGAACGGGCGTGTTCAACCTCTCCATGCTCTCGACCGACGCGCCGTTTGGCCTGTTCCAGCACTACGGCTTCCAGTCCGGCCGGGACGTGGACAAGTTCGCCGACGTCAAGGGCATGGCCCGCGCGACGAACGGCGTGTATTACCTGCCGTACTCCACGAACGCGTTCGTGAGCGGCAGGGTCACGCAGGAGATCGACCTCGGCACCCATACGCTGTTCATTGCCGACGTGACCGAGGCCCGTGTGCTCTCCGACACGCCGTCCATGACCTACAGCTTCTACTTTGCAAACGTCAAGCCCAAGCCCATCGCGCTCAAGAAGCAGACCGGCTGGGTCTGCAAGATCTGCGGCTACGTCTATGAGGGCGAAACGCTCCCCGCCGATTTTATCTGCCCGCTGTGCAAGCACGGCGCGGAGGATTTTGAAAAGCTGCCGGACTGACGGCGGCGAATGACAGACAGAAAGGACCGATCATCATGCCCCGTGTACTGGAACATCTGGAACCGAAGGCGGTATTTCATTTCTTTGAAGACCTGACCCGCATCCCGCACGGCTCGCGCAACACAAAAGCCATCAGCGACTACTGTGTTGCGTTCGCCAGGGCGCGCGGCCTGTGGGTGTATCAGGACGAACTCAACAACGTCATCATCAAAAAGCCGGCCAGCGCGGGCTATGAGACTGCGCCCGCCGTCATCCTGCAGGGCCATCTCGACATGGTCGCGGAAAAGACGCCGGAAAGCCCCATCGACATGACAAAGGACGCGCTGGACCTGCAGGTCGAGGGCGACTATGTGTCCGCGAAGGGCACGACGCTCGGCGGCGACGACGGCATCGCCGTCGCCATGGCGCTGGCCATCCTCGACAGCAGCGAGATCGCCCATCCGGCGCTCGAGGCCGTCTTCACCGTCGACGAGGAGATCGGCATGGAGGGCGCGCAGGGGCTGGATTTCTCCCAGCTCTCCGCCCGCCGGATGCTGAACATCGACTCGGAGGACGAGGGGATCTTTACCGTCAGCTGCGCCGGCGGCGCGAGCGCCAATGTCTCGGTCGGGCTGACGATGGCGCCGAACGCGGCGCCCTGCGCGAAGCTGACCGTCTCCGGCCTCATCGGCGGCCACTCCGGGCAGGAGATCAATAAGGGCCGCGCCAACGCGAACATGCTGCTCGGCCGCGTGCTGGATGCGCTGGTGCAGAAGCTCCCGGTCCGGCTCGTGTCGGCTGCGGGCGGGCTGAAGGACAACGCCATCCCGAACGCGGCGGAGGCCGTCCTCGCCCTCGCAGAGGCCGATCTGCCCGCCGCGAAGCAGATCGCAGCCGCCTGTGCGGCGGATCTCCGCAGGGAATACGCCGTGGCCGACCCCGGCGTCACCGTCACGCTGGAAGAAGCAGCTGCCTGCCCGCAGGCACTGACCGAGGAGGCGACGCTGCGCGTCATCCGCTATCTGCTGCTCGTGCCGAACGGCATTGCGGCCATGAGCATGGATATCCCGGGGCTGGTGCAGACGTCGTGCAATCTCGGCATTTTCCAGGTGGCGGACGGCGTGCTGACGGCCGTCAGCTCGGTCCGCAGCTCCGTCGCTTCGCAGAAGCAGATGCTGCTGGCGCGCTTTGCGGCGCTCAGCCAGCTGCTCGGCGGCTCGCTGCAGATCACGGGCGCGTATCCCGCGTGGGAATACCGGCGTGAGTCTGCGCTGCGGGAGAAGATGGCCGCCGTCTACGAGCAGCAGACCGGCAAGGCTCCGAAGATCGAGGCCATCCACGCGGGGCTCGAATGCGGCCTGTTTGCCGGGCAGCTGCCGGGGCTGGACTGCGTCTCCTTCGGCCCGGATCTGGTCGATATCCATACCGCGCGCGAGAAGATGTCCATCTCCTCGGTGCAGCGCACGTGGAGGTTCCTGCTCGGCGTATTGGAAGCGCTGAAGGACTGAATTCGATGGTTTTTGCCCCGGCGGGCCGCAGATCACGGCCCGCCGGGGTGATTTTTGCGCTTTCTACGCCAAAAACGTGTAATTTTTTGCATATCGTTTATAAAAGCTTCACACTTCTCCTGAATAAAGGCGGTATAATCAGCATATTCGAAAGGTAGAGGAAGTGAACTGCATGGGAACAGATCCGTATCAGGTGCTCGGCGTATCTCCGAACGCTTCGGAAGACGAGATCCGGCAGGCCTACCGCCGGCTGGCAAAAAAATATCACCCCGATCTGAACCCCGGCGACAAGACCGCCGCGCAGAAAATGAACAAGGTCAACGCAGCCTACGACGCGATCAAGAATCCGCAGGCCTACCGCCAGCAGCAGGCGCAGCAGCAAGCCCAGCAGCAGGCACGCGAGCAGTACCGGCAGGCCGGTCAGCAGACCTACGACCCCTTCTCCGACCCGTTCGGCTTCTGGGGCGCGCAGGGCCAGGGGGACGGCCGACAGAACAGCTGGCAGCAGACGGACCAGAACGGCTGGCAGACCTGGTACTACCGCACCGGCAGCGACCAGGAAGAGGGCGACCAGCCCGGCGGCTACCGCTGGACCTATCACCGCACGCGCCGCCGCGGCAGCTTCCTTGTGCGGCTGCTGGGCATCTATCTGGTGATCCAGATGCTCGCCGCGCTCTTCGGCAGCTGCGGCTACCGCAGCGCGTATTATTATGACCCGTATTCCTATCGCGATTACAGCTACAGCAATTCAGGATCCTATGCCAACCAGAACCAGGCCGACAGCAATACAAGCTCCGGCAGCTGGTACTGAGAAGCAGAAAGGATCTGACAGGAGGAACCTCAGATGTCCAGAACGATCGGTATTGACCTCGGCACGACCAACAGCTGCGTTGCCGTGATGGAGGGCGGCGAGCCCGTCATCATCCCCAACGCCGAGGGCGGACGTACGACGCCGTCGGTCGTCGCATTTTCCAAGACCGGCGAGCGGCTGGTCGGCAATCTTGCCAAGCGGCAGGCCGTCACCAACCATGACCGGACCATCGCATCCATCAAACGCCAGATGGGCACCAACTACAAGGTGTCGATCGACGGCCATAAATATACCCCGCAGGAGATCTCCGCCATGATCCTGCAGAAGCTCAAGGCGGACGCCGAGAGCTATCTCGGCGAGCCGGCCACCGACGCCGTCATCACCGTCCCAGCCTATTTTACCGACGCGCAGCGGCAGGCGACGAAGGACGCGGGCAAGATCGCGGGGCTCAACGTCCAGCGCATCATCAACGAGCCCACGGCTGCGGCCCTCGCCTACGGCATCGACAAGGAGCAGGCGCAGAAGATCATGGTCTACGATCTCGGCGGCGGCACGTTCGACGTGTCGATCCTCGATATCTCCTCCGGCGTCATCGAGGTGCTGGCCACGGCGGGCAACAACCATCTCGGCGGCGACGATTTTGACCAGTGTATCGTCGATTACCTCGTCTCCGAGTTCAAGAAGGAAAACAAGATCGATCTGTCGCGCGACCCCGTCGCCATGCAGCGCGTGCGCGAGGCTGCGGAGAAGGCGAAGATCGAGCTTTCGTCCATGAAGCAGACGACGGTCGAGCAGCCGTATATCGCCGTCGGCAAGCAGGGGCCGCTGCACATGCAGATCCCGCTGACGCGCGCAAAGTTCAACGACCTGACCTACCACCTCGTCCAGGCCACGCGCGAGCCGGTCAACCAGGCCATCAACGATTCCGGCATCTCCATCTCACAGATCAGCAAGGTGCTGATGGTCGGCGGCTCGAGCCGCATCCCGGCCGTGCAGGATCTGGTCCAGTCGATGACGGGCTCGCTGCCGTTCAAGGGCATCAACCCCGACGAATGCGTCGCCATGGGCGCGTGCCTGCAGGCGGGCGTGCTCTCCGGCAGCGTGAAGGGGCTGCTGCTGCTCGATGTGACGCCGCTGTCGCTCGGCATCGAGACGCTGGGCGGCGTCTGCACCCGCATCATTGAGCGCAATACGACGCTCCCCATCCGCAAGAGCCAGATCTTCACCACGGCCTCGAGCTTCCAGTCGTCAGTCGATATCCACGTGCTGCAGGGCGAGCGCCCGATGGCGCACCAGAACAAGGAGCTCGGCCGCTTCCAGCTCACGGGCATCCGCCGTGCGCCGCGGGGCGTGCCGCAGATCGAGGTCACGTTCTCCATCGATGCCAACGGCATCGTGAACGTGTCGGCGAAGGATCTTGACACCGGCAAGGCCCAGCAGATCACCATCACGGCCTCGAGCAACATGAGCCGCGACGAGATCGACCGCGCCGTGCGCGACGCGCAGCGCTACGCCGCTGAGGATGCCAAGCTCAAGGCGGAGGCCACGGCCCGCGACCGCTGCGAGCAGCTGATCTTCCAGGCCGGAAACGCGAAGAACCTCTCCAAGGATGACAAGGCCCGCGTGGCCGAGGCCGTCAAGAACGCGAAACGCGCCGTCAAGTCCAAGGACGCCGCTCAGATGAACGAGGCGGCCGGTCAGCTGGAGACGCTTCTGAACGAGGTCGGCGTCCACATCGACCCGAACGCCGAATACCACGGCTCGGCCAGCTACGAGAACCCGAACAACGACTTCTCCGACGACGCCGTCGACGCGGATTTTGAGAAATTATAAGAAAATGCCCGTGTTTCTTTTGAAACACGGGCATTTTTTCACGTTTATTCCGCCATCCGGCTCAGGATCGCGGCGATCTGGGCGCGGGTCAGGTCGGACTGTGGGCGGAAGCGGCCCTGCGGGTCGCCCTGGACAAGACCGCGCGCCGTGCACAGCGCCACGCCGTTCACCGCCCAGGCGGAGATGGCGTCCGCGTCCGCATAGCCGTCGGCGCTGCCCGCTGCCGTGATGCCGGAGAGGGCATAGAAGCGGGCGAGTATGGCGGCCATCTGCTCGCGCGTGAGCGTCCGGCCGGGGCGGAAGGTCCCGTCGTCAAAGCCGGTGACGATCCCGCTGTCGCTGGCCCAGGCGATGTAGGGCGCAAGGTCCGAGGCGGGGTCCACATCGGAGAACTGCGCAGCGCCGTCCGTCGGGTAGAACATGTGGATCCCGGCGAAGCGGGCCAGATCCGCGGCGAACTCCGCCCGGGTCACATAGGCGTTCGGCTTCCATGCGCCGGTGTCCGTCAGGGTCATCCAGCCGTAGTCGAGGCAGCGCTTCATGGCTTCGTAGCCCCAGTGGCTCTGCAGCTGGCTCTCGTCAAAGGCCTGCGGGCCGATGGCGTCGGCGGGGAGGTTGACGCCGTTGTTCTTGGCGGAGTAATAGACCGTTGCGGCCTCGGGCGTGATACCGCGGCGCAGCAGAAGCTCCTGTACGGTGACGAATTCATAGCCCTCGGCCAGCAGATCGTCGATGGCGGCCAGCGCGCCGTCGACACTGGTCTTGTAAATATCGTGGACGAGGATGATCGCGCCGTCAAAGACGCCAGCCTCAATGTTTTGGCGGACGGTCTCGCTGTCGCGGTATTTCCAGTCCTCCGGGTCGACCGACCAGTAGATGAGCGGGGCGCGGACGACAGAGCGGACGGTCTTGTTCGCGTTGCCGTAGGGGGCGCGGATGTAGGCGTTCTCGTCGCCGCCCGCGGCGGTGATGAGGGTCTGGACGGCGTCGATCTCCGCCTGCACGGTCTTCGCGGAGCAGGTGTTGAGATTTTTGTGGTTGTATGTATGGTTTGCCAGCTGATGGCCCTCGCGGACGATGCGCCGGAGCGTCTCCGGCCAGCCGGAGGCGTTGACGCCGTTGACGAAGAACGTCGCGTGCACGCCGCGCTCGGCCAGACCGTCGAGCAGGTCGGCGGTGTATTTGCCCGGGCCGTCGTCAAACGTGATGGCCAGCAGCTTCGCGCCGCAGTCCTGTGGCTGCGCGGCGCCCGCCGGAAGGACCAGCGCGGCGAGAAGCAGCAGAACGAGCAGCAGGGATAAGAATTTACGCATATGGGGTCTCCTTTCTGCCGACATCATAGCAGAATCGGTGAAAAAAACAAGTATCCCGCGGATTTTTAAGAAATCCGCGGGATATCTTAAGAAAAAGCGGTTATTTCGCGGTGATGGTCAGTTCGCCATCCTGCACATCGCAGACCAGCGTCTGGCCGGGGAGCACGTCGCCGCGCAGGATGCGCTGGGCGAGCAGCGTCTCGACCGTGTGCTGCAGATACCGGCGCAGGGGTCTGGCGCCGAACTGCGGGTCGTAGGCCGCGTCGATGACGAAGCTCTTGGCGGCGGGCGTCAGCTCGCACGTGAGCTGCTTGTCGGCCAGGCGCTTATTGAGCGCGGCGATCTGCAGGTCGATGATGCCGGTGATGTTCTCCTTCGAGAGCGGCTTATAGAACACGATCTCGTCGAGCCGGTTGAGGAACTCGGGGCGGAAATTGCGGCGCAGGAGCGACTGCACCTCGTTCTTCGCGTCCTCCGAGATCTCGCCCTCCGGCGTGATACCATCCAGGATCGCCTGCGAGCCGAGGTTCGAGGTCAGGATGATGATGGTGTTCTTGAAGTCCACGGTCCGGCCCTGCGAGTCGGTGATGCGGCCGTCGTCGAGGACCTGCAGGAGGATGTTGAACACATCCGGATGCGCCTTTTCGATCTCGTCAAAGAGGATGACAGAGTACGGGCGACGGCGGACGGCCTCCGTCAGCTGGCCGCCCTCTTCATAGCCCACATATCCGGGAGGCGCGCCGATCAGACGCGAGACGGAGAATTTCTCCATGTACTCGGTCATATCAATGCGGATAAGGTTCTTTTCGTCGTCAAACAGGGCTTCGGCCAGCGTCTTGGCCAGCTCCGTCTTGCCAACGCCGGTGGGGCCGAGGAAGAGGAACGAGCCGAGCGGGCGGTTCGGGTCCTGGATGCCGGCGCGGCTGCGCTGGATGGCCTCGGAGACGACGCGCACGGCCTCATCCTGGCCGATGACGCGCTTGTGGAGCGTATCTTCAAGATGCAGCAGCTTCTCGCGCTCGCCTTCCATGAGGCGGGCAGTGGGGATGCCGGTCCAGCGCTCGATGATCTTGGCGATCTCTTCCTCTGTGACCTTGTTGCGGAGCAAGCTCGTCCCCTTGCCGCTCTGCGCGAGCTTTTCCTCCTGCTCGAGCTGCTTTTTCGCCTCGGGCAGGTCGCCGTATTTGAGCTTCGCTGCCTTTTCGAGATCATAACTTTGCTCGGCGGCTTCAATGTCACGATTGATCTGTTCGATCTTCTCGCGCAGCTGCTGCACGCGGCCGATGGCGTTCTTTTCGTTTTCCCATTTGGCCTTCATGGCGTTGAAGGTCTCGCGCTGCTCGGCCAGCTCCTTCTGCAGCTCGGCAAGTCTTGCCCTGGAGAGCTCGTCGTCTTCGTTCTTGAGCGCAGCCTCCTCGATCTGCATCTGGATGATCTTGCGGTTGATGACGTCGAGTTCGGTCGGCATAGAGTCCATTTCGGTCCGGATCATGGCGCAGGCCTCGTCGATGAGGTCGATAGCCTTGTCGGGCAGGAACCGGTCGGTGATGTAGCGGTTACTGAGCGTGGCGGCGGCGATGATGGCGTTGTCGGTGATCTTGACGCCGTGGAAGACCTCGTAGCGGGATTCCAGACCACGCAGGATGGCGATGGTATCCTCTACCGTCGGCTCCTGTACCATGACGGTCTGGAAGCGGCGCTCGAGCGCAGGATCCTTTTCGATATACTGGCGGTATTCGTCGAGCGTGGTCGCGCCGATGCAGTGCAGCTCGCCGC
>ERZ808240.4710-NODE-4710-length-11776-cov-3.478628_pt1 | contig 11776 bp, 10 predicted proteins | sample MGYA00521084_ERZ808240 | MGnify/ENA primary metagenome ERZ808240 (study PRJEB31516, sample SAMN03275571) | gut metagenome | biome: mammalia-associated habitat; material: feces | host: Papio cynocephalus | place: Kenya | collected 2012-08-06 ... | reverse complement strand
AATGAGCGGAGTAAATATAGGTCCGTTTGTTCACATAAGACCGAATTCCGTTATAGGCGAAAAGGTACACCTCGGAAACTTCGTCGAGGTTAAAAATTCCAATATAGATACCGGCACAAAGGTTTCGCACCTTACGTATGTAGGCGACAGCGACGTCGGCAAGAGAGTAAACTTCGGCTGCGGAACGGTCACCGTAAATTATACGGGTAAAGCCAAATTCAGAACCACCATAGGCGACGACGCCTTTATAGGCTGCAACACAAATCTCGTAGCTCCCGTAACAGTGGGCGACGGCGCGTATACCGCGGCGGGCTCTACCATAACCGAAGATGTTCCGGGCGATTCGCTCGGCATAGCGAGAGCGCGTCAGGTAAATAAAATAGGCTGGTGCCTCAAAGATAAGTAAGGACAGGTAAACACAATAATGTTTGGCAGATTCAAAAAAACGGAAGCTGCCGGCGCACCCGAATTTATAGTGGCAGGTCACGGCAATCCCGAGAGTAAATACCCCCTGACACGCCATAATTCGGGGTTTTTGTGCGTTGACTTTCTCGCCGAAAAACACGGATTCAAAATAAACAAGTTAAAATTCAAGGCGGTTATAGCCGACACGGTTATAAATTCGCACCGCTGCATAGTTATGAAGCCGCAGACATATATGAATTTAAGCGGTGAGGCTGTAAAGGCGGTGGCGGATTTTTACAAGATTCCGCCCGAAAAAATAATAATAATTTTCGATGATATTTCGCTTGACGTCGGCAGGCTCAGAATTCGCAGAAAAGGCTCCGACGGCGGTCATAACGGAATAAAGAGTATAATTTCATGTATCGGCAGTCAAAATTTTCCCAGAGTCAAAATCGGATGCGGCAAAAAGCCACACCCCGATTACGACCTTGCCGCATGGGTGCTCTCGGAGTATAAAAAGGACGAGGCGCCCGCTCTTAAAACGGCTCTCGAAAATGCCTGCTGTGCGGTTGAGCTTATTCTTGACGGCAAAACCGACGAGGCTATGAACAAATACAATTCCTGAAGGAGTTTTAATTTAATATGTCAGCATTTACAGAGGTTTTAAAGACCTCGCCCGAGTATATGACGCTCGAAAAGGCGGTAAAAGACCGAAACCTGCCCGTGGGAGTGCTCGGAGTTTCGGGTGTTCATAAGGCTCATCTCGTAAATTCGCTCTGCGGCAATTTAGACCGCAGGGCTCTTGTCATTATGCCCGACGAAGCCGCGGCAACAAAATTTTGCGAGGATCTGTGCACCTTCGGGAAAAATGCATTTTTGTATCCTGCAAGGGATTTTTCGTTTAGCTCCGCCGAAAACCGTTCTCACGAATATGAGCAGCGCCGCATAAATGCGCTCACAAATATCCTGAACGGAACGGCGGACGTTGTTGTTTGCTCCGCCGAAGCGGCGGTACAGAGAACCATCCCCCCGAAAGACTTGAAAAAGCATTCGCTCACGATAAAACGCGGCGAAGACATAAAGCTCAGCGACATAACAAGTGTGCTTCTCTCATCCGGCTATACGAGAGCCGATATGGTTGAGGGCGTAGGGCAGTTTTCGGTGCGCGGCGGAATACTCGATTTGTTTTCGCCCGATGACCAAAACCCAGTCAGAATAGAATTCTGGGGCGATACCGTTGATACCATGGCGCATTTTGACATAACGTCTCAGCGAAGAACGGACAATGTAGATAAACTCACGCTTATGCCGTCCACCGAGATAGTTTTTTCGGGCAACGACGAGTTAATCAAGAAAATTACCGAGTTTTACGATACCGTAAAGGGTAAGGGCGCCAAAAAAGCGCGCGAGATGCTGCAAAACGATATAGACAGGCTGAAAAACGGCGTGAATTTAAGCTCTGCCGACAAGTACCTGCCGCTCGCTTACGACGAAAACGCAACCGTTTTAAGCTATGCCGACTCCCTTTTGCTGTTCGTCTGCGAGAGCGCCGGCGTCAAAGAAAAGGCAAATGCCGCAATAAAGCTCCAAAATGAGGATATCAAATATCTTTTGGAGGAGGGCGAGCTTTGCCGCGGACTTGACGAATTTACAATGAGCTTTCCCGAGCTTACAAGGGAATACGAAAAAAAGGACACGGTTTTTCTCGATGATTTCGCACGCGGTTCGTTTGATGTTCCGGTGCGCGACCTCATAACATTTACCGCGTCCACGCTTCCCTCATGGAACGGAAAGCTTGACGTGCTCTTAGACGATTTGTCGCCGCTTGTGCAAAAAGACTCTGCGGTTGTGGTGATGGGAGGAACCGAAAAGGCTGCGAAAAATCTTGCCGAGGATCTCGAAAACGAGGATATTCCCGCACTTTATTTTCCGCTTGAGCCTGCCGAATTCCCGCGCGGCAGAGTTTCGGTTTTGCCGGGTGCGTTGTCGGGCGGCTTCGGCTATCCGCATGAAAAATTCTATACCTTTACCTACGGCAGAAACGCCGTTGCCTCAAAAAAACGGAAAGCACGCAGCGGATTTAAAAAGGGTCAGAGTCTCCATTCGCTTGATGAACTGAAGCGCGGCGACTACGTTGTTCATTCGCTTCACGGTATAGGCGTCTTTGACGGTATCAATAAACTTGAAGTAGGAAAGATAACCAAGGATTACATCAAAATAAAATATGCAAAGGGCGACGTTTTGTATGTCCCCGTAACGCAGCTTGACCTTGTCTCAAAATATATAGGCCCTCACGAGGATGACGGCAGAACCGTAAAGCTGAATAAAATCGGCGGCAAGGATTGGGAAAAAACCAGAAATAAGGTTCGTGCCGCCGTTAAGGATATGGCGGATCAGCTCATAGCCCTGTATTCAAAAAGGCAAAACAGCCCCGGATACGCGTTTTCGCCGGATCTTGATATGCAGAGCGATTTCGAGAGAAGATTTGAATACGACGAGACGTCAGACCAGCTCAGGGCGATTGACGAAATTAAAGGCGATATGGAAAAACCGTACCCCATGGACAGACTTCTCTGCGGCGATGTCGGCTTCGGCAAAACAGAGGTGGCACTTCGCGCGGCGTTCAAGTGCATAGCCGACGGCAAGCAATGCGCCATACTCGTTCCCACCACAATTCTCGCGTATCAGCATTACCGCACCATACTCAAAAGATTTGACGGGTTCCCCGTAGAAATAGAGATGCTGTCGCGCTTCAGAACTCCGAAGGAGCAGGAGAAAATACTTAAAAATTTAAAGCGCGGTTCACTTGATATAATTGTAGGCACACACCGCCTTGTTTCAAACGACGTTAAATTCAAGGACCTCGGGCTTCTTATAGTAGACGAGGAGCAGCGTTTCGGCGTGGCGCAAAAGGAAAAGCTTAAGGAGATGTTCCCCACGGTAGATGTTCTTACATTGTCCGCAACACCTATTCCGCGAACGCTAAATATGGCTATGACGGGAATACGCGATATGTCCGTAATAGAGGAAGCTCCGCAGGACAGATACCCCGTTCAGACCTATGTTATCGAGCAAGATATGGGCGTTCTCTGCGAGGCAATGGAAAAAGAACTTCGTAGGGGCGGTCAGGTATATTATCTTCATAACCGCGTCGAGTCGATAGAAAGTACGGCGGCAAAGATAAAAGAGATGATGCCGTCCGCGCGCGTAGCCGTGGCTCACGGTCAGATGGGTGAAGAGGAATTGTCGGAAATCTGGCGCGACTTGCTTGAGGGCGACATTGACATACTCGTTTGCACCACCATTATCGAGACGGGCGTCGATGTTCCGAACTGCAATACCCTGATTATTGAGGACGCCGACAGGCTCGGGCTCGCTCAGCTTCATCAGATACGCGGAAGAGTCGGCAGAAGCACGCGCAGAGCGTCGGCTTACTTCACGTTTAAACGCGGCAAGGAGCTATCCGAGATAGCAAACAGGCGCCTTTCGGCAATAAGAGAGTATACGGAATTCGGTTCGGGTTTTAAAATTGCCATGCGCGACCTTGAAATACGCGGAGCGGGAAATGTCCTCGGCGCGCAGCAGCACGGCCATATGGAGGCGGTAGGTTACGATATGTACTTACAGCTTCTCGGCGAAGCCGTGGAAGAGGAAAAAGGCGAAAAGCCGACCTCACGCAAAAAGGAATGTCTTATAGATATGCAGATAGACGCCCATATTCCCGATAATTACATCAAGAGTATTCCTCAGCGACTCGCGGTTTACCGCAGAATTGCCGACATCAAAAACACCGAGGACGCAGATGACGTTAAGGATGAGCTTCGCGACCGTTTCGGCGAAATTCCGCAGTCGGTTCAGGGCCTTATCGATGTTTCGCTTCTTCGTAACACCGCCGCCGCAAAGGGCGTGTACGAAATAGGACAAAAGGGCAATTCCGTTATACTTTACGTTAATGATATAGATACAAATACGGTTTTGAATCTCTCCTCTATGATGCGCGGCAGAGTGTCGATAATGGATTACGGCAAAAAGCATATTGCGGTCAAGATTGCCGACGGTCAGTCGCCGCTCGATACGCTGAAAGAAATATTCGGATATATGGTGTTCTGATTATGAAAATAGCTGTTATTTGTGATTCTTTTAAGGGGAGCCTTAATTCAATCGAGGTCTGTGCCGCCGTTAAGGCGGGACTGCTTAAAGCCGATAAGAATTTTACGGTGCTTTCTCTGCCGTTTGCCGACGGAGGGGAGGGCACTTCTCGCTGTTTTTACGATATACTCGGCGGAAAAAAACGAAAAATCACGGTACATGACCCGCTCTTTCGCAAAATCGAGGCGGAATATACCGTCTTACCCGACGGTACTGCTGTAATCGACGCGGCATCGGCGAGCGGACTTACGCTCATAGGCGACAGGGAGCGCGAAACCAAAAAGACTTCATCTTTGGGGTGCGGAGAGATGATATGCGATGCGGCAGAGAACGGAGCCGAAAATATTATTGTCGGGCTCGGCGGCAGCGCCACCACGGATGCCGGTATGGGCATACTTTATGCCCTCGGTATGCGTTTTTATTCGGACGGTAAAACCGAGCTTGCGCCTATGGGCGAAAATATGATAAATGTAAAAAGCCTTGAGCCGACGCCGTTTTTTTCACGGTTTAAAAACGTGAGGTTTACTCTCGCGTGCGACGTTACAAATCCGCTGTGCGGCAAAAACGGTGCGGCGTATGTTTTTTCGCCGCAAAAGGGCGCCGCGAAAAGCGATATTGAACTTTTGGACAGGGGCTTACGCAATATGGGTGAGATTTTTGAAAAAATGTCGGGCGAAAAAATCTTAAACCTTCCGGGCGCCGGAGCGGCAGGCGGTATTGCCGGCGGTATGGCAGCATTTTTAAACTGTACGGTCAAAAGCGGATTTGAGGTCCTGTCGGATAAAACACCGCTTAAAGAGACAATACGGCAGTCGGATGCCGTTATAACGGGCGAAGGCAGGACGGACAGCCAGACTTACTTCGGTAAGCTGCCGAAAAAAGTTTCCGAAGTCGCCGAAAAATTCGGTGTGCCGTGCCTGCTTTTAAGCGGAGACATCGAAAACGGCATTTCTGCGGAGAAACTCGGATTTTGCGAGATGTATAAAATCAGAGACGGCGGATTGAGCCTTGAATTTTGTATGAAAAACGCCGCTTCGCTTTTGTCCGAAAAAGCTTTCGAGATAGGCAAAAACTCAAAAATAATAAATAAGCAATCCGGCAGCATTTGAGAGAAAACAGGAGAAAACAAGAGATAACAGATACAATCGTTAAATTTTTGAAAAAACGGTGTTGACGAAACCGTTTCTTCGTGATAATATATTCGGGCAATAAAAAAGAAATAAATATTCGGAGGTTATGTTTTATGTCAACTTATATGCCTAAGGCTGCTGACATCAGCCGTAATTGGTATGTTCTTGATGCTGACGGCAGAACGCTCGGTTCCGTTGCCGCAGAAGCTGCTACGCTTCTCCGCGGTAAACACAAGCCGACATTTGCTCCTCACGCTGACTGCGGCGATCACGTAATCGTAATCAACGCCGGCAAAATAGTTCTCACAGGCAACAAGCTTGAAAAGAAAATGTACTATCATCACACCGGTTACATCGGTAATATGAAGAAGGTTAAGTATAAGACCCTTATGGCTGAAAAGCCCGAATTTGCTCTTGAAAAAGCAGTTAAGGGTATGCTTCCCGACAACACACTCGGCAGAAAGCAGCTTACAAGACTTCGCATCTTCAAAGACGGCGAACACACACATGAGGCTCAGAAGCCCGAAGTTAAAGAATTCTGAGAAAGGGAGGCAAAATAAATGTACGAGACTAATCCTTATTTTTACGGCACAGGCAGAAGAAAGAAGTCGGTTGCAAGAGTTCGCGTTTATGCGGGCACAGGCAAAATAACGATAAACAATCGTGATATCGACGATTATTTCGGCCTTGAAACACTTAAACTTATAGTTCGTCAGCCTCTCGCTCTCACCGGCACAGCTGACAAATTCGACATCGTCTGCAACGTTCAGGGCGGCGGTGTTACAGGTCAGGCAGGCGCTATCCGCCACGGCCTTTCAAGAGCTCTTCTTCAGTATGACGAGAATCTTCGTTCGGTACTCAAGAAGGCCGGCTTCTTAACTCGTGACCCGAGAATGAAAGAGAGAAAGAAATACGGTCTCAAAGGCGCTCGTCGCGCACCGCAGTTCTCAAAGAGATAATCAGAGAGTATTTCTCTTGCAAAACACTTCTTTGCCAAACCGCAAAGAAGTGTTTTTTTTGTTATGTCCCCCGAATATTTAAAAATCGCACATAAAATCACTAAAATTTTCAAGAAGTATTGCATTTTATTGGTAAATAATGTATAATTTCGTTATTGCTTAAGTAGGATATAAACAGAATTGGGGGAGAATTATGAATTGGACATTATATTGGGTGCTTTTAGCAGTCGGTATCGTTATGACGGGGATATTTTTATTCCTGCGTATTAAAAAAGGCGGTATTTCCGCACTGTATGCCAAGGCGGCGGCAAGTCTCTGTTTTATTTCAACGGCTTTTGCCGCAACAAATGCAAACCACGACAATCTTCAGTTCGGGTCGTGGGTGGCGTTCGGTCTTGTGCTCGGTATGGTCGGCGATATTTGGCTTGACTTAAAATGGATTTATTTGCAAGATAAGGATTCGTATCTTTATTCCGGATTCATCTCATTCCTTTTGGGTCATGTCTGCTTCAACATAGCAATTTACAAGAGCTACAGGTTTACTGCCAAAACCCTTGCCGTTTCCATAGGCGTATCGCTTCTTATAGCTATCGGCAATATTTTATCCGAAAAGCTTATGAAAAATCATTTCGGCAAGTTTAAATTTATTGTGTTCCTCTATACCTTCTTCCTGGCGCTGACTATGGTTTCGGCCATTATGGCGGCAATTGCCACGGGATTCGAAAAGGTATGGGTAGTTATGGCGATAGGCGGCGTTCTCTTTACTCTGTCCGATGCCGTGCTTTCGGGTATGTACTTTGCCGAGAATAAGAATACAAAGTTCAACATATTCTTAAATCACATCTTATATTATGCCGCTCAGTTTACAATGGCGGCGACAATCCTTTGCATAAAATAAAAAATCGGTGGGAGCTTAAATTTAAGTTCCCACCGTATTTTATAACCGCCTTTAGTTAAAAATTAACTAACTGTAATTATTGCATTTTTAATGCTTTCAGTCCTGAAATGACTTTAAGGCGTCAATTGTGTCTTGTATCAGCTCGTCAAGCGTAATACCGAGCATATCCGCACCGCGCTGTATTACTTCACGGGAACAGCCGGCGGCGAAATTCTTCGCCTTGAATTTTTTCTTCACGGATTTAAGCTCAAGATCCTGTACACTGTGCGACGGGCGCATTTTTACAACGGCTCCTATAAGCCCCGTAAGCTCGTCCACGGCATAAAGGACCTTTTCCATCTCGTGTTCCGGCTTAATATCTACCGTTATGCCATATCCGTGGCTTGCCGTGGCGTGAATTATTCTTTCGTCAATGCCTCTTTCGCGCATTATTTCCTGTTCCTTTATGCAATGCTCTTCGGGATACATTTCAAAGTCAAGGTCGTGTAAAAGCCCTACGATTCCCCAAAAATCCCTGTCGCCGCCGTAGCCGAGCTTATCGGCAAAATACATCATTGTTTTTTCAACCGTTTCGGCGTGCTCAAGGTGAAACGGCTCTTTGTTGTATTCCGTAAGGAGCGCGTACGCTTCGTCTCTTGTCATATTCAAACACCCTTTCGTGTTATTTATTTTGCCTTGTAATTTGTCAAATCTTTTACTACTTCACCGGCTATTATCAGCCCGACTACAGACGGGACAAACGCGTTACTGCCGGGGATAGCGCGTCTTTGCGTGCATTTTCTCGCCGTCCCGGGAGGGCAAATACAGTGTTCGCGGCAGCTTATCGCCATATCCTCAATAGGAACAAGCGGCTTTTCTTTTGAATAAACGACTTTGAGCTTTTTAACTCCGCGTTTTTTCAGCTCATATCTCATAACTCTCGCAAGCGGACAGACCGAAGTCTTGTAAATGTCAGCCACCTCAAATGCGGTGGGATCCATCTTGTTGCCGGCACCCATTGAGCAGATTATGGGAGTTTGGCTCTTTTTTGCCTGCATAACAAGCTCGATTTTGCCGGATACGGTGTCTATGGCGTCAACAACGTAGTCGTACTGTGAAAAATCAAATTCAGCCGAGGTCTCGGGCGTGTAAAATTTTTGGTGTATTGTAACTTCGCAATTCGGATTTATATCCTTTATGCGCTCTTTGGCAACCTCAACCTTGTATTTGCCTATAGTGGAGCGCATTGCGAATATCTGGCGGTTTATGTTTGTAAGGCAGACCTTGTCGTCGTCGATAAGGTCCAATTTACCTACGCCCGATCTTGCAAGCGCCTCAACGGTATAGCCGCCGACGCCGCCGATGCCGAATACGGCAACGCGCGAATTTTGCAGTTTTTCCATTGCTTCTTTTCCGAGCAGCAGCTCTGTACGTGAAAACTGGTTTAACATAATCTCCGCCTTTGTATAATCAAAAAAATTTTGTATCACAGACAAAACGATGTCTGTGCCGCCAAGCGCGGTTTTATTGTGAATTCGTCTTTTTGCCTTGCTCAGATGCAGTAAGAGCCGTTTGTGCTGTCGGCTTTGTCGATTAAATCCTGAATGGTAACGCTGTCGGCGTATTTGTTGATAACATCGTAAAAGCCGCGCCAAAAATCAAGTGTCTCACAGTATGAACTGCGCTCGCAATAGTTCTTTTCGTCCTGCAAACAGGCAACAGGCGACAGCGAACCCTCGCAAACTCTGAGAATGTCTCCTGCCGTGCATTTTTCCGGGTCTACATTGAGCTTATAGCCGCCGGCATTGCCGCGGAAACTGCGTATAAGACCGGCTTTACTCAGAATTGAAACCACCTGTTCAAGGTATTTTACCGATATATCCTGCCTTGAGGATATATCTTTAACAGAGACCGGTGCAGCACTTTGGTGGCGGCCTATATCTATCATAACGCGCAAAGCGTAGCGCCCTTTTGTTGAAATCATAACATATCCTCCTGTTTTGAAATATATCCCTATTATACTACCGATTTAGTAGGATAGTCAAGACCGAGTTTGTACGTTGCAATAATTCCCTTTTGACAACAGAAATTAAAGAATAATGTGCAAAACAAAGAGGGTGTTATTAAGTCGGTTTCAAAGAACCGTCATCTGACAAAAACAAATGCCGAAACGGAGCAGTAAAATTCACTGCCGCGTTTCGGCTTCTTTTATATTCGTGATATGTAATTTTAAACGAATCAAGAGTTACATATCGCCGTTTTTATCCTGCGGTTTCTCGAAATTTGCCGTGCGCATACTTTGAGGCATATACGCATTTGACTTTTCTTCCGGAACATTGTATTTTTCAGTCTGAAAAGCGGGCTCGTTTTCGTTTTTTGCAACTTTGTTTTTATTGCCTTTTACAATATTTATAATAGGTCTGACTGCACCGAGTGCACACAGAAATATGCCGATTATCAGGTCGGTTACATATGATTTGGAGATTTCGGGCTCACTGAGAAATCTGTAAGCATTTCTCAATGACTCGGCAAAAGTGAGCGTGAAATCTATCTCTCCGTCGGCAAACCACGCTTGATAGGCGCTGTAAACGTCTTTTGCAAGGCAGCAGTACCAAGCGAGAATTATCACAAGCAAAGCCATAACCACTGAAATTACGCAGCCGAATTTGCTGAGCCTTTTAGCGAAAACCTCATATCCTTTAAACGCACATATAACTCCTATCAGTCCGCTTATTGCGGCAATATAGCCTACTTGATACAGCAGAAAATACACAATTCCTCCCGCAAGTGAAAAAAGGAGCGCGCCTACCGTGCCTGCAAGACGATTTTCGGGGACGACTGCGGTATCGGAACTCTCCGTATATTGTGAGAGAGGTTCGATTTCTGTTGACTTTTTCATTTTGAAATTCATCACCTTTCGGGCATCGCGTGCATACAGGCACCGTCTTGCCGCAACTTTGATTTAACTTGACCTCGGCAAGGCGAACCTTACCGAGAATATAACGATAAGATTATACATAAGAATGAGAACTTTGTCTATAAAAAGATTTACAACGATAAAGCCGCTTTTTTGAAAAATTTTGACTTGCATTTGACTTGCATTTTTTCTTTTAAATAGCCGCAAATAGCACAAAATAGCGTAAAAGCGGGTAGCGTTTTGAGAATTAAAAAACGCCGAAAACCCTTGATACACAAGGCTTTTCAGCGTTTTTGTTGCCGCTTTCGAAAGCGGCGCCGTGGTGCGGGTAGCAGGACTTGAACCTGTACAGAGTTGCCTCCACAAGAACCTGAATCTTGCGCGTCTGCCAATTCCGCCATACCCGCATATTGAGTTTTTGTCCTCTGAATTTTACACGGCGAGGACATCCGAGGCGGAGCTTACTTTCAGATAAATCTTACTTTCAGCTTGTTCCGCAAATATAAAAACGCATTTCTGCGATTTTATCGTTTTGACGTGGACGCATTATCGGACACAGTATCTGCCGATTTGCCGCACGATATAATATATGATATTAAAAATCAAAACTTCGTATTACCGAGAAGCAATAAAACCTGGATTTTTAATTTCCGCTGTTTATAATACCATTTAGCGGCGTTGTTGTCAAACCCTTTTTATGCGCGCGTAATTGACAAAACAGTCAAAGTAACTTATGATATAAACATCAAAAGGAGTTGATAAAATGGGAAACGGTAAATCGCCTTCCGGTGAAATAAACAGCCCAAAAAGGCTTTATTATATTGATATTCTCAATATTCTGTCTTGCTTTGCCGTTTTGGTTCTCCATTGCTCCGACGGTGTTTTTTATTATCAGAAATCACGACTTTGGTTTATATATATGTTTTTGCAGACGGCGGCTCATTTCGCCGTGCCCGTATTTATTATGATAACCGGCGCAAATTTGCTCGATTACCGCAAAAAATACGATACAAAAACGTTCTTTAAAAAACGTGCCGCGAGAACATTGATACCGTTTTTCTTTTGGCAGCTTGTTTATTTTATTCGCCCGTTTGTTTTAAAAGAGGCAACCGAGCCGTTCGGCATAAAAAAGCTTTTTGCCGCGATGTTTAATAATGAGGCAAATTATATTTTTTGGTTCTTCTACTGCATTTTTGCCATTTATATGTGCTTGCCGCTGTTGTCGCTTGCCGCAGATAAGAAAAACATCAAAACCATAGAATATGTGTGCGTTGTCGGCTTTGTGTTCCTCTCGGTAGTGCCGCTTATCAATAAATTTGCTTTTCCCGTATTCAAAGAG
>ERZ808240.4706-NODE-4706-length-11785-cov-6.043308_pt1 | contig 11785 bp, 15 predicted proteins | sample MGYA00521084_ERZ808240 | MGnify/ENA primary metagenome ERZ808240 (study PRJEB31516, sample SAMN03275571) | gut metagenome | biome: mammalia-associated habitat; material: feces | host: Papio cynocephalus | place: Kenya | collected 2012-08-06 ... | reverse complement strand
TCACGTGGAACGGTGATAACAAAATGTTTCACGTGGAACGGTGGCTGCAAATGTTTCACGTGAAAACAAAAAATCAAAATGTTAAAAAGATTAAAATCAAATTTTTTGCACTATTTAACATAAATAATTTGGCGGTTTCAGAAAAAAGAAGTAACTTTGCAGCAGATTTAAGAAACATAAGTTTAACAATTAAAATTTAAAAGTTATGGCAAAGTACATTATTACAACGAGTGCAACAAAGAACACCTATATTAAAGGTGTTCGTACCGAAACAAAGTTACCGTTTCCAACGGTAACTATTTCGGGAAATATGGATAACGTTGCATACCATATTAATAAAATGCTAACAAGTATTCTAACATTGTACGTAATTAATGGCAAAGGTGGTTATTCATTCCCCCGTACATCTTATAGTTATAAATCAAACTTAAATGATATTTGTTCATTTGGTTTTGGTATGGTACGAATCACTAACTTTTATTCAGCTGATATTGTGGCTGATTTAAGTTATGAGTTGACAGCAGAAAGAATATGATAAATGTTAATTCGCCTGTAAGGTTCAAATCTTACAGGCACAAAATAATTATAATATGGGTTGTTCTTATTTTCGTATAACATTAAAGCAACTTACAGGTGAAACCGTTTATATGGTTCGTTCTGATAAGGTAAGCGAGTTCTTTAATAATAAGATAGACTATCTTTCGGGGGACTGTTCAATAACAGTAAAAGGGCGTTTTCCAACGCACAAAGATACCCGTAAATGGTTCTTAGTTACACCAACAAACAATAAATAATATGAAAAGAATTAAGTATTTCAGTTTAGCAGAATTTATTCATTCTGCAACCGCCAAACGTTTAAACATTGACAATATGCCAACGTTTGAAATAGTGGATAACTTGAATCGTTTGGCTGATTATTTGGACGGTATTCGTGAAAAGTTAGGTAAACCGATTCTAGTTTCTAGCGGTTACCGTTGCCCTGTATTAAATAAAGCCGTTGGCGGTGTAACCAACAGTCAGCATCAAAAAGGTTTAGCTGCTGATTTGGTTTGTGCCGATATGGAATCTTTGGAAAAAGTTCTTAGAGAAACAGGCGGTTTCGACCAACTTATTAAAGAACATCGAAAAGGTTCTAAAAGTTTTTGGTTTCACGTTTCAGTTTGCGCCCGTAACGGAAAACCCCGACAACAGGTAATAATGAATCTAGAAAAGAAATAAGCTATGGATAAAGGTTTTAAGTTAATATCTGATTCCATAAAAGGAACAATTGAAAACTTGAAATTTGTTTCAGAAAGAATCGGTGGAAATGAAGGTTTACTTATTAATTCAATAATCGGAACGTTACAGGCGCAAAATAACGTTATTGAATTTTTAAGTAACCGTTATGAAACAGAAAAAGGAATTAAAAATAAATGTTTTGATTTTTTAGTTTCAAGGGGTTTAATGAATGAATTTTATGAAAAATAAAACAAAAGGGACGGTATTATTACCGCCCCTTTTCTTTATAAATAAACACCCGTTTCAAGTTGTGAAACGATTTCGTTATATTCATCAACCAACAAATTAACCGTGTTCAAACCAACGTTTTCAAACTGTGCGAACCCTGTTACATTCCCGATTGTTACGTTTTCTTGCGTATTGTTTATAGTAACGTCCACGGTTTTATTTTCAGTTATCAAAATATAAGGTTCTAAACCGTATAAAATTTGTTCGTTCCATTGTTCACCACCAATAACATTTAAATTGCTACCCAAACGATAAATAACATCACGTGATAACGAAAAACTTTCTATTTGAAATGTAATACCGTCACACGAAATTAACGCCACGGAATCGCCTGTAATAACGTTTACTTTGATAGAAAGATTTACGGTTTTACCCATATATTTACTATCAATAGAAACAACACCACGGCACGGGATAAACATTTGTATTTGTGAATTATAGTCTTCGTTATTCCCGTTTGTGCCTGTTAGTTCAACGTTGCCGAAATTTAGCAAAATAACGTCACTTTCGGGCGTTTTTACTTTGATTCCTGTATTGTAGTTACCACATTTCAAAATATCGTCACCGCTAACAGGAACGTTTACAAATATTCTTTTAATACGGTTTACATATTCGCCCAAATTAACCTCCGTGTACGTTGTGCCCGTGTCAGTTTCGCCCGCAGGTTTAAAGAAACGTTTCTTTGAAAATTCGTCCAAATTTTCAAGCGTAACAGAATAAACGTTAATTGCACCGTAATTTTTAATCGTTGGCGGTTGTACGACATTAGCATTTGCATAAACCGTGAAATTTGTTGCGCCTGTTGTAACGTTTATCGTTACTGTGCCCGTTTGTTTGTCTTCTGCTATTGTACCGTTACTGGTAACAGAATCCCCGTTTTCGTCCGTGAAATTTGCCTGTATTGTTGTTAATTCCGCATTTACATTTGCTTTAACGTTGAAAGTATAGCTTTGTCCCGTCTTAACTTTTACAGGTTTCTCACCTGTAATTTCGCAATTAGTCAAATCGTATTCGACATCTATATAATCACCCGTTAAATACGTACCGTTTATAATAACGGAATCTGTATCAATAGGCACGGTAAAAGTTGCCTTTTGTCCCAAAACGGTCATATTTTCCGTTGTGCCATTATACGTAATAGTTGGCGTACCGTCAAAGATTCCCTGTGACGTTCCCTCAACTGATACGGTGTAATATGTTTCACTAGCAACAGATTTCGCAACGGTATTTTCAATATTGTTAGTTATTTGCAGTTCCTTAACACCGCCAATAAATTCACCGTTTATTTCGATTTCATCACCCGAATAGCAATAAACCGTTAACGTACCTACATTTCCATTTATTGCAAACGGTTCGTCTTGTATCCAATCACCGTCACCGTTTTGATAATTAGCGGTTAAACTTGAAAACGTACCGTCACCATTTCCCGTTACTGTTACAATAAAGTGTTCATCATCAACACCCTGTTTGTCGGTTATTGTTACATCACCTTTTAGTCCCCCTGTATTGTAAGTTAACAAATTTGCCATAATTAAACATTTCCTTTAATTGTTACCATAATAATTGTACCTGTATCATTAATTAGATTCTTATTTGGAAAATCTAATTTTCTGATATTTGGACGAACATCAATAACGTTTGAACGGTTTGAAAGATATTTGTTTCCGTTTTCGCTTTTTGTTAACGTTGCATTAGTATTTAGAATTTTATCTTTATACGTAAACAATACGTCAACACGCAAACGAACTGTGCAAATATCACCGTATTGCGTCATTTCTGAAACAAAATAATAACGGTTCAAACTTTCGATATAAACATAATTAAAACTTACAGGTGTGCGAGTTCTAAAACGAATAACAGGCGTTAACACGTTAAACGTTGCATTCAATACGCCCGTATATTCTTCATTTGCCTGTAGGGACTTGTTTACCCGATTTGGTTCACCGTTATAAATGAAAGTTTTAATTTTAATCATAACGTTGTAATTTAAAAGGGCGTGCCCCTGTGCGTTCATCTACAGGAAACACGCCCCCAACAGTTAAACAATCAAATTAGGCGATAAAGAACACCACAAAGTTTTCGTTTGTGTCATTGAAATAGCCCGCATCGAATTTATAATAATTGTTGAAAAATTCGGCTTTGGCGTTGTAGTTTGTTGTTACTCGCTTATCTAAGTTTGTTACACCCAACGCATCACGGTCAAACATCACGCCCAAAACGCCACCAATAGACACAGTTGCACCGCTTGCCGATTTCACGTCAATCTTTGAAACGGAATCAAAAGCGTAATCTTTGCCTGTTGCTTGCCAACTTGCCACGGTTTCAGCCTGTGGCAACAATACGTTTTCATTGTGAAACGTATCGGCATACAGGTAGGTTTTTGCAGCCGCAGCAAAATCACTCAACAAAACGGTATGTAACACGTCCTTTGGTGTGAAACGTTCCTTACCACCAACGTTGAACAAAGTTGAAATTGTCTGCAAACGGTCTGAATACAAACCCATAATGTATGCAGCAAATCGAATAAAATCGGGTGTTGTTATTGCAACGTCAGATTCCAAATGTGTGCCCGTCTTTTCGTTATACAGGCGCAAAAGGTTCACGCATCGAACTGTTGAGCCTGTGGAATAATCCACGCTTTCGTGTGAACCCGATACCCAACCAAAGGCGGCTTTGTCAGCGTCCAACGTTTCTGCAACCATATTGTTAATTGTACGCATAACAAGTGCATCAGTTTTAATAGTCATTGACTTTTCAACTGCATTGTAAATCATTGATAAGAAACCGTTCAACTGTGCTGCACTGCTGAAAGATTCTTTAACCTGTCGTTCTGTGATAGATACAGGAACCTCAAAAGTTACCTTTGAGTTAAAGAACTTTGCGGAAACTGTCGGTTTGTGGAATACGTCCTGTTTGTACTCTGTTCCGTCAGTCAAGTTCCACGAATCGTTTTCCGTTGCCTGTGGAACGTCAGCAGAAATCTTTTCCAAAACTGAACCGAATTCCCATGCATCCATTAAAACGCTAGGCACTTTACCACTGTAAGGGCGGTTAACAAACACCACTTTTCCGATATGGTTGACCAACGATTTAACATAATTATCAACTGCATTTTGGTTAAACACTTCGTTACCCAAATCAACTATACCCGTAAGGTCTTCGTGTACCAAATCGGTTTTGCCCAAAACTTCACTCGAAACGCTATTAATAAGCGTGTAAATCTGTTTTACTTCCATTTTATAAAATTTAAGTATTAATAAATATCTATTGTTAACTCTTTTGCAAGTTCCGCAATAATTTGCGTTTTGAAATTTGTTCTTCTAAGAATCATTTCTTTTTGAACAATTTCACTAACAGGAATACCATTCGGCAAACTGTTCTTAACAGTTGTTTTCGTGCCCGTTTCTTGTCGGTTTCCTGTGGAATCTCTTTGCTGCTTTGTGTCATTTCCGAAATCTCCGTTATTAAAAGTTACACTTGAATCGACCGTGTTGTTATTCCCTGTTTCGTCAACGGTGTTATTTGTTGTTTCCGTCAACTTTTCAGTAACAGGGTTTAACGGGTCATATTCGTTATTAAACACTTGAATCTGTTTTTGCCATTCGTCAAACTTAACTGTTATGATACTTTTTACAATATCATTTGCAGTTTCGGGCGTAATGGCATTTACTAGCGTTCTGTTTCCATATTTGAAACGTAAATCAATATCAATTAATTTCGGGTCATCTTCACCAAATATTGATTTGTACAAAACAGGAAACAGGGGTTTAAAGATTTTTTCAAACAAACCATTTTCACCCGTGAAAAGTTCATTAATTTTCATCTTTGTTTTCTTTTTCTTCTGTTTCTTCTGTTTCTTCTGTTTCCGTTTCCGTTTCGTCCGTTTCTTGTGTTTCTTCTGTTTCCGTTTCCGTTTCTTGTGTTTCTTCTGTTTTCGTTTCTGTTTCGTCCGTTTCGTTTCCGTTTTCATTGTCCACGTCTTCTGTTTCTTCGTGTTCGTGTCCGTCTTCTGCTGCTTTTAGTAACGAAAGATAGTTTTCGTGTTCGATTTTCCAACTTGAACCCAACGTTACGGAAATTTCCGTCCCAAACATTTCATTAACCTTTTGCACGCCTTTTATTCGCTCTGTTAACATTGAATCCACAAAAGGCATTAACGCATCAATATTCATCGAAACTTCTTGCGTGTTCAAACGTTCACGTTTCATATTATAGTTTGCATTCAAACCTAAATCGTTAAACATTGACGCTTTATAGTACTGCAAAAGTTCAATTAATTGCGTTATTTGTTGGTTACTTTGAGTCGGTGGCGTTTGCATATTAACACCTTTGAAAAACGCATTTTCACCGACGACGGAAAAATCACCGTCCAAAATCTTTTGCAGAAACGATTCAGCACTTTGTTTGGTTTTATCGTCACTCGCTGAAATAAGCATTGTTATTCTTGTAAGAATACTTGTCATATTCAGCGTTATAACTGCATCAGTATAAAGAACGCCATATTTGCCAATTATCGGCAAAATGGAATCTTCAAACGGGGTGTTATTGATAACAACAATATCGGAATCAATTTTAAATGTTTTATCAAGTTGTAACCACGGGTTTGCGACAATAAAATCTTTACCGTGATAATAAGCATCACATTCGCCCCCACGTGTTCCCTGTAGCGCATACAGTTCCCCGTTAACTTTGGCGATTCCAACGTTACCGCTAATTTGCAGAATCTTTTCAAGTTCTACAGGCGGTATCGTTTCGGGCGTTCCTGTATATTCAAACATTTTGCTAGTCATACAAAGAACTCGTTGCATAAACGTGTTTAATGCTGAATCTTTGTTCTTGACTTCTGTTTGATATAAGTTATATAAATTTTCTTTGTTCATTATTTGATAAGTGTTTTAATTAACGTGCAAAGTTCTGTTAACACTTTCGTGTTACTTTGCACTGTTTCGTTTAACTTGTCAGTTTCGTTTTGGTGGCGTTCATTCTGTTTTTCCATATAGAAGAACAAAGCGATACAAACCGCAACAGGAAAACCAACGTTACTAACTAACGACATGATTCCGTTTAAATCCATATAATAAATTTTAACTTGTTATTATTACGTTGCAAAGATAGTATTATTTTCTGAAACTACCAAATAAAACGGGGAAAATGTTTCACGTGAAACACTTTTTATCCCCCGTTTAACAGATATTAAGTAATAATGTTACTTCTAGCACTTGCCATAAGATAGTTACGCACAATTTCACCGATTTCGTTATTCTGATAAAATACTTTGTCGGTTGCAAAATACTTTGTAATCTGTGATTCTAGATAACTTGCAGTACTCAACAATTTACGTTTATAGTTTGGTTTACCGTTCATTTGCAGCGAGTAAATCAAACTATTATCGACGTCTTTTATCGGGGTTGTTTTGTTATGTATGTAAACAAAGTTGTTAACCCCTGTTTCTTTGTCTTCCACCTGTATCACGTTGCCCTGTAAGGTCATTTCGTTAAACTGAATATAGAATACAAATATCACGTCATTCGGTTTGTATTTAACGGGCAAATGTGGATAAACCGCTAGTTCCCATTTACCGCCCGTAATCATTTGCAAGTTTTGATTATCGAAACAGAAATATTTGTTACTAGCTTTCTGTTTAACTATCGTGCTGCAATATTCTACTGCAACCGTTGCACCGTGTTCACCGAATTTATAAATATCTATTGTGCCCTGTTCCATCACACGCACCTGTTTCAAACCCATTTCCGTAAAATACGGGCAAAACTGATTCACGGTGTTACCCAGCATAAAGACTTTTACATCATTCCTTTGTCGAATAATCGTGCTTAACAGGTTCATATATAACATAAATTCATCCGGCAAATAATAACGTCTTGTTAGGAACTCATCAAAAACAATCGTAGTTATGTTTGGATAACTACTGCTTTTTTCGTGTTCCTGTTCTGAAAGACAAAACCCGAAACAAAACGGTACATTATCGGGTACACGTTTTTTGGTTTCGGGGTCATAAGACGAAAGAAACCATTTACCCGACACGTAAAACACTTCGTTAAATTTGCCTTTGGTTAGTTCCTGTATCACGCCATTTGCAACGTGATTTGAAAACAAACTTTCTGCACGTTTGCCCCTCAAATCTTCACGCCAACGGCGAATATACGCCATTTGTTTACCCGTGCGCAAATATTCTTTGATTCCATACAACAAAGTTGCATAAGTTTTACCGTTGGAACGTTCACCGAATATCACGTTATAATCGGCATTTTTTGCCAAAATTCTAGAAAGGCTATAAAACTTTGGCGTTTCCACTTTTTCTTTCTTTTGTTTCATATTATTCTTTCTTTAAACGTATTCCCATTAAATAATTAATATACAGAACTGATAAACTTAAAGTGTACCCTGTCGGCTCTAAGTGAACGCCCGTTTTCGTGTCGTAACTTGAAACCGTACCCAAATAGTCTTTTATCGTTCCCATTTGCTCATAATCTACATACGTGTGTATATTTTTACCTGTTGCAGTTGGCGGTATATCTAGATAGTTTGTAAAAGCGTCAAAGATTCCGTTTTCCCCAAATGTTTCTAACATATAAGGTATCGCAGTTTTTTTATTAACGCCCGAAACTGTAATACTGAAATTATAGTCTTTTCCGTCAACTGTAAGGGCGTTTTTCTCTTCTATCATATAACGTTTTGCTCCCAACGTTTTGAATCGGACGTACCGTCCCTCGTAATCCCAAACCCCCAACGGTTTTGCGATTCCCTTAATTGTCACGGGTTCAACCTTTTCAAAAGGTATTTTGTGAAACTTACATGCTGCACGCAATTTATATTGTGCCAAATCGTTGTATGCTTTAAAATACTCTTTGTGTGCATCCCCGTTCATTATTTTAACGGAATCGGTATCACTATATATATAATCGTCACCGCATTCGGAAATACCCGTGAAAAGGTTTCTTCGTGCATAGGCAGTTACATAAATACCCCACGGGTAAAACAGAAATCTATTTTTACTATCGTTGTATTTGTTTAGCATTTCCAATTGTTTTTCGTCTGTAAGGTGTTCCACGTCCCACGATTCCCCATCATACAAAATTTCATCACGCAACGGGTTTGTTACGCACATTCCATAACAGGAATTTAGCATTTCTTTAGAATTTAAATATTCTACTTCTTTTCCTTTTACGCCTTTTAGTTTCGTTTTCATTTCGTACAAATGTAGAATCGAATTAATAAATTCGGTCGGCAAATATTCTTTGCGGTAACAAATCATTCGCCCTATTCTTATTTGTTCCCACGTGTAAAACTGTGAAAATACCCTGTAATCTATTTCGGTAATGGTCATACAAATTTTCTTTGCACAAACCAAACGCCCGTTATTTTCTGAAACGTTTTCTTTCACGAAACACTTACTAACAGAAATCGGGTTTTCGTTTTCCGATTTTGCGAAAATGTTTGTGATTTCCACGTCAAACACGCAACAAAACTTTGAAATCATAAATTCAAATTGTTTCATTGACTTAACAGGTACAATAACGCCCGTACTCATGGGGAATTTTTCCGAAACCATTACATAGGGGTAACTGCTAGTAAAATCGTACGAATCAACGTCCGTTATTACTTCGTCAGTATATTTTGCGTTGGCGTGTGTGAAGCCACCCGAAAACGCCCGTTGTAACATTTGGAATTCTTCTATACCCGTTATATTCAAGTTATGAATTTTATCCAAAAACTTAAAGTTTGGAATCGTTTTACCTGTTTCGGGGTCTATTGTCTTGAAACATACAGAACGACAATATTTGCGCACAAAACCCGTTTTAGTAATCGGTAAACGTGTTATTCCTTTGTACTGTTCGATTAATTCCTGTATATAGCACATAACTACTTTTATATCGTTCAAACAGTAACCAATTTCTTTCGGGGTCAACGGTGTTAAACTGTGACGTAATAGACTGTAATCTAAATCACCGACTAACTTTTCACATTTGTACGTGTGCAACTGTTCACCTAATTTTGCCAACGAATAACCCGATAACAAATAACTGCAACGGAACTCTAAACCCGTTTTTGTGATTCCGTAAATCGGTTTTCTAAGGTCTATTGAAAAAACCTTTTCCCATTGCAACAGTTCACGGAAAAATTGAAACTCGTAAGCCAAATTGTGAACGTATATAATAACACGTTTCTTTGAACAAAGTTCTAACAGGTTGCAAATATCATCAAGCATTTTCAAAAAATCGTCCCACGTGCGCCCCATTATACAAAAACCATTGATTCCAAATTGCCAAACATACATTAATGAACACTTTTCCATTTTTGTATCTTTACCGCCTAATTTCATATAACGGTCATAACTGTATGTTTCCCCGTCCACGTCCCTGTAAAAAGACGTTGTTTCAATATCGAAAGAAACAGGCACATTTAAGAACTTTTCACCTTTATTATTGCCTGTAAAATTCTTTTCATTCACCGCCAAAGATAAAACTTTTCCTATATCTTTTGGCGTGTATATTTCGTTATGTAGCTCAAAGGGAATCTTTTTCATTATAAACCAAATTTTTCAAATTGTGATAAAATCTTTTTCAACGGTGCATCATCATTGTAATGGTCAACACCATTTACAAACGCCTCAGACGTTGGCGAATTCGCTATTTGTTCCATTGCATCATCTAAGGCGTTTTCAATTCGTACCGCATCATCTTCGATTTGGTCAGAAACGTCCCGTGATTCCTGTTCTAGTTCACCCGTAAAATCTTTGTATTGCATCAAATAGTTTTCTAGAAAACGAGTGTCGGAAACGCTAGCAATTTTCCCCATTAGTTTATCTTGCATCAATTTAAACTCTTTATCGTTCAAATCGTAAGACATTTTTAAATGGTTTGCGTATTCACGTGTACCGCTTGCGGTCGATGTCGGTTGCTGCAAGAAAGAAACCGCTTTGGCGTATTCTATCTTTAAATCATTCCAATCGTGTTTCATTGAAAACTTAGTAAAACCTTTTATGTCCCCTTTGTTTAAAGCGACAACCGCAGGCGAAACTATTCCCGAATTTTCCACGTTTTGAATACGCCTGTTTGCCTGTTGAAATACACGGGCTATTTCTTTGCGCAAATATCCACGTGATTCAATAGCATTTAAAATTTGCTTATCAACGTGTATTTTCCCCGTTGCTGCAAATGTTCTTTTAGAAAACCCTATCGGGTTTAACTTTGCCATAACTTACTAATTTTAAAATAAAACAAAAACAGGGGTAACAATAACTAAGTACTGTTTACCCCTGTAACGTTATCCACCTTTTACACTACAAACTACTTATCTACAAAGGTAATACCGTAACACTTTTTGGCGTGCGATTCATATTCATAAATCGTGTAACCAACTTTGTTCGCTTTGATAGCGTCCACCGCATCATGGTTTGCTAAAATTTCACGCACCGTGTCACCTGTGAACTGTGGCAAATTGACAAGACGTTTGTTTTCTGCATCAATGATAACGGGTGAATCACCCAACTGTGATTTGTGCACGTACATACCATTAATAGGGTGTACCACATCACCGCCACCGTCTTTTTCATCGTTGAAAATGTCGGTCAACTTGACAAATGGAAAATCGGTTGTATCGATTCCAAAACTAGTCTTGTTAAAAGTACTAGCGAAACTAAATGCTTTTGGCATAACTTAAACTTTTAAAACGTTAAACTTCTATTACCTGTGAACGCCTGTTATTACTTAACTTCGTTCATACCGTTTGCGGTTGCGAACTCATTCAACCATTTCTTAAAGCGGTTCAACTTGATAACCGCTTTGTCATCTTTTGCAACTTCGTTGCTAGTCATAAGGGCGTTAACACTTGTAATACAGTTAAAAATGGTCTCATTAAAATTTTCATTCATAAATACCTAATTTAAATTGTTAAACTTATTTGTTTCTTAAACACGGTGCAAAGGTACAACGATTTTGCGAAACCACCAAATTATTTTCGTTAAATAATGTAAAAGAAATAAATTAATACTTGTTAACACTTGTAACGTTCCACGTGAAACATTTTTGTTCAAACCGCCTCATCCGTTCCACGTGAAACATTTTGTTATCACCGTTCCACGTGAAACATTTTGTTAACAGGGTGATAGCAAAGTTTAATAATTTTTAACAGCATTAACGGTATGTTAAATGTGTTAAATAATCGTAATTGCGGCACAGAGCAAAAAGCGTGCCAAAGTGTGTTAGCAAGTGTTAAAAGATAGTTGGGAAATGTTAAATCTGTGTGCATTGTGTACCTT
>ERZ808240.4704-NODE-4704-length-11788-cov-2.805080_pt1 | contig 11788 bp, 8 predicted proteins | sample MGYA00521084_ERZ808240 | MGnify/ENA primary metagenome ERZ808240 (study PRJEB31516, sample SAMN03275571) | gut metagenome | biome: mammalia-associated habitat; material: feces | host: Papio cynocephalus | place: Kenya | collected 2012-08-06 ... | reverse complement strand
ACTTGGTTATCTTGGGCTAGATGATACGATCTTAGATGTTTCTTTAACACCAAATCGTGCAGATTGTTCAGCAATGTGGAATATGGCAAAAGAAGTTGGTGCTATTTTGCATAAAGAAGTGAAATGGCCTGATTTTGCAAATCGTAGTGATTGTGGAGAAGAGAGTTCTTTTAAAGTTGCTACAAATACAAGTAAGTGTAGTTGTTATTTAGGTAAGGTCGTAAATCACGTAAAAGTTGGGCCTTCTCCTAAATGGATGCAGCAGTATTTGAATGCTGCAGGGATGAATTCTATTAACAATGTTGTAGATATTTCTAACTTCGTTATGTTAGAAACAGGACAGCCATTGCATTATTACAATTTGAAGAAACTTCCTCATCGAGAAATTACAGTTGTGGATGATCGAGAATTGAAGATGACAGCTTTAGATGGTGCTGAATTTGATATTCAAAAGGGTGATATTCTCATTACAACAAATGGTGAAGCAACAGGTATTGCTGGTATCATGGGTGGAGAAGAGAGTATGATTGATGAAGATACGGATAGTATCTTTATTGAAGCTGCAGCGTTCGATCATGCATCTATTCGTCGTACATCTATTCGTTTGAATTTGATTACAGAAGCAGCACAGAGATTTACAAAGGGTATTGAAGAGCCAGCAATGAAGAAGGCAATGGATCGTTCTGTTGAACTTCTTGAAAAGTATGCAGATGCAGCTGGATTCGAAAAGACAGTTCAGGCTGGTGCTATGCAGTATAAGCCTCAGATCGTTGTAGAGACGTTGTCACATTGTAATGGTCTGCTTGGTACAGATTTTAAAATGGACGAAGTTGTGGATACATTGAAGTGGTTAGATTTCCAACCAGAAGTTAATGGCGATGCAATTACGTGTCATATTCCTAGCTATCGTATTGATATTGAAGGAAAAGCAGATATTGATGAAGAAGTTATTCGTTTGCTTGGTTTTGATTCATTAAAGGGAACATTGCCTGATGTTTCTGCTACAGTAGGACAAAGAAGTAGTGTACAGCTTGCTCGTCAAACAACGCGTGAAGCAATGATGGCAGAAGGCTTGAATGAAATCGTTACATATACATTGGTCAATGAGGATTATGCAAAAAATGGTTTCAATCCATTGCTAAATGCAGTAGAACTTGCAATGCCAATGAGTGAAGCAAGAAAATACACGAGAACGAATTTAATCAATAGTGTTCTTGAAGTTGTACAGTATAATCAAGCGCATTCTAATACAAACAATGCTTTCTATGAGTTGAGTAAAGTATATGGAAAACAAGATGAAGAAGAGAGATTGGCAATTGTTTTAGATGGTAATTTGATTGAAGATAAATTGAGACACGTAGAAGTGAAAGGTGATTTCTTTGCGATGAAGGGAATCATTCTCAATTGGCTGCAGAGATTAGGCTTTACAGGAAGTCGTATCAAAATTGAAGAAAATACAATGGATACAGTGCATTTCCATCCATATAGAAGTGCAATGATTTCTCTTGGCAATAAGAAACTTGGTGTATTTGGTGAACTACATCCAGATTATGCAAAGAAGTTCGATTTGAAGAGAGTGACATATGCTGAATTGACATTGAATCCAGTATTTGAAGCAAAATCTGGTAGAATTAAATTTAATGAATTACCAAAGTTCCCTGCTGTTACAAGAGACCTTGCTTTAGTTGTACGTAAAGAAGTGAGTGCAGCAGAATTGATGCGTGCAATTACGACTGCTGGTGTAAAGAATATTCTTGCTGGTGTAGACGTATTTGATGTATATGAAGGCGAACATGTTGCACAGGGATATAAGTCTGTGGCATTAAAGTTAACATATCAAGCTGATCATACATTGAAGGATGATGAAATTACAGAAGCATATAATAAGATTTTAGACAATCTCAAAAAGAGAGTAAATGCAGAACTTAGAGCATAGTAAATTAGGTAACGGTTATGATGATCGTTACCTTTTCTAATGGTTCTTTGCCTGTGGAGTTGTGCTAAAATAGATGCAGAGGTATTACTAATGAATCAGACAATTTATGTTACAGGACATAGGCATCCGGATTCGGATGCAATATGTGCTGCTATTACGTATGCAGATTTTTTAAATCGCACAGGACAAAAAGCAGTTGCTTGTAGGCAAGGACCATTAAATGAAGAAACAAAATTTATATTAAAAAGATTTGGTTTTGAAAACCCTTTGTTGAAAACAGATGCGCGTGCAAGAATTTGTGATATTGACATTGATACACCAACGATCATTCAAAAAAGTGAAACAGTGCACCATGCATGGCATGTGATGCTAAAAACACAAAATCGCTCATTAGAAGTATATGATGATGACGGAAAATTGTGTGGCATATGTACGACCAGTGATTTATCACGTGTTAGAATTCATCCAGATGCAGATCTTGTTTCTTTGATGTCTACCGCAACATTAGAAAATATTGCTAGAACGGTAGGTGGAGAAATCATTTATTCTCCGCAACATTTTCATACGAATGGTGTTGTCCATGTTATTACACTTGAAGAACATGAAATGGAAGTGTATGCATTAAAAGGCGGCATTTCTATTCTTTCTAGTGGATCAGATAAACAAAAACGTGTGATAGAGCGTGGGTGTAAGTGTTTAGTCATAACGTGTGGTGCAAAAGCAGATGAAGAAGTGATTACTTTGGCCAAAGAAATGCATTGTGCAATTATTGAAACGATCAATGATACGATGAATACTGCACGTGTTATCACAGAGAGTTATAGTGTTGAAGAAATCATGACAAAAGACATAATTACTTTTAATGAAAACGAATATGTAGAAGATGTAGCAATGAAGATGCACAATTCTAGAGTGCGTTCGTATCCAGTTTTAAATGATGAAGGTAAGGTCGTTGGTGCAATTTCAAGATACCATACAAGGAATTATCCAAAGTTAAAAGTTGCTTTGGTTGACCATAGTGCTGTTAATCAAACGTTCCAGAATATTGATATGGCGGAAATCGTGGCTATCGTTGATCATCATCACATTGGTAATATTCAAACGCAAATGCCTATTGAATATCGCAATCATCGTTGTGGCAGTACATGTACGATCATTCATAAGCTCTATGCAGAAAAAGGCATAGAACCTAGCAAAGCAATGTGTGGTTTATTGATGTCTGCAATTTTATCAGATACACTAAACTTTAAATCTACTACAACAAAGCAAGAAGACAAAGATGCTGTAGAATGGCTAGCAAAAAGAGCAGGTGTAGAAGATATTGAAGCTTATGCAAGAGAAATGCTAGGTGCATCTGTATCTTTGAATGATGCAACACCACATGAAATACTCAATCGAGATCTTAAAAACTATGAAATTGGTAAGTATCACTTTGCGATAGGACAAACTAACTATAGTAGATTGGATGAAGTTCAGAAGATCCTTCCACAGTTTCTTGATAATATGGAACGTGAACAAAGAGATAATAAATTGGATATCCTAGTCATGTTATTTACAGATGTTATGGGAAATGGGTCGATGTTCTATTATTATGGTCCATTGGCACATGTTGTGGCTGGCGTTATTGAGACAACATTTGATGAGCATTCTGGATTTGATTCTAAAATAATTTCTAGAAAGCAACAATTAATGCCAAAATTATCTGAAGTATTGTTAAATATGTAGAAAGACTGTGTTTTACAGTCTTTTTATGTGTGTTAGAATAGTTTCGATTATGATTGATATTTGTTTATTAGGTACAGGAGGAACTGTACCATTACCGAATCGATGGTTGACGAGTCTTTTGGTTCGTTGGCAAGGACATGAATTATTGGTGGATTGTGGAGAAGGAACACAAATTGCATTAAATGAACAGACACTTTCTCCTCGACACATCGATACAATTCTTTTAACACATATTCATACAGATCATACTGCTGGACTTGCGGGACTTTTATTAACCATGGCAAAAGCAGAACGCAGTGAACGTGTAACGATCTATGGTCCTAAAGGTACAATGGAAGTTATGCAAGGTATTATGGTTGTAGCAAGATATGTTCCATTTGATGTGCATGTGATTGAATTTGGTGAACGGGAAAATAAAATTGAAATTGATGGCTTGGAAATCAATGCTTTTTTTGTTAGACATTCTGTGCCTTGTTATAGCTATGACTTTCAATATCGACGTCATCCAAAATTTGAAAGAGAGAAAGCTGAAGCAAATCATGTGCCTATGAAATTATGGGGACGTTTACAAAAGGGCATGATAGTTGAACAAGATGGTATTGTATATACACCAGATATGGTATTGGGGAAGGAAAGAAAAGGAATTCATTTTGTATATTCTACGGATACACGTCCAGTGGAAGCTATTATGAAGCACTCTATCGAAGCAGATTTACTAATAGCGGAAGGGATGTATGGTGATCCTGAAAAAATAGAAAAAGCAAAGTTAAATAAACATATGACAATGCAAGAAAGTGCAGATATTGCGCGTAGAGCACGTGTTAAAAGACTTTGGTTTACCCACTATTCCCCAAGCATGCATGAGCCCGAATTGTATATTGAAGAAGTACAAAAGATTTTTCCAGAAGCAATCGTTTCAAAAGATGGACAAAGAATTGATTTGTCATTTGTAGATGAAGATGAAAACATTTGATATTATCATTAACCCTGCAGGTGCATCCGGCAGAACAAAAAGAGAATGGGAAACAAAAATACAACCACTATTTGACAAATATAATGTGCACTATACAGTCTATTATTCTACATTAAACTATGATGTTTCTGATATTGTTAGAGACTTAACAATTACAGATGACACACGAAATATTGTTCTCATTGGTGGAGATGGGTCCATGAATCTTGCGGTGAATGGAATCCAAAATTTTCAAAATACGCGAATTGGCTTGATACCAAGTGGCTCTGGAAATGATTTTGCATTAGGACTAGGCATAAAAAAAGACATTTCTTCTTGTGTGAAACGTATCATAGAAGGAAAGGTGTACCGCATAGTAGATGTAGGAGAAGTCGTGTATTATTCTCGTGAAAATATTTTGAAAGATGAAGTTGTGTCAAAAGATGGTTTTGTTCATCATCGTTTTAATATTTCAGCGGGTATTGGCTTTGATGCACATATTTGTCAACAAGCACAAATTTCAAAAGTGAAGAAAGTATTGAATAAGGTTCATCTTGGTAAACTTGTCTATATTTTTACCGCAATGAAGATCATTGCTTCTACAAAACGCGTGAATACAAAGATTACAATTGATGGTAAAGAAATGGATGGCCAACAATTGTTATTTAGTGTTGGAATGAATACGCCATATGAAGGCGGTGGTTTTAAGTTTTGCCCACATGCGAGAGAAAATGATGGCTTATTGGATTTCTGTATTGGTAATCAATTGTCTCAATTTGATTTTTTTCGTATATTTCCATATGCATATAATGGTGCACATTTAAAATTCCATGGTGTAAAGGAAGCACGCGGGAAAGTATTTGATATTACTTGCGAAAAACCTATGTGGGTACATACAGATGGAGAAGTAGCATGTATGTCTAAGCATATCCAGATATCATTGTGTGAAGAAAAGTTGCAAATGCTAAATTAAAAAAGCCTATTTCTAGGCTTGAATGGTGTGCTCGACGGAGTTCGAATCCGCAACCTTCGGCTTCGGAGGCCAACACTCTATCCAGTTGAGCTACGAGCACATAACAATGTATATTTTACAATGGAAATAATTAAAAGCAAATGGGTTGACAATTTATTTTAATAAGACTATCTTAATAGCAGTTAAAAGTACTAACGAGAAAGGGGAGCAGAAATATGATTGGAAATCGTGTTGTGTGTTGTTGTTGCTGTAAAATTAGCTCTCGGATTTCTCATGCAGAGTTGTTTTAGGCAACGTTATTTGTAGATTGAATAGACCGGGAGTTGAATTGTTCCCGGTTTTTATTTTGTGGTATATATCGGGTGCAGTTCATTGTTTGTTGGTACTTGTAACAGAGATAGAGGAGATTATATTATGACAAACATTAAAACATCCGTTACAGAATTGATTGGAAACACACCATTGATTGAACTTACACATATTGAAAAGAAATATGATTTGAAAGCAAGAGTTATCGCAAAGCTAGAGTATTTTAATGCTACAGGTTCAGCCAAAGATCGTATAGCAAAGAGTATGATCGAAGATGCAGAAAAGAAAGGTATCTTGAAAGAGGGCTCTGTTATCATTGAGCCTACATCTGGAAATACTGGGATTGGTCTAGCCGCAGTTGGGACTAGCAAAGGGTATCGTGTCATCATTGTTATGCCTGAAACAATGAGTATAGAAAGAAGAAAGTTAATGAAAGCATATGGTGCAGAACTTGTTCTTTCTGATGGTTCTAAAGGTATGAAGGGTGCAATTGAAAAAGCAAATGAAATTGCACAAACAATTGAAAATGCTTGGATTGCTGGGCAGTTTGATAATCCTGCTAACTGGAAAGCACATTATGATACGACGGGTCCTGAAATTGAACGTGATACAGATGGCAAGGTAGATTACTTTGTTGCAGGTGTTGGTACTGGTGGAACAATTACAGGTGTTGGGAAATACCTAAAAGAAAAGAATCCTGCAGTGAAAGTAATTGCGGTTGAGCCAGATTCTTCTGCGGTTCTTTCTGGAGAAAAGCCAGGAGCACATCAAATACAAGGTATTGGTGCTGGATTTGTTCCGAAAGTATTGGATACAAATGTATATGATGAAATCATCCGTGTAACGAATGAAGATGCATTTACTACAGGTAGAACGATTGGGCATGCAGAAGGTATCTTAACAGGCATTAGTTCTGGAGCGGCGTTATACGCAGCAATCCAGATTGCAAAGAGAAAGGAAAACGAAGGTAAGACAATTGTCGTTCTTCTTCCAGATAGTGGAGATAGATATTTGTCTACAGTTTTATTTGAGGAATAGAAAATGATAGATACACAGCATTTGCTGCAAAGTTTGGAAGAATTGGATACATTTGGAGAAACGAAAGAGTGTTTGCCTGAAAGACGCAGGATCATTACAATTATTAAATTGACACAGGTTGTTTTATTTCCTGCATATTATCAGTATTCTGATTTGAGCAAGGAAGAAGCATGCTTTGAATTGCAACAAGCATTGTGCTATGAAATACGTGCAGCACTTGCATTTTCTAAACAAAATATACATCAAGCAGAACAAATCACAGATGCTTTTTTGCTTCAATTGGTAGAGATCAAAAAAGAATTATTAACAGATATTGAAGCAATCTATGATGGTGATCCAGCAGCGAAGACAAAAGCAGAAGTATTGTTATGCTATCCAGGATTTTATGCTATAAGCATATATCGTATCGCCCATGCATTGTATCGTTTGTCTGTTCCATATATTCCTAGAATCATGACAGAATTTGCTCATGAAAAAACAGGAATCGATATCAATCCTGGAGCAAATATTGGTGAATATTTCTGTATTGATCATGGTACAGGAATCGTCATTGGTGAAACGGCAACGATTGGACATCATGTGAAATTATATCAAGGAGTAACGATTGGTGCGAAAAGTTTTGATCTAGATGAAAATGGAAATCCTTTAAAGGGTGGAAAGCGACATCCTGATATAGGAAATCATGTTGTTATCTATGCAAATGCGACAATTTTAGGTGGAGATACAGTCATCGGGGATCATAGTATTATTGGAGGGAACACGTGGTTATTACATTCTGTTCCAGAAAATTCAAAGATTTATTATCGTTAAAAAGATGCATATTGAGCTTATCAATATGCATCTTTTCCGTCTTGTGGTTGTGTTTTGAAATGATGAATAATAAATGGTACAGATATGATTGCTGAAATGATTTCAGCAATAGATTGTGCTTTCTCTAAGCCGCTTAATCCAAAAATCATATTCATAAGAATGATACAAGGAATAAGTGATAGCCCACTTCTTAAAGCAGCTAAGAAAGTTGCTATAGTAGATTTACCAATGGATTGAAATAACATGTTTCCATACATTGTAATTGGCATTAAAACAAGAGAAATGGAATACCAACGCAAAGCAACTGTACCAATTTTAATAACTTCTGCATCATCTCTGAATATTGCTACAAATGCACTGGCATTGATAAAAGAAATGATGGATAAACAAACCATTAATGCTGTGCCTAATTCTAATGCAAACATAAATCCTGCTTTTACACGACTATAATATTTTGCACCATAGTTAAATGCCGAAACTGGTTGAAAACCTTGACCAATACCGATAGCAATGCAAAATAAGAAATTGACGATTCTAGAAACAATGGAAATTGCTGCAACTGCTGCATCTCCATATAGACCAGCAGTACCATTTAATACCATAGTAGAAACAGAATTTAGACCCTGTCTAAATAAAGATGGCATTCCTGTAGAAATAATATCTTTATATACAACAACGTCTTTTGCGAAGTCTTTTACATAAAATGCCGATTGTGTTTGCTTTCTGAGATATGGAATCAATAGAACGATCATGGAAATATATTGTGAAATTGCCGTGGAAAGACCAGCTCCCGCAATACCCATATGATAAATATTTACAAATACATAATCACCAAATATATTTAGGATACCACCAAGTGTTAATCCAATCATCGCAAAGAATGCTTTACCTTCATAGCGCAATATATTATTCATGACACATCCTGATGTCATTGCAGGTCCAGCAATCAATATAAAGAATGCATATGTTCTAGCATATGGCAGAATTGTTTCTGTACTTCCCAATAAGCGCATGAATGGATCCATAAAACCGATGCCGATGATCATGATTATAACGCCTACTAAAATAGAAGACCAAAAGGAAGTAGAAGCATATATTTTTGCGGATTTTACATCATGATTGCCTAGTTTTCTAGCTATATTTGCTCCAGCACCATGGCCAAACATAAATCCAAAAGCTTGTAATATTGCCATGAGTCCAAATACGATGCCCGTAGCACCCGAAGCAGAAGTACCTAGACTACCTACAAAGTATGTATCAGCCATATTGTAAATATTTGTTACAAGCATCGATACAACAGTAGGTAAACCCAGTGTGAGTATAAGTTTTGATACAGGGGTTTGTGTCATTTTGACATATTGTTCATCAATTTGTTCTTTATTTTCCATGTGGATTATTATAACGCGATTTCTATATCTCGTAACAAAAAGACACCCAAAAGGGTGTCTTAGTCTTATAATTCTTCGCCGTTTGTTTCAATAACGTGTTTATACCAATCAAAGGATTTCTTCTTACTTCTAGAAAGATCACCTTCACCAGCATTGTTTTTATTTACGTAAATGAAACCATAACGCTTATCCATTTCACCAGTAGATGCAGAAACGATATCAATTGGTGCCCACATTTGATAACCTAGTAAATCAACACCATCTTCGTTGACAGCTTCGCGCATTGCTTCAATGTGATTTCTCAAATATGCAATACGGTAATCATCATTAACACTGCCATCTGCTTCTTTCTTATCATATGCACCAAGACCGTTTTCTACGATCATCATTGGCAAATGATAACGATCTGTAAACCAGTTCAAAGAATAACGTAATCCAAGTGGATCAATTGGCCAACCCCAATCAGAGCACTTGAGATAAGGATTCTTGACAACATCACTCACAACATGTCTTGCTTCATTTGCTTGTTCGTTGAAATCGTATTCATCATTTCCTTCGCGCCAAGCAGTTGTCATTGACATATAGTAAGAGAAGCCAGCATAGTCAACTTTGCCTTTTCTAATTTCTTCTCTTTCTTCATCAGTTAAGTCGATCTTGTAGCCTTTTCTTTCCCAATATTTTTCCAAATATCCTGGAATAATACCTGTGCACTGTACATCAGCAAACCAATATTTTCTGTGGTTAGCTGCAGTATATTCCATCATGTCTTTTGGATTGCAAGTTGCTGGATATACTGGTACAAAACCAATCATACAACCAATCATGTTATTAGCATCGATTGCATGACCAATCTGTACAGCTTTTGCTGAAGCAATGAGTTCATTTATACCTGATTGATACATCATGAATTGATTATCAGGATTATCATCAGTTGTTAATACAGCACCTTCTTGCAACATGTGATGTGCTGTTTCACATGCAGCTTGGTTATTGATTTCATTGAAAGTCATCCAGTATTTTACTTTTCCCTTATATCTTTCAAAGCACGTTTTTGCAAATGTAACAAAGAAATCAATGCATCTCTTATCCATAAAACCATTATATTGTTTTGCTAAATGATAAGGCATTTCAAAGTGCTGCAATGTGATAACAGGTTCAATACCATATTTGTGCATTGTGTCAAACATATCATCATAGAATTTTAAGCCTTCTTCGTTTGGAACAGCATCATCTCCATTTGGATAAATTCTTGACCAAGCGATAGAAGTTCTAAATGCCTTAAATCCCATTTCGGCAAATAATGCAATGTCTTCTTTATAATGATGATAAAAATCAATTGCTTCGTGGTTTGGATAATTTTCTCCTGGTAACACACCATCAGTAATACGACGAGGAATACCATTTCCACCTGCAGTCATAACATCTGCGATAGATGGTCCTTTTCCTCCTTGATCCCAGCCTCCTTCAAGCTGGTGGGCAGCTACTGCACCGCCCCATAAAAAATCTTTACGGAATCCCATGATTTATCTCCTCCTGTAACTGCTTCCATTTTATCATGCATAGCATAAAAAATGATATATGATATACGTATGAAGATAAGAGAATTGATTCAAAATTATATTCCATATAACGAACAAGAAGAAAATGATAAGCAACAAATGCTGCGTTGGATCGACACAGGATTAGACTTATTTACACGCACCAATGGAATGGCACATTTTACATCTTCTGCATGGGTCGTTGATCAATCGCATACGAAGGTTTTAATGGCATATCATAATATCTATCACTCATGGAGTTGGTTGGGTGGTCATAATGATGGAGATGAAGACTTTATACGCGTTGCGGAAAAAGAAGTGAGAGAAGAAAGTGGGGTGCAACATTTACAGCTATTATATCCAGATATATTTTCTTTGGAAATATTGACTGTTGATGGTCATGAAAAAAGAGGGGTGTATGTTCCTTCACATTTGCATTTGAATCTCACATATTTGTTTGAAGCAGATATTCACGATCCAGTATTTGTAAAAGCAGATGAAAATAGTGCAGTTGCTTGGTTTACAAAAAATGAAGCAGTTCAAAAGAGCAGTGAACCATGGTTTCAAGAGCGTATTTATACAAAATTAAATGATAAATTGGAAGATTATTTTGCAAAAAAAGAGTGTGGATCTAAATAGTCCGCACTCGTCACTTTTTATTTATTGAAAACGTTTTTATCCAATCTATCAAATGCTTCTTTTACTCTAGAAAGAGGAAGCGCTAAATTCATACGAATAGAATATGGTCCATGGAATGGTCTACCATCTTGCCAATATACACCGACTTCCCAGCCTGCTTGAATCAATGTATCCATATCTGTGTTATGTTCTTTACAGAATTGTTCACAATCCAAGAATAACATATATGTGCCTTCTGGTTTAGCAAGTGTAACACCTTTGAAATGTTCTGTGATGTAGTTATATGCATAATTGACATTACCTGTTATTGTTTCACATAATTCATCTGCCCATTCATATCCAGCATCTTTGTAAGCACCTATTAAAGCGTACATTGATAAAACATTCATAGAATTGTAGTGAGAAAGAGAAGATTCTTTTTCAATTCTTTCTCTTAGCCAATCATTATAAATGATATGATAAGAACCAATGAGTCCAGCT
>ERZ808240.4703-NODE-4703-length-11790-cov-7.056839_pt1 | contig 11790 bp, 9 predicted proteins | sample MGYA00521084_ERZ808240 | MGnify/ENA primary metagenome ERZ808240 (study PRJEB31516, sample SAMN03275571) | gut metagenome | biome: mammalia-associated habitat; material: feces | host: Papio cynocephalus | place: Kenya | collected 2012-08-06 ... | reverse complement strand
GCGAGGGCTCCTATAAGCTCGACAAGCCCGCTGTCGAGCGCGTCCTCGACGCGGCTGCGCAGACGTCCCGCGAGGAGGGAAACGAGCATCTCGATGTCACGTTCCACATGGCGTTCGACGCGCTCGATCCCGAGGACCAGTTCGATGCCATCGACTATCTTGCCGTGCGCGGAGTCACCAGGATCTTGACTCACGGCGGCGCGGCCGGTACGTCGATATCCGATAACCTCGACCGTCTGCGCGACCTTGCCGCCTACGCGGCAGGCCGGCTGATCATCCTGCCCGGTGCCGGCATCAATTACGGGAATCGCGACGGTATCGCGGCGGCGCTCGGCTGTCCCGAGCTGCACGGTACCAAGATCGTCCAGATCGCCTAGGTCCTTCTATGGCACTTGTGTTCGATGTGATGCAGGCCAAAGGCAAACCCGACGACAATCGTCGCCCGGGAACCGCCTGCCCCTTTTGCGATGTCGACGGTTTGACGGGTGTTCTCAAGCGGGAAGACGACCGCATCTGGCTGAAGAACAAGTTTCGCACCCTGCGCGACACGGAGCAGACGGTGCTGATCGAGTCGTCTGATCATGATGCCGACATCGCCACGTACCCGTCTTCACAGCTTCATGCAGTCATGCGCTTCGCTCTCGCCTGCTGGGGGGAGATGATCGCCTCCGGCCGATTCAAGAGCGTGCTCATGTACAAGAACATGGGCCCGTTGTCTGGCGGTAGCCTCCAGCACCCCCATATGCAGATCGTGGGGCTTGTCCACGACGACGGTTACGCTGCACTCGATACCTGCAATTTCGAGGGCATCGATGTCTGGCATGCCGGCCGCGTGAGCGTGAACATCTCGACCGAGCCGATCATGGGGTTCTTCGAGATCAATATCTCGGCTCCGCAGGGCATCGCGTCTCGTGCCGATGCGACCGATCGCGAGGACGCCGATCGGTTTGCCGACGCTGTACAGACGGCAGTTCGCTACGTCTTGCATGAGCATCATGGCGGTAAGGCGACGTCCTATAACCTCTTCTTCTACCATGTCGGGGGTCGTACCATCGCCAAGGTTCTCCCGCGCTGGGTGGTGTCCCCGTATTTTGTCGGGTACCGGCTGTCCCAGGTCAACGCGGAGACCACGCTTCATACCGATGCCCGACGCCTCCGCACCCGTCTTGAGTTGCTCACCTAGCGAAAGATCCGTCGTCGTCTCGCGGCAAGGACCTTATCGATCGAGTTTCGCCCGTCCGCGTGCGACCATCTTCCGCTGCTTCTCGCGCTCATCGTGCGTGAGCTTCTCGAATACATGCCCGATCACGCTTGCGAGCACTTGCTGGAAGAGGGTCCCGCACATCACGGGAAACACGACCTCGCCGGGGAAGTACTGCGTCGCGATCACCGCGCCCGACGAGATGTTGCGCATGCCGCACGTGAAGCACATCGTCGTGCGCTCGCTATAGGACAGATGCAGGAGATGCGAGACGACGAGGCCGATCGCGAATCCGCCGAGCGCGAAGCACAAGATGAACCCGGCCACCTCGAGGCGCTGAAGGTTCATATGCAGCACGTAAGCGCTCATCGCCGTCGAGTTCGATGCGATCACGCCCATCATCATGAACTTGCAGGCGGGCGCGAGGGCGGGGGAGAGCTTCTCGTGTCCCCATCCGCGGCTGAACTGGTTGACGATGATGCCGAGCAGGGCGGGGATGGCGATCATAAAGACCATGTCCCGCATCATGCTGGGAACGTCGATCGCGACGGTGGCTCCGAGCAGCACTTTGAGTGTGACGGGGATGGTGACGGGCGAGATCACCGAGGACGTAAGGATGATGGTGAGCGCGAGCGGGCCGTTGCCGCCGAACATACTGATCCACATGAAAGCCGTCACGGCGACGGGCACACTGTATTCGAGCACGATGCCGCAGATGAGGTTGGGGTTGGAGCTGAAGAGGAGCGAGCCGAGCGCATAGGCGGCGATCGGGATCAGAATCGCGGAGAAAAAGAGCGCGAGCAACAAAAGGATCGGCCGGCGGAACACTTCATGGACCTGGCGGAACGTGTTGCTCAGAGCACCCTGGAACGTCATGAAGGCGAAGAGCGTCGGTACGATGGGCTTGAGGAAACCGATCTGATGGGGAAAGAGAACGCCGACCGCGACGCAGACGGGCACGATAAATTGCATGTGTCCACCCAGGTATTTACCAAGTTTCGTCCAGTTCTGCATGCGCGTCATCTCTCCTCGTGCCAGCTTCGTGTCTTCGCCTCACGGTATAATAGAACGGTTCAACAGCTCTGCCTGCCGAAGCGGGCAATATTAACCAAGGATGTTTCGTCATGGACCGTGTCCGTTTTCACGGCCGTCACCCCCTGTCGGGGGTGACGGCCCGTGCCGTCGCTTAAATCAACGCACCGTTGGGTTGTTGCGCATGAGAGCCCCCAGCTGGAGCGCGAGCTCTCTGCGGGGCTCGGCGTCCCTTCCCTGGTCGCGCGCATCATGGTCGCCCACGGCATCGAGTCCGTTGAGCAGGGTCGCCTGTTCCTGACCCCCTCGCTCAAACGCGACTGGTCCGATCCGCTTTCCATTCCCGGCATGTCCGGTGTCGCCGACCGTATCGAGACGGCGCTTCGCTCGGGCGAACGCATGGCGGTCTTCGGGGATTTCGATGTCGACGGCATCACGTCGACCTGCCTGCTCACCGAAGCGCTACGGGAGTTCGGCGGCACGGTCACGCCGTTCATCCCGCATCGCTTCGACGAGGGGTACGGCCTGTCCCGTGCGGCGCTCGACCGCGTGATCGAGCAAGCCGATCCTTCGTTGATCATCACGGTCGATAACGGCATCGCGGCTAAAGACGAGGTCCCGTATCTGGTCGAGCGCGGTGTCGACCTCGTCGTGACCGATCACCATGAGCCTGCCGACTTGGTTCCCCACGGCGTTCCGCTCACCGATCCCAAACTGGACGTTGCGGGCCCGTCGCGCGAGCTCGCCGGTGCGGGCGTCGCGCTCAAGCTCGTACAGGTCCTAGGTGCCCGCTTGGGCAAGCCGTCGCTCTGGCGTTCGCTCACCGAGGTCGCTGCACTCGGGACGGTGTCTGACATGATGCCGCTCACGCCCGAGAACCGTGCGCTGGTCGCCGACGGTATCTCCCAGATGCGCGTCACGACGCGCCCCGGCTTCATCGCGCTCGCGGCGCTCACCAAGACCGACCTTTCCTCCATCACGGCCGATGGACTCTCGTTCTCGCTCATACCACGTCTTAACGCCGCCGGCCGCATGGCCGATCCCAAGCTTGCGCTCGACCTGCTGCTCGAACGCGACCCCATCGAGGCCGGACGTTTGGCCTCCCGGCTCGAGAGCATCAACCAGGAGCGTCGCTCCATCGAGGGCAAGCTGACCGAGGAGGCCCAGGCCCTGGTCGAGAAGACCTACGATGGCGGACGTGTCATCGTTGTGGGCGGCGAGGGCTGGCACGAAGGCGTCAAGGGCATCGTCGCGAGCAGACTCGTCAACCGCTACCATGTGCCCGCGCTGCTGTTCTCCATCGAGGACGGCATCGCGCGCGGTTCGGGCCGATCCGTCGGCTCCGTCAGCCTGTTCGATGCCGTCGGGCGATGCTCTGACTGCCTGATCAGGTTCGGTGGCCATGCGGGAGCCGTCGGCGTCACGCTCGAGGCAACCAGACTCGACGAGTTCCGCGAAAGGCTCGGAAGCGTCCTCGCGGAGCTTCCCGAGGAGGATTTCGAGGATCGTGGGGAGGTCGCGGCGGTCGTCAGGCTCTCAGAGCTCGACATCGACACCATCGGGCAGATCTCGCGGCTCGAACCCTTCGGCCAGGGCAACAAGGTGCCGCTGCTGGCTGCGACGGGCGTCACGATGGTCGATCGCGCCGCGGTCGGCAAGACGGGCGACCATATGCGGTTCGTGGCGACCGATGGTGCCGCCAGCGTGCCCGCTATCATGTTCCGGGCCCCGGATATCGACGCACTCTGCTCGTGCGAAAGCGTCGTCGACCTCGTGTTCGAGGCCGTGGTGGAGCATTGGCAGGGCCGGGTCAAGACCAAGCTCATGGTCAAGGACATCCTGTGCCGCAACGGCGAGGCGAATGATCCCGGTAACGCGGGCCCGCCTGCGCCGGAGCCCGTTTGCGACACCTCGGTTTCCGATCCGTTCGGAGATCTCGAGCGCTTTCCCGCCATGGAGGTCGACCGTCGCCGTCGATCCATGCTGGCCCAGTTGCCCTATGACGAGCTCACGCGTGCGCTGATCCATGCGTTCATCGGGGCGCATGCCCCGCACGCCACGCAGCTGGATGCGCTCGAAGCCCTGCGGCAGCAGGAGAGTGCGTTGGCTGTCATGGGAACCGGCCGCGGCAAGTCGCTGATCTTCCATATCCATGCCGCCCGCGAGGCGATTCTGCGCGGTCAGGCGAGCGTGTTCGTGTACCCGCTGCGCGCCCTCGTCGCCGACCAGGCGTTCCATCTCGCTTCGACCATGGCAGCCCTGGGTATCTCGGTCGGCGTGCTGACGGGCGAGACCCCCGAGGCCGACCGCGAGGCCACGTTCCGCGGCCTCGCGTCGGGTTCGGTCGACATCGTGCTCACTACACCGGAGTTCCTGGCGATCCATCGCGACCGTTTCGCCGAGGCGCACCGTATCGGCTTCGTCGTCGTCGACGAGGCGCACCATTCCGGTCTCGCCAAGGGCGGGCACCGGAGCGCATACCTCGAGTTCCCCGATATCCTTGTCGCATTGGGCAATCCGACCGTCCTCGCCGTCACGGCGACGGCGTCGTCTGACATCGCGCAGGAGATCACGCGTCTTTTGCCGATCGAGCGGACCTTCGTCGATGAGGCGGTGCGTGAGAACCTGCATGTCGAGGACGATCGTGATCTCTCCTGTCGCGAGAACCGCCTCGTCTCGATCGTCGCGTCGGGGGAGAAGTGCGTCGTCTACGTCAACTCGCGCGACCAATCCGTCCAGCTCGCCCGCACGCTGCGCAAGCGCGTGCCCGAGCTCGCAGGGGGCATCGCGTTCTACAACGCCGGCCTCGATCGAGACGATCGCACACGCGTCGAGCGGGCGTTCCGCGCGGGCGAGCTGACCTGCATCGTCTCCACCTCGGCTTTCGGCGAAGGCGTCAACCTGCCCGATATCCGCCATGTGGTCCTCTACCACATGCCGTTCGGGGCCATCGAGTTCAACCAGATGAGCGGTCGCGCCGGCCGCGACGGCGACCCAGCCGTCATCCATCTGCTCTATTCGTCGCGCGACGCCCGCATCAACGAGCGCCTGCTCGACGCGTTCGCGCCCGAGCGCGACGAGCTCGTGACGCTCTATCGCGCCCTGCAGACCATGTGGCGCAGCCACCGCGGCAAGACGGGGGAACCCTCGTTCGGCGCGAGCGATATCGATATCGCGCAGATGTGCCTGGCGATCGACGCCCGTACCCCGGTCGACGAGCGGTCGGTTTCCAGCGGCCTCGCCATCTTCGAGGAGCTCGGCTTCCTCACCGTTACCGGGCACGACGAATCGCGCCGTATCGCCATGGCCGAGAATCCCGGCCATGTGACCCTCACGCGTTCGATCCGTTACCTCGAGGGGATCCGTTCCCGTCTCGAGTTCGCGGCGTTCCGCGGATGGGCGCTCGACGCCTCGGCTTCTGATATGCTTGCCAGAGTCAACCGCCCGATCATTCCCCGGGCTTAAAGATTGGGGATAGCGATGGATCCACAGACGCGCGCCGCGCATGAAGCGACGCTTCAGCCGATCTCCCAGATGGAGCTCTACACCAGGGCCCAGGACCTTCCGCCCGAGATCATGGCAGACAACTACGACAAGCTCGAGCGTCTCTGCGGCAAGTACATGAGCGCCGAGGACTTTTCCAAAGTCGAGCGCGCCTACTGCTTCGCCGCCGAGAAACATTCGCAGCAGAAGCGCCGCTCGGGTGAGATGTACATCAACCATCCCGTCGAGGTCGCCATCATCCTGGCCGATCTCAAGATGGATTGCGACGTAGTCTGCGCGGCGCTTCTGCACGACACGGTCGAGGATACCGAGACCTCGCTGGGCGACGTTTCGACGCTTTTCGGTGACACGGTCGCCGAGCTCGTCGACGGCGTGACCAAGCTCACGAACATCGAGGTCGACAGCATGGACGAGAAGCAGGCGCTGAACCTGCGCAAGATGTTCCTCGCCATGTCGAAGGACATCCGTGTCATCATCGTCAAGTTGGCGGACCGTCTGCACAACATGCGCACCCTCGCGGCGCTTCGCGAGGATCGCCGCCTGTTCAAGGCGCGCGAGACCATGGACGTCTATGCCCCGTTGGCAGACCGTCTGGGCATGTCGTCCATCAAGTGGGAGCTCGAGGATCTGTCGTTCTTCTATCTCGAGCCCGATGCCTACCAGCGTATAGCCCGCATGGTCGCCGAATCCCGCGAGGTGCGCGAGCGCTATCTCGCAGAGACCATCAAGACCTTGACCGATGAGCTCCATCGCGTTGGCCTCTCAGATTTCCAGATCAACGGGCGCTCCAAGCACTACTGGTCGATCTACCAGAAGATGAAGCGTAAGGGCAAGGAGTTCTCCGAGATCTACGATCTTGTCGCGTTGCGCGTCATCACCCATTCGGTGCGCGACTGCTATTCCGCGCTCGGTGCGGTCCATACCCTGTGGCACCCCATGCCGGGGCGCTTCAAGGATTACATCGCCATGCCCAAGGTCAACAACTACCAATCGCTGCACACGACCGTCATCGGGCCCACAGCGCGTCCGCTCGAGATCCAGATCCGCACCTACGAGATGCACGAGCAGGCCGAATACGGCATCGCCGCGCACTGGCTCTACAAGAAGTCGGGCGGGTCGACCGCCGCCAAGACCGGTGACGCCCAGCGTCTGGACGACCAGATCAACTGGCTCAAGCATTCCCTGGACTGGGCCGCCTCCGACGAGGTCGAGGACGCCAAGGAGTACCTGCATTCCCTGAAGGTCGACCTGTTCGACCAGGAGATCTTCGTCTTCACCCCCAAGGGCGAGGTCATGAGCTTGCGGGCGGGCTCCACGCCGCTCGATTTCGCCTATTCCGTGCACACCGAGGTGGGCAACCATTGCGTGGGCGCCAAGGTCAACGGCGTCGTCGCCCCGCTGACGCACGAGCTGTCCATGGGCGACCGCGTGGAGATCCTCACCAACAAGAGCGCGAAGCCGTCGCGTGACTGGCTTGATATCGTCAAGACCCCTTCGGCCAAGTCGAAGATCCGCCGTTACTTCGCCGCGGCCACGAAGGACGATGACGCGGCGAGCGGTCGCGACATCCTGGCCAAGGACCTGCGCAAGCGCGGCTACGGCATCTCCACGCCGCGCTCCACGCGCGCGCTCACGACCGTCGCCGAGCAGATGAACTACAAGGCGCTCGAGGACCTGTTCGCCGCCGTGGGTGCCGGCAAGGTCGCCCCAAGAGCGGTGGGCAACAAGGTCGAGGCGATTCTCGATCCCAAGCCCGAGGAATCCCTGACCAAGGCCCAGGCGATCGCCGAGATCGTCAAGCAGCCACCGCGCGGTAGCAACCGCAAGCCGCAGGGGCGTGGGAAAAAGCGCAGCGGCGTGGTCGTGAAAGGCCATGAGGACGAGGATTTCCTGGTCCGTCTCGCGCATTGTTGCAACCCCGTGTCCGGGGACGACATCGTCGGCTTTATCACGCGCGGCCGCGGCGTCTCGGTGCATCGTGCGAACTGTCCCAACGTCAAGGGGCTTATGTCGCATCCCGAACGCATGATCGAGGTCGAATGGGACGGCGACGCCGACACGCTGTTCCAGGTCGAGATCGTCGTCGAGTGCCTCGACCGCATGGGCCTGTTGAAAGACGTCACGATCGCCATCGGCGATGCAGGCGGCAACATCCTCTCGGCGGCTACGTCCACCAACCGCGAGGGCATCGCGACGCTGCGCTTCCTCGTCGAGATCTCCGACGCCAGCGGTCTCGATCCGTTGCTGTCGTCCATCAGCCGCGTCGACTCCGTCTACGATGCACGTCGTCTCATGCCGGGCGAGGGCGGAGCCCAGCTGAAACGTCGTGTTTAACTAGACCAGGGGAGAAGTGCCGTGGAACTTGATCTGACACCGCATCGCGTACACGTCGAAACCGTTGTGAACGGACCCATCGAGACCAATACGTATCTGTTCGGTTGCGACGGCGTATGGGTCGCGATCGACCCCGCGTGGGACGGTGAGCGCCTGGTGGAGCATTTTCGGGCCGCTCATCCGGGCGAACGGCTGCTGGGCGCGGTCTGCACGCACGGTCATGCCGACCATGTGGGCGGCGTAGCGGGTATCCGTTCGGTCCTCGGGCCGGATACCCTCTACGCCTTACCGGAGCACGATGTCGATATGCCCACCGTGAACATCGCGGAGCAACGGTCGATGTGGGGTATCGATACGCCCGACCCTGGATCGCCCACGCGACTTCTGCATGAAGGGGATACGGTGACCGTCGGTAGCGCCTCGCTGCAGGTCATCGAGGCCCCCGGACATACGCCGGGCGGCATCGTCCTTTTCACCGTCTCCGCAGACGGGCCCATGGCGTTCGTGGGAGACACGCTGTTTCCCGGCAGCCACGGGCGCACGGACCTTCGCGGCGGTGACGAGGCCGCTATCGTCCGCTCGCTTAAGAAGCTGGCGCGCATGCTCCCATCCGGGACGCGCTGCCTGACCGGTCACGGGCCGGCGACAAACATGGCCGTCGAACTGCAAGTCAACCCCTTCATCGCCCAAGGGCAGCAGCTTTAACCGCCAGCGGTTGATTTCGATGCTAGACGGTGCCGTGCACCGTGGTAAACTTATGGCGTTATCGGAGCATCCTACACAGGAGGTTATGTATGCTCGTCAATGCAGCAGATATGCTCAAGAAGGCTGAGGCCGGTCACTATGGTCTGGGCGCCTTCAACACCAACAACCTAGAGTGGACCCTCGCTCTTCTCCAGGCTGCTGAGGAGGCCAAGTCCCCGCTTATCATTCAGTGCACCGCTGGCGCTGCCAAGTGGATGGGCAGTTTCAAGGTCTGCGCCGACATGGTCAAGGCCGCCGTCGAGGCCACCGGCGTTACCGTTCCAGTCGCCCTGCATCTCGATCACGGTTCCTATGAGGATTGCTTCAAGGCCATCGAGGCCGGCTTCACGTCCATCATGTATGACGGCTCCCACGAGGAGACTTTCCAGCTCAACCTCGACCGCACGAAGGAGCTCGTCGAGCTCGCCCACTCCAAGGGCCTCTCCATCGAGGCCGAGGTCGGCGGCATCGGCGGCACCGAGGACGGTGTGACCTCCGCTGGCGAGCTTGCCGATCCCAAGGAGTGCAAGCAGATCGCCGATCTGGGCGTCGACTTCCTCGCCTGCGGTATCGGCAACATCCATGGTGTCTATCCTGCCGACTGGCAGGGCCTGTCCTTCCAGCGCCTGGACGAGATCAAGGCCGAGGTCGGCGATCTCCCGCTCGTCCTGCACGGTGGTTCGGGCATCCCCGAGGATCAGATCAAGAAGGCCATCTCCCTGGGCGTCTCCAAGATCAACGTCAACACCGATCTTCAGATCGTCTTCACCGAGGGAGTCCGCGCGTACATCGAGGCCGGTAAAGACAAGCAGGGCAAGGGCTTCGATCCCCGCAAGGTTCTTAAGCCGGGTCGCGAGAATATCGTTGCTAAGACCAAGGCTCTCATGGAGGAGTTCGGCTCCGTCAACAAGGCGTAAGTAACACCTGTTGTTCCCTTCGAAAGGCCCGGGCTCCTCTTCCCCAAACGTCCTCGCCGCGTTGCGGCCGCGGAATGTTTGGGGAAGAGGGCCCGGGCCTTCCTGTATCACTGGCGCTACCGATTGCGGTATCTAGGATTTTGGGCAGATACTCTATGCGATGTGGTACACTACTCCCGCATGAACGCTTGCCCGAGTGGCGGAATTGGCAGACGCAGTGGACTCAAAATCCACCGTTGGCGACAACGTGCGAGTTCGAGTCTCGCCTCGGGCACCATTCATGTCGGTGGATGATATGTGAACCGCGCATCAGCGTGGTAACATACGCACGGCGTTGTTCCCACAACGCCCTTTCAAGAGGAACCCGCGGGTTCCCACCTTTTGGCGCCATCGAGCAGCTGACTGGTTCTACAACTCAACCTCTTGTTCCGCCCTCTGGCGAGGCAGTTTGATTGTGAACCTGGTTGCTTTTTGGAACCGGGTTTATTTTTTTACGAATGGAGGTAGGGAAAATAGCTAAGTCTGATGACACTCGCATCAATGACGAGATTCGCGCGACTTCGTGCCGCCTGATCGGCGTCGATGGCTCGCAGCTCGGTCTGTTCGATATCCGTGACGCCCAGCGCGTTGCAGATGATCAGGGTCTCGACCTGGTTGAGATCGCTCCCAATGCGGAGCCTCCGGTCTGCAAGGTCATGGATTACGGCAAGTACAAGTACCAGCAGGCCATGAAGGCCAAGGCTGCTCGTAAGAACCAGTCCAAGGTCGAGGTCAAGGAAATGAAGTTCCGACCGAAGATCGACATCGGTGACTACGAGACCAAGAAGGGCCACGTCCTGCGTTTCCTCAAGAAGGGCGCGCGCGTCAAGATCACAATCATGTTCCGCGGTCGTGAGATGGCCCATCCGGAGCAGGGTCTCAACGTGCTCGAGCGCCTCGCCGATGATCTCAAGCCCTATGCGACGGTCGAGTCCAAGCCCAAGATGGAAGGCCGTAACATGCTCATGCTGCTCGCCCCGATCAAGGGCGCGTTCGACGAAGACAACGCAGCGAGCGATTCCAAGAAATAGTGTTCTGTATCCGATAAAGGAGTATTTCATGCCTAAGATGAAGTCCCACAGCGGCACCAAGAAGCGTTTCCGCAAGACTGGCACCGGCAAGATCATGCGCGCCAAGGCTTTCAAGAGCCACATCCTCTCCAAGAAGTCGCAGAAGCGCATCCGTGGTTTCCGTAAGGAGACCGAGGTCGCTGCCGCCGACCGCAAGGTCGTCAAGTCCCGTCTCGCTTAAGTTCGGGCCCCGTTCTTTTTTCGTTTCACCGCTTAGGAGTTGATATCACATGGCACGTATCAAGCGCGCTGTTGCCGCCAAGAAGAAGCGCCGTACCGTTATGAATCGTGCGAAGGGTTACTACGGTGCCGCTTCGCGTACTTATAAGCATGCCAAAGAGCAGGTCCAGCACTCCCTGCAGTATCAGTATCGCGATCGTCGCGCCAAGAAGCGTGAGATTCGTTCTCTGTGGATCCAGCGCATCAATGCCGCCGCTCGCCTGAACGATATTTCCTACTCTCAGTTCATGCACGGCCTGAAGGTTGCTGGCATTGAGCTCGACCGCAAGGTTCTCGCTCAGATGGCTTACGAGGACATCGAGTCCTTCAACGAGCTTGCCGCCATCGCCAAGAAGGCTCTCGAGGCATAATTGCGGCTTTGCCGATTTAAAGGGGTGCCCGTGGGGTGCCCCTTTTCTTATTTGTACTGCTTGTTGTCGTGACACTTGAATGACGACGACATTGGTTTCTTCGCAGGGCGCCATTGCCGATGCGGGAGCAGCGAACGGGTATAAGACCCGTGCACAGATGGTCGATATATAAACATGGGAAATCGACTGGCCATCACCTATAGCTGCATGGACGCGCACACTTCCTTGATCTCGAAGATAGGGGAGTGGAGTTGATATGTGATGGAATTGTGAAGACCTAGATTGAGGGTTCCATCCCTCATCAGGTCTGGCAATATATCTCCTTGCCGCGCGGCCCGGTGGTTCCCACCGAGGACCGC
>ERZ808240.4702-NODE-4702-length-11790-cov-14.112484_pt1 | contig 11790 bp, 9 predicted proteins | sample MGYA00521084_ERZ808240 | MGnify/ENA primary metagenome ERZ808240 (study PRJEB31516, sample SAMN03275571) | gut metagenome | biome: mammalia-associated habitat; material: feces | host: Papio cynocephalus | place: Kenya | collected 2012-08-06 ... | reverse complement strand
GTTACAGTTTTAACAAGTCCAAAGGCAGGAAATTCTATATACAAAACGTCGTTTTGCAAAATCGTATATATGTGTCCGCTGCTTCCAAGCTGTACCGACACCTGGAAATGCCCAGTGAACAGTAGCCTCCTCCTTCTCTTCCTGCACGTCTTTACGTACATTTCACTTGAAAAAGCGGCCCTGGGCATTTATACTTTCTAGGTATTTTTGATTTCATGATGGGTAAGTAGAACCCACAGGCCGAAATTGTTATTTTCATAACCATTTTTGGCGCGAAAGGAGACTGTATTGACCTTATACCAACGCCTGGAACGGAAGTTTGGAAAGTATGCCATTCCTAATCTGATGAAGTATATCTGCGTGATCTATGTCGTAGGCTATCTCATTCAGGCATTCAATCCGCTCCTGTACTACTATTATCTGGACCTTGATCCGGAGGCCATCCTGCATGGCCACATCTGGCGGATCATCACCTTCATTTTCTATCCGCCATCCACGAGCTTTTTATGGATGCTGGTGGCGCTGTTTGTGTATTACAGCCTCGGAACCACGCTGGAGCGGGTATGGGGGACCTTTAAGTATAATTTTTTCTACTTTACGGGTGTGCTCCTGCTGGTGGTTTCTGCGATCCTGATCTATCTCGTGACGGGGTACTCGATTCAGCTGTATCCGACCTACATGACGTTCAGCATCTTCCTTGCGTATGCGCTGACCTTTCCGGATACGACCTTTTTACTGTATTTTATCATTCCGATTAAGGCGAAGTGGCTGGCCATCGCCGAGATCGTACTGTATGCCTATTACTTCCTGGTGCTTCCGGGCATCGGCAGCAAGGTGGCGATTCTGGTCAGCCTTTTAAATGTGGCCCTGTTCTTCTTCCTGACGAATCAGAGAGCGAAGCCACGAAACATTTACAACATGCGGGATTTCCGCTGAGCGAAAGCTGAAATGCGTAAAACCGACGACGCGGGTCGGAGGGGGGACACCCTGAACAGAAAATGCTGCACAGGAGCCTTGCTTCTCGTCCAGGTTTTCACTACGCGATCGAAATGGGGCGAGCATGTGCCGGATTCCGGTACTTGACATAAATGCCGGGCGCTGAGCCTGGCCGGTTCTAAAATAGAGGAGAAAGTATGAGAAAGACAAAGATTGTATGTACACTTGGACCGAATGAAAATGATTATGAAGTAATGAAGAAGCTGGCCGAGAAGATGGACGTGGCACGTTTCAACTTCTCCCATGGCAGTCATGAAGAGCACCTGGGCCGTCTTGCCCTGCTGAAGAAGGCACGGAAGGATACCGGCCGTGAGATTGCGGCACTGCTGGATACCAAGGGACCGGAGATCCGTACCGGTGAGCTCGAGGATCACAAGAAGGTCCTGCTTGAGACCGGGAAGGAGATCGTCCTGACAACGGAGCTCTGCACAGGTACGGCAGAGCGTGTCTACATTAATTATGATGGGCTCAATGAAGACGTCCAGGAGGGCAGCGTGATCCTGATCGATGATGGCCTCATCGGCCTCAAGGTCGAGCGCGTGGAGGGCGCGGATATCCACTGCCTCATCACAAACGGTGGAGAGCTGGGCGAGAAGAAGGGTGTCAATGTACCGAATGTCAGCATTCGCCTTCCAGGCCTTACGGAGAAGGATATCGACGATATCAAGTTCGGTATCGAGGAGGGCTTCGATTTTGTAGCCGCTTCCTTCGTACGAAATGCAGAGACCATCGAGGAAATCCGGAAGCTGATCGATGATGCAGGCTCGAATATGAAGATCATTGCAAAGATCGAGTCGCAGGAGGGCCTTGACAATCTCGACGCCATCATTGCCGCAGCCGACGGTATCATGGTTGCCCGTGGTGACCTCGGCGTGGAGATCGATGCGAAGCGCCTGCCACAGCTCCAGAAGGAGATGATTCAAAAGTGCAATTACGCTGGCAAGCTTGTCATCACGGCAACGCAGATGCTGGATTCCATGATCCGGAATCCGCGCCCAACGAGAGCCGAGGTCACGGATGTAGCAAATGCCGTGTACCTGGGAACCGATGCTGTCATGCTGTCTGGTGAGACGGCGGCCGGCAAGTATCCGATTGAGGCCCTCGATATGATGGCATCCATCGCAGAGTATACTGAGCAGTTCATTGATTACACGCAGTACAAGAAGCGCCACGTCGATGACAGCACCTATGCCGATGTGTCCAATGCTGTCTGCGCGGCATCGGTTACGACCGCAAGTGAGCTGGATGCCAAGGCACTGGTCGTACCGACCCTTACGGGTTCGACGGCAAAGCTGATTTCGAAGTACCGCCCGAAGACCGACATCTATGCGATGTCCCCAAGCCAGGCGACGGTTCGTCAGATGATGCTCCTCTGGGGCGTTACCCCGATCTGGGCAAGAAGAGCCGATACCACGGACGAGCTGTTTGATTCGTCCCTCGACGAGCTGCGGAGCCGCGGCGTGGTGGAGAAGGGCGATCTCTGCGTCATTACCGCCGGCGTGCTGTCCCGTCTGACACGGAATCAGCCAGTGACCACGACGAACATCATGCGTGTCATGGAGGCGTAAGCTTGAAAGAACCGTCCGCAGCCGTGCTCTTTTCGGAGCACGGTCCGCGAGGCGGTTTTTGCTGTGTATTATACTTGCCATAACCGGCAAGTATTTTCTTTTCTGCCCAAGCTGCACTATGCTTTGGACTTAGACTGATTGATATGGAGGACTACATGAAAACACCATTTACCACACTGGATCAGGTGAAGGAGATCGCAAAGACCTATCCGACCCCGTTCTATCTTTATGATGAAAAGGGCATTCGTGAGAATGCACGGAAGGTTTACAAGGCCTTCAGCTGGAATAAGGGCTTTAAGGAGTACTTCGCCGTGAAGGCAACCCCGAACCCGAGCATCCTGAAGATTCTGAAGGAGGAGGGCTGCGGAACGGACTGCAGTTCACTCACGGAGCTCCAGATGTCGGATGCCTGCGGCTTCCACGGAGAGGATATCATGTTTTCCTCTAACGATACGCCGCTCGAGGAGTACACATTTGCACACAAGCTGGGCGCGATCATTAACCTCGATGATTTCACGAACATCGAGGAGCTGAAGGACACCCTCGGAAGCTTCCCGGAGACCATGAGCCTCCGCTATAATCCGGGCGGATATTTCCGCATCGCGAACACGATTATGGATAATCCGCAGGACGCGAAGTACGGCATGACGACGGAGCAGATCATCGAGGGCTACCGCATCCTGAAGGAGGGCGGCGTGAAGCACTTCGGCATGCATGCCTTCCTGGCCTCCAATACCGTGACCAATGACTACTATCCGACCCTTGCGAAGGAGCTCTTTGAGCTCGCCGTGCGGATCAAGGAGGAGATTGGCGTTTCTTTGGATTTTATTAACCTCTCTGGTGGCGTTGGCATCCCATATAAGCCGGATCAGGAGGGCAATGACATTGAAGTCATCGGTGAAGGTGTGCATCGTGTATACGATGAGGTGCTGACTCCGAATGGACTTGGAAATGTCCGCATCTTTACGGAGATGGGTCGCTTCATGCTGGCTCCGTATGGTGCCCTCATCACGAAGGTTATCCACTTTAAGCATACCTATAAGGAGTATGCCGGTGTCGATGCCTGTGCCGTCAACCTGATGCGCCCGGCAATTTACGGTGCATACCATCATATTACCGTTCTCGGCAAGGAGCAGGCAGCGTGTGACCACACCTATGATGTGACGGGCTCCCTTTGCGAGAACAACGATAAGTTCGCCATTGATCGTGCACTTCCAGAGCTTGAGAAGGGCGACTATCTCTTCATCCATGATGCCGGTGCCCATGGCTTCTCGATGGGCTATAACTATAACGGTAAGCTCTGGTCGGCCGAGCTTCTCCTCCGTGAGGACGGCTCCGTCAAGCTGATCCGCCGTGCCGAGACCCCGAAGGACTACTTCGCAACTCTCGACATCGACGACTGCATGAAGAAGTACCTGTAAAATTGACCGGCGCCGCTGAAGATCGGTGAGGCGCTGTCTGGGCCGGGCGGGGTGCGTCCCCCGAAAGCCAGTACTCCAGGATCGGAAAAACATCAAATCGGGCCTTAAGGCGCACTAGGCCCTCTGCAATCGTCAGTTTTCCTGATGAAAACGCTCCGTTGTCAGAGGGTGTCAAGGAAAAATTCTCCAAGTGCTTCTAAAGGCCCGATTTTGGTTTTTCGACGATCCTTGCGTATGGCTTTCTGGGGACGCACCCCGCCCGGCCCAGACAATGCGTCAAATTCCAGCGGCGCCTTTTACGGTTCTTGCGTAATGCGGCGAGTGTTGTTATAATTAAAGGCCGTATGAACATGGATATGAGGTAAGTGTTATGGCATTAAAAAAGAAACCGGTGACCGGTATGAAGGACATTCTCCCGCGGGAGATGGAGCTTCGTCAGTACGTCCTCAGTGAAATCCGCCGCACCTATAAGGAATTCGGCTTCACGGAGATCGAGACACCGATCGTTGAACATATCGAAAACCTGCTCAGTAAGCAGGGCGGCGACAATGAAAAACTGATTTTTAAGGTACAGAAGCGAGGGGATAAGCTGGAAAGTGCATTCCAGTCTGGAAATCTCGATGCACTGGCGGATTCAGGACTTCGTTATGACCTGACCCTTCCGCTGAGCCGTTTCTACAGTCAGAATCAGGCGCAGCTTCCAAGTCCGTTTAAGGCACTGCAGATTGGCCCTGTTTTCCGGGCGGATCGCCCACAGAAGGGTCGGTTCCGTGAGTTTGTACAGTGTGACATCGACATCTTCGGCGATGGAAGCAATGTTGCGGAGATCGAGCTCATCCTTGCCATTTCTACCTTATTAAACCGCATCGGCTTCGGTGAGAAATATCACTTCTCCATCGTGATCAATGACCGTGAAATCCTTCGGGGCATGCAGGCGTATGCCGGCTTCCCGGCGGAGGACTTCGAGAAGGTCTGCATCAGCCTCGACAAGGCCGACAAGATCGGAAACGAGGGCGTCAAGGCAGAACTTCTGTCGCTCGGCTACGAGGAGAACGTTATCGATAAGTACCAGGAACTGCTGGCGACGATTGGTACGGGTGCGCAGGACATCCGTGCGCTGGGTGAGAAGCTGAAGGATGTGCTTCCAGAGAGCGTTACCGATAACCTTGCCACCATCGTGGAGAGCGTGGCGGCAGTAAAGAGCGTAAAGGTCGATGTACTGTTTGATCCGACGCTGGTACGTGGCATGGGCTATTACACTGGTCCGATCTTCGAGATTCGTGCCGAGGGCTTCAGTGGCTCCGTCGGCGGTGGTGGACGCTATGACCATATGGTCGGGAAGTTCACCGGGCAGGACACTCCGGCCGTGGGCTTCTCCATTGGCTTCGAGCGGATCATCACCATCATGCTGGATGCAGATGAGAAGGTTCCGGGAGAGGCAAAGAAAATTGCCTTCCTGCTGGATAAGAACCTGGACCGCGAGAAGACAGCCGCGGCGATCAGTGAAGCGATGACACGTCGTCTCAGTGGTGAAACGGTGCTTGTATCTCGCATGAATAAGAATAAGAAGTTCCAGAAGGAGCAGCTGACGGCGGAGGGCTATACAGAGTTCAAGGAATTCTATCAGGATTCCCTGCAGTAAGTCACCGGATGCAGTGAACGTCGAAGCCCGGATGTCCATCCGAAGGACGGGGACGGGCTGTAAATAAGAAGCAACTGTCTGTTCAGGACATAGAAAGAGGTAAAAGCGATGGCAGAGTCGATGAAGGGTCTGCACAGAACGTGCAGATGTACAGAGCTTGACGAGTCCTATATTGATAAAGAAGTGACCATGATGGGCTGGGTACAGCGCTCGAGAAACAAGGGCGGTCTGATCTTTACAGACCTTCGGGATCGTACCGGTATTCTTCAGATCGTGTTCGAGGAGTCGGAGTGCGGTACCGAGGTATTTGAGAAGGCAGCGAAGCTGCGTTCCGAGTTCGTAATTGCCGTGACCGGTATCGTTCGTTCTCGTGGAAAGGATGCCAATAAGGAGCTGAAGACGGGAAGCATTGAGATTTCCGCACGTGCGCTTCGCATCCTTGCAGAGTCCGAGACGCCACCATTCCCGATTGAGGATGGCATTGCGACCAATGAAAACACACGTCTTAAGTATCGTTATCTCGACCTCCGTCGTCCGGAGCTGGCAAAGCGCATCATGACGAGAGCGAAGATCGCGCACCTCATCCGGAACTTCATGACGGAGAATGGCTTCCTGGAGATCGAGACCCCGACCCTCATCAAGTCCACCCCGGAGGGCGCACGTGACTTCCTGGTGCCGTCCCGTATGCATCATGGTTCCTTCTATGCACTGCCACAGTCGCCACAGCTTCTGAAGCAGCTTCTGATGGTGTCGGGCTTCGACCGCTACTTCCAGCTGGCTCGCTGCTATCGTGATGAGGATCTTCGTGCAGATCGTCAGCCGGAGTTCACGCAGGTGGATATGGAGCTCAGCTTCGTGGATGTCGATGATGTCATCGAGGTCAATGAGCGCCTCCTGAAGTACATCTTCAAGGAGATCTGCGATGTAGACATTGAACTCCCGATCATGCGGATGCCATGGATCGAGGCCATGAACAAATATGGCTCCGACAAGCCGGATATGCGCTTTGAGATGCTGCTTCAGGATGTAACGGAGGTGGTCAAGGACTGCGGCTTCGGTGTCTTTGCAGACTGCGCGAAGAATGGCGGTATGGTGAAGGGCCTGAATGTCAAGGGCCAGGCCAAGATGCCGAGAAAGCATATCGATAAGTACACAGAGCTTGTGAAGGGCTATGGTGCGAAGGGACTTGCGTACCTCGCCATCAACGAGGATGGATCCTATAAGTCGAGCTTTGCGAAGTTCATGACGGAAGAAGAGCTGAAGGCACTCTGCGCAGCGATGGGCGGAGAGCCAGGCGATCTCCTCATGTTTGTTTCGGATACGAAGAATACGGTAGTGTGGAGTGCACTGGGCGCCCTTCGACTTCAGCTGGGTGCGGATCTCGACCTTATTGACCGCAAGGCATGGAAGTTCCTGTGGGTAACGGAATTCCCGATGTTCGAGTGGTCCGATGAGCTCGGACGCTATCAGGCCATGCATCATCCGTTCACGATGCCGATGGAGGAGGATCTTCCGATGATCGACACCGATCAGGGTGCTGTACGTGCGAAGGCCTATGACATTGTCCTGAATGGTACGGAGCTCGGTGGTGGTTCCGTGCGTATTCACCAGGCAGATGTGCAGGAAAAGATGCTCGAGAAGCTCGGCTTTACACCGGAAAAGGCGCAGAAACAGTTTGGCTTCCTGATGCAGGCCTTCAAGTATGGCGTACCGCCTCATGCGGGTCTCGCGTATGGTCTTGATCGTCTTGCCATGTGGATGGTCGGCTCCGATACGATTCGTGATGTCATTGCCTTCCCGAAGATCAAGGATGGCTCTGATCCGATGATGGATGCACCGGCGCCGGTATTTGATGAGGCGCAGCTGACAGACCTCGGCATTGCGGTGGTTCCAGAGGAGGAAGCGTCCTCTGAGGGCGAGAACTAAGCGTTCAGCAGATTTTCTGTGAAAATATGAACCGGGACTTGCGAGAAATGCAGGTCTCGGTTTATTGTATATTGAAGAGACATTTTACCAGAGCTTTTAAGAGAGGATATCAACTTGAACAAGGAACAATTCCTGCATGATCTTACGGTACAGCTGAACCTGAATGTATCCGATGAGGTCATTCGCGAGCAGATCGCATATTACAGCAGCTACATTACGGGCGAGGTTCGGAAGGGCCGCTCGGAGGCAGAGGTCATCGAGGAGCTGGGCTCGCCACGTCTTCTTGCGAAGACCATTATTGAGACCGCAGAGGCGGCCGGAGACCCGGTGGCGAATCAGGATGATGAGATCCGCGGAACCGTGGATCTGGAGCCGGATTCCGATGCCTTCGATGATCTTCGTGCGCAGTACAGCGGTGCGGCGGACAGCGCGTCATACCATGAGGATACCGCGAACAGCACAGAGGATGTGCGCCAGGATTATGAGGACGAGAATCATAAGGAACGGGAGAGCTATTCTGAAAACGGAAAGCGGAATGACAATGGCTGGAGCGACCCGTTTTACCGGCACCATCATGATCACGGAACGCAGTCGAACAGCACAGGCGTCCATGTGTTTGACGCGAGTGGCTGGGGCTGTATCGTCGTCTTCATCCTTTTCTTCCTGCTGTTCCAGCTTCTCGTGAGTGTGGTCGGCGGTGTACTCATGCTTTTCTCGCCGGTGCTTCTGCCGCTTCTTGTGGTACTGGTTCTGATCTGGCTGTTCAAGGGAATCTTCAGCCACTAGCTTGATAGGAAAGGAAATCTATGAAAACATTTGAACTGATCGCGCCGTGCCACTTCGGCCTGGAGGCGGTCACGAAAAAGGAAATCATAAAGCTCGGCTATGAGGTGACCGAGGTCACCGACGGACGTGTGAGCTTTACCGGCGATGCGGACGCGATTGCACGTGCCAATATTTTCCTTCGCACCACGGAGCGTGTGCTGCTGAAGGTTGGCTCCTTCCGGGCAGAGACCTGGGAGGACCTCTTTCAGGGAACGAAATCACTGCCATGGGAGAATTTCATTCCGAAGGATGGCAGCTTCTGGGTGACGAAGGCGAGCTCCATTAAGTCAAAGCTCTTTTCGACCCGCGACATTCAGTCGGTCATGAAAAAGGCCATGGTTGCCCGCATGGGATCGTACTATGGTGTCGACTGGTTCGAGGAGCACGGGGCAAAGTACCCGGTGCGCGTTTTCGCGTACAAGGATGTTTTTACCGTCTGCCTTGATACCTCGGGCGAATCGCTTCATAAGCGCGGATATCGCCTGAAGCAGGGTCTCGCGCCGATCACGGAGACGCTGGCAGCCGCACTCATTATGCAGTCCGGCTGGCGGGAAGATCATGCCTTTGTGGACCCGATGTGTGGCTCAGGCACCTTCGTCATTGAAGCGGCAATGATGGCAGCGCATATTGCTCCGGGGATGGACCGCGCCTTCGTTTCGGAAGCCTGGACGAATTTGATTGAAAAGAAGTGCTGGTACCGTGCGCTGGAGGAGGCCAATGAAGACATTGACGAGCAGCTCCTGGAGACGGGCATCAACCGCTACGGAAAGAAGGTGGATATCCAGGGCTATGACATTAACCCGGAGGTAATACCGGTCGCACGGGAAAATGCGGAGCGTGCCGGTGTGGAACGCATTGTTCATCTTCAGGTTCGAGACATTGCCCACTTCTCACATGGCGGAAAGTATGGCTATATTCTGACGAACCCGCCGTATGGAGAGCGCATTGAGGACAAGCGGAATCTGCCGCTTCTGTACACGGAGCTTCGGGAGGCGTACCAGAGCCTCGACAGCTGGTCCATGCACCTCATTACGGCCTGGGAGGATGCACAGAAGTACCTCGGAAAGGCGGATAAGAATCGAAAGATCTATAACGGTATGATGAAGACCTATTTCTACAGCTATGATAAACGCTACTTTCAGCATGCCGCGCCACATGACTTCCGTGCGAAGAGGGGAGCACAGAAGGAGAAATAACAGGACGCCTGAGAGGGCGAAGAGAAGGACAGGAATCCAGTGGATGATTCCTGTCCTTTTATGTTAGAATAAAACAGTAAAAAGCACGAGAGAAATAGGATGTGTACAATGCTGTGAATCAGTAAAGGAGAGATCGACATCATGGCAGAGCGCGAGGAAATGAAAGCAGAACAGCGGGATCGGAAATATATTTCAGGGACGGTCGCGAAGGCGGCGGACCGCTATGCAATGGATGTGCTGGGGATGCGGTCGCTGGATCTTATGGAGACGGCCAGCAGCAGAGTGGCAGAGTATATTACAAGGAAATATCTTTATCAGCGTGATATGACGATTTCGGTGCTTAGTGGTGTCGGCAATAACGGCGCGGATGGCGTCTGCGTAGCTCGGATGCTCCTGGAGGAGGGGTATCAGCCTCGGGTTTTCCTCGTTGGCAAGCTGGAGAAGGCGAGCTGGGAGCTCCTGTACCAGCTGTTTTACTATCAGCAGTGCGGCGGTGTGGTCACTCCTTATCGCGTGGATGAGACGTCGTCTTACGGCGCAGGACTGCGCTCGCGTGCGAATGATGAACGCATCCGAAAGGAAGCGCCATCCTGTTGCAAAAGAAACACGGATGTTCTTCGGGACGACGACCTTCTGATTGATGCTATTTTCGGCATTGGCCTCCATCGCGAAGTGACCGGAGAGTACCGAGATTTTATGGAAGAGGCCGCACGCCATCGACATGGCTATACGCTGGCCATCGATGCCCCATCGGGGATTGATACGGATACGGGAGCACTCATGGGCTGTGGAATCCGGGCAGATGTCACGATTACCTTCGGACACAACAAGCTCGGACTCACGCAGGGCGAAGGCAGGCTGTATGCCGGAGAGGTGCGGGTCGAAGACATTGGCATCCCGGAGGAGGCCTATGAAGAGGCAGAAAAGCGGTGCAGAGCATGATGAACGGACATTTTGAAAAGCTGATCTCCATTGCAGTGACCATTGCTGTATTTGCAGCGTTGGTCGCTGTGGCAAACCGTATCTTTCGAAATATCAATCGACGAAAGAACAGCATCTTTTATAAATTTCTGAGCAGCTTCGTCTATGTCGTTCTGGTAGGAACGGGCATTTACTCCGTGCTGGCGCAGTTTGATCTTGCCCGCGAAATCAGTACTGTCATCCTGCAAAGCGGCACGCTGATTATCGCGGTGGCGACCTTTGCGGCGCAGCAGGCACTCGGCAATGTTATTTCCGGCTTTATGCTCTCCTCCTCGCGTCCCATCGAAATTGGCCAGAAGGTGAAGATCATGCAGGGCGGCACCCAGATCTGTGAGGGCATTGTAAAGGATATGAGCTTCCGCCATGTGGTGATCGAAAGCTATGACGGACAGAGCAATATTCTCCCGAACAGCCTCGTGGATCAGGCGGTCATTGTCAATGCAAACTACACAGAGGGGACCGGCAATTTCCTGGAATTCGAAGTCGCCTACGACAGCGACTTTGATCTCGTGCGCACATTGATCCGACAGGCCCTCGAGGAACAGCCGGAAGTCACAAGAAAGGATGTCAATATCCTGATGAATCGCGTCAGCGCGAACGGCGTCGTCTTTAAATTTACCGTATGGACGAAAACCGTAGATGAGAACTTCCGCGCCTGCAGCGAGCTCCGCGAGAAAATCCTGAAGCTGTTCGGCGAGCATGGTATCGAGATTCCATATCAGACCTTGGATGTGAACATGCACGCATAGGGCAATTGTCGTGAGATGGAGAGTACGCCCGGGAGGGGTGGCCCTCTGAAACACAGTACTCCGAGGTCGGAAAAATCTAAGCCAGGGACCCCAAGCGGCACTAGGCCCTCTGCAATCGTCGCGTTTTCCTGATGAAAACGCTCCGTTGACAGAGGGTGCTAAGGAAAAATTACTCCAAGTGCCGCTACGGGGGACCTGGCTTGATTTTTCAACGACCTCTACATATGGTTTCAGAGGGCCACCCCTCCCGGCCTCCTCAGCTATCTGCGCGATGTCCTCCAGAAAGCATGTGTGACGCCCTTTGAAAAAATATGAAAAAGTTTCATTTTGCTGTTGACACAGCCCTTCCCTTCTGGTAAAGTATCGAACTGTCGCCGCTGACGAAGAGCTTTTGAAAAGCCCTGAAGCACGGATGACAAAAAAGAAATTTAAAAAAGTGCTTGACACAAGCGAAACAGTTTGCTAATATATACAAGCTGTCGCGAG
>ERZ808240.4701-NODE-4701-length-11792-cov-3.565391_pt1 | contig 11792 bp, 7 predicted proteins | sample MGYA00521084_ERZ808240 | MGnify/ENA primary metagenome ERZ808240 (study PRJEB31516, sample SAMN03275571) | gut metagenome | biome: mammalia-associated habitat; material: feces | host: Papio cynocephalus | place: Kenya | collected 2012-08-06 ... | reverse complement strand
TCAGGGGCATCGGCGCAGGGGGGTGCGCGAGCGCTTCGAGAACACCGGCGTAAATGCCTTCTACTGCCTCGTCAGGATGAAGCCCCCAGACGGCGCTGCCGATGCAGTCTTTGGTCGCATATGTCCGGATACCCGGGCAGGCTGCTTCGGCAGACTGGCAGATGAAGCGGTCGCCGGAAAGAAATACCGACGGTACGCCCATGGCCGCCGCCCAGAGCGCATTCATGCTGAACTCCGAGGCAAGGACGCCGTCGAGCTTCATCCAGGCATAGAGCGGATGTTCAATCGTGTGTGCAAGCGGGCTTCCGTCGCTTCCTTCCGGCGCATGATAGCCGATATAGATGGCCGCGTCATAGCTTGGGTCAAGGCCGCACATCATGGCGGCAGGCTCGTTCTGCCAGCCGCGATGCAGCAGAACCCCCCGGGGAAGACCGGTAGGATCGATGTTGCGGGCATCTTCATGACCGTCTTTGACCAATACCGCATATCCAAGCTCCTGCGCCGCATAACACGCTGCGGCGACCTCCCGGGTCATCTGGCGGCACGCTTCGTCGTAGCCCTGTCCGCCATAGCGCGTTTCTTCCCAGCTCGAGACGCCGGAGACCCCCTCCAGATCTGCGCTGATAAACAGTTTTTTCATGGGAATTCCTCCTTTTGTTATTCGGTTCGCTCATACACGATGCGGCCGTCGGTCATGGTCAGAACCGGCGACGCGCTGCGGATCTGCATGGGATCAATGGTGAAAATATCCCGGTCCAGAACCGTAAGATCAGCATAATACCCGGGCTTCAGCCGTCCTTTACAATGCTCCTGAAACTCTGCATAGGCGCTCTCGGATGTATAGGCATCCACAGCGGCCTCAACGTCCACCCGTTCGGCGGGGACAAAGCCGCCCGCCGGAATTCCGTCCGGTCCGCAGCGGGTCACGGCAGCACCGAGATTCCAGAGCGGCGCACAGGATTCCACGGGGCAGTCGGTCCCGTAAGACAGATGGACGCCGGAGCGCAGCATGCTGCCGAAGGCGTAGGACGTTTCTGCCAGCGCTTTGCCGCAGAGCGCTTCTGCGAGCGTGCGATCTGTATCGAGAAATACAGGCTGCGCCATGACGAGAACGCCGAGGTCCGCAATCCGGCGGCACAGAGCGCGATCTGTGATCTGGCAGTGGATCAGCGCATGGCGCAGGGGATTGCGCTGTCCGGCGGGAATGACCGCTTCATAGGCGTCCAGCACACGCGAGATGGCCTCGTCGCCGATAGCATGAGTCACGACCTGCACGCCGTGTTCCGATGCAAGGGCGCAGAAAGCAGCCATATCCGCTTTTGACGTCCAGGAAAGTCCGTGATTGTCCGGCTCACCGGGATAGCCGCCGCGCAGCATTGCCGTCCGCGCGCCAAGGCTTCCGTCCTGAAAGAGCTTCAGCGGTCCGAGCGTCAGACAGCCGTCATACTGACTTCGCCGGCTGTATTCTCCGCGCAGCAGGCTTTCCCGGAAGGAGGCAAGGTCGTGGAAGCAGACCTGATGGCGGTAGCGGATGGGCGCGCTGCCCGCCGCATAGATCTCCCGCAGCAGCGAGAAGGCAAGACCGGCGTCTTCCGTGCTGGTGCCGACGTCGTTGCTCTGGACGCTGGTGAGTCCCACCGAGGCGGCGTAGTCCATGGCGCTGCGGAGCATGGCGAGAAGCTGATCGCGGGTAAAGTCCGGAATCTGCGATTTTACAAGGTTGCAGGCGTTGCCGCGGAACACGCCGGAAAGCGTTCCGTCCGGCGCGCGGAGGACCTCCCCGGGCAGGCACTGCCGGAATGCCGGAGAATCCGCAAAGCGCTGCGTCGCCAGCGTATTGGCAGAAACAATATGTCCGCAGACCCGCTCCAGCACCACGGGGACCGTTGTACTGATGCGGTCCAGATCGTGCCGGTCCGGCAGACGTCCGTCCGCGAAATCATCCTGGTTCCAGCCGATAGCGTGAAGCCCGTGCGCCGCCCGTTCCGGATGGCTCGCGAGAAACTCACGGCAGCGCGCAATCAGATCATCCACAGAGCAAACCCCGGAAATGGGCGCTTCGTAGCGCGTCTGCGCCAGCTGCATGAGATGCATATGGCTGTCGTTGAAGCCCGGCACCACGGTACGCCCGCCGCAGTCGATGCGGCGGCAGCCGGGGCGGGCAAGCGCGAGAATTTCTGCGTCTGTGCCAACTGCGCGGATGATACCGTCTTCGGCGCAGAGTGCGCTGCGGAAGTCGCCGCGCTCCACATAGAGCTTTGCGTGATATAAAATGGTCTGCATGGTTTTCCTCCCGGGCAAAAGCCCGCGTCCATTCCAGGACAGGCGGCTGCGCCCGGCAAGCAAATCGCCGCAGGGCGCTTATGGCGCGGAACACCGCACCGGTGTTCGGGGTTTTTGAAAAGCGGACGAGGCGCCCAAAAACTTCAGAGCCTACTGAACGGAAAATTCCGTGATTTCCTGCGTGGATTCGAACTCGCCGTCCTGAAGTCCACGTTCTTCTGTTTCCATTTCACCGCACTGGCTGTCATAGGGGTCGATGCGGAAGAAATTCTCCGGCGCGTCGAAGCCCGCCTGATAGCCTGTGTTCGTCACGACACGCAGCGGATCTGCGTTGCCGAAATTGAAGTTCCACGCCGTCTCGTCGCCCGCGCGCCATGCTGCGCCGCCGTAGGCGGGATCTGCAAAGAGCCAGCCAACCGGTGCAATGTAAAACTGCGCCCAATCGTGGCACATACATTCGCGAAGGCCGCGCTGCCAGTCTTCCCGGCCGTTATACGAACGCAGACCTGCGCGCCAGCCGCCGTGGAACACGGCGGGAATGCCGACACACCGGCAGAGCGTTACGAACATCAGCACCTGCACGCCGCAGTCGCCGACGAGGTTGCGCGCACAGCCGTCGGAAATACTCTCCAGGCAGAAGTAGCTGCGCATATAGCTGTAGCGCACGTTCGTCGTGACATAGTCATAGAATCGACGCGCCTTGTCCAGCGGACTGGTAAGGCCTTCGGTCAGCTCTTCTGCCAGAATACGAAGGTAGGGCGTAAAGGCGATGTGCGGAAGCTGCTCTTCCAGATCGAAATATGGCTGGTCGGCGCTGGGTGTGAGCGAGGCAAGGTCCACATACTGCGCCTGCCGGGTCAGCTGGTACTCCGCCGTAAAATCCCGGTTCTCCTGGAGTGTTTGTTCAAAGAAAGCTACAGGCTGCGCAGCCGAAGGCGTCGAGATATGCACTGCATCCGGGGCCTTGACCGTGATGCCGCCTTGCCCTTCGGAAGCGCATGGCAGGGGAAGATAGGCACGCAGGCGCATACCGGGGCGGAACAGATCCTCGCGCAGGCGCAGCGTTTCCCGAACGCCGAAGGTAAGGCGCAGCGAGCCTGCCGTTTTCATCCTGTCGATGATCTCCCGGCGGACGCTGCCGATGTGCGCGGCATCGACGCCGCCGCCCCATGCGCTGCCCGCGCGTGCGGCAAAAGCCGGATCGGTTTTGCAGAGCGTATCAAGGAAGCTGGCGCTGTAGCGGGGCTCGCCGGCATATGCGATCCAGTCGATGCGCCCGGCGCGTTCGAGTGCGTCCAGCTCTTCGCCGTCAAAGCCGGGGAGAATGGATGCGGCATAAGCGACGGCAGTCTGCCGGGTATATGGATAATCCAGCGGCAGCCGCCGCAGAATTTCCCGGTGCGCGATCAGGCTCTGGCGCATGGCCATGGGCAGCTCGCCCTCCAGCTTTTCATCGATGCGGCGGATGGCTTCTTCAAACGCGCCGATGCCCTGCAGCCGGGCAATGTCGTCTGGTACGCCGATATGCAGATACCGAAAAGCGTCGTTCTGATTCATGTCGCATCCCCCTTTCAGCCTACAACGCTGCGCAGCACGCGCAGGAAATTGCCGCTGGCAATGCCGTCAATGTCTGCTTCAGAGAAGCCGCGCCGGCGCAGCGCGTCAATGAAATTCCGGCTGTCACCGGAGTTTGCAAGATCCGGCGTTTCATTGGCAATGGTATCCGGGTCGTTCTCGCTGAGATAGCCGCAGAAGTCAAAGCCGCACGCCACGTGCTCGGCACCGACCAGATCCGCGATGTAAGCGGCGTGATCGGCAAGACGGTCGACGCTGGCATGGACGGGGTCAACGAAGCTGCCCCAGGCATTCATGCCGATGACGCCGCCGCGCTCTGCGATGGCGCGGATCTGATCATCCTTCAGGTTCCGCTTGGCAGGGCAGAGCGACCATGCGTTGGAGTGGGAGGCAATAAAGGGCTTTTCCGTATAGCAGACGATATCCCAGAAGGTCTTTTCGCTGGCATGAGAGACGTCGACAAGCATCCCAAGGCGCTCCATGATGTGCAGCGCTTCCACACCGCGCGCGGTAACGCCGTCGCCGGGGCCTTCATGCGCAGAACCTGCGGCAAAGGCATTATCTGTGCTCCAGGTGAGCATGGCGTGGCGGAAGCCCATGTGATAGAGCGCATGGAGCCACTCGGGCTCTGTACCCAGACCATCCAGACCTTCAAGGCCCAGCAGCACAGCGGTCTTGCCGCCGTCCATGATGCGGGCGAGCTCTCCGGCCGTATAGCCCAGCGCCAGCCGGTCCTGCACGGCGTCGAACTCTGCAAAGCTGGTGCGCAGGATCTCCAGCATGGTACGCTGCGGATCGCCGAGATCCGCGTCCAGATAGATGGCATAGAGCAGACCGTTGACGCCGCCCTTGTCGTACAGCGGCAGATGGCGGGTACGGATCACGTCGTGTTCTCCCGCAAAGACCCGGTTGCGGATGTCGGCCATCGTGTCGGAATGGCAGTCGAATAGTTTCATTACGAAGCTCCTTTCAGAAATAGCGTGCATAAACGGACAACTCCGCGCCCGGCGAAGGGCCAGACGCGGAGCGCTGCGCGGGGGAGTGCAGACGCCGGAGTGCATTTCGCGGCGCCTGCGTGGGAAAAGAAAAAGAGGAGAGAAGAGCCGGGAGCGATCAGCTCCGGACTTTTTTGTCGTGACGGACAACCATGGTCAGCGCGATCGCGAAGAAGAACAGCGGGCCTACGATCGACCAGACGGTAGACGACCAGTCGCCGCTCATGGCAGGCTCAAAGATGCAGAAGACGTTGGCAAAGAGAATGACGCCGGTAACAACAAGCGAGGCGATCTTTGCGCTGGATCTCGTCTTGTAGAACACATAGGGGCGCTCGAGATCCAGCTTCTTGAACGCGGGAAATGCGCCGGAGAGGAACGCATAGGGAATGGTGTTGGCGATGGTGGTCATGATGAGCAGGAGATTGAAGAACTCGTCGATGCCCTTGCCGCCGAAGGCAACAGCCAGAACGAAGATAGAAATGATGCCGCACTGCAGCCACAGGGCGTTTTTCAGCGTGCCGGTCTTGGGATCGACCTTCTGGATCCACGCAGGCCACAGGCCCTTGGGGGTGCCCTGGATGGTGGACTTCAAAGAGGTATACATACATTCGAGGATGCAGCTCGTGGTGCTGCAGAAGAGGATCAGGCCGACAATGCGGGCAAACCAGTGGGAGATGGTCAGCGCAGCGGCTTCGGACGCGCCGAGACCGGCGGCAACGGTATAGCCGAGGTTCTTCATAATGATGATCGCGGCGTTGCCCATGTTGATCTGGCCGCTGAATTCGGTCCAGTTCGTGAACATACCGCAGACAAAAATGCCCAGGCAATAGGCGACGGTGATGAAGCCGGCAGAGAAGAGCATGGCCTTCGGAACGGTCTTTCCGGCGTCTCTCGTCTGGTCGGTGACGCTGGAGAAAATCTCACTGCCGCCGTAGGCCAGAATGGCGAAGGCGAAGAAGGAAATAACGCCGCCGGTGCTCTGATAGTCTTCGTTGGGGGAATGGAAGAAGCCATAGGCGCTCAGAGGCTGGGCAAACTGGCCGCCGTTGAGGATGAGAACAAGAACGCCGCCCACCATCAGCACGCCGACAAGACCCATGACCAGAGAACCGCCGACACTGAAGAACTTGGAGATGTTTTCAAGACCGCTGACCGCAATAATGGTCAGAACCAGCGTCAGAACGACGCCGAGAATGCCAAGCGTCTGCGCAGAGGTGAGACCCAGAATGGACCAGGTGCCGGTCGTGTCGCCGCCGCTGATCAGTGCCGACAGATAGACCCACTCGGAGGAGGCGACGACCAGCATGAACCACACCAGCGTGCCTGCGTAGTTGAGCAGCGCGCCGCAGAAGGCAAACTTTGTGCCGAGCGAGCGCTCCATCCAGTTGTAAAGGCCGCCGGCTTCGTCACGCAGCGCAGAGCCGTACTCCGCCATCATGAAGGAATAGGGGACAAAGAACAGCAGTGCCGCCAGGATCAGGATCGGAATGGCGGAATAGCCCATCTGATAGTAGCATCGAGGGATGTTGTTGAAGGCAAGGACCTGCACGATGATCATGAAGACAATGTGCTTAACGCTTAAAAATTTCTTTGGTTCAGACATTTCAGTTTCTCCTTTTCGAATTTTTTCAGTCTGTTGTGATCTGGTCGTTTCCCGCTGCCGGGAAGCGGCCGGATGGCTCCCGTTCCCGGGAACAAACCGCCCCACCGGGACGCATGGTTCATAAGGCTGCCGCCGTCCGGATATTCCCCCCAATCTGTTCTCATCTTTTCGGTGCGCGTCTCAGTCCTTGACCGAAACGCCGGCCGCTTTGATCGCATCGCGCAGGCAGAGCACGTGCCTGCTGCGAACGCCTGTTACGCTCTGCGCGTGATCCAGAGAGCTGATAATTGCCTCTTCCACGGCCTCGACCGCCGCCTCAAAAACAGGATCCATCCGGTCGTCCAGAAGCATTTTCGTTTCCAGCAATGCGGCTTGCGCAAAATGAGGTACGCGGTTTGCTGTCGTAAAGGCAAGGGCAATATCGCCGCTGCCGTTGCCGAGGAAGGAGCCGACTCGGCCAAGTGCCGCCGCAGACCGCCGTGCAACGCGCCGGAGCTGCCGGTCGCTCAGAGGAAGGTCGGTCGCGAGAATGATGATGATGGAGCCCTTCTCCGGCTTGTCTGCGTCTGCCTTGCGCAGGCCTTCGGCGATCTCCCGGCCCACATGACGGCCGCCGATGATCAGATTGCCTGCTACGCCGAAATTGCTCATGACCAGCGCCCCGATGGTATATTCCTTCTCATCCATCGGCACAAGGCGCGAAGCAGAGCCGATGCCGCCTTTCAGGTCCATACATACCATGCCGGTGCCGCCGCCCACAGCGCCCTCGGCAAAGACGCTGTCTGCTGCGGCGATGGCGTGATGCACATCGTCCTCGGTAAGATGGCAGCCGCGGATGTCGTTCAGTTCGCCGTCATTGCATTCCATCACCATGCTGTTGACCGTGCCGGTGGTGACGCCGATCTCCGGGTTTTCTTCCGTGGCGCGGCGGACCAGCGCGTTGAGCGCTGTGCCGACGGAAAACGTGCTGGTCAGAACGATGGGCGTTTCGATGGTGCCCAGCTCCTCTACCTGAATCAGACCGGCGCTCTTACCGAAGCCGTTGAGTACCGCCGCACCTGCCATACACTTGTCGCGGAACAGATTTCCGCTGTGGGGCACAATTGCAGTGCAGCCCGTGTGAATGCCCGCCTCCGGATCGGTGAGCGTTGTGTGCCCGACCCGTACGCCGGGGACATCCGTAATTAGATTCAGCGCGCCGCGCTGCCATTTGTGATAAAGTTCAAATTCAAAATCCAGTCCAAGTCCCATTCCAATCTCCTCATTTCCTGTGCCGGCTCCGTCCGGACACGGTGTTCCGGACAGGCCCTGCTTATTTCTCAGCAAAATCTGTTCCAGCTCGTCGCTTTTTTTCGAAAAAGCAAAAAGATTGTTCCATATCGCTGAAATATGCCTCAATATTTGGCCATTTTGCCGAAAAAAACAGCTGCGACGGCTTGACACAGAGAAAAAAGACCGCTAAAATAAAACCATTAACAGGTTAAAACAAGATGAATCCGGATTGTCCGAATGCGGGAGGAATGGAAATGAAGACAATGGCGCTCGTATTTCAGAATGCAGACACGCCCCAGGTCATTGATCTGCTGCGGCGCACGTTTGAAGAGGTGTTTGCCCGCAGCGTTGAGGTCACGGTCTATTTTATGGACAGGATCGGTCCATCCGAACAGATCTGCGCCGATGTGCTGGTGGTGAACAGGACCGTGTCGCTGCTGGCGCTGCGGCCGCATACGCCGACGGTTCAGAATGTTGTTTTCATGACGCGAAGCATCCGCAAGACCTATCTCGACAGCATCCTTGCCATTCCGGCAGGCACGGACGTTCTGTTGGTCAACGACACGGCGGACAGCGCCCGGGAAATGATCGTGACGCTTTATGAGCTTGGCATCGGGCATCTGAATCTGATCCCATTTGAGGCTGAGCGGGAGAAAAGCGGCGCTTATCGCGAGATCGCATATGCCATTACGCCAAATGAGCCGCAGCTTGTGCCGCCGTATATTCCGCACGTGCTGAACACGGAATACCGTGTGGTCGGCTTCGATACCATGGTCAATGCGGCGGCGGTGCTGAATCTGACCTCCGACCGCATTGCAAGCAATCTGATCCGCTACATTTCCGGCATTGTCGAGCCGCTGCACGGTTATCGTACCAGCTACTTTAACAGCTTTCTCAAAGAGCGGCTGCTCAACGAATATGTCTACGATGCAGCCTCTGCCATCTTTGCCGCTGACCCGGCAGGGCGCATCATCTACCACAACCGCCGGGCGGCAGAGCTGTTTCGGCTGGACGGCGAAGCTTCCAGAACCATCCGGGACTGTCTGCCGCCGGAACTGCTGGAGGCGCTCGACTCCGCACCGGATCTGCGGCGCTGCCCGGTGAGTCTCGATGCCGGAGATTTCCTCGTGCGGAAATCTACCATCATTGTGGGTGAAGAGACGCTTGGCTGCTTCGTGTCGCTGCAGGACGAGATCACCCTGCGCGGCGACGAGGCTGCCTTCCGCCGCCGCCTGCGGGAGAAGGGGTTTTATGCGAAGCATACCTTCTCGGATATTCTTCACCGCTCGGCCAGCATGGACAAGTGCATCGCTCTGGCAAAAAAGGCGGCGGCGACGGAGTACACGCTGCTCATTGAAGGAGAGAGCGGCACAGGCAAGGAACTGTTTGCACAGGCGATCCACAATGCCTCGCCCAGGCGCGATCAACCGTTCATCGCCGTGAATTGCGCGGCGATCTCTGAGTCGCTGCTGGAATCGGAGCTGTTCGGCTACGAGGAGGGCGCGTTCACCGGCGCGAAGAAAAAAGGACGGCTCGGCTATTTTGAGATGGCAGACCAGGGGACCATTTTTCTCGATGAGATCGGCGATATCTCGCCGCGGCTCCAGCTGGGGCTGCTGCGTGTTCTTCAGGAAAAGCAGGTCATGCGCGTCGGCAGCGACCGCATTGTAAGCATTGACGTTCGGGTCGTGGCTGCTACAAACAAGGATCTCTGGCGTGAGGTGGAGATGGGGCACTTCCGGCGCGATCTTTTTTTCCGGCTGCACACCATATCCATTCTTCTGCCGCCGCTGCGGCAGCGGCAGGAGGACATTCCGGCGCTGTTCCGGGATTTTATGGGCAAGGACTTCTACCGGATTTCGCCGGAGCAGCTCACGGCGCTGCAGCGCTATGATTGGCCCGGCAATATCCGGGAGCTGGAAAACTGTGCGCTTTACTGCAAGGCGATGGGGGAATTGCCGCAATGGCTGCTGGCGCAGGAAAGCGTGCCGGGATCCGGTACAGACAGTGCAGATTTGCAGACGGCAGTACTGCGCGCTGTAGCGGCGGGGGAAAGCGTCGGCAGCGGCGCCGGACGGGAGCGGATCCTGCATACCATCCGGGACGAGGGATTGCGCCTGAGCGATGTAGCGCTGCGGAAGGTGCTTCGCGAACTGGCGGAGGAAGGGCTGCTTGCGATCGGCAGCGGACGCCAGGGTACCCGGCTCACCGATGCGGGGCGCTGTGCTTTCACGCGGTCAGAGCTGACGCAAAACGTACGTTCTGCCGGCCTGTAAAATACTCCGCAAGCGTTCTTTGCGGAAATCGTGCAAAATTGCCCGCTGGCGTTCCCAGCGGGCAATTTTTTGGCGTTGTGGAAGTTCATTTGGAAAACAGAAAAATCAGCTGCTATCTGAAGCCTCGATGATTTGCAGCGGCGATGCCGAGCTGCGCGCGGTATTTTGCCACGGTACGGCGCGAGACATCGAGTCCTGCGGCACTGAGCGCAAGGCGCAGCGCTTCGTCTGACAGCGGCGCTGCCGGATCCTCCCGGGACACGAACCATGCGAGCTTCTGCCGTACGGCTTCTCCCGCAACAGCGCCGCCCGCCGTAGAAGGCGCGGGAAAGAAAATGCGCAGCGGAAGACTCCGACCGCGGAATTCCAGCGTCTTTTCGTTGACAGCCCGGCTGACCGTAGAGACACTGACGCCAAGCCGTTGCGCCATTTCGCACATGGTGAGGGGGCGAAGCATTCCGCCGCGGAAGTAGTCGCCCTGCAGATCTCCCAGTGCGCTGAGCAGTGCAGTAAGCGTATCCCTGCGCGCCTGAAGCGCACCGGACAGTGCATTTGCCTCTGTCAGCTTTTCGCGTACATAGGTCCGGACCGAACTGTCGCCGCTTTCCTGAAGCGCTGCGGCATAGCTCCGGTCAACCGTGAGCCGGGGCAGTGCCCGTTCGTTCAGATCCATGACCACGGCGTCTCCCTCTATATGAACCACGGCGTCCGGCACCGCATACAAAGTAGGCACCGCAGTACCGAAGCCTGCGGCAGGAATGGGATTCAGCGACAACAGGACGGCAGTTGCCCGGCGGACCTCCGCCTCCGAAGCATGAAACTGACGGCTCAGCTCCGCATAGTTTCGTGCGGCCAGCGCTTCCAACCCATCTCGCGCCATGCGGACTGTCAGAGCATTGAAATCCGGACCCTGAGCAAGCTGAAGGATCAGGCATTCTGTCAGATCACGCGCACCGACGCCGGGTGGGTCCAGCATCTGAATGGCAAACAGTGCCTGTTCTGCCTCTGCTGCCGTGCAGCCCTGCTCTGCTGCAAGCTCTTCCAGCGGGATGGTCAGATAGCCCCGCTCATCCAGACAACCCGTCAGATAGAGACACAGGCGAAGAAACGGTCCCGGCTTCAGAAGGCGAGACTGCCGCAGTTGGGCTGCCAAATGTTCGGCAAATGTTTCTGTATGCACACCGGCAAGATTTTCCAAAAAGCTGCCGCCTCCGCCGGGCAAGCCGTCCCAGCGGGAGGCTTCGCGCAGCACGGTGTGTCTCTCTGCTGCGAGTATCTCAGCTTCTGGAAGCTCTACATCTAGAAGTGGATTGGAAAGAGCTGCGTCTTGAAGACGGTTGGCAAGTTCACACACCGGCAGTTGCAAAAGTTCCAGCGATTGCCGCATGGCAGCCGTCATGCTGAGCTTCTGACTCTGTTTCTGCGTCAGTTCCATCCTGCGTAATCTCCTTTCTCTGCCTGCAACGTTCTGTGTTTCGGGTGTTTTTCTGCGTGCGCCGGGAAGGCGAACAGGGGAACTCGGCGCAGCGTTACACGCAAAGCGGCCCCGAAGCGTGCTGCTGCGGATGAAAAGGGAGCAGCCGCGCTGCGGCTGCCCGGTATATACACGGTGGGGCAATTTTGTCGATTGTGTGGTATGTATTGCCGCTTTTTGTCCATAGCTGCGCAGACACCCGAAAGACTTCATATGGACAAGTCAAACTAATTTCAAATATCCTACCACAGTTTTTTGAAAATTTCAATGTGCCGCGTCCGGAAAGAGATGAATTTTCTGTAGGAGCTGCGCGC
>ERZ808240.4699-NODE-4699-length-11806-cov-349.744873_pt1 | contig 11806 bp, 5 predicted proteins | sample MGYA00521084_ERZ808240 | MGnify/ENA primary metagenome ERZ808240 (study PRJEB31516, sample SAMN03275571) | gut metagenome | biome: mammalia-associated habitat; material: feces | host: Papio cynocephalus | place: Kenya | collected 2012-08-06 ... | reverse complement strand
AAGGTTTTTTTGTGGAGGGTTCGATTCTGGCTCAGGATGAACGCTGGCGGCGTGCTTAACACATGCAAGTCGAACGGGATCCATCAAGCTTGCTTGGTGGTGAGAGTGGCGAACGGGTGAGTAATGCGTGACCGACCTGCCCCGTACACCGGAATAGCTCCTGGAAACGGGTGGTAATGCCGGATGCTCCAACATTCCGCATGGTGTGTTGGGAAAGATTTCATCGGTATGGGATGGGGTCGCGTCCTATCAGGTAGTCGGCGGGGTAACGGCCCACCGAGCCTACGACGGGTAGCCGGCCTGAGAGGGCGACCGGCCACATTGGGACTGAGATACGGCCCAGACTCCTACGGGAGGCAGCAGTGGGGAATATTGCACAATGGGCGCAAGCCTGATGCAGCGACGCCGCGTGCGGGATGACGGCCTTCGGGTTGTAAACCGCTTTTGACTGGGAGCAAGCCACCTTGGTGGTGAGTGTACCTTTCGAATAAGCACCGGCTAACTACGTGCCAGCAGCCGCGGTAATACGTAGGGTGCAAGCGTTATCCGGAATTATTGGGCGTAAAGGGCTCGTAGGCGGTTCGTCGCGTCCGGTGTGAAAGTCCATCGCTTAACGGTGGATCCGCGCCGGGTACGGGCGGGCTTGAGTGCGGTAGGGGAGACTGGAATTCCCGGTGTAACGGTGGAATGTGTAGATATCGGGAAGAACACCAATGGCGAAGGCAGGTCTCTGGGCCGTCACTGACGCTGAGGAGCGAAAGCGTGGGGAGCGAACAGGATTAGATACCCTGGTAGTCCACGCCGTAAACGGTGGATGCTGGATGTGGGGCACGTTCCACGTGTTCCGTGTCGGAGCCAACGCGTTAAGCATCCCGCCTGGGGAGTACGGCCGCAAGGCTAAAACTCAAAGAAATTGACGGGGGCCCGCACAAGCGGCGGAGCATGCGGATTAATTCGATGCAACGCGAAGAACCTTACCTGGGCTTGACATGTTCCCGACGGATCCGGAGACGGGTCTTCCCTTCGGGGCGGGTTCACAGGTGGTGCATGGTCGTCGTCAGCTCGTGTCGTGAGATGTTGGGTTAAGTCCCGCAACGAGCGCAACCCTCGCCCTGTGTTGCCAGCGCGTAATGGCGGGAACTCACGGGGGACCGCCGGGGTCAACTCGGAGGAAGGTGGGGATGACGTCAGATCATCATGCCCCTTACGTCCAGGGCTTCACGCATGCTACAATGGCCGGTACAACGGGATGCGACCCCGCGAGGGGGAGCGGATCCCTGAAAACCGGTCTCAGTTCGGATTGGAGTCTGCAACCCGACTCCATGAAGGCGGAGTCGCTAGTAATCGCGGATCAGCAACGCCGCGGTGAATGCGTTCCCGGGCCTTGTACACACCGCCCGTCAAGTCATGAAAGTGGGCAGCACCCGAAGCCGGTGGCCTATCCTTTTTGGGGGGAGCCGTCTAAGGTGAGGCTCGTGATTGGGACTAAGTCGTAACAAGGTAGCCGTACCGGAAGGTGCGGCTGGATCACCTCCTTTCTACGGAGATTTCAGGACACGGTTCTTGTGTCCGGTGCGTGCCACATGGATTCCGATGGTCGGTCTGCCGTGTGGTTGCTGGTGTGGAAGAGATCAGTGGCTTCCGGGCGGGTTTCTCGTCCGGGGAGTGGTATGGGTATGCTTTTGGGCTCCCGGACCGCCACCCCATGGTGTTTTTGGCACTGTGGCGCGGTTCGATGCCCGTCATGGATGGTCCGGTCGTCGTTGGGACGTCGGGCGGGAGTGGCGGCGCGTGGGGGTTTGAGAACTGGATAGTGGACGCGAGCAAGAGAAACAGTTTGTTGTTTTCTTTTTGCTTATCGCGATTTCGCCAGGCTTCTTTTTTTGGAAGCTTGGTTTCGAGATCGATCGTTTTGTGATCATTTTTACAGTGTGATGATTTGTCGTCTGGCGAATCTTGCTATCAATGGACCTCATGGTGGTCCGGTCCGGATTCCGGGTCGGGTCGTCGTGAAGGGCGTATGGTGGATGCCTTGGCAGACAGTACCGATGAAGGACGTTTGAGGATGCGATAAGCCTCGGGGAGCCTCCAGCATGGCTTCGATCCGAGGATTTCCGAATGGGGGAACCCGCCGGCCGTCATGGGCCGGCACGGAATCTTGTGTTCCGGGGGTACGCAGGGAAGTGAAACATCTCAGTACCTGCAGGAGAGGATACTCCGTGAGTAGTGGCGAGCGAAAGCGGATGAGACCAAACCGTGCGCGTGTGATACCCGTCGGGGGTTGCGCGCATGGGGTTGCGGGGGCGTGTGTCCCGGTTCCGGCGGACCGGGCGGGAGTCATAAAACGGCTTGCCAGGGGAACAGGCTTGAAGGCCTGGCCGTAGTGGGTGACAGCCCCGTACCTGGAAGCTTGCCGTCTTCCGATCGCGTTTCCCAAGTAGCGCGGGACTCGTGGAATCCCGTGTGAATCCGCACCGACCGTGGTGTAAGTCTAAGTATAAGTGTCTGACCGATAGCGTACCAGTACCGTGAGGGAAAGGTGAAAAGCACCCCGGGAGGGGAGTGAAATAGTTCCTGAAACCGTGCGCCTACAAACCGTCGGAGCCTTTCGGGGTGACGGCGTGCCTATCGAAAAATGAGTCTGCGAGTCAGTGGCATGTGGCGAGGCTAACCCGTGGTGGGGGAGCCGTAGCGAAGGCGAGTCTTAAAAGGCGTTGAGTCGCGTGTCCTGGACCCGAAGCGGGATGATCTAGCCCTGGGCAGGTTGAAGCGTGGGTAAGACCGCGTGGAGGACCGCACCCACCTGGGTTGAAAACCGGGGGGATGACCTGGGGCTAGGGGTGAAAGGCCAATCAAATTCCGTGATAGCTGGTTCTCTCCGAAATGCATTTAGGTGCAGCGTCGGGCGAGTGCATCGCGGGGGTAGAGCTACCGGATGCTTGCGGGCCCTTGTGGGGTACCAACAGCAGCCGAACTCCGAATACCGTTGATGTGTATCCCGGCAGTGAGTCGGCGGGGGATAAGCTCCGTCGTCGAGAGGGAGACAGCCCAGACCGTCGTCTGAGGTCCCCAAGCGTGTGCTAAGTGGGAAAGGATGTGGAGTCGCATAGACAGCCAGGAGGTTGGCTCAGAAGCAGCCATCCTTGAAAGAGTGCGTAACAGCTCACTGGTCTAGTGGTTCCGCGCCGACAATGTAGCGGGGCTCAAGCACGCCACCGAAGACGCGGCAACAGTCTTTTGGCTGTTGGGTAGGAGAGCGTCCCGCATGGGGCGAAGCGGCGGGGTGACCCGGCCGTGGACTATGCGGGAGTGAGAATGCAGACATGAGTAGCGAGAGACGGGTGAGGATCCCGTCCGCTGGATGACCAAGGGTTCCGGGGCCACGTTCGTCGTCCCCGGGTGAGTCGGGTCCTAAGGCGAGGCCGACAGGCGTAGTCGAATGGATGAACGGGTCGATATTCCCGTACCGGCGATGGACCGACAAAGCCGAGACGGTGAGCACTAACCTCCGCCGTGCGTGGTCGTCTTCCTTCGGGAGGGTGGCCGTGCGTGGTGTTGGGACCGTAGCCGCAGTAGGCCAGCGCAGGGGTGACACGGAATGGGAGCCGGCCGCGGAGGTGGTTTTCCGTGGTCAAGCACGCAGCCAGTCGCACAGGCAAATCCGTGCGGCGTGTATGGCGAGGTGCGATGATGGGGGCCGTTTGGCCCGATATCCGGTGGTCCAGGCCGTCGAGAAAAGCCTCGGCGCGAGGGGCGTCGCCGCCCGTACCCCAAACCGACACTGGTGGTCAGGTAGAGAATACCAAGGCGATCGAGCGAATCCTGGTCAAGGAACTCGGCAAATCACTCCCGTGCCTTCGGTATAAGGGAGGCCCCTGATGGTGAACGGCTTCGCGCCGGGAGCTTTTGGGGGTGGCACAGACCAGGGGGTAGCGACTGTTTACCAAAAACACAGGTGCATGCGAAGGCGCAAGCCGCTGTATATGCACTGACGCCTGCCCGGTGCCGGAAGGTTAAGAGGATCCGTCAGCCCCTTTTGGGGGTGAAGCGGTGAATTCAAGCCCCGGTAAACGGCGGTGGTAACTATAACCATCCTAAGGTAGCGAAATTCCTTGTCGGGTAAGTTCCGACCTGCACGAATGGCGTAACGACTTCCCCACTGTCTCGACCAGGAGCTCGGCGAAATTGCAGTACGAGTAAAGATGCTCGTTAAGCGCAGAAGGACGAAAAGACCCCGGGACCTTTACTATACCTTGGTATTGGCGTTAGGCGCGGATTGTGTAGCATAGGCGGGAGGCTTCGAAGCGGGTGCGCCAGCATCCGTGGAGCCGCAAGGTGAAATACCGCTCTGTTCTCGTTTGACGTCTAACCTCGACAAGTCATCCTTGTCAGGGACAGTGCCTGGCGGGTAGTTTAACTGGGGCGGTTGCCTCCCAAAGAGTAACGGAGGCGCTCAAAGGTTCCCTCAGCCCGGTTGGCAATCGGGTGTTGAGTGTAAGTGCACAAGGGGGCTTGACTGCGAGAGCGACGGCTCGAGCAGGGACGAAAGTCGGGACTAGTGATCCGGTGCCGGCGTACGGACGCGGCATCGCTCAACGGATAAAAGGTACCCCGGGGATAACAGGCTGATCATTCCCAAGAGTCCATATCGACGGGATGGTTTGGCACCTCGATGTCGGCTCGTCGCATCCTGGGGCTGGAGCAGGTCCCAAGGGTTCGGCTGTTCGCCGATTAAAGCGGCACGCGAGCTGGGTTCAGAACGTCGTGAGACAGTTTGGTCTCTATCCTCTGCGCTCGTTGGAATCCTGAGGAGGCCTGCCCATAGTACGAGAGGACCTGGGTGGACGAACCTCTGGTATGCCGGTTGTCGCGCCAGCGGCACGGCCGGTTGGCTACGTTCGGGAGGGATAACCGCTGAAAGCATCTAAGCGGGAAGCCTGCTCCAAGATTAGGATTCCATAGGCCCTTTTGAGGTCTTGTAGCCCGCATGTGGAACACGTGTTTGATAGGCCGGGGGTGGAAGTCCCGTGAGGGATGGAGCCGACCGGTACTAACGGGCGATGGCGACACAACATTCCAACTCTTTACGGGTTGGTTCCGCGTCTTTCCTTCTGCTGGATCGTGGACGACATTGAGCACTGTCCATGGTCACGATTCGATTCTGATAGGCTGATTGCCTCGCGTCCGCTAGCCGGTTCCCGAACCGCCACGGGTTCCAATCCCCTGTGTGGTTGGAACGAATGCCGGAATGGATTTGGTTCCGTTCCGTTTGTCGCAGTTTTGCGGTGGTCATAGCCCTGGTGAGACGCCCGGTCCCATTCCGAACCCGGTAGCTAAGGCCAGGCGCGGCGATGGTACTGCACTCGAGAGGGTGTGGGAGAGTAGCGCGCCGCCGCATCCAAACTTTGTCTGGACCTTCCGGTCGGGTCCCTCATGGGTTCCCGGAAGGTCCTTTTTTATATCCGGGTTTCCTTCCCGTTTCGGGGTTCCCGTGGAACGATTGGCTCCGGGAAGGCCCGGTTCCTTCATCCGGCTTGCTCCTCTCTTCCTCCGGGTCTTCCGGCCGGATCCCCCCCCGCGTGGGCTCACGGGAGGCCCTTTTTATCCCTGGGTCCCGTCTATCATCCCTGGTTCCCGTGGAACGCATGGCCTTGGGAAACCACCAGATTCCTATGCCTTTCGGCAATTGATGTCGATGGAGTTTTTTCCAGTACGCCATCGGTGACGGAGCATGGTTTCCTGGGAGGTGGCCGTCGTTCCGGAAACCATCTAATATGGAACGGTCGGAGCGACGAGGGAGCAACGGGATGCTAACAGTGGCCATCATCGAAGACGAGGAGCAGGCGGCGGAACGTCTGAGGACTTGTCTCGGAAGATACGAGTCGGACCATCCCAACACCCGCTTCGAGACGACTGTCTTCGCTGAGCCGACAAGATTCCTCGAGGGATACCGTCCGGTATGGGACATTGTCTTCATGGACATCGAGATGCCGAACATGGACGGCATGTCCGCCGCACATAGATTACGTCAACTGGATGGGCAGGTGACGTTGATATTCGTGACAAATATGGCGCAGTTCGCCGCGAAAGGCTACGAGGTGGACGCGCTCGACTACATCATCAAGCCGTTCTCCTACGCCGATTTTGAACGCAAACTCGATAGAGCCGTGGTTTTGAGAAATGAGGATTCCGCGGCGGTGATGATCGTGCAGCGTTCCGGCACCAGGCGCGTGCTGCTCCGTGAGATCGAATACATCGAGGTCAGGAACCATGCCCTGCTCTACCATACCGAACACGGGATCCTGACAGGCACGGGAACATTGCAGGACATCGTGGACAAACTTGGATCGCACGGATTCCTCCGTTGCAGCAAGGCTTTCGTCGTGAATAGCCGGCATGTGGAAGCCGTCAAAGGCAACGGTCTGGTTTTGGCGGATGGCAGCCAAATCGCCCTTGGACGTGCATACAAGAAATCCTTCATGGTCGCTCTCGCAGACAGCATGGGGAACGACGCCATCCTATAGCGGTCCGGAGGGAAAGACTTCGAAGACGTATAAATCCACAGCGCAAGAAGGGAGGAACAGGGCGATGAAGACGATTGATATGCTCTTGGGTTTCTTCACTACGAATGGAATGGTCGTCGAATTGACCGTGTCCACGTTGTTGTTCACTTGGTGGCTCGAACGTCGCGACATGTTCTGGTGGAGGTTCCTGACGGGAATCGCGGTCATGCTTGTCGAGTCGATGCTGTGGAACGCCTATATCCCCCAATATTTCCTGACGATCACTGTGCAGAACGTCATCGCCTTCGCATTGGTCATCCTGTGGATATTGCAATGCTGGACCGTCAACATACGGCAGGCGTTGTTCTACTTCGTCATGGCTGGTGCCACGCAGCACCTTGTCTACCGCGGCGCGAGGCTGCTGTCGGTGAGCTTGCACCAAATCTGGGACAGCGCTGCATGGATTGACACGTGTGCCTACTCGCTTGCGCAGATCCCTCTCTATATATTGGCCTATCTCGTGTTCGGGCGGCCCATGGCCCGTAGGGACATATCCATGGTCGGTGGACGGTCCGTGTTCGCGATGCTGCTTGGTATGGTGTTATGCGTCAGCGTGTTCACCAACATGTTCAATGCTGTCGCTATGCCGGTCGGAGCGGTCTCCGCTGACGTATATACAGTGTTCAGTCTTTTCGACTTCGTCACTTGCGTCTTCATGCTGGAGTTGGCCATCGAACTGGTTTCCAGACAGCGCGCGCACGCTGAAGGCGAAGTTCTACGTCAGCTGTTGTACCAGCAGAAAAGGCAGATGGAGAACACGAAGGAGACCATCGATCTGATCAACATGAAAACGCATGACCTGAAGAAACAGATTTCCCAACTTGGGCCGTCGATATCGCAGGAACAGGCGGACGAGCTGCACAGACTCGTGGACGTCTACGATTCCTCCGTCCGCACGGGCAATGAGACGTTGGATGTGCTACTGGCCAACAAGTCGATGCAATGCGAGCAACGCGGCATCCAGTTCGACAGGATGATCGATGGAGGAATCCTCGACTTCATGAACCCGGCCGATATTTACTCGCTCGTCGGTAATGCGCTCGACAACGCGCTGGAGGCGGTGTCCGCGTTGCCACGGGATGCCGAAAGGTACGTTTCCGTGCGCATCCGGCGGAACAAGGGAATGGCTATGATTCGTGTGGAGAACCCGTTCTCGGGAACACTGGACTTTGCGGACGGCCTGCCGATGACCACAAAGGAAGATGCGCGGTACCACGGTTTCGGTACCCGTTCAATCAGGATGATCGCCCAGAAATACCACGGGTACATGTCGATTTCCGCTCGCGACGGGATCTTCCGGCTGACGGTGATTCTGCCGTTGCCGTGACGTTGCGAAGATGTCGTTCACGACGTTTCGTCTACCGTTCACGAAGCGGCGCTTATGAGAGACGGTCTCCTCCGGCAGTCTGGTATCAGGAATCCTCATAGAGGAGGATCCAGAGATTCAAGGAGGATGAGATGCATAAGCGTACGGGCTTATGGCGGGGATTGACCGCCGTGGGTGCGATGCTCCTCACAATCGCCATCATGGCGGGCATGATCATGGAGACATACCGCACGTCACTGGACGCGTTCGTCGGCACGAGAAGCCAGAAGACAGTGACCGACCAGTCCGCCGACAAGAACGACAGCTGGACCTACAAATCGGAGTTCAAGACAGCGAAGGAAGCTTACGAAGGCTTCAAGAAGACTGCGATGGACGAATCTTCGGAGACCTATGCGCTGCTGAAGAACAGCGATGGCGCTCTGCCGATTTCCAAGACCGCGAAGATCACCATGTTCGGCGTGCGTAGCTTTGCCCCGGTGTACGGCAGCTCCGGTGGATCCGTCACGGACGGCAATTCGACGGTACAGATCACCAAGGCGTTCGAAGACGAGGGCTTCCAGATCAATCCCTCGATGCTCAAGGCGTACCAGAACTATTTCAAGGGCAAGAAATGGACCACTCCGAAATTCGGTGGAGGAGTCGTTCCCGAATACGAGGACATCACCAAATACAATGACCCCTGCGAACTGAGCCTTGACGAGCTGGCCAAACTCAATCCGGATTACAAGTCCCAGTACAAGGAATACAACGATGCCGCAATCGTGGTGGTCGGAAGGCCGGGAGGCGAGAACGGCGACGGGTACCGTCCGGGCAAGGAAGGCCTGGCCAACGGCGTGAACACTGTGACCGGCAACATCCTTTCTCTGAGTGACGAGGAGATGGCCTTGGTCAATGAGGCGAAAGCCAACTTCAACAAAGTCATCGTGCTGGTCAATTCCGTCAATCCGATGGAAATCGCCAATTTGCAGGACGATCCCGACATCGATGCGATCATGTGGATTGGATATCCGGGCGCGTACGGCTTCTACGGAGTGGCGGACGTGCTCAACGGCACGGTCTCTCCATCCGCGCACCTTGGCGACGTGATGGCCAAAAACAGCGCCGTCGCTCCCGCCATGAAGAACTACGGCAACGTGGCTTGGACCAATGCCTCCGACTTCTCCGAGGATGCCGCCGTCAACTCGTATCTGATGGAGGCCGAGGGCATCTACACTGGTTACAGGTATTACGAGACCCGTTACGCCGACATGGTGATGGGCAACGGCGGCGAACAGGCGTCCGCCGGAACGTACACGGCTGCCGACGGGACGGCTGCGACCGTGGATGGCAAATGGAATTACGCCAACGAAGTGGTATATCCGTTCGGCTATGGCCTGAGCTACACCACATTCGAGCAGAAACTCGATTCCGTCGAGATCAGGGGAGACAAGAAGACCGCCGTTGCGACCGTCACCGTCAAAAACACCGGTGACGTGGCCGGCAAGTCCGTCGTCCAGCTGTACGCGTCCGTGCCTTACACCGACTACGACAAGAAGAACGGCGTGGAGAAATCCGCGATTCAGCTTATGGACTTCGAAAAGACCGAATCCCTGAAGCCGGGCGAGTCCCAGACCATCACCATGAACGTGGATCTGGCCAACCTCGCAAGCTACGATGCCAACAAGGCCAAGACCTACATCGTGGATCCGGGAGACTACTATCTCTCCATCGGAACCGACGCCCATGACGCGCTGAACAATGTGCTCGCCGCGCAAGGATACAGCGAATCCGACGGCATGACAGCGGCCGGCGACAAGGCCAAGACCTATAAGTGGACATGGAAGGGCGGCGTGGACGCCGATACCTTCTCCACTTCGGACAACGGCACGAAGATCACCAACCAGCTCACGAATGGCATCTACGCCACCGACTACAACGCCTTCGATAAGGGTGCGGTCACCTACATGACTCGTTCCGATTGGAACGGCAGCTTCCCGAAGACCTATTCGGGTATCACGGCCGACAAGAAGGTGTCCAAGCTGCTGAACAACGATTTCATCAATCTGAAAACCGACGACGACGTTTCCGATATCAAAACGGGAGACAAGTCCAGCAGTCTGACCATCAACGACATGAAGGGCGCATCCTTCGATGACGAACGTTGGGATGAACTGACATCGAAGATCTCCGTCAAGGAGTTCATGTCCTTCGCGGAGACCGCCTTCCATGCCATCGGGTCGATCGATTCCATCGGCCTTCAGCAGATGACCACCGACGACGGGCCAGGAGGCTCCGACTCGCATTATCTGAACGAGGGACAGTACCAAGGCAAGCCATTCAAGGACGCCAAGAATAAGAAGTACGCCAACAAAAGCGCGCGCGTGGCCCCCTCGCCGGTCAATCTGGCGTACAGCTGGAACAAGGATCTCGCCTACCGCAATGGCGAGGTGATTCTCGGCGAAAGCAGCCTGGTATTCAACCTGCCAATCATGATTGGACCGGCGATGAACCTTCATCGCCATGCCTACAACTCCCGTAGCGTGGAGTACTATTCCGAGGACCCGATCCTGTCCGGATACATCGGCTCCGCGGTGGTTCAGGGAGCACAATCCAAGGGCACGCTCGTCAATGTGAAGCACCTCGCGTTCAATGACCAGGAGATCAACCGTTCCGGTGTGGCCACCTTCATGAACGAGCAGAAGGCCCGCGAGATGGAACTGCGTGATTTCCAGCAGGCATTCGAAGCCAAAGGCAAGCCGGCGTCCTTCGCGTCCGACTCCTCCAAGAAGGATTCCTACAAGCAGGGCGCGCTCGGACTGATGACCTCCTACAACCGCATCGGCGCCGTCGCCTCCAGCGCGAACGCCGCGGTGATGGTCAACATCCTCCGCAACGAATGGGGCTTCCACGGATACAACGTCACTGACTTCACCTCCGTCTCTCCGCATGCCGCACCGAAGGAGTCCGTCCTTGCTGGCACCAATGCGTTCTGCGGCTTCGGCAATCAAGGTGTGAAGTACTGGGATGCCGACACTTTGAGCAAGGACCGCGACATGCTCCTGGCCATCAAACAGGACATGCATCAGGCCCTGTGGGCGATTGCCAACTCCAACGCGATGAACGGCGTGAACTCCAGTACTCACACCGTCAACGTGATGACTTGGTGGCGTGCGGCATATATTGCCGCGATCGGAGCGTCCGGCCTGCTGACCTTGGCTGGTTTGGCCGGCTACACGGTCGTCCGTATCCGTTCCGTCCACAGCATGGCCAATGGGCCAGTGGCGGCTTCGAAGTGAAAGGACATATCATGGCAACATCGATTAAGACCCATGTCGCCGAAATCGTAGCCATGGCGGCCACGTTCGTCGGACTGGTGATCTACATAGTCAACTCCGCAACCGGATACATGGCCGGGCAAGGGATGAACGTGCCGCTCATTGCGTTGAGCGTGGTGGCCGTCATCGCCCTCGTGTCCCGTACCGCCGCACGGAACCGTCTACCGGCGGTGCTGGCTGACGTGCTGCTGATCATCTCGGAAGTGATGCTGCTCGCGTCGTTCGCGCAATTCGTCCTCGCTCGTGTGCGTCTCGCGGCGGACATCTACTTCATCCCGGTCAATTACCCGGCGTCGGAGCAGACTTCTCTCAACGTGGCGCTCATCGGCGTCGGCTGCTACCTCGTGGCCATCATCGCCCTAGTGGTCGAGTCGTTCACGGCCAAGGACCGGCACTACGCCGTGATCATGGCTGAAACCGAATGATTCGGCAGATTTCATAACCAACGAGAGAAGGGTGGACGGACGATATGAAACGTTCGTTCACCCTTCCTTCCCGCTGATTTCCGCCGATTCTTGCAATCACGGGGTCGGCACCTCATACAGGCTTTGAAGAGGAGACAACATGCAGTCAACCAATTTCAACGACGGTTGGGCGTACCG
>ERZ808240.4698-NODE-4698-length-11808-cov-44.814345_pt1 | contig 11808 bp, 13 predicted proteins | sample MGYA00521084_ERZ808240 | MGnify/ENA primary metagenome ERZ808240 (study PRJEB31516, sample SAMN03275571) | gut metagenome | biome: mammalia-associated habitat; material: feces | host: Papio cynocephalus | place: Kenya | collected 2012-08-06 ... | reverse complement strand
TTTTTTTATCCATATACTGTCTCCTTTTTCGTCGCTTGATTTCCTTACCTCGCCAGAACAAAGAATGTGCCTTGGCACATTCTTGCGCCTGCGGCGGTCGCTTGCGACATCTACATTGTACGCCGCAGTGCGCATCCCCGCGGAGCGTTTTTGTGTAATAGGAACGAAGTTTCCTATTACACAAAAAGGGACACGTATCCGTGTCCCTTGCCTGCAATGTCTGAAAGATTATTCCTGTCCACTCAGATACTTTTCAATGCTGTCGACTGCATCCTGCTCGTCTGCACCGTCTGCAACGACTGTAACCTCTTCACCCATGTTGAGTCCCAGACTCATCATTCCCATAATGCTTTTTGCATTGACTTTTTTACCTTCTGCATGAATGTAAATAGTACTGTCATGCATGCTTGCCTTCTGTACAAGCACTGCAACAGGTCTTGCCTCAAGCCCGTTTTCAAGCTCGATCTTCATTGTTCTTTCAATCATTTTGAGATTCCTCCTACTTAAACTTTCAGTTCTTTTGCAAGCTCCCCCAATTTTCTCAATCTGTGATTTACTCCCGATTTGCCCACCGGTGGATCCAGCAGCTTTCCCAGCTCCCCCAAAGATGCCTGTGGGTTTTCAAGACGGACATATGCCATCTGGCGCAGCGGATCCGGCAGACCTTCCAACCCCCGTTTTTCCTGGATCAGTCTGATATCCTCTACCTGCCTTGTCGCGGCATTTACCGTCTTTGTGATGTTGGCGGCTTCACAGTTCACCTTGCGGTTCACCATGTTGCGCATACCTTTATAAATACGCGTATTCTCAAATTCCATTAATGCCTTGTGTGCTTCCGTAATATTTAGAAAATCCGCAATATTTTCTCCTTCTTTCATGTATACTACATGGTATTTCTTACGAAGTACCATTTTAGCATCTAATGAAAAATCATGCAATATCTTTAAAAGCTGCTCTGCCTGCGCCTGTGAGCCACAGACCAGCTCCAGATGATAAGATTTGTAAGGATCACTCATAGATCCTACCGCCATGTAGCAGCCTCGCAGGTAAGCTCTCCTGCAGCAGCTGTTTTTGATCAGAACAGGATCTGTCAGATGTCCACGGATCGGTTCGCCGAGCGGATGACCCTCCGCATCATAGAACTTCAGTGCCTCCAATACCCTGACCGCATCCGCTCCTGCCACAGAAAGCCTGTAATTTTGCGGCTGCGTCTGATTTTTCACAACAGCTTCTATCTTAAATGTTTTTTTCAGTAATGTAAAGCATTTTCTGATCACAAGCGGATTTTCCGACTGCACGAGCAGCGTTCCATCCTCTTCTATATGTCCGCAGAACTGTATCAGTGCTGCCAGCTCCGCCAACTGACAATGTCTGGGAGAACTGATGACCTGTGCCAGTTCTTCTTTGATCTGTCCGGAAAATGACATACTGCACCTCTTTATCATTTCAACCTGTCAATATCCTTATGCACGAGTGTAAGCCCGTAATTTCCATGGTTTTTCATGCGCTCATACAACGCATTGGCAAGGGTCACACTGCGATGTCTGCCACCTGTACAGCCGATCCCGATCACAAGACGGTATTTTCCTTCTTTTACATAGTTCGGAACCAGAAAAGCAAGCATATCTGTGAGCTTATCTAAAAAAATACCTGCCTCTGCAAAAGACATGACATAATCGTATACTTCTTTATCGTTTCCTGTTTTCCTCTTCAGTTCATCAATATAGAACGGATTCGGCAGAAAGCGGACATCAAATACAAGATCCGCATCCAGCGGGATTCCATTTTTAAAGCCGAAGGACATGATCGTGATCATGAGGCTATTATATGCCTCATTTTGGACAAATATGCGGTCCAGCTCTTCCTTCAGTTCTCTTGTCAGAAGGGAGGATGTATCGATCACATAATCTGCCTTATCCCGTATTTCCTTTAATATACTGCGTTCTTTTAAAATGCTGTCTTCGATCGCACCGTTTCCGTCGATCGGATGCATCCGGCGGCTCTCTTTATAGCGTTTTAAAAGGGTAGAATCATCCGCATCCATAAACAGAACTTCATATGTGATATTGCGTTCCGTCAACTGGGACAACGCCTTCATGATGTCTCCAAATGCCTGATCGGACCTGATATCCAGCCCGACCGCAGCCTTTTCGATCTCACTGCCCGGCTGTACGATCAGCTCTGCAAACGTTGGCACAAGTGGTACCGGCAGATTGTCCACGCAGTAATATCCCGCATCTTCCAGAAGCTTCATCGCAGTCTGCTTTCCGCTTCCGCTCATACCTGTTACGATTACAAGCCGCATATTACCTCCTTACAGCAGTTAAAATTCACCTAAAAATACTACTTCAGGCTCTAATGTAACGCCAAACTGCTGTTTTACACGCTCTCTGACTTCGTCAATTACTTCTCTGACATCTGCGGAGGACGCATTTCCAACATTGATCACAAAACCGCAATGCTTTTCCGATACCTGCGCACCGCCGATCCGAAATCCCCGCAAGCCTGCATCCATGATCAGTTTTCCGGCGAAATAACCTTCCGGTCTTTTAAAGGTGCTTCCCGCACTCGGATATTCCAGCGGCTGTTTTTCTTTTCTGCGGCTGTTAAAATCATCCATCTTTGCCTTGATCACGGCAGGATCCCCTTTGACAAGCTGCAGTTCCACTTCTTCTACAACGAACGGACGGTTTTTGATGATACTGGTACGATATCCGAATTCCATGGTATCACAGTCCAGCACCATTTCTTCTCCCGCCTGGTTCAGAACGGTAACATTTTTCGTTACCTGCTTCATTTCTCCATCGTATGCGCCCGCATTCATGACGATCGCACCACCTATGCTGCCCGGAATGCCTGCTGCAAATTCCAGACCGCTGAGCCCGTGCCGCATGGCTGTCACTGCTACCTGCGGCAGCGAAGCCCCAGCCTCTGCACGGATGATATCATCTTCCACCTCTATCCGTGCAAATTGTTTTCCAAGGTTCAGCACGATCCCCGGATACCCTTTATCCCCGACAAGCAGATTGCTGCCTTTTCCCAGCACAAAGAACTCCTGTGAGATCTTTGCCATATACTGCACAAGCCGGGTAAGCTGCTGTTTTCCTGGGACTTCCACAAATACTGCTGCTTCACCGCCTGTACGAAATGTCGTATGGGCTGCCATGGGTTCCTGCAGCTTCATATTTTCCGGGGTAACTGTTTCCCTGATAAACTCCAGTAAAGACTGATTCAAATTATTCACCTACTAAATTGTTTATATGATTGTCAAAAGATGTCATACGGATTGTTCCGTGCTTTGCACTCCCACAATCCTACCCAATATTCGCATATCGTGTAGCATACGCTCCACTTTTATGCTCATATCAGGGCGGGTCCCAAGGTCTTTCACCCACCTATGAGCAAGCTCATGTGGGTTTAGACCTTTTGACCCTGACATCATTATATTTATAGTACTAACTTTGCTGCGCCGTAGATACCTGCATCATTGCCGAGTGTTGCAAGTGTGAACTTTACATCCCTGCTTGCATGGAATACGGTCTTTGTGTAGTTTTTCTCAATATAGGAAAGAAGTACTTCCCCTGCCTTGGATACACCACCACCGATAACAAATGCTTCCGGATTGATAACATCTGCTACGATCGCAAGTCCTTCACCAAGATATTTACCAAACTGCTCCGCTACCTGCAGTGCAACAGGATCTCCTTCTTTTACTGCATCCCAGACATCCTTTGCTGTCACGGCATCTGCATTTAATACAGTCTTTTCCGTTGCTTTTGCAAGTGCGCGTTTTGCCAGACGTACCACACCTGTTGCAGATGCATACTGCTCTAAACAGCCATGATTGCCACAGCCACATTCATCCGGCTCTGCATCGTTCATATGGATATGACCGATCTCACCGCCTGCACCCTTTGCACCTGTCAGCATCTGTCCGTCTAAGATGATACCGCCGCCAACACCGGTACCGAGTGTGACAACAACCAGTGTATTGAAGCCCTGTCCGCCGCCCTTCCACATTTCGCCAAGTGCTGCCACATTGGCATCATTGCCGGCTTTTACGGAAATGCCTGTCAGTTCTTCCAGCTTTTCATTGACATTGAAGATGCCCCAGCCAAGGTTGACACATTTGTATACAACACCCTTGCTGTCTACCGGACCCGGTACACCGACACCGATTCCCGCAACTTCTTCTTTAGCAACCTGCTTTTCAGCCAGTTTATCTGTAACTGCTTTTGCGATATCCGGCAGGACATTTTCTCCGCCGTTCTCTGTACGTGTCGGGATCTCCCATTTATCAAGGACATTGCCCTCTGTATCAAAGAATCCCATTTTGATCGTCGTACCGCCGACATCTACTCCAAAACAATATTTTTTCATTCTTCTGTATGCTCCTTCTGTTTTCACTTTCTATTCTTCATCATCATCACGGCGCTTTGCAAGCGATTCCTGCACACGCTTATAAAGCTCCTGTGCTGCATTATAACCCATCTTTTTCTGTCTGTGATTAACCGCTGCAGACTCGCAGATCAGTGCCAGATTACGTCCCGGACGGATCGGAATGGTATGGCTGGCGATCTTATTGCCGAGATAATCCACATATTCTTCTTCCAGACCAAGACGGTCATATTCTTTATCCTTGCTCCAGTCTTCCAGACGGATGACCAGATCGATATTTCCCGTATCCTTTACGCTGGAAACACCGAACAGCGTCTTGACATCAATAATACCGATACCGCGCAGCTCGATGAAATGCTTTGTGATATCCGGTGCAGATCCGATCAGGGTATCATCGCTTACCTTGCGGATCTCTACCACATCATCCGTAACAAGACGGTGTCCACGCTTGATCAGCTCCAGTGCCGCCTCTGACTTACCGATTCCGCTCTCGCCTGTGATGAGAACGCCCTCACCGTAAACATCCACAAGTACACCATGTACGGAAATACAAGGTGCCAGCTTTACATTCAGCCAGCGGATCACTTCCGCCGTAAAAGCAGAGGTTGCTTTTTTCGTCATTAACAGTGGGATCTTGTGCTCAACCGCTTTTTTCAGAAACAGCGGATCCGGCTGCAGCTCTCTGCAGAACACGATAACCGGGATCGGATTGGATAACAGTTTTTCAAAAATTTCTTCCTTCCGCTCTTCTGTCAGACTGTTCATATAGGTATATTCCACAAATCCGATGATCTGCAGGCGTGTTGCCTCGTAATGTTCAAAATAGCCTGCAAGCTGCAGCGCCGGTCTGTTGATATCCGGCTGTGTGATCTTGATTCCCTTTGTCTCGATCTCAGGTGTCAGATTCTCCAGCTTGAATTTCTCAATAATTCTGCTTAAACTTACACTTGCCATAACCCCACTCCTTATCTCACTATTATATTTATGCACTTTCCCATGCAGATATTGCGTTTCCCAATATAACGCTACATCTTTACTAGTGTAACATAAATAAAATAGGTCTACAACTTTTTATCCGTTTTCCTTATGAAAAAATCCATAAATCTCCTGTGCGCAGGATTCACTGATCTCCGGGATCTCCAGAAGCTGCTCCATGGAAGCGTTTTTGATCTCGGAAAGAGAATCAAAATGACGCATGAGTGCTTTTCTGCGGGCAGGGCCGACGCCCTTGATCTCGTCCAGGACGGAACGGACATTCGTCTTTCTCCGCAGCGATCTGTGATACTCGATCGCAAACCGGTGCGCTTCATCCTGCACTCTTGTGATCAGCTTAAACCCCTCGGAATGCGGATCGATCGGCTGTTCCACGCCTTCATAATACAAGCCTCTCGTCCGGTGATGATCGTCCTTTACCATACCACAGACCGGAATGGAAAGATGCAGCTCCTCCAGTACTTCCTTTGCAATGTTGACCTGACCGCGTCCGCCGTCCATCAGAAGCAGATCCGGGAACTTGGTAAAACTGCCGTATGCATCATCCTTTTCTTTTTCCTTATTTTCCGCCTTTTCGGTAAGTCCGTGCGTAAAACGCCTGGTCAGCACCTCATGCATGCTGGCATAATCGTTTGGGCCTTCTACCGTTTTGATCTTAAATTTACGATAATCGCTCCTTCTCGGCTTTCCGCCTTCGAATACAATCATGGATCCGACCGATTCAAAGCCGCTGATATTGGAAATATCGAATGCCTCGATCCGGTTGACCTGCGTAAGCCCGATCAGCTTCGCGATCTCCGCAACTGCACCTGTTGTCCGTTCTTCCTCCCGGCGGATCCGTTCTTTATCCTGGGAAAGAACAAGAGCCGCATTTCTTGCCGCAAGCTCGACCAGTTTTTCCTTCGTTCCGATCTTCGGTACCACAAAATGCACCTTAGAGCCCTTCCGCCCGCTCAGCCATTCCTCCAGCAGCGGAATATCCGGTATTTCACACTGCAGCATGATCGTTTTCGGCAGATAAGGAGTTCCCGCATAAAACTGTTTTACAAAGCTGCCCGTGATCTCTTCCTCTGTCTGGTCTGCCACATGCATCATATAATAATGTTCACGTCCGATCAGACGACCGTCTCTGACAAAGAATACCTGCACAACAGCATCCTTCTCGTCTTTTGCAAGTGCGATCACATCTTTGTCTTCTCCGTTGCTGTCCGTGATCTTCTGCTTCTGCGCCACAGCAAGCACGCTGTTTCGCAGATCCCGGTAACGGATCGCCTCCTCGAATTCCATCTGCTCGGAGGCTTCCTCCATTTTCTGCTCCAGCTCTTTCAGAACGCCATGATAATCCCCGTTCAGGAAATCCACTGCCTTTTTGACATTCTGCGCATACTCTTCCTTACTGATATAGCCCATACACGGCGCATCGCACTGCTTCATATGATAATTGAGACAGGCTCTTTCATTATTTGCTCCGATCTGCCTGTTACAGGTACGGATCTTATACAGCTTGCAGATCAGCTCAATCGTGTCCTTGACGCTGGACGCACTTGTGAAAGGGCCGAAATATCTGGATTTGTCCTTTTTCATCAGACGTGAAAAAAGAACCCTCGGGTATTCTTCTCCGAGTGTCACTTTGATATAAGGATACGTCTTGTCATCCTTCAGCATCGTATTGTATTTGGGACGGTGTTCCTTGATCAGGTTATTTTCCAGCACCAGAGCTTCCAGCTCCGAATCGGTCAGGATATATTCAAAATGATCGATGAGACTGACCATTTTCTGGATCTTCGCCGTTTTTTTCGTACTCGTCCGGAAATAGGAGTGCACACGTCTGTTCAGATCGATCGCTTTTCCTACATAAATAATGGTATCCGCTTTATCATGCATGATGTAAACGCCGGGCGAGTGGGGAAGTTTTTTCAGTTCCTCCGCAATGCAAAACATGATCTGCCTCCTTTCTCCGCTTTTTATACTATCCTATATCTTACTGATTTCCTCTTATAAAAACAAGAGAGAAATCCGCAAAGCGAACCTCTCTCCTTCTATCTTGATCATATCTGTGCCAAAATAACCGCGATCAGCAAAATAATACAGCCCATGATCTCTTTTCCCGACATCACCTCATGTAATATGAGCGCACCGGCGAGCACGGAGAAGACGGATTCCAGACTCATAACAAGTGAAGCGATCGTCGGATTCAGATCTTTTTGTCCAAAGATCTGCAGCGTATAGGCGACACCGCTGGAAAAAACGCCCGCATACAAAACAGGGATCCATGCCCGGATATCCGTAAGTGACTGCAGCCACAGCTGCAAACCCGCCATGCTATGCTGCATTTCCACCCAGAACATAGGAATCGCGCAGATAGCCGCACACACACCAAATTCCATTTGTGCCAGTCTGACCGGATTTTTGATCTGCGGCGCATAGTGATCTACGCTGATGATCTGAAATGCGCATGCCAGCGAGCAGATCAGCACATAAATATCCGACTGTTCATAGGATACGCCGTCTGTCACACACAGCAAATACAGCCCAGCAATCGCCAGCACCACCGACAACCATATGGAGGACTTACATTTTTTCCGGAAGAAAATACCAAGAACAGGAACCAGTACAATATAACAGGATGTCAGAAATCCTGCTTTCCCGGCGCTGGTTCCCATTGTAATTCCGATCTGCTGGAATATGGCTGTCAGAGCCAGAAAAATACCGGTCACAAAGCCGCCCTTAAGGATCGCGGCATTTTCTTCTCTGTCCCTGTCCTTCCACGCAGGATACCTGCTTTCCAGTATCCGGATAACAGGTGTCAGTAAAATAACCGCTACCACATTCCGGATGCAGCAAAACGTAAATGCCCCCTGGCTTCGTCCCGCAATCCGCTGCGCGACAAAGGTTGTTCCCCAAAAGAATGCAGCGATCACCAGAAATGTGACCTGCTGCATTTTCTGTTTAAATTGCATATTCAAATTCTCCCAATGTGTTTTGCAGGAATTGTCTTGTCCTCTCCTGTTTCGGATAAACGAAAATTTCTTCCGGTGTTCCTTCCTCCACGATATTTCCATCCTCCATGAAGACCACTTTATCTGCTACATTTCTGGCAAATCCCATTTCATGCGTGACAACGATCATTGTGATGCCTTCATCCGCAATCTTTTTCATAACGGCAAGTACTTCGCCTGTCAGCTCCGGATCGAGTGCGGAGGTCGGTTCATCAAACAATATGATCTTCGGGCTGAGTGCTATGGCTCTTGCGATCGCCACGCGCTGCTGCTGTCCGCCGGACAACTGCTCCGGATAATATTTTGCTTTTTCATCCATGCCAACCTTCTGAAGCATTTCATGGGCGATCTTTACCGCTGCCTGCTTTTCCATTTTACGGACAACGATCAGACCTTCTGTCACATTCTGCAGCACTGTTTTATTACGGAAAAGATGAAACCCCTGGAACACAAATCCCATCTGCTGTCTGATCTCCCGGATCTTTTTCTGATGCAGGGAGCTGATTTCATAATGCTTTCCTTCAAAATCCATTTCACCGGCAGTTGCCCGCTCCAGAAAGCTGATACAGCGGAGAAGTGTTGTTTTTCCGGAACCGGAAGGCCCGATCACAGCTACCACTTCGCCCGTCTTTACGGTCAGGTCTACGCCTTTTAATACTTCCACATTTCCGTACTTTTTATGGACATTTTTGACACTAAGCATCCGGCTTCACCTCCTCATACGTAAACTGCATTTTCTTTTCCAGATACTGCTGCAGTGCAGTCAATATTGTACAGATGATCAGATAAACAACCGCTGCCTCACAATATAACGCGAACGGTTCAAATGTCCTTGCAGCAATCTGCTCAGCCTTTGTAAAAAGCTCGATGACTGTAATGCTGGATGCAAGAGAGGTGTCCTTCACCAGACTGATCAGGTTATTGAACAATGTCGGAAATGCGATTGGGAAAGCCTGTGGCAATATGATCCTTGTATAGATCTGCACATTATTCATACCGATCATCTCCGCCGCTTCCATCTGTCCTTTCGGAACTGCTAAAATGGAGGAACGGAACACTTCTGCATTATAGGCCGCCAGATTCATGCCAAAGGCAATGACCGCCGCCGGAAAAGCGTCGATCATAATGCCCAGGCTTGGAAGACCGAAGAAAATAATAAATAACTGTACTAAAAGAGGGGTTCCTCTGAAGATCCAGATATATATTTTAGCTGCCTGATCCAGCACTTTTACCTTTCCCACCTGCACCAGCGCCAGTAATAATCCAAGCACAAAGCTGAATGCAAATGCTGCCAGGGTAAGCGGTATCGTCACCTTGATACAGGGAACCAGTATCTGTGGAAAAGAAGTGATCAGTATTCGGATTAGTCTTTCACTCATAATTACATCCTCGTCTCTTTTGCTGGCTTTTTATTCGGGAATGATCTGCAGGGCATCATTGAAATAGTTCATTGCCACCATCATAACGCCCATTGTTGTCAGGGCAATGATCGTTTCATCATCAAATTCTTCCTGCATTCTTGCGAATAAGTCATCATCAATATCCTTTGGATGTCCTGCCAGCTTTCTTGCATATTCGATCAACAGTTCCTGTCGTTTTGTAAATTTAAATGTTTTTGGATCGATCCCATGCTCATTTTTCAAAAGCTTGGTGAAATAGGTGGTACATACCAGACACTCATTTTCTTCTGAAATGGCGTATTCGAAAATATCGCCGTCCAATTTGCCGATCAGTCTCTGCAGATCATCATCCAGATCATACTGTCCGAGCTCCAGTGCCTTAAAAGAAGGCAGATGGTTCAGAATGATTCTTTTTACATTGGTGATCTTATGCCCTGTCCGTATATGTTCCGCTACTGCCTCCTGTACTTCCGGCGATGCCTTTTCGATATCGATTTCCCTGATTCTTGCCATTTTCTTATTCCTCCCCGCCGTTGACAGAGGCATACTCTATCACGTCCGTATTAAAATATTTTTCGGAAAGTTCTTTCAGTGTTCCGTCTTTCTTTAATTCATCCAGTGCCTGATTCACTGCATCTACCAGCTCTGTTTCCCCTTTTCTGATCGGAATTGCAAACTGATCCACGTCATCATCGATCGTGAATGCAACCTTCAGATTTGCATCCGGATGCTCTTCTAAGTAAGGATAGAACTGGATATCCTCCAGCACTGTGAAATCCGCTCTGTCTGACAGGATCAGATCAAATGCCTGTTGCAGTGTATCGATCGGAACAAGTGTTGCACCGTATTCCTCTAATTTCTGTGCATATTCCGTTGTAATATTTTCCGCTACATTTTTTCCGTTCAGATCTGCGACACTGTTGATGTCATCCCGGTCACCTTTGACAATAATGTTCCGGTAAACGGAAATGTAAGGCTCGGAAAAATCATATTTTTCTTTTCTCTCATCTGTAATGGAAACGGCGTTGATCACCGTATCGATTCTTCCACTGTCTACTGCTGCCAGCAGGGAATCCCATTCAGATTCCGTAAATTCTACTTTCACGCCCAGCTTCTCGCCCAGAGCCTTTGCCAGATCCACATCAAATCCGGTCAGATCTCCGTTTTCATCATGGTATGTAATAGGTGGATAAGTACCTTCCACGCCAACCTTTAATACGCCGTCTTTCTGGATACGGGAAAGCTCATTATCTGCATCCTTTCCGCATCCTGTCAGTAAAAGTGCTCCTGTTAATAAAATAGCTGCTTTGATTACATTTCTTTTTTTCATAGTTTCCTCCACTCTCCTCTTTTATAAATAGGACTGTATCACATCTGTGATCTTTGCCTTGTCAACCTGTCCTGCTGCTGCTTTGACTTTCTCTCCGTTTTCAAACAGAACAACCGCCGGCAGATTTCTGACACCGTATTTTTCCGCTTCTTCGATATCATCGTCTACTTCTGTATAATAAAAATCCAGAACATTGCTGCACTTGTCTGACGCCTCTTCATAAACAGGTTTTACCGCCTTACAGCCTGCACACCAGCTTGCCGAGAACATGACGACCGCCGCCTTTTCTTTTCCAACGTCCTGCACCTTGTGAATATCAATTGTCTGTACCATTGTCCCGCCTCCTTATTTACATTTCACATAGGATTAGTATGAATTGATTATACAGATTCATAATTCTCTTGTCTAATTACTATTACCTATAATCAATTATAGATATATCCTATAACCCGTTCCCCCAAAACTATATACATGACATAACAAAAAAGAAGGCATTTCTGCCTCCTTTTTTGCTTACAATTTTACGACTCGGAATTTGTGTCCTCTGTCTGCTCCTGTTTCTGTTCCGGCTCTTTCACTGCATCTCCTGCCTCAGGTGCAGGCTGTGCAGCCTTCTCTGCATCAGGTGCAGGATCTGCATCATTTCCAGCCTCGGTTACGGGCTCTGTATCCGGTGCTTTGATCACTG
>ERZ808240.4697-NODE-4697-length-11810-cov-4.091621_pt1 | contig 11810 bp, 7 predicted proteins | sample MGYA00521084_ERZ808240 | MGnify/ENA primary metagenome ERZ808240 (study PRJEB31516, sample SAMN03275571) | gut metagenome | biome: mammalia-associated habitat; material: feces | host: Papio cynocephalus | place: Kenya | collected 2012-08-06 ... | reverse complement strand
CGCATCGACGGAACCCCCTTCCTCGCCCACAGCGAGAAGAACATCCCCGTCGAATGCGAAATCTGCAGCCAAAAGGACCTCGGGCTCGGGGAAGAGTCGAAAGAAGCCTTCCTCGTCGAAGAAGGGGAGCCCGGGGAAGATTTCTTCCTCCGCTGACCGTCCGCCAAACAAAGGCCCCGCGATGGGGCCTTTTGATTTTGAAAGAATGAGAAATATTTTCAAAAGTTGAGCAGCGGCCTAATCCTGCGAGAATGAAAGGGCTAAAAAGCGCTGCGAAAACGCCTTGAAAGCGGTTACCCTTTTCAACATTGAAAAGATTTACATTCTTTTCGTGAAAACGAAGATTGTTTTTCCTTCCTCCCGAAGCCATAATGTTCCCAACGAAAGGAAGACGGTAACCCATGCAAAATTTAAAGGACAGGGTAACGATTTACCAAGTTGCCCAAGCCGCCGGAGTTTCTTTGGCGACGGTTTCCCGCGTCATCAACAAACAAGGATCGGTGACGCCGGCGACGCGAAAGAAGGTCGAGGACACGATCCAAGCTTTGGGGTATAAGCCATCGGGGCTTGCCCAGGCCTTGGCCACCAACCGCTCGACCAACATCGGCGTCGTCATCCCGAGCGCCAACTACGTTTATATCGCCAACCTCCTCAACGGCATCACCGACGTAGCGAAGGAGAAAGGCTTCCTATTGACCCTCTTCTCGACCTCCCATTCCCGTGAGGAGGCGCTGTCGATGATCGAGAAGGTCATCACGGCCCACGTCGACGGGGCGATCATCTTCGATGACCAGCTCGGGCCGGAGGACGTCAAGAAAATCGCTTCCTACAACGTCCCATCGATCGTCATCGACAACAAGCTCTCCGGGGATAAGGTCGGGAACATCTCCTTCTCCTACGACGCCGAGCTGAAGAAGGTGATCGAGAATTACTACGCCAAAGGCGGGGATAAGGTCATGACCTTCCTCCACGTGCACAACGCGGGCCGCCTCCTCAATCGCTGCGAGAAGACCTTCATCGAAACCCACAAGGCCTTGGGCAAGAGCTACAACGTCATCAATTGCGACGATTCCTACACCCATACTTACGCCGATTTCCGCGAGTACTTCGAAACCCACAAAAAAGCCTATCTGATCGCCTACCGCGATTCGATCGCCGCCGCCGTCGAGAACGCCGCCACCGATTCGGGCCTTTCCGTCCCAGAGGACGTGGAAGTGGTGTCCTTGGTCGGCACCAAATATGCCAACATCGTCCGCCCGACCCTGACCGCCATGCATATCGACATGTCCGAGGTCGGAAAGCGGGCCATGTACATGCTCACCGACCTCATGGCGCAGAACCTGGTGGACAAACAAGCCAAGTTCGAAGCCCACTTCGTCGAAGGGCAATCGACCATCAAACGCTAAGAAGGCTCAGGCCTTCTTTTCTTTTTCCCGGTACCCCGAAGGGGTTACCCCATACTTCTTTTTGAAGTTCCGGCAGAAAAGCGCCGCGGTCGGATAGCCCAAATAATAGGAAATCTCTGAGACGCTGCTATCCCCATCCTTTAGAAGCTGAGCCGCCTTCCTCAATTTGCAATCCTTCAAAAACGCGATTACGCCCCCTTTGCTTTCCTTTCCGAAACAGGCGCATAAGGAGCTTTCGGACAGCGAAAGGCTTTTGGCTACTTTCTTCAAGGTGAAACTCTCCCCGAAATGGCGTTCGGCGTAATTGGAGAGGGCGAGGCGGATCGAGCCTTGGCCCCCGGCAAGCAAGCTCACCCTTGAAGCGTAATCGCGCAGCATCTCAAGCTGGAGATTCAAACGGGTGGGGCTGTCTGGTAAAGCCTCATTTCGCTTCAGATACGTGTCGGAAAGCGACAAAGCCAAGTCGGGGTCAAGCCCTCCCTCAATCGCCGCCCGGCAGGCCAAGGAGGCCGTGATGATGAAGAGGTTCTTCGATTGGCTCTTCTCCTCGTTGCTGGTTTCCCCTGGGCGGAAGGAAGGGAGGGAGGAAACCCATTCCTCCAAGCCGCGCACATCCCCTCGCTTCACGAAGGAGAGCATTTCCCTTTCGGCGCGGTAGGAAGAGGAATGGTTCTCAACCCGAAAGGAGGAATCCTCCGCCCTCTCCATTTTTCCGCCTCCCTCCCCGGATGCGGGGAATAGATTCGAGACGTCCGCCTTCTCCGAGGTAAGGACGTGGTAGAGGCTGCAGCAAGAAAGGAGCAAAGGGGAAAGGGGCATGGGCTGGATTTGGGACAAAGCGGCCCAAAAAGAAGGGGCATCGAGGGGCTTCACCCCCAAGGAAAAAGCCATTTCCCTCGCCTCCTCCTTCCGGAAAGGCGTTTCCCGGGAAGGGCCGAAGACGATGAGGGAGGATCCGCTTTTGAAGAAAACGTAATAAGAGGAAAAACGATCGAAGCGAAAGCCGATCTTTTGTTCGGAGGATTCGGCGTCCTCTTTCGCCAATCCCGCGGGGCAAACCGGGAAGGGGCTGGGGAAAAGGCAATGGGAGAAGACTCCCTTTTCGAAAACGGATACGGGGACCCCGCAGAGAGAAGAGGCGTTCGACAAAAGGTATTCAAAATCAATTTCACCCATCAAAATAGAAGAATAGACAATAAAACGGCAAAAAGCGACAAGAAATGTTGAAAACCGACATCTATAATGGCTAGCATGAAACCCCTTACATCCAAAAAAGAGGTCGAAACCAAAGAACTGTCCGCCTTTCCGAATTCCTTTCTTGCCGCTTTGACGCAGGGATCCGCTCCAAATAAGACCAACCCTTTGCCAAGCGGGAAGGAACTCGTTCTGTGCGACGGCCCCTCCGGTGTCCGCGCCCTGGATGAGGAAGGCGATTCCCTCTCCGGCATCGCAGACACTTTGCCTTCGACCGCCTTCCCGACCTTTGGGACCTTGGCTTGTTCTTTCGATCCGAAGAATTTCCAAAAGATGGGCGAAGCCATCGGCGAGGAATGCGCCTACTATGATGTGGACGTGCTGCTGGGCCCCGCGATCAACATCCAACGCAACCCCCTTTGCGGAAGGAACTTCGAATACTGCTCCGAAGATCCGCTCCTCAGCGCCTCCTTCGGCGCCCGCTTCGTGGAAGGGGTGCAATCGAAAGGAGTGGGGGCCACCCCGAAGCATTTCGCCTGCAACGGCAACGAGGATCACCGCTTCGCCGGGGATAGCTTGGTCTCCGAGCGCGCCCTTCAGGAAATCTACCTCAAAGCCTTCCGCCAAACCGTGCGGGAATCCCATCCCTGGGCCCTGATGACCGCCTACAACAAGATCAACCATGTCTTCTGCTCCGAGAATCCCCGCCTTTTGCAGGATATCCTGCGAAAAGAATGGGGATTTGACGGGGTTGTCATGACCGATTGGGGCGGAACCCACGACAAAATCGCCTCCCTCCGAAGCGGATGCAACCTGGAAATGCCGGGGCAGGTCGATCATAACGTCGCCTTAGTGGAAGAAGCATTGGATCAAGGAAGCCTCTCGAAGCAAGAGCTCCTATCTTCCCTCGCCCCTATGCTGGAGCTGGAGCGCAGGACTTCCAAAAGGGAGAAAAAGGGAAAGGAGATCTTCCCCGCCCACGCCGAGCTTGCCCTTTCTTTGGCCCTTGATAGCATCGTGCTGCTCAAAAACGAGGACGATGCTTTGCCCTTATCGCCTTCTTCTTCTATCGCCTGCATCGGCGGATTCTTCTCCAACCTCCGTTACCAAGGATCGGGCTCTTCGATGCTCAACCCCTTCCTCCTTCTCTCCTTCCCCGAATCCTTCCAAAAGAGGAAGGCCGCCTATTGTTACGCGCAAGGCTTCTTCAATGAGAAGGAAGAGGCCGACGGAAAGCTGGAAAGGGAGGCTTTGGCGGCGGCAAAGGGGAAGGACGTCGTCCTTTTCTTCGCCGGCATGGACGATTTTCAGGAAAGCGAGGGGTACGACAAAACGTCCCTTTCCCTGAAAAAGAACCAAGACTCCCTTCTGAAGAAAATCCTGTCGATTGGGAAGAAGGTTGTTTTGATCCTCTTCTCCGGGACCCCTCTTGAGCTCGCTGCTTATCCTGGGGTCTCCGCGATCCTTTGGGCGGGGTTAGGAGGGGAGAGCAGCGCCGAAGCGGTCACTCGTATCCTCTTCGGGGAGGTTAACCCCAGCGGAAAGCTGGCCCAGACTTGGCCGGTCGCGGAAAAAGACATCCCCGGAATCGAAGCCTTCGGGAAAGGCAACGAAGAATACTACAAAGAGGATATCTTCGTCGGCTACCGCTATTACGGCACCTTCGGCAAAAAGGTCGCCTATCCCTTCGGATATGGCCTTTCCTATACGAGTTTCCGCCTTCGCTCCTTCCACGCGGAAAAAGAAGGGCAGGGGGTTTCTTTCTCGGCCGAAGTGGAAAACACCGGCGAGAGGGAAGGGAAGGAGGTTTTGCAGGTTTACGTGAGGAAACCGCGCAAAAACGGCCCCGAAAAAGAACTCGTCGCATTCGCGAAATTCTCCTTGGGCAAAGGGGAAAGGAAGCAAATCCGCCTTTCTTGCCCAGATTCGGAGCTCCTCGCCTATTCTTCGCTTTCGCATCAGCTGGAGATTCAAACGGGGAAATACGTCTTTTACGCAGGGTTTTCGAGCATGGACACCCCGCTCCAAGAGGAGCTGGAAATCATGGGAGGCGCCTCTTCCGGGTTCGACGTGCCCCATTATCTTTCGCTCAGCGATGAGGAATTCTGCTCGGAGATCGGCGCAAGCTACCTCCCAAGCAAGTTCGGGCAAAGGCCCTATACGATGGAAACCCCGCTCAGGGAGATGGGCACTTTCTTCGGGAGGGTCTTCACCAAAGCGGTCTCCGGGGTCGGAAAGAGCCAATACAAAAAAGGAAAGCGGCTCAAGGACCCCAAGAAAAGGGAGGCCGAGATGAAGGCCGGGAACTTCGTGGCGAGGATGATGCCCGCCAATTCCCTCCGTTCGATGTGCTTCTCATCCAGCGGCGCCTTCTCCTATAAGATGGCGTTATTGATGCTCGGGCTGGTCAACAACCATCCCATCCAAGGACTCAAACAAATGATTCGGGAGGAAAAGAATCATGGAAAAAACAAAAAATAAGATGGCGCTTTCGGGGAGGATCTTCGCCTCGCGGGTCAAAAGCAAAAACGTGACCCCCGCCGAAAAATGGATCGGCTACCTTCTCGGCCCCGCCGGGGCGCTGCTGCTGAACGCGGTGTTCGCGACCTACCTAAACGTCTACTATACCGACGTCCTGAAACTCAATTGGGTCTGGGGAGGCATGTTCCTCTTCCTTTTCCCGATCGTGTCCAAAATCATCGACGCGATCACCAACATCCTCATGGGCATCATCATCGACCGCACCCATACGGCGCAGGGGAAGGCCCGGCCGTGGATTTTGCTCAGCGCCCCTTTGCTGACCATTTCGGCCATCTTGCTGTTCGCCGTCCCCGAATCCAACCTGACGCTTGAGCTGATTTGGGTCATCCTCTCCTACAACCTGTTCTATTCCTTCAGCTACACCATCTTCAACATGTCCCACAACCTGATGGTCCCCCTCTCCACCCGCAACACCGTCCAGCGCGGCGGACTGAGCGTCTTCAACCAAATCTCCACCATCATGATGTCGGGGATTTTGGTCGCTTTGGTCTTCCCCATGGCCATCATGCCCGTGATCGGGGTCAGCAAAGAGCTTTGGATCCTCGTGATGGGCATCCTCTCCGCGATCGCTTTGCCTTTGACCCTTTTGGAGTATTACTACACCAAAGAGAGGATCACCGAGGAGAAAGCGGGGGAGGAAGACGAGAAGAAAGTCCCCCTTCGCCTTCAGCTGAAGGCCCTCTTCACCGATAAGTACTTCCTCCTGCTGGTCGCCTATTTCTTGGTCTACACCGTCGGCTCCACCTTCAAGAACATGGCCCTCGTCTATTACTGCAACTACGTTTTGGGCACCTACAACGACGGCATGACGCAGACGATGGTCTCTGTTTTGGGCGGCATTCCCATGGGCATCGGCATCTTCGCCGTTTGGCCTTTGGCGAAGAGATTCGGCAAGCGGAACGTGACCCTCTTCGGCTTCCTCATCTACGCCTTGGGATCGGCCGTTTGCTGGATGTTCCCCACCAACCTCGTTTTGGTCCTGGTCGGCCAGTTCATCAAGAACATCGGCGGGCTCCCCTGCGCTTACGTCTTCATGGCTTTGTTTGCGGACAACCTCGACAGCTTGGAATGGAAGACCGGCTTCCGCGTTGATGGGATCGCCATGTCGGTTTATTCCATCATCACCGTCGCCATGGTCGGGATCTGCACCGGCGTCTTCAATTTCGCCCTCACCCAAACCGGCTACCAGGCCCCGGTTTTGGAAAGCCAGATCGGCTCGATCGCCAACGAAATCCAATCCCACTTCACCAACGGGGGCGCTAGCTACGTCTCCTTCGTGCAGAATCAGGCCACCAGCAACCTCTTCACCTTCCTGTTTGTGGGGCTTGAAGTCATCACCGGCCTTCTCTGCGCCTTGCTGCTTTTCTTCGTCAACGTCGAGAAGACCATCTCCTTCAAACAGGAGGAGCTGATCGAAAGGGAGAAAAAGGAATTCGCCTCCGCGGGCAGAACGTGGGAACCCGCTTCCGTCAGGAACCAAGCCCGCTTGGCCAGGGAAGAAGAGGAGGCCATCGAAGCCGATCTGAAATCCCTTGAGGAACGCTGCAAAAAGAAAGGGCAGGACTTCGAAAACGCGAAGAGCGAGTATTTGGGCAAAGCCGAGGCGAAGAAAAAGAAAGCCCAAACCAAGGAAGAAGCCCAGGAGAAGAAAGAAAGCCGGAAAAAGGAAAAGGCGGAAGCCAAGAAGAAGGCCAAATGGGAATCCCTTTCCCCGCAGAAGCGCCTGGCCCATCAGCAAAAGGAGGAGAGCAAAAAGAGCAAGCTCGCCGCCTATTGGGCCCAAGAAAAAGCAAAAGGCGACGCCGTTTACGCCCGCTTCCAGTCTGAGCTCTCGGAGGCAGGCAAATGAAGGCCGTCAACATCCGGACCGAGTATCTCCTCGATCCGATTGGCCTTGGCAACTCACGCCCGCGGATCTTCTGGAACGATGAAGGCGAAGGGAAGCAGAAGGAAGCCCTCCTTTGCTACCGGATCAATGGGGGAGAGGAAAAGAAGACGGCCTTCCGGACCTCCTCCATGCATTGCGACTTCCCGGAAAACCTCTCTTCCCGCGACCGGGTCGAGTTCACCCTTTCCTTAAGGAAGGAAGGGGAGGAAGGCTTCCAAGAGAAAAGCGAGCCCCATTCTTTCGAAATGGGCCTGCTGAATCCGTCCGACTTCAAAGCCAAGTGGATCGCTGGGGACTATTCCCCCAAAAAAGGGAAGCGCTATCCCGTGGATTGCTTCCGGAAAACATTCCTTTGCCCCAAACCGAAGAAAGGGAGAGCCTATCTCTCCGCGGAAGGCTTCTACGAATGCTACCTGAATGGGAAAAGGATCGGGGAGTTCGTCCTTGCCCCTGGATCCACCGACTATCGGAAGAGGATCCAATATCAGACCTACGACATCACCCCTCTGCTTCAGGAAGGGGAAAACGTCCTTGAGGCCCTTTTGGCCGATGGCTGGTACCGTGGGAGCATCGGGGCCAAAGGCCGGACCTGCGTGTTCGGGAAGCAAACCAAGCTTTTCGCCCAAATCGAAATCGAAGGGGAAAGCGGAGCCAAGCTCGAAATCCTTTCGGATTCCTCTTGGGAATGGAGCAACGACGGGCCCATCCGCTTCGCCGACTTCAAAGACGGGGAGGACGTGGACGCCAGAATGGTTCCTAGCTATCGAGGAAAGGCGAGGGAAACGAAAGCGAAGGCCCCTTTGATGGCCTCGGACAATCTGACGTTGAAGGAAAACGAACGCTTCTCCCCCGAATCGATCCATTTCTTCTCGCCCAACCACGCCGTGCTGACCTTCCCGTCCAACTGGGCCGGGTTCTTCGCCTTCTCCCTCCAAGCGAAGGAAGGGCAGAAGCTCGACGCCGTCCTAGGCGAGATGCTGGACGAAGAAGGGCACGTGAGCCTGAAGAACATCCAGTGCGTGCGCAAAGGGAAGAAGACCCCGCTGCAGGAGGTGCATTACCTTTGCAAAGAGGGAAGGAACGACTTCTCCATGCGCTTCTCCTACGCCGGCTTCCGCTACGCCGAAATCGTCTCCGAAGCCCCCATACGCAAGGAGGATTTCCGCCAAATCGCCGTTTACAGCAAGTTCGAGGAAACCTCTTCCTTCTCCTGCTCCGAGCCCCTTTTGAACGTCTTCTACGAAAACGTCATCCGCTCCTTGAAGAGCAATTCCGCCGACGTCCCCACCGATTGCCCCACCCGCGAAAGGATGGGGTGGACCGGGGACAGTCAGCTCTTCTTCCCCTCCGCCTCCTACTTGACTCTATACGCCCCCTTCGCCCGCAAGCACCTTCGGGACGTCTTCGACCGGCAGTGGCGCAGCGGAAGGCTCCCCCAAATCGCCCCCTACAACGCCGAGGATTGGTACATGGCCACCATGAACGGCAGCTCCGGATGGGCCGACGTCGGGATCCTGATGCCTTATTATTTCTACAAGAAATACGGGGATGAGCGCATCCTCGAGGAGCATTGGGAAGGCATCCGAAGATACGCCCTCTTCCTTTTGAAGCGGCAGGGGAAGTGGGGAGGGGTCTACGCGAAGCCCCTCCATCTGAAGAGGAAATACGCCCGCTACGCCGTAAACCGCGGCCAATCCTACGGGGAATGGGCCGAGCCGGTGGACGTGAAGGCCTTCTATTGGTTTGATTTCGCCTCCCCCCATCCGGAGGTTTCGACCGCCTACACCGCCCATTGCCTATCCTTGTATCTTGAGATCGCCTCGATCCTAGGCAAAGAGAAGGACGCCCTTTTCAAAAAGGCGGAAAAAGGCGCGGAAGGGGCAAAGCTCGCCTATCAGCAGCTCCGCAAAACGAAAGCCTACCCCCTCGACACGGACCGGCAAGCCAACCTCGTCCGCCCACTCGCCTTCCACCTGCTGGAAAAAGAACAGGAGGAATACGCGCGGAAAAGGCTCATCGAGGCCATGGAGCATTACCATTGGAGGATCGGCACCGGTTTCCTTTCGACTCCCCTGATCCTTGGCGTCCTCTCCGACATCGACCCCGACTCCGCCTATCGCCTCTTGCTCAACAAAGAATGCCCCGGCTGGCTTTTCATGGCCGAGCATTCCACCGGGACGGTTTGGGAAAGCTGGGAAGGGCAGCTCGGGCAAAAAGGGACCGCCTCCCTGAACCACTATTCCAAAGGAGCCCTCGTGGAATGGCTCTACGCCGGGATGCTTGGCATCCAGGTGGAAGGGGAAAACCATTTCGCCCTTGCCCCCGTGATCGGGAAGGGCGTCGATTGGGCCCAAGGCGCCTATTCGAGCATCTACGGGGAAATCTCCCTTTCTTGGAGGAAGGAAGGCGGGAAAGTCGCCTTCCGGATCAAGGTCCCCGGCAACTGCTCCGCCACCTTCTCCTATAAAGGGGCCCGGAGGGAATTGCCCCCTGGCGAACACGATTTCCTGGTTTGATCCCCGGCAGCCGCGAGGCTGCCTTTTTTCTTCGTGGCAGTTCAGAGGCAAGAGTGCCAAAACTTAGCACTCAGGTATTGACAGTGCCAAAAAGCCGGCTAACATTAACACGTAACTTGGAGGGTCAAAAATGATCAAACCATTAGCGGACTACGTCGTGCTGGAAAAAGTCCCCAGCGAGAAGAAAGTCGGATCCATCGTCCTCACTTCGGAGAAGAAGCAGGGCAACGTCGCCACCGTCGTCGCGGTGGGCGAAGGGAAGCTCGATGAGAAGGGGAACCGGATCGAAATCCCCGTCAAAGTCGGCGAAAGAGTCATCTACCGCGAATACAGCGGGACCGATTATGAAGAAGAAGGGAAGAAGTACCTCCTTCTGAAAGGCGAGGACATCCTCGCCATCCTCGAATAAAGGAAGCCTCATTCATATCTATATAGATAGAGAAAGGACAAAACCACTATGGCAAAAGAAATCAAATTCGGCAAAGACGCCCGCGACCTCATGCTCGAAGGCGTCGATACCTTGGCTGACACCGTCAAATTGACCCTCGGCCCGAAAGGCAGGAACGTCGTTTTGGACAAAGGATACGGCTCTCCGCTCATCACCAACGACGGCGTGACCATCGCCAAGGAAATCGAATTGAAAGACAACTACGCCAACATGGGCGCCAAGCTCGTCTACGAAGTCGCCAACAAGACCAATGATCTCGCCGGCGACGGCACCACGACCGCCACCCTGTTGGCTCAGTCTATGATCCATCGCGGCATCTCCGCGGTCGAGAAGGGATCCAACCCCGTTTTGGTGCGCGAAGGCATCGAAAAAGCCGGCAAAGCCGTCGCGGAAGAACTCCTTAAGAAGAGCCGCGCCATCGACACCAACGAAGACATCGAATCCGTCGCCACCATCTCAAGCGGCGACCCCGCCATCGGCGCTTTGATCGCCCAGGCCATGAAGAAAGTCGGCAAGAACGGCGTCATCTCCGTCGACGATTCCAAAGGAGTCGAAGATGAGCTCACCGTCACCGAGGGAATGGAATTCGACAAGGGCTATGTCTCCCCTTATATGGTCACCGACCGCGAGAAGATGGTCGCCGAGCTCGACGACGCCTTGGTCATGGTCACCGATCAGAAAGTTTCCAACATCAACGACATCGTCCCGATGCTGCAAAGCGTCGTCGACGCCCATAAGCCGCTGCTCATCATCGCCGACGATCTCGACGCCGATGTGACGAGCACCCTCATCGTCAACAAACTCCGCGGCACCTTCAACGTCGTCGCCGTCAAAGCCCCTGAGTTCGGCGACGCTCAGAAGAACGCCCTTCAGGACATCGCCACCGTCACCGGCGCCCGCTTCTTCAGCAAAGACCTCTCCATGGAGCTGAAGGACATCACGATCGACGACCTCGGCAAAGTGAAGAAAGCCATCGTGAAGAAAGACAAGACCACCCTCATCGGCGGAGAAGGCAAGAAAGCCGACATCGCCTCGCGCCTTGCCGACCTTCAGGGCCAATACAACGAAGTGACCTCCGAATACGACAAGAAAGCCCTCGCCAAGAGGATCGCCAAGCTCTCCGACGGCGTCGCCGTCTTGAAAGTCGGCGCCCTCACCGAGAGCGAGCTCAAAGAGAAGAAGCTCCGCATCGAAGATGCCCTCAACGCCACCAAAGCCGCGGTCGCCGAAGGCATCGTCGTCGGCGGTGGCGCCGCCCTTTCGGAAGTCTATAACGATCTGAAGAAGACCTTGAAGGACCCCAACATCGATGTCCAGCGCGGCATCGACGCGGTCATCGAGTCCCTCCATGCCCCGCTTCGCCAAATCGCCGAGAACGCCGGCTACGAAGCCGATGAGATCGTCGAGATGCAGAAGCAGCAGAAGAAGGACTGGGGCTTCGACGCCAAGAACGGGGTTTGGGTGAACATGTTCGAGAAAGGCATCGTGGATCCGACCAAAGTCACCCGCAGCGCCATCTTGAACGCTTCCTCTATCTCCGCTTTGTTCGTGACCACCGAAGCCGCGGTCACCGAGCTGAAGGAGGAGAAAGCCGCCGCTCCTTCCGCCCCATCCGACATGTATTGAGCGAATCGATAGAAATCGGGCGCGCGAAAACGCGCCCTTTTCTTATGCCCACGTTCCGATAAATTAGGAATAGGGGAAGGCGAAGCGGGGGAGATCCTAAAAGTTAAAAAAATTTCAAAATCCCCCTTGCGCGGGCAAATAAGCAAGAGTACTATTCATTTCGCACGCCGCGGGAAACCGAGGCGGCGGGG
>ERZ808240.4696-NODE-4696-length-11812-cov-9.892319_pt1 | contig 11812 bp, 7 predicted proteins | sample MGYA00521084_ERZ808240 | MGnify/ENA primary metagenome ERZ808240 (study PRJEB31516, sample SAMN03275571) | gut metagenome | biome: mammalia-associated habitat; material: feces | host: Papio cynocephalus | place: Kenya | collected 2012-08-06 ... | reverse complement strand
GCACACCATACTGGGAATGTTGCAGCTCCTTGTCGTCAAGCATAGGATTCACATAACCAGTCTTAACAGCTCGAATACCCAATCGCTCGTAAAGCGCGAAGGCACTGTCAAGTTGATTCTCGTAATTTTTAGCGGCTCCACCAGTCTCATTGTGCGCCACCAAACGCACTCCCTTGCCGAGCGCATATTTCTGAAGTCCCTCTAAATCATAATCGGGATAAGGTTTGACAAAGTTGAACTTATCGCCCTCCTTCGTCCAGTCACCGTCCCAACCATAATTCCAACCCTCCACCAATACAGCCTTCATACCATGCTTGGCGGCAAAGTCGATGTAACGTTTGGTGTTAGCAGTAGTAGCACCATGTTTAGGACCTTGCGCCCATGTATAATCAGTCATGTGCATTCCCCACCAAATACCCACATATTTGCCAGTTTCCAACCAAGAAGTATCAGTTAGCTTGCAAGGGTCGTTCAGGTTGAGCATCAACTTGGAAGTAATCAAGTCGCCAGCTTTCTTTGTGATGACAATGGTGCGCCAAGGTGATACAAAAGGAGCTTTAGCATATACCTTCACTCCATTCTGCCAAGGAGTCAAAGCTGCCACTAACGTAACCGCTGCACCAGGCATCTGTCGCGGAGTATAATTCAAGCTTGCATAGTCAGTAAGATTAGCCTCGTGTAAAGCCATGAAGAGCGAATCATTTACCTCTATGGTAATCGGGGTATTCACAGTATCCTTCTTACTCAGCAGACTCTTTGTCCAAAGCGCTTCATAATATTTCGTTCCATTGGTAGGTTCCGTCCATGCCTCTGCGTCGGTAGGCATAGCAATCTGTGTTTTTTCCTCCATGATACGGAAGTTATCCAAGTTTTTCTGTTTAGGAAACTCATAACGGAAACCCACGCCATCATTGAAAGCCCGAAATATGATATTGAGCAATCTCTGCTGCTTTCCACTTTGTAGCAATCTTACCTTCAACTCATTGTAGTGATTCCGCACCACTTTATCTTCTCCCCAAGGTTGCGTCCAAGTCTCGTCTTTCGAGTCTCGTGATTTGCCTACCATTTTAAAATTACCATCGAGATCACCATCCGCCAAGGTAAAGCCAAGGAAAGAACGGTTAACGACTGGTTTCCCGTCTCTCATCACCTCATAGTAAGGTTTTCCCCCCTTCAATCCCACGGAAACTCTTAGATGCCCATCTGGAGAAACAAGTACCTCCGCTGCATGAGCCATACTTTCTAACGATAAGAGGCATAGAAAAATGATGCCACGCAATATATAATTGAATCTATTGTTCATGATCTTCTTATTTTTATGTTCTGTTTACATACCCTTCATCAACGCAACAGCCTTGTCGGGTTGCAGCGCATTGAGATAACCATAACATTGGTCAAGCATTTTGCTCTTAGCAGCATCCTTGGCATATTTCACTTTCAACTGATACCAAAGATAGATGTTTTGCAAATCGCTCTCCTTGTATTTCACTCCAGCAAACGACTGTAGTTTCAAAAGATAACGAAAGCCAAATTCTTGGGTAGGTTCGATGACGGTTCCCTCACCATAATCATTCCAAGTAGATACCTGCAACCATTGCAAACCAGCTTCCTTAGCAGCCTGCAACTGGCGGTCAAACAAAGCACCATCTTCATCATCATAGGATGTATAGCCATCTCCAGCTCCACCTAGCTTATAATAGTCTTTGAAACCAGGCATTGCTCCTCCGATGACAGTACTGAATTTTGATTTGACCGAAACATACCAATCTGTAGGATTGGCATTCACCCAAAGATACTCACCTATGGCATTTTCATACCCACCCCCATTGGCTTTATCTATATGACCATTAAGCACCACAAGAGCAGGTGGGTTGGACAGTATCTGAAATGTGCGATACCATTCTTTAGGGGTATTCAAACCTTGCGGACCAAAAACCATGAGCAAGGGTTTTCCATCGATCTTCACATAATTATCAGAGCCCCAAAAATGGCTTGCCAGATATTTCATATCCTCACGAGCTTGCCCAACAGGATCGGAAGCCGAAGCTACCGTATTGTCCTCATAGACGATTGCCATTTTCATACCAGCCTTTTTGATGGCCTTGAAGATAGCTTCCGTATTGGAAGTATGGCGAGCCGTAGCATTGTCAGCATTCGCACCATACCAATCAACCATCACTCCTTCCACCCCCGAATACTTCATCAATAGGCACTGATAATCAAGGACAGTGGAATCCCCTGAAGCATAAGCACCCGTAAGAGGATGATAGTGTGAAGCAATCTCACCTAAATTAGGGTTGAGCGAGGTGTTCATGGTCCAATGCCATCCCCATTTACCAACATCTATATTGGTTTTGTCGGTTTCAAACCAAGGCATCATGTGTACATATATTTGCATTGGGTTGCTACGTTCCGGCATTAAAACTTCCAAAGAAGAAGTACCACCAGAGGGTTCCCCGTTTCCTCCAGGAGTATCCATTCCACCAGGAGCATCGGACCCACTACTACAAGCAGCCATTCCAAGCCATATGCCCACCAAGGAAATCCCCGTCAATATCTTCGTTATTTTCATCGGTTATACTTTTAGAAGTGTTCATTTAAAATAAAAGTGCCGTGACACCCGCCTTGAACAGGTATCACGGGCACAATACATTCACCTAAAACTAATCATAAACTAAAAAACCTACCCATGGTTACTAATACCCCGGATTCTGTTCCAAATTAGGATTCTTTGCTCTTTCCTCTGCAGGGATTGGGAAAATGCCCGTATGCTTATCAGCAGGATCAGCCTCCTTATTCCACCAAGGTTGATACCATGTTCCGAAACGGATATTGGTAGTACGACGCAAGCCTTCAAAAGCAAACTCATGCAACCACTCATTGTCCAAAACCTGATCATTCAGTTCGGTCAAATCAGACAAACCTGCGCGTTGGCGAATCTTATTGATGTAATTAAGAGCGGTAGATGTATAACCCAAGCGGTAGTAAGCCTCAGCCTGCATCATAAGCACCTCCGCATAACGCATCAACACCCAATCATAGTCTCGTTCCCAGGCATCGTTGGCGCTCCACTCATACTTGTCGAGACGTGCGCCCGCATTTTTAGCAGCATCTGTAAAATTATCGATTTCCTCTGTATAGCAGAGTGGTGTACCATCATCCATCAAAACCTCAGAGCCATCGGAAGCCTTGTACTGTTGTCCTATCATGAGCGTTTTGCCACGACGGTTGTCACCTTCCTCATAAGAAGACCACACACCAGGTTGAGCACAAATACCATTACCACACCATTGATAAGAGCCATCTGCAGAGAAAGCCAATTTCTGATTGTAATGATAAGTCATAGAAGCGAGATAATTTCCCACCGTGCCTTGCTTATGGTCATACGGGATAGCGAAGATAATCTCAGTCGAAGTCTCGTTCTTGATAAGGAAATTTGCCTTGTAATCAGGTGTCAAGGCATATCCACTCACCTTCTCACAAGCATCAATGCACTTTTGCCACTGAGGAGTGCCCGTATATACCTCCGCATTGAGATAGAGGCGAGCCAAAAGCGTATTGGCTACATTCTGGGTAAACTTGCCATATTGTACTCCAGAAGGCAAGAGACTCATCACCTCCGTCAACTCTTTCTCCACAAAATCATACACTTCCTTACGAGTGGAGTTCTTAGGCAACTCTTTGGCGGTAAAATCGGTAGAGATAGGCACATTGCCAAATTCATCAAGCAACAGATAGTAATAGTATGCTCGCAAGCCTCTCAGCTCTGCTTTCACCTTATTTTTTGCCTCCTCGGAAAGTTCACTTTGATCCACTTGGTAAATAATGGCATTAATCTTGGAAACTCCCACGAAGGCATATCTCCAACCCGCCAATACAGCTGTGTTGTCAGCATCCCAAGTATGATATTGCAACTGCTGATAACGACCACCATCATACCAGTCGGTACCACGTGTAGGAATACAAGCCTCATCGCTGCTACATTCCGTCAAGAAGAATACATATTCAGAGGTAGGATAGCAATTCACACCATTACCCTCGTCAGTAGAAGCACCATAACCACGAAGTGTGGCATAAGCACCACCCATGATGGTTTGGACCTCGCTCTCTGTCTTACCATAATCATCCATAGACACCTTGTCGTAAAGGGTCTCATCGAGATTGGTACATCCTGTCATCAGAGTCATTGCACCTAAGAGCAATGCACTATATAGATATTTCATTTTCATGATGTTTTCTTTTAAAATGGATTAGAATGTTACATTAACGCCAAGTGAGAAGGTACGTGGACGTGGCGAATAGGTAGAACCCTCGCTGGTGCCATTATCTATAATCAAACGGTCGATACCAGGACCACTCAGCACATTGTCTGGGATATAAACCTCAGGATCCATGCCTGTGTAACTGGTAAGGGTGAAGAGGTTTTCTGCTGTAATGTAGAAACGCACCTTGCCCAATCCAATTTTCTTGACACCAGGCACATTGTAACCTAAAGTCACGGTCTGCATACGGAAGAAGTTGCCGTTCTCCAAAAAGTAATCCGAGAACACCGCGCCTTGCTTTACACCGCTTGTCAAGAAGTCGTCCAAGGTATTTTGGGCAGGCAAACGAGTGCTGTCGTAAAGTTCCATCTTGGTTGCGTTCAGAATCTTATGGCCAAACATTCCATAGCCAGAGAGATTGAGATCAAAGTCCTTATAAGACATATTGATGGAAAGACCCAAATTCCATTTTGGCATGGCAGACCCCAAATGCTCCTTCACTGGTTGGCCATCTTCACCTTTCTTTAAAATATAATTGCCATTCTCGTCGATGCCCTGGCACACATAACCATAGAACTCACCTGCTGCATAACCTTCCTCAATTACTTGAGAATAAACTCCGCTCAAACCACGGATATTGTGCAAGCTACCTGCTTGGAGTCCAACAGCTTGATACTGTTCGTTAGAAAGCTTGGTTATTTCCTGCTTGTTGTATGCGATAGACGCGTTGGCACCCAAGGAGAAATCTTTCGTGCGAACGATATTGGCGCCAAGGGTCAATTCCACACCCTTGTTGACCATATCTCCCACATTGGCCAACATCGTACCTACCAAGTAAGGAGGCTGTGGCACTGGGTATGTCCATAGCAAATCAGAAGTTTTCTTATGATAGAACTCCAAGCTACCATTGATGCGGTTGAGGAATCCGAAGTCGACACCGACATTGAACTGTGCGGTAGACTCCCACTTCAAGTCAGGGTTGGCATTCTGTGCTTGCACGTAGGAGTTTTTCCAAGTACCAGTAGAAGCATCATAATAAGCTGCACCAGCAGAACTCAATACTGAAAGGCTCTTATAAGGATCCACACCATTTTGATTACCGGTAACACCATAGCCTACACGAAGCTTCAAGTTGTCAAGCCAAGAACGTGTGCCTTCCATGAACTTCTCACTGCCGATGCGCCATGCTGCAGATACAGAAGGGAAAGTACCCCACTTATGGTCGGCACCAAAGCGAGAACTACCATCGTGGCGAACAGTCGCCGTAATCATGTACTTATCCATCAAAGTATAGTTGACACGTCCATAGAAGGAAATCAACTTAGAAGAGTTTTTGTAAGAATATACATCGCCCTGGCGGAAATCCGTACCCGCACCAAGATTGTTGTATCCGAAGGCATTGGTATCAAAGCCACTGCGGGTCGCACCAAATCCTTCTGCCACATTATCCATGTAAGAGTAACCACCCATCAAATTGATATGGTGAATATCAGCCAACTTCTTATCGTATGTCAAATATGCTTCCAACTGGCGATTGGTATATTCTGCTTCCGTACGCTGCCCCCATCCTTTCTCGCTCTGACCTTCCATCTTGGCATCGTTAGGTTTGTACATGCCACTTGTAGCTTGGTTGTACTCGTAGCTCATATTGGCAGAACCTGTCAAACCTGGAAGGAATTCATAATCAACCTTGAAATAACCGAGGAAGCGATGGCGCTTATGATCGTCGCTACGCTTGGTCAGCAACTCCACTGGATTCTCGGTATTTGTACCACTAATCTGAGTGAAAGAACCATCAGGGTTATAAACAGGGATGGTTGGATTCAAATTGAAAGCACGCTCAAAGATACGTCCATCCGTAGGATGCCATGTATCAAAATTAGCATTGATAGCTTCCTCAAAACGAAGCTTGCCATTCGAAGTCTTTTGGAAAGCGGTAAGACTGCCTGCCAAGCGAGTGAAGTTATTGCGCTTCACGACACCCTGGTTGTTTTGATAGGTAACAGAAGCATGGTAGCCCGAGTTCTTACGGGTATTGCTGAAAAGCAAGTTGTGTGAATGAGAAATCGCTGTACGTGTCAACTCCTTCTGCCAATCGGTATCAGCTCCATAATCCTGCGCATCAAGTAGATTGTTCTCACGTACATATCCACGCCACTGGTTGGCTGAAAGAACATCGAGATACTTGGCTTGGTTAGCGACAGCCACATAGCCGTTGTACTGCACGTTGACATGCTCGGCGTCGCTACTTTGGCGATTGGTTGTAACGATGATGACACCATTGGCGCCACGGCTACCATAGATAGCTGCAGCAGAAGCATCCTTCAATACATCTATGCTCTGGATTTCGGACGGCTGAACTGAGTTCATGTCCACTCCAGGAATACCATCTACTACTATCAGAGGGCTGTTGCTTGCAGAAAGAGACGTGCCACCACGAAGACGGATGGAGGCTCCATTCTCTGGAGAACCTGATGCCTGGACAACAGAAAGACCAGCCACCTTACCTTGCAACATCTGCTCGGCACTGGTGATGACGCCATGTTTCAAATCCTTGGCACTGACACTGGCAATAGAACCCGTCAAGTCGTTCTTGCGCATCGTTCCATAACCCACACCTACGACAACCGTTTCTGCCAGCATATTGGCATCCTCCTCCAAGAGAACCTTCACACCCTTGGCAGCCTTCACCTTCTTGGTAACATATCCCACATAAGAAATTTCCAAGGAAGCCGACGTATTGCAAGAAATCGAGAAATTGCCGTCCATATCGGTCACCACACCATTCTGTGTACCTTGCTCACGTACAGTTGCGCCTATCAAGATTTCTCCTGCAGCATCATATACAGTACCCGAAGCTGTCATCTTTTGTGCCAAGGCGCTCTGCCCTGTCAGCATCATCAAGCAGAGTAACAATACCGCTTGAAATATATGAAAATGTTTGTTGTTCATTGTTTCATCTATTTAGAATGTTGTCTTTCATTGTTCTTTATTTTACCTCAGACATAGGTACCAATGGGATGGTTGTATTGACAACCTCCACTCCCTTGACATTGGTGATGGTTACCTTCAAGTCGCTGATGGTCTTGTCGGTAACGTCATCCAAGAGGTTGACAGAGATGCTTCGCTTGTCACGATTACCAGCCATCACTCCTGTCAACTCTACGTTGCCTGCAACTACCTTGCAATTCAAATCACCATCAAGCTTGCCATTATATTCACGTGTAAGTGTCAAGATATCATTGGCTGTCAACTTGGTTGGAAAATAAGAGAAGGATGGGTCTGGATAAGCCACAGCCTGTCCTGCCTTGGTACTTTGGTCGGCGCAAGTACCGCCCCAATCATTGTTTACAATACCCACCATCAACCATGCTATATTCGTTGGCTCGTAATCAGACTCCAAGGCATTATCATGCTTGCTGCCATCATCATTGAAATTATAGCCATAATAATCAAACGGAGAGGTCATGCTCCAAGTATAATAGCCATTGGAAAGTTTCTGCACGTTTGTCTTCTCCATACAGGCTGGTATCCAAACCTGTACTCCCTGCAAATAAGTCCAATCATCCATACCCGAGTGAATCTTGAAGCCGCCGAATCCTGGAGTCTTGGCAAACTCCTCCATGGTCTTTCCACCTACAGTAAACACCTTAGGGTTGAAAACAAAGGTAAGAGGCTCGTTGAGAGTCCATTTATCCGTAAAGTTCTTCACTTTCTTGCCCGAATAAACAAACACGCCTTGGTCTGCGTTTTTCTGAATAGCTTCCCACTCTGAGCGACTATCTGGAGCTGCAAACTCTGTTGACCAAAGATCATCTCGCTTGGTCTTCAACTGTTGCCAAAATCCAGGCCAGTCGACATTGGTCATAGACTCAACGGAAGATTTGAAATATTCCGTAGGAACCATCGTCTTACTATAAATATTGTTACCTAAATAGGTAAGCTTTGCAAAATCAGAAGAATTATCACCGTTTCCGGCATCGGGCTCGGTAGGTTGCCATGCCCACAAATAGAGGTCAACACCCTCCGGGAAACCAACATCAGTAACATCATAATAGAAGGTAACTTCTTGGTCTGGGGTATAAACAGCAGGAACTGTCCAACATACAGGCGTGCCCACCTTCGTACTTGCCTTAGCGTTCGTGGCAAAAGTCATTGCCATCAAGAACACCAACAGAAAAATCGTAGCTTTTCTCATAGTCATTTCTCCTTATTCATTAGAGGTTACTTCCACCTTTTTAGTCAAGTTGTAAGTGTAAGAGACAAAAGGTTTGCCATTTTGTGAACGAGTCAACTTAAACTCCAACACCTTTTTAGAGCCAGGCACACCTGTCACCGTGAGGCTTACATCGTCACCGAGGAATAATTGAGGCGCGGAGCCGTCTGTGTTGACAAAGGCGTTTCCTAACTTCCAATTGCCAGATGTAGGAATCAATGCAGGTGCTTGCCCTTCTATATGATAAGAAGTAGGATTGTTGTCAGCATCTACATCCAATTGAATACCAAAGGTGTCGAACTGGAAAAGATCTGTAAGCGACATCTTCTTGCCTTCCACCTCATCCGTTTGGGTCACTGAATTAATTATCCACTGCCCTGATATTTTCTCATATTGAGTGAATGGCGGTACATAACTACCATCTTCCACCGTATTACAAGAAAACAAAAATCCACTTCCTGCCAACATCAATGTTGGTGTCAAAAGTTTAACTATTAGATTTTTCTTCATTGCTTTTATTTATTATTAGGTTATATTGTTATTACACGATGCAAAATTACCGCATAATCCCCGAATGAGCAAACTAATAAAGAAAAGTATAATAAAAAAGAATAGGTGCTTTTCGTAAATAGCTATCTATATGCACCTTACGAAAAGCACCTATTCTTTTTGTATAACGAAAATATGGGGGGACATCCTGTTATATTTCCATGATATGCTGCTCAAATGCCTCGTTGTTGACGATGGATTTGTTCTTCACCCTTGTCTTGTAAGTATTGATGGTGTTGACCGAATAGTTGAGGAAATGAGCGATGCGTTCTGAGTCGGAAACGCCAAGACGAATCAAAGCGAAAATACGCATCTCGTTAGTAAGCATCTTATTCTCTCCTATGTTCTTTTGATCCTTCTCATCGAAAAGAGCGTTGTATTTCTCTATGAAGTCCGGGAAAAGACGGAGGAAGGTCTCATCGAAATCGGCATACATATTCTTTCGTTCCTGCATCAACGAACCCTCGGACAAGGAACGTCGGAGGTCTTCATACTGTCGGGCGGCAATCTTGCGGTCAACCATGCGATACAGCTTTTCGATTTTCTCGAAGTAGCCTGCACTCACATAAAGCGACTTGCCTATATATTCCGTCTTGATTTTATTGGCTTCTGAAAGTTGGGCATTCGCCATTTCCAACTTGCCATTTCTCTCCTCTATGATTCGAGTGGCTTGCCTCAACTTTTTCATTTGCTTCTTGATGAACAAAGTGCCCATCACCGAGACTACAAGCAACGAACAAGCCATTATGATGCAAAGAATCATCACATTTCGTTGTGTCTTCATATCCTTGTAACGACTCTGCTGGATAATCGGCAACACATTTCCAATCTCTATCTTACGTTGGCGAGCATTATAGAAGTTGGCATCGTCCAATGCCTTCTGCACATATTCGATGGCATGGTCCACGTCGCCTCGTGCATACAAGGCAGCCCCCAACTCACGAAGAGCCGTTGTCTCCTTTGTAGAAGACCTGATGTCGCAAATGGCAGCCTCTGCAAGATAGTCCAACGCCTTTTTCTTATCTCCCTTCAATGTATATAACCAACCTAAGCAGGAAAGACTAATGGCACGCTCATGCATCGAGATGTCTTTGTCTTTCAGAACTTGCAAAAAGTGATATTCACTCTCATCACATTTACGTTCTTTCATGAGTTGCATACCTATTATATAATTATAGGCGGTAGAATGGGGACTTATATATTGGCGCAAGGTATCAACCAATGCATGCGATTGCCTGATGTAATTAGACGTATAAGGTTCAGCATGGCTATAATCAGCGATGTCGGCGAGCAAACGCCATCTTACAAAATAAAATTTTTCCTTAAAAGGTGCAGACGCACGGGAGACATCTATTTTCCCAACCCCGTCAAAAGCTTCTTTATAAAGCCCTGCGGAAAGCAGACAAAACACTTTGGCACAAGCCGCCTCCACCATACAGTCAGGATTGGCTAATTTCCGCGCTATAACCATCGCCTTGTCTGCATACACAGATGCGGAGTCATACTTATAAGATTCATACGATTCATATAATTTGATATAAGCATGGTAACGAGCGGTGAGCGACTTAGCGGAAGAGGCCAAGTTATAAAGGTTTCTTATCTTCTTGTTCTTGATGGCATCATACTTCTCGGTTGAGTCGAGTGCCATATCTAAACGTTTCAAGACTTGATTAGTAGCATGCCCCTTCAAGGTAGAGAACAAGAGCAATATCAGCAATAAGTATTTATCCATTTTATCAAAGTGCTAAGTTATGTCGTTTCAATCATTTTGCAAATATAAGTAAAAATAATTGGAACGACAAGTGTTTTTGATGAAAACATGTATCCATGTTCCTCATAGGATGCCATAGGATGTCGTCAGCTGTACCATTTCATGTCATAGACTGATTTCTCACATACACTTTTGCCGTCCCCCTACCACTCGTATCAATACCATTAGAACGGTCTTCGGAGAACATTCGAAGCTCCTTCGTTGCGGAAGAGCGAGGCAAACCCGTCAGCTTGGCATAGTCGGCGACACGCATGAAGGGATGGGCTGGGTTGGCGAGATAGTCTTGCGCCAGCTTCAGACGTTGCTCCTTGCTGTAAGGCGAGTTGTTCACTCGCCTCACTCCGGCCCTCGACAGCTTGCACCGACGGTTCACGTCGCTCACCAAGTCCTTGTCCGACACATAGCGCACATTCTTCACTTCGATGCTCTTGGCGTTGCGCTTGGTCCCGTCGCCGTCGATGGTATCCATCTCCTTGTCTTTCTTCACGCCAAGGGTGGCTTGGAAGGTGCCGATGCCATCGAGGGTTACGGTATTGCCATCCGCCAATTCCTCCACCAGTTGCCTGGCTATCTTGCCGAGCGCATGCTCCAAGATGCCGTCGTCGAGGACGCCATGCGCCCCAGCCTTCTTCAAGAACTCCTTGGTGGAGAGGTTCTGCCGCTTCTCCAGCCGATAGTAACACTTGGTTTCGCCAGTTCCCTGCAGGTCTGGCATCTCTTGCTTGATATATCTTGCCATAGCTTGATTTCCTTACGAGTTGTTAGTTGTCTTCTTATATAAAGTTTGTATCTTACGGACTCAAAGTTACGATTTTCTTAGCACTAAAGCTACAGAAGCCTACTATCTTTTGCATTCTTTAATCTATATTTGCTTAAATACAGCTTATATTTAACTAAACTTTGCCTTTATTTCTGTGAATCAAGACTATGCGAAATGGTAGATAGCAGGCTTCTATGGTTTTTATATTAGACCGGCAGAAAGTTGGTATAAGGTCGAAACCAAGTTTACATAAG
>ERZ808240.4695-NODE-4695-length-11815-cov-5.795068_pt1 | contig 11815 bp, 7 predicted proteins | sample MGYA00521084_ERZ808240 | MGnify/ENA primary metagenome ERZ808240 (study PRJEB31516, sample SAMN03275571) | gut metagenome | biome: mammalia-associated habitat; material: feces | host: Papio cynocephalus | place: Kenya | collected 2012-08-06 ... | reverse complement strand
TCTCCGGGTTGAAGCCCACGCCGAGTTCGATGAACGGCACCAGCTTGCCGGTTGTCTCGATATGCCCCTGATTCGGATAGTAGATGCCGGAGATCAGCTTCAGCAGCGTGGACTTGCCACCGCCATTACGACCGACGATGCCGAAGAATTCTCCCTGATGCACTTCGAAGGAAATGTCTTTCAGGACCTGCTGCTGCCTGTACCCTTTAATGCCCTTGGTCCAATTGATAAACGCCTGCTTCAAGCCAGAAGCCTGTTCGGTCGGCAATTTGAAGTACTTGCCAATATGCTCGGCCTTCAACACCACAGGCGCCTGACGGTAGTCCCGCACCTCGTCGCCCATCACATCACCTCCGCAAACTTCTTGCTGTTGCGACGGAACACATACACGCCCAATACAGTCACAATCGCGACTAATGCGAACGGAACGAGAACCCACAGCTTATTGCCGAATTCGGTCCACACGGTTGGCTGCGTGGCCGGCGCAATGAAGTTATGACGAATGTCCTGAATCGTCTGCGCAAAGGGGTTCAACAGCATGATCTTCGAAATAATCGGCCCCCAATGACCGAGCTCCGTGTTGCCGGACACCATACCCAGCGGATAGATAATCGGCATGGCGTAGAACAGCAGCTGCTGCGCCACTTCCCAAATATGCGCCACATCATGGAAATACACGTACATCGTGGCAAGCAGCAACGTCAAACCGAGCGTGAGGATATACAGCTCCAGCACATTCAGGGGAAGCAGCAGCACCCGCCACGTAAACTGCACATGATTAAACAGCGCAAAGATAAACACCACGATGAAGTTGATGCCCAGCGAGATCAACGAACCCAACGTGGCAGAGACCACCACGATGTAGTTCGGGAAGTGGATCTTGCGCAGCAGGTCGCCTCGATCCACCACCGACCGCAAACCGATCGACGTGGATTCGGAAACGAACTGCCAGGCGCTGATACCCATGAGCAACACCACAGGGTATGACGGAGTGCCGTCAGACATGCGCAGGAACTTGCCGAAGACCAGATACATCACGCAGAACATCATGAGGGGCTTCAGCACCGACCAGGCCATGCCGAGGAACGACCCCTGATAGCGTAATTTGAAATCTGTTTTCACCAAACCGCGCAACACAGTGAGCGCATACCCGTAGCGATCATCAATGCGTTCCCGCAATCGCCCCAACGCCGAAGACGACGGCGGAACGGTAGGGTTATCTTTCTTGTGCAAATCCGTCACAGCACTACATCCTATCAATAGAGCGTACAAGCGGCAGCTTCTGGCCTTATCTTGTCACTTCAAACTACGCTAAACCGGCAAACCATCCCTTAATGGTGAGATACAGATCGGGATTGAAGGTTATGAGCGAGCCAAACCGATTATTGGCCGTGATGCCCCAGAACATAAAGAACGCCGAGACCAGCGACAGCGCCACGAGCACCAGCCGCAGGGCGCGGGTGGACGAGCGCTCTGACGATGACGCCAATGGCTGTGCCGCAACAGACGTCCCGACCTCAACTTCGCCATCGCCTCGGCCGCAGTCCAGCAGCACGAACAGCATGGCGACCATCACCAGCGAAACCAGCAGAGAGAAATCGCCGTAATAGCGCATATTCACGCCGGACAATCGCAAATCCGCAACCAATACCAGCGCCGACGACCCGGCAAGCACCCAACTGATGCCCCACCATCCACGGGCTTTGAGCTCTTTGCGATACATCACGAACAGCAGAGCGACCAATGCGATCGGCATGATGGCAAAATACCCGCCAAGCGAAGGCTCGTATGGCGCGGCAACCGTGTTGTCGACGGTCTGAATCCACGGGTAGATCGTAGTGACGATGGGAGGCTGGAATAATTGCAGAAACAGCAATGTGGGCAGCTGGAACCTGGACGGCAAATGGCCATTCATGTCGTAGCTGGTGAGATTATACGTCGCGCCGAAATCGGTAAAGGAGCCGAATCGCACGTAATTGTAAGCGGCGATAGCGCATCCGATTACCGCGAATGGAACCAGCGCAACGATGGTGGCAACCAACCCCTTGCGGGAAAAGAGCTCACGTGTGTGCACAATCTCCTGCCAGAATATCGGGAAGGCCAGCAGCCACAGCAATACGAACTGCGGACGAGTACCGATCTCGGCCGCCATCAGCACCGAACCGACGCCAACCATCCATGGACTCACCGAACCGTCAGGCCGGCGCGCTCCCATCCAAAACCACAGTCCCCATACGGCAAAGGCCAAAGCGGCGATCATCGGTACCGAATAGAACGTGGGATAGAAGCAGTAATACACCATATTGCAAGTCATCAATAAGGCGGTTGCCGCAAATAACGTCGCTCCCAGCGACGCGGTGTTGCCGAAATAACGGCGGGCAATACGCACAGTCAGCAACACGGCGCCGATCACCGTCAACGCCGCGAACACCATGACGGCCACCGTATTCGAAAGAAACGCTCCCGTGATCAACTGATATGGAGCAAAAAGCAATAGCGCCGGAATGACACCGAAATACGAGTAGTACTTCCCCTGGAAGAAGGCGTAATCCCAATAGATCACGGAACCATTGGCACCGAGCTCCTTGCGCGCCGTTACATCATAGGGCCATTCCATCGCCGCCAATTTCGGGTCAACCGGCAGATCAAGCCAGGTGCGCCCATGAATAATGGCATCCCCCAGCAAACCATATTGGCGATCATTGAACCAGTGGTTATACGTGCTGCTATAGCTCACTGAATCATAACCGCGCAGCCCCTTGACCATCAGGCAGATGCCAAGCATAACAGCGCAATACACCACAATGAACCCAACGATAAGCGCCCGCTGCTTAAACTGCGTATCATCGAGACGAATGCGCCACAGCGAAGACCCGGGACGAAACATTGCCAAAAAAACGGCGATCAACGCCACTATAGCTACACGAATAGGATTGAAATTCAGCGGAACGACGGGATTAACCTCCACATGATCAAAGGAGACCACCGCATCCTTATTCAAAAACTGAATACGCACGGCATTGGTCGGCTGCTCGGTTCGCATAGAGAGATACTGCGAACTCGGCACATCCTGTGAATATTGCAACCGTCGAGTCTGGTCGTACCATGTGCCAATGGTGGCGTCCTTCCACCCGCCACCATCCATCGTGTTTGCCCACGTGGACACGGAAATATCGGCAATCGGAGTGGTTCCCGTAGTCGCGCTGTCCCCCGCGTCCGAGGGGACTACGCGAACGGCTTCGACCTCGGCCCACCCATTAGCGTCATCGTCATGCACGTCGCCCCGCACCGGCACATCAACCGTCGCATGATCGGGATCCACCACCGTATAGAGCCCTTGCGTACCAGTAGGCTCCAGACCCGCGCCGATTGTTGCGGACCCTACGCTTACCGATGCGTGGGACGCAGTTCTCCAATGCGGCAGATTGAATACACCAAGTTCAAAGAAGGCGATAACCAGCAGGACAAAAGACACCAAGCCTACCCAATGCCGGTACCGCCTCCAACGATTCCACGTATATTCGCCATCCATAACCGACGACTGCTTCCTCTCAGGCCTCTGCGGCCGCACTATCAATGCTTGCGTTTGGCCAAGCGAGCCGCCGCCTGCGCGCGCGCCACAAACCAAGACGGCGAAATCGCCTTGGTGGCCCTCACCACCTGCTCGCCCACCTTAAAACGAGTGGACTTGTACAGTTCATCCATGGCCTTGCCCTGCTCGAAGTTTCCTTCGCGCTCGCCCAGCATGCATTCCTCAAGCCATAGATCAACATGCCCGGTGGCGACCTTTTGGAACTGGTTGAACGCTCCGGCGTCGGCAAAGTACAGGGCACCGTGCTTAGCGACGTCGAGTTGCTCTTTGACGGTTTCGAGATACTGCTCCAGATACGCATCAATATGGGAGGGGGCAAACCTCGTGCCGAGACCATTCATGAAGGCGCCCAGCAACGCATTCAGGTAGCCCTGCTCGTAGAGATCGTAGACTCCGCGACGCTTCAGGCATTCGCCAAGAGCCAGCACGGAATCGATATCCTCTTCCGGCTCGGAGTTGTACAGCGGCTTGTGCTGAAGCTCCAGCCAGAACTCACTCACAACACGCTGACGCTGCACATTCTGAACATTCCAATCGAATTTCAAATCCAGGTAGCAGATATTCGCCGTGGCCAGCATGGCGCGGGCGGAGAAGGTGATGAGGTTGTCCGCAATGTCATGGTCGCCCGCCTCAATGCCCTGGCTGCGCAGGAAGTCGGTGCGGAACAGCTTGCGGAAGCCGTATTCCCAGTTGGAGCGCATGGCGATTTCGGGAATGTCCCGAGTGGCAAAACGACCATAGATCGCGCCATGACGGTTGTCGGCCTTGTCGACGAAGTATTCAGGCTCCACGTCATTGCGATCGATCATCTTCTGGGCCAGATAGTCGCAGTCGTCGGTTCCGGCGTTCAGCAGCGCCACATCCGCGGTGGAACGCTTGGCGCCCATCACGGCCGCCTTGAGCATATCCTCGCCCAGAATGAAACGAGACGGGACGAAAATGATGTACTTGCCGCGCGCGATCTTCACCGACGCGCCAACGCGTTCCGCCAGAGTGGACTGCCGCACATTGCCCTGTTCATCCATGCCCGTGCCGGCGAACACAAAACGCTTGTCGGTCTTGGCGAATTCACGGGCAACCACCATGGTGGAGTCACGGCTGCCGGCATCCGCGATGATGAACTCACAGGAAAGCTTCTTGAAATTAGTGAACCATTCCAGCGTTTCCACAATCCAGGGGCGAGGATTCTTAGTCAGCAGCACAATGGACAGATCAGGCTGATCCTCACGCTCATGCTCGCGAGTCTTGTACGAGTCGCCCATGAAGTCCATGTAATAGTCGCGGAATTCCGGCTTGAGATCCATCAGGAAGACTTCCTTGCGATCCATGGATGCAAACACCTCATAAATCAACTCGCGTACTTCCGGATTGCGGTCGTCATAACCGAATTCGCCGATAATCGAGGTCACATAGTCGAATTCACGGCTATAGAACGCACGCATGATCCCCTTGGACACATGCTGCTCGTTCAGGAACTCACGCATCTCGCGCAGCCGGTCGAAAGGCAGATGGAAGTCCTTCAGGAACACCGAAGCGCCGGGGTTGGTCTGGCGATAGTAATAGTACTTGCCCGGCAACCATGCGATGCGATCCGCAAGCACCATGGTCTCGGCGAAGAACGGGTTGTCTGTCCAGCCGGCGCCCGGCACCTGCTTGAAGCGAATCGTGCGATTGGCCTTGTTCTCGCCGTTGAGGAATCCGCGGCGATACACGGCCGACCAGATGGAAGGGTGATGATAGAACGGCGAGGTGAATTCCTCAAGGTTGAATTCACAGCGGCGCTTGGGCATGAAACGGCACAGATTGGGCTCGTTCAACGCGTCGGCATAGCCATCGCGGCCGTCAAAGTATTCCCAGTACCCGCCTTTGATAACATCCAGCGAACCGGCCGGGGAAGTGGTGCGCCCAAGCAGTCGCTCATACATGTGGGAATCGATGAAGTCGTCAGGCTCCACGATGGTCACCCACTCGGCCTGGGCCATGTCGAGACCACGATTGCAGGTGGTGCCATAGCCTTCGTTCTTCTTCTCAATGACCTTGAAACGCGAATCGTCCGCCGCGAACCGCTTCATGATGTCAATGGACCCGTCCTTGCTGCCGTCCGAGAACAGCAGGCACTCCCAGTCCTTGAAAGTCTGATTGCGAATGGAGCTGAGACATTGGTCAAGGAAGTTCTCGACGTTATAGATAGGCACAATGATCGACAGTTGAGGCATAAGCACGATGATAACGTGCGGGGTAACCTCTTAGGAAATGCCCTGCTTGCGGTAGACTACCGACACAGAGTTGGCATTTGAGAATAAGGTAGTCTTCGCATGCATTCCACAACCCGGCATTTCTTCCGTCATTTCATCCCATGGATGATTGTTGCAATCATCATCGCAGGCATGGAAGTCGGAGTTTTCAATCTGGCGCACTGGCGCACCCGTCACCACGATCAGGTCACCACCAGCCAAATGACCGTTGGGCCGGGCCTGCGAGACGAAGGCAACGGCCTGTACACCATCGTCGACGAAGAAAACGCCTGGATTGATTTTCCCCTGCAGTCCGATTCCGACCTCGACCCGATTGTGGAAAGCGTGCGGGTGGAACCAGCGGAAGGCAATTCCGTACGCAAAAACACCGTCACGTTCAAAACGCGCAATGCGGAAGACAAATGGACTGACGCGAGGCAAGGCATCTGGTGGGATTGGACCCGCACCCTCACGTACACGCACAATGCCAACACGCAATACTTCATGGTCGGGCAGAAAGACGTCAAGGTTGCTCGCGCGAATCTTCTGCGTCTGCAATTCCAAGCCGACAACAACATCACCCAAGCAGACGGAACCGTTCAGCCCACGCAGGTCAGTTTCGGCGGCGTGACCGTCAACCCGACGATTCCGCGGAATTTCAGTATCTGGCGTGTGGCGCTCATGCTGGTGATCGCACTGTTCACCTGGGCGTTCCGACCGTCCTCCCGGCTGTATCGAACCCGCCTGGACATGACCCAGCTCAGTCAAAAACTCGCATTGACTGGGTTCATCGTGGTGCAGTCTGCAGTGCTCATCGCCATCTGCGGCTTGACCAGCACCAACAACCCCGATGCGGGAACAACCGTGTACAGCAGCCAGTTCGGACACTGGACCAACCCGAATCAATACCAACTGTTGGCGGATTCATTGCTTAATGGTCATGTCAACTTGGACGTCCCCGTTGACCAGAGCCTGCTCACCATGGACAATCCCTACTCATTCAGCGACCGAATGGAATTGGCCGATTCGGCTCCCCATACCTTCTTCTGGGATTACGCCTATTTTGACGGCAAGTACTACAGCTACTTCGGCGTTGTGCCCGCGCTCCTGCTTTTTGTGCCCTACCAGTTCATCACAGGTTCGGCGCTGCCAAGCGTAATGGCGATGCGCATTCTCGCCACGGTATTCACCATTATGGCGTCGCTGCTGGTGACGAAATTCATCTCCCACTATTTCGGCGGAAAGGCATCCGTCGGCATTTCAGCACTATCGCTATTCGGGTTCATTCTTGGCAGCGGCATCATTTATTTCTGTTACCTGCCGAATTTCTATGCATTCCCAATCAGCACCGCCATGATACTCACTGTCAGCGGCCTGTACTGCTGGCTCTGCTCCAAACGTCCAAACGGCACGCTGAATGCGTGGCTTATCGCCCTCGGTTCATTCCTGATTGCACTGAACCTTGGAACGCGACCTCAATTCCTCATCGTCTGCCTGCTCGCGTTCCCCCTGTTCTGGGACGAAATCACCAAATCCAGGCAGCTTTTTTCCGTGAAAGGCATACCGGCGACTATCGCGGCCTTTGCTCCATTTGTGGCTGTTCTGCTTCCGTTCCTGTGGTACAACAAGATCCGCTTCGGTTCGATCACCGATCTTGGTTCAAACTACAATCTCACCGGATACGATATGACAACGCAGCGCCCGTCCAAGTTCCTGGTACCGGCTTCACTGTTCATACAGCTATTCCAGCCGGTTAATCTCACCGGAACATTCCCCTACATCAATACCACCACCGTCAATCTTCCGGAGCCTACCGAACCGTCGTTAGGCGGCTTCTTCATGATGATTCCGTTCGCGCTGTTCGGCCTTTTGCTCTGCCTGGTAAAGCGCCAGCTGAAGCAGCGTAAGCTCTGGGCATTGGCATTGACGTGCCTGGGCAGCGCCTTCGTGGTTATCGTGGTGGACGTGATCACCTGCGGTACCAATAACCGCTATTACGCCGATTCGGCATGGCTGTTGCTGCTTCTGGCGATTATGGTGATCGCGGCCCTGGCCAGCGCGGCGGACGAGCCGCATGCGGAAACAGATCTCGAGGGCAATGCCAACGCTGTCACTGTCGCGGCGCCGCTCTCCCCTGTGCTGCTGCGCGGATTGCTGATGCTCTCCGTACTGTTCTCGGCATTCATGATGTACGTCGGCTTGTTTGCCACCGGCCGATACGAGGCCTTGTACTACACCAATCCGGATCTGTTCTATAGCGCTCAAAGCTGGTTCATGGGATTAACCGCCTAAAAGGCCCTCTGCCAGTCATGCCAATCATTCCAATCACGCCATGAGTCACGCCCTGTGCATGGCTCATGGCTATAGTTGGGTATATGCCTGAAGCAGAGAACAAGAAGCCGTCAGTAGCCGTGCTGTTGCCGTGCTACAACGAAGAGGTCACGATCGGCAAGGTTGTGCGCGATTTCCGCGAAGCGCTGCCCGATGCCACCGTATACGTGTACGACAACAATTCCACCGACCGCACCGCCGAAATAGCTCGCGAGGCAGGAGCCGTTGTGAAGTCTGAGCCACGTCAGGGCAAAGGCAATGTCATTCGCGCAATGTTTGAAGACATCAACGCGGATGTATATGTGATGTCCGATGGCGACGACACCTACCCTGCCGACGCAGCGCCCGATATGGTGGCCAAGATTCTCAACGGATACGATATGGTGATCGGCGACCGTTTGTCGTCCACATACTTCACCGAAAATAAGCGGCCGTTCCACAATTTCGGCAACCGTTTGGTTCGCGGCAGCATCAATACGTTGTTCAAGGCCAAAGTCACCGATATCATGACCGGCTACCGTGCATTCAGCTTTACGTTCGTCAAGACCTACCCCGTGCTGTCTCGCGGCTTCGAGGTCGAAACCGAGATGACCATTCACTCGCTGAACAACAACCTGCGTTTGTTCGAGATGCCGATTCAGTATCGAGATCGACCGGAGGGCTCCGTTTCCAAACTCAACACCGTTGGCGACGGCATTCGCGTGCTCTCCACCATCTTCCGTATGATTCGCGAATACAAGCCGCTGCCGTTTTTTGGTGGTCTTGGCGCAATAATCGATTTGATCGGATTGGGATTCCTGCTGTCTGTCATGGCTGATTTTTGGACAACGGGAATGGTGGCTCGATTCCCCACACTAATCGGATCCGTTATGCTGATCATCGCAGGGCTACTGCTTATCGTTGCCGGCATTATTCTTGATGTCATGGCTAAAAATGACCGCAAGGCCTTCGTCATAGACCAGAATCAATTTGCTTATCTACATCATCACAAGCATTAAATCATCCGCAGCAATACCTGCAATTCCACATATATGAAGTGAGGGGACCTAGTTGCAAGGTCCCCTCACTTCATATACCTGCTCGAAGTTCAAAGCTACTGCTGCGCAGTAATATACAAATCCAATCCGGTGTTCGGATTAAACGTCCAAGTGGCAGTCATATCATTCCAATTGACCGACCGCTCATCCGGCTGACTCTGTTTGGTCTCAATGGATTGGCGCACTTCGTCTGGTAATGCGATCTTATCGGCCACGCATTCAAACACTGATAAATCTGATTGAGCGCCGGACATCAGCGTCAAAGAACGCCCGCCATCTTCAACCAGCATCGCTTCTTGTGAGGGATCACTATTAAACTGCGTGCCTTTGTTGCACGATACATTCGCCGACTCAAAATTCTCAGCGACCGTAGGATCCGCCGTTGGCACAGAAACCGTGGATGCCGATGTCGAAGCTCCCGATGAGGGAACCGCATTGGTTTCCACTGGCTGATTCGGCTGAGATTGTGATACCTGTCGCGACTGTGTCAAGACAACTGCAGCCGCGATCAGAGCGAACACAACAATTGCGGCAATGACAGCAAGAACAAACGCCCGCCGTCTTTTACCGGTGGCAAGTTCTTTCACAAAAGTCTCCTTTACAGCTTCGGTTTGGCCACATATACAGCTATGCTGCCACTCAGACGAACGGCCGGGCAACAGCAGTAATACTGTTGCCATATTCCCACAGGCTCGCGGTACGCACACGAGGCACATTGGCCTCGATAATCTGATCATTACCAAGATAAATCGCCACATGACCCGACCAGAAGATCAAATCTCCGCGTTGACGTTCATTAAGACTCACATGCTTGAACCGACTATCCGCCGCCATATTGTTGGCATCATGGCTATGCCACGGATCATACCAGTGGTTCGAAGGATTGTATTCATGGAGATCCATGCCAGCCGCATACAGCGATTGCATTACCAAACCAGCGCAGTCAACACCTTCACCCGGACGCAATGCATAATCCCAAACATAACGAGTGTTCATATAGTCATAAGCACGGGAAATCATCGCTTCAATCGCCTGCTCGCGACTGGCGCTCATGCCAATACGAGAGGGAGAAGCATATGCGAATTTACCGCTACCAGGCACGCGCACATCGCATGAACTCACTTGGAAATACTGACTGGGATTCTGCCAGCCATTCTTGCCACAGCCGTTCCACTCCAGACGACCATGCTGGAAATTCTGGGCGCGGCCCTTACCCCAATCATATTCTTCGGAAGTAGGAAAGCCGAGATAGCCTTGTTCATATTTTTGAGATTGATACTGGGCTAAAATGCCTCTTCCAGTTCCATGCGCCCCAGTCGAACTACTCCAGAACACCGTGCCACCCTGGAAAGTCTGCGACGCACCACCACGCACCTGCAGCTCATCACCAGTCGGATAACCAAGCCAGCCATTCTCCCAACCTGACGACTTCCAATAGTCCTGAATGGCGCCACGCGTGAAATACGCCCCAGCAGGAGACCAATGAATCTGCCCGTTCTGAAACTCCTGCGACGCACCACCATCACGAGACAGACGACGCTCATCAGAAATCGGGAAACCCAGCAAACCCTGCTCAAAACCCAATTGGGAATACTTTGTCAGCATGCCTGCGCGAACAGCATGCGCCCCAGTCGAGCTACTCCAGAACACCGTGCCACCCTGGAAAGTCTGCGACGCACCACCACGCACCTGCAGCTCATCACCAGTCGGATAACCAAGCCAGCCATTCTCCCAACCTGACGACTTCCAATAGTCCTGAATGGCGCCACGCGTGAAATACGCCCCAGCAGGAGACCAATGAATCTGCCCGTTCTGAAACTCCTGCGACGCACCACCATCACGAGACAGACGACGCTCATCAGAAATCGGGAAACCCAGCAAACCCTGCTCAAAACCCAATTGGGAATACTTTGTCAGCATGCCTGCGCGAACAGCATGCGCCCCAGTCGAGCTACTCCAGAACACCGTGCCACCCTGGAAAGTCTGCGACGCACCACCTTTAACAGACAGCTCAGAACCCGTTACTTTCCCTAAGCTATGCATTTTTGCATACTGAGCAATTGCGCCACGCGATGGAGAATTATTCGCAGAGCTGGTTTGCGCTGCCGACGTGGATGTCGCAGGTTCTTTATCTACGGATTCGGGAACAGCAGTTCTTGCTTGCTGATCTTCTGCATTCTTCGAAGCTCCAGCTACCGTCGACTGCGGCTCTGCACCCGCGTCACCGTTCGCTGCTTGGTTTTCCGAATCAGACGATACTGAGCTTTTAGCAGAATCAGATTTCGGCACGGATTTCACAGCTTCCGCAGTAAACTTCTCGCCATTAACTGCAGTATCTTCCTCACTGGATTGACTAGAAGACGGCGACGTGGACTCGATCGTGGATGACTCCACGCCCGATACCCGTCCCTCATCGGCAAAAGCCGGCACGCCAACAGACAACGCCACTGCCAACGATATAGATATGGCGACTAACCGATCTATCTTCATATACACAAACCCTCTCTTTACCTAATGTAAGATTAACGTAAAATACGATAACGCCCGTCTTCTTGCGCAGATTCGGTTGATATGAACTGGTTTTTGTTCCGCATTTCCTCTAACTCGATGGGAGATGATGG
>ERZ808240.4693-NODE-4693-length-11822-cov-12.751763_pt1 | contig 11822 bp, 9 predicted proteins | sample MGYA00521084_ERZ808240 | MGnify/ENA primary metagenome ERZ808240 (study PRJEB31516, sample SAMN03275571) | gut metagenome | biome: mammalia-associated habitat; material: feces | host: Papio cynocephalus | place: Kenya | collected 2012-08-06 ... | reverse complement strand
CTGAATTTCGACCTGACCGAGGAAGCGCTTCAGACCATTCACGACTTCATCGGCCGGTATCCCACCCCGGAGGGAGATTGCTGCTGGCTGGAGCGGAACAGCCCCCCGGTACAAGGGAATCATCCTCACCGACCGGAACAACGTAGCGCATTAAGCGGAATGTTCGGTTACATCTCCAAGCATCCGGATTCCCCGGTTCTGGTTTCAGAACCGGGGAAATTTTTACTTTTTCAGTGCCTTCAGGCCGGCTTCCATCCGATCCAGACCCTCCTTCAGAATCTCGAAGGAGGTGGCCAGGCACAGCCGCACATGACCCTCGGAGCCGGGGCCGAAGAAGAAGCCGCCGCCGGGCACCAGGGAGACCTGGTATTGCTCCGCCAGACACTTCACCAGCTGCTCCGCCGGCATACCAAAAGAGGAAATGTCCGGGAAGATGACAAAGGTAGCCTCCGGCTTTTCGCAGATGACCCCGGGCATGTTGTTCAGCCGCTCATAGGCGTAATCCCGGTTCTTCGTCAGCCGCTCAATCAGCGCGTCCACCCAGTAGTAGCACTTGGTCAGGCAGGCCTCCGCCGCCACCTGGGTCAGGGAGGACACGCCGCCGATGGTGGTATCCGCCTGGGAAGCAACCACCAGCCGGTCAAAGAGCGCCTTGTCCTGGCAGTAGACCACGCCTGCCCGCAGACCCGCGATGCCGAAGCTCTTGGAGAAGCCGAAGACCGTCAGGGTGCGCTTGTTGCGATCATTACCCAGGCTCAGAATGCTGCGGAAGGTGGCATCCGGGTAGACAATGTCCGACCAGACCTCGTCATTCATGATGTAAAAGCCGTACTTTTCGGACAGAGACAGAATATGATCCAGATCCTCCAGGGGGTAAAGCTTACCCAGGGGGTTGTGGGGGTTGCACAGACCCAGCATCTTCGTCCTGGGGGTGATGTAATCCTCCAGGTCGGAAAAATCGATGGAGCCGTCAGCCCGCCGCTTCATGGGATATAGAATGACCTTGGCTCCGCAGCCACGCATGGAGATGCCGAAGAGCAGGTCAACAGGGTCAAAGACAATGACCTCGTCCCCAGGCTCCAGAATGGTCTTGGCAATGGCGTCCATGCCCCGGGCGGCACTGTCGATGGGCAGCACCAGGTCAGGGTTCACTTTCTCGCCCTTGCGCTCCCACATGGCCTTGGCCACCGCCTCCCGCAAAGAGGGGTAGCCCAGCTTGGGGGTGTAGGAGAAATAACCGCCGCTGATATACTCGTTCAGAGCCTGAGCGATCTCCGGGGCGGCGGGAAAATCCGAGTCTGCGGCGGTCAGCGGGATGACTCCCTCCGGCACCTCCGCCCAGCGCATATTATAGGCGCGCCGCTTCAAAACGTCCATGTTTACTTCCGCATTGGTAAATTCCATATTATTCTCCTCATTCGCAACCGGGTGCCGCCACGCAGAAGCGGATGCGCTCCATAGCTTTCATATGTGACCAAATGAGCCTTCCGCCCCGGGCGGTCATCTGCAGATTCTGCAGCTGCCGCAGATCCTCCAGGGCTTCCCAGGGCACCACGTTCACGTCTGCCTCCAGACCGGCTTTCAGATAACCCGTCCGGTGGCACAGACCCAGCAGGAAGGCGTTGTTCTCGGTGATGGCCCGGATGGCCTCCACCCGGCCGTAGCCGCCCTGATGAATCAGCTCCGCCGCCCGCACCAGGGGGGAAACCCCGCATACCCGGTCTCTTGGGCTTTTTCCTGTGGCTGCCGCAGGCATTTTCCCCAGGCGAAGAGCCCGGCGCACCTTTTGCAGATATTCCGCTTCCTCCCGGGTACCCTTCTCCGGCGCGCCGTAGAAGACGGCGTAGGCAGAGGGGATTCTGTCCGGGTTCCATCGGGCAATCTGAGGAGCCCAGAGGGTATAGTCATTGGCAACTCCTTCCAGTGCCTCCAGAACCGCCCCGTCGCCCCGGACACCCACGGACAGCACGCCCCGGTACAGGGCATCCGCCGCCAGGCGATAAGCCGGATAATATTCCTTGCATTCCCCGGAAAAAGAATCCAGCCCGATGTCCAGATCGCAGAAGCCCGGAAGCAGCAGTGCCCCTTCCAGGTCAAGCACCGTATCCTCAGGCAACGGATTGCGCCAGTCCGGGGCGTTGGTACCCAGGCAGGCGCCGACGTAGCCGAACAAATCCGGCGGATTCCCGGCGTGGTTCAGCACCACCATGGCAGGCACCTGCCCCAGGGTGAGCAGCCTGCCGTTGACAAGCATGGTTCTTTCCATATCACACATCCAGCTCGAACCGGTTCCGGTCGAAATTCGTCAGGCACTCAGCACCGTGGTCGGTCATGAGGATCATGTCCTCCACCCGCATAAAGCAGTGCCCCGGCCACCAGAATTTTGGCTCGATGGTGAAAATCATGCCGGGTCGGAACACCTCGGTCTGCTGGGTATGGAGCCAGGGCCCTTCGTGCACCTCAATGCCCACCTGATGACCCAGCAGGTCAAAATCATAGTAATGGCGGACGCAGTCGGTGTAGCCCGCCTTTTCCACATGGTCGTGGATCATCCGGAAGCCGTAGGTCATGGGGTCGCCGGGCTGGATTCTGTCAATGACCATCTGCTGGGCTTCCTGCAAGACGGCATAGGCCCGGCGGATGTCCTCCGGTGCCCTGCCGCAGTAGAAGCTTCTGCCAAAATCCGTGTTGTAGCCCCTCCAGGTGTAGCCATAGTCGAAGCTGATGGAGGAGCCTTCCTTGAGAACCGAGGGCGTCCGGTAGCCATCCACAGCGAAAACCTTCTCCTTGCCGGTCTGGTAAAACCGAACCGTGGGACCGAAAGGCTGCTCCACGCAGCCAAGCTCCTTGCCCAGCTCAAAGATGTACTGCTCCACCTCCCAGTTGGAGATGCCGGGCTTCAGGATGTGGGTCACCTTCTCCATGGTCTCGTCGGTAAACTGGCACAGACGGCGGATAATGGCGATTTCCTTCTCATCCTTGATCGCGCGCAGCTTTCTGCCAAAGTCCTCCCCCTTTACAACCGTCGCGCCGGGGTTGAACTCGTGGATGTAGTCCTCCAAATAGGTATAGCAGCTGTTGCCCACGGCAAAGCGGCTTCCTGTCAGGGTCGCCTCCATCATGCCGGTGAACATGGCCAGCGGCCCAATGACCTTCCGGACGGTGATGTTTCCCATGTCCCGGTTCCGGATGGGGGTCAGGAGCAGCACCGGCTCTCCCTGGCTGGGGATGCACAGCACGCAGTCCGGCACCGCCACCTGGTCGCCGGTGCCGTCGGAGATCACGAAGCCGGTGAAGGCGGTGCGCTGCCAGGCATAGCTGTCGTCGTCCAGGAAGTACTGCATGTTGCCGGAGGTGGCGTAGAGTGCCCAGTCCAGCTGCTGCTCCTGGAGAATTTTCTGCAATTTTTCGATTCTTTTGTTCATGATTTACCTCCTGTCCGACGGTTAGAAGTCATAAAAGCAGGCGCACCTGTGACCCTCCCCCAGATCCCGCAGGGGCGGCACCTCCTGGGCGCATTTTTCCGTGGCATAAGGGCAGCGGGTGTGGAACCGACAGCCTGCAGGCACATTCAGGGGGCTGGGAATCTCGCCCTCCAGAATGGGCTTGTCCGGCATGCCCGCCTCTGTCACCTCCGGCACCGCGGACAGCAGTGCCCCGGTGTAGGGGTGAGCCGGATGGTCGTAGATCTGAGCCTTGGTGCCCATTTCCACTACCACGCCCAGATACATGACCAGCACCCGGTCGCACAGGTGCTTGACCACTCTCAGGTCGTGGGAGATGAACAGATAGGTCAGCTGGAACTCCGCCTGCAAGTCCTGGATCAGGTTCACAACCTGAGCCTGAACGGACACGTCCAGGGCGGATACCGGCTCGTCACAGACAATGAACTTAGGATGGGTGGCGATGGCTCGGGCAATACCGATGCGCTGCCGCTGGCCGCCGGAAAACTCATGGGGGAACCGGTCGTAATAATCCCGGCGCAGACCCACCTTCTCCATAAGCCCGAAGACCCGCTCGTCCAGCTCCTTTTTATCCTTCACGCCCTGCAAACGCAGAGGGGCGGCGATGATGTCGTAAACCTTCTGCCTGGGGTTCAGGCAGCCGTAGGGATCCTGAAAAATGATCTGCATGTCCTTCCGGTAAGGCCGCATCCGGCTGTCGGACAGGCCGGTGATGTCGTGGCCGTCAAAGGTGACGGTGCCGGAGGTGGCGGGAATCAGATTCAGAATCACCCGACCCAAAGTGGATTTGCCGCAGCCGGACTCGCCCACCAGGCCTACGGTCTCCCCCTGATAGATGTCAAAGGAAATGCCGTCCAGTGCCTTCACAACGCCCTTTTTGGCAAAGCCGGTGCTGACCGGGAATTCCTCCCGGACATCCTTGACGGAAACCAGTACTTTTTTCTCCATAGGGCTTACTCCTTTCCGAAGCTGTCCCGGAAGCACCGGGTGTAATGCCCCGGCTCCACTTCCCGGAGCTGGGGGCAGTTTTTCCGGCACTCGTCGGTTGCATAGGGGCACCGGGGATGGAACCGGCAGCCCGTGGGCAGGTCATACAGGGAGGGCACCATGCCCTCAATGGCCTTCAGCCGTCCCCCGTCGTCCTTCAGTGTGGGGATGGACGCCAGCAGCCCCATGGTGTAGGGATGGCTCATATTCGAGAAAATCTGCCCCACGGTGCCGCTTTCCACGATCTGGCCGCAGTACATGACAATCACGTCGTCGGACATCTGGCGGATGACCCCCAGGTCATGGGTAATGAGCATGATGGAGGCGCCGGTTTCCTGCTGCAGGTTTTTCATCAGCCGGAGAATCTGAGCCTGAATGGTCACGTCCAGAGCCGTGGTAGGCTCATCGGCGATAATCAGGTCAGGACGGCAGGCCAGAGCCATGGCGATGACCACCCGCTGGCGCATGCCGCCGGACATCTGATGGGGATAGACCTTCATCCGCTCCTCCGGGCTGGGAATGCCCACCAGGCGCATCATTTCCGTGGCTTTTTTCCAGGCCTCCTTCTTTTTCAGCTTCTGCTGAACGATATAAATTTCCGCGACCTGGTCGCCTACGGTGTACACCGGATTCAGGGCGGTCATGGGCTCCTGGAAAATCATGGAAATCTGGCTGCCCCGGATTTTCTGCATCTGCCTGTCGGTGAGCCTGGTCAGATCCTGTCCCTTAAAAAGGATCTGGCCTCCCATAATTCTGCCCGCAGGCTCCTGCAAAAGCCCCATGATGGACAGGGAGGTGACGCTTTTGCCGGAGCCGGACTCGCCAACGATGCCCAGCACCCGACCCTTGCGCACAGTAAAGCTGATGCCGTCCACCGCGGGAGCCACGCCCCGCTCGGTAAAGAAGCTGGTTTTCAGCTCCTTTACCTCCAATAATGTTTCCCCCATGGTGTTTCCCCCCGTTACGCTTCCACGACCACAATATCCTTTGTGATCCTGTTCAGGCACTCATAGCCCGTTTCCGTCCGCAGGACTACGTCCTCCACCCGGATGCAGCACCGCCTGACAACCACAATGCTTGGCTCTACGGTGAAGGTCATGCCGGGCTTCAGGACGGTATGCTCGCCCGGAGCAAGGAAAGGCCGCTCGTGGACATCCTTGCCGATGCAGTGACCCAGCCGATGGATGAAGTGAGCGCCGATTCCGGCCTGATCCATGACCCCATGGGCGATATCGTTGAGCATCTGACCGGTGCATTCACCGCTCTTCAACGCCTCCATGGCGTCAAGCTGCGCCTTCATCACCAGCTCGTGATAGCGCACCAGCTCCCTGTCCGGCTCGCCCACGAATACCGTCCGGCCAAAGTCGGAGCAGTAGCCCTGATACATGCCGCCAAAGTCAAAGGCCACGGTGTAGCCCTTCTCGATTTTATCGTAGTTCATGCCGAAGATAGGGCCGGAATTGGGACCCAGGACGATGCACTCCCCCGGGAAGGAGGGGCAGGAGCAGCCGTGGGTCTCAAAGCGCCGCTCGATCTCCCGCTCGATGCTGCGCACCCGTTCGCCGGGACGGATCATGGGCATGATCTCGTGATACACCTGGTCGGCAATTTCCGCATTCTTGCGCATGAGGGCGATTTCCTCTTCGTCCTTGATAGCCCGCAGGGAATCCACCAGATCGGACTCGTCCGTGACCTTGGCCTCCAGCACATTCTGGAGCATCAGCACCGCCTGGGCACGGATGTCCCGGTTCACGCCGATGTGCTTGCCGGAAAGACCCAGTGTCTTCAGCTCCCGCAGCCAGGTTTCACCGGTCAGGTCGGGATCGGGAATGGAGACGGCCTTGGTCACCGCGGTGCCCTCCAGGAAGGGCAGAGTGCCCATACCGGTGAGCCGGGGGATGAAATACAGCACCTGCTCAGGCGTAATGACCAGACCCGCCAGCTCCAGACAGTTCTGGCGCATATGGGTATAGTTCCGGTACACCCGCTTGACTCCGGACAGATATTCCATGCTGGCGTCCGCAGGAACCAGATAGGCAGCCAGACCCCGCTGAGCCATTCCGGCTCGCAGAGCGGCAATTCTTCTTTGGTAATCCATAATTATTTCCTCCTTAGCTCTGAGTTCTCATTCTGGGATCCAGGATATCCCGGATGGCATCGCCGATGAAATTGGCGGCGATGGAAACCAGGAAAATGGAAAGTCCGGGGAAAAAGCTGATCCACCAGTATTTCAGAATACCAACGCCGTCGGAAACCATATAGCCCCACTCCGGGGTGGGCGGGATCACGCCCATGCCCAGAAAGCTCAGTCCGGCGAAGGTCAGGATGGCGGTGCCCACATCCGTGGAGGCCAGCACCAGCTGGGACGACAGACAGTTGGGGATTACGGTGGTCAGCAGAATATTCAGTCGGCTCTGGCCGATGGCACGCTCACTGGTGACATACTCCGATTCCCGAACCACCAGCACCATGCTTCGCATCATTCTGGCGTACTTGGGCCAGGACACCAGGGCGATGGCGAGAACCGCGTTCATCATGCTCTTGCCCATGATGGAGGCCAGAGCCATGGCAAGCAGAATGCCCGGAAAGGACATAACCATGTCGGCAAAGCGCATGAGCACCTCGTCCGCCGCCTTGCCGAAGAAGCCCGCCGCCGCGCCGTAGACGGTGCCGAAGAAGCAGGCGATGATGACCACCAGAATGCCCGAAGGCACCGAAATCCGGGCACCGTAGACCACCCGGGAGAAGATATCCCGACCCAGGCTGTCCGTACCGAAGATGTGGGCCGCCGAGGGAGCCATGTTCCGGCTGGTCAGATCCTGGGTCAAGGGGTCACAGGTAGCAATCACCGGCGCGAAAATTGCAAAAACAATGAAAACGATCCAGATCAGGATGCCCAGAAAGGCAAGGGGATTTTTCCGGATCAATTTCTTGACTTGATTCATACATCCGCTCCCCTTTCTTCAGTACCGGATCCGAGGATCGATAAAGGCATAGATAATATCCACGATAAAGTTCATAAACACATTGATGGCCGCAATCAGGATCGTGGTTCCCATAATCGCGGGATAATCCAGGGTGGAAGCCGCCTTATAGGCGTACAGGCCAATGCCCGGATAGGAGAACAGGGTCTCCACCAGCACCGTGCCGCCAAGCAAGGAGCCGTAGCACAGGCCGAACATGGTCACGGAAGGGATCAGGGCGTTCTTCGTCACATGCTTCCACAGGATCCGACCCTGGCTCAGACCCTTGGCTCGGGCGGTGCGCAGATAGTCCATCTGCATGGCCTCCAGGGTGCTGGAGCGGACGGTTCTCGTCAGAATGCCCATGGTGGACGCGCCCAGCACCAGCGACGGCATGAGCAGATGGCTCAGCGCGTCCTTTAGTAGCTCCGGCTCCCCGCAGGTGATGGCGTCCCAGATGAGAAAGCCCGTGGGGAACTTGGCCCCCAGCCACTGGGAGCTGAACCGGCCGGAGCCGGGCACCCAGTGCAGCTTCAGATAGAAGACGTAAATCATTAAGATAGACAGCCAGAAGGCCGGGATGGAAATGCCGACTAAGGACAGAAACCGCAGGACGTGATCGGGCAGCTTATTGTGCTTGGCCGCGGACAAAATGCCGAAGAGCAGACCGAAGACAATGGAAAAAATGGTAGCGAGCGTCGCCATTTCAAAGGTAGCGGGAATGGCCTCCGCCAGATCCTCCAGCACCGGACGCTTGGTGCGGATGGAGGTACCCCAGTCGCCGGACAGGAAATTCTTGACGTAATTGAAGTACTGAACCGCAACCGGCTTATCCAGTCCCCATTTTTCCGTGTAGGCGGCGACGATTTTGGGGTCGCTCATGGCCGTCTGCCCCAGGTTGGCCGCCAGCGGGTCACCGGGGATGTTATGGGCAATGCCGAAGGTAATGACGGAAACGCCCGCCAGCACGATGACCATAAGCAGTATTCTTCTCAGGATGTATTTCACCATATTCATGTTCAGGACCTCATAAAAGTATCGTGGCGTGGCGGAAGCTCTGAATCAGAGTTTTCTCTTATAAAAGGGGGCAGCAAACCCTCCATGCAGCATCTTTGCTGTGGAAAGGTCTGCTGCCCGTTGGTTTAGGGATTACTGGACATCCAGGCTGACGAAGTCAAAGCCGAAGGCAGGGCTGACGGTCAGGTTCGTCAGGCGGCTGCTCACCGCCCAGGTCTTACCGGCCTGAAGCAGCACCACGGCAGGGGCATTCTTCTGATCCATCTGCTTCTGAATTTCCTCAAACAGCTCGGCACGCTTGTCGTTATCGGTTTCCACAGCAGCCTGAGCGGCCAGATCGGCCAGCTCCGGATCCATGTCGGCAGTCCAGCCCAGGCGCAGGCCTACGGTGTTGCCGGGCAGGAAGGCCAGCTGGTTATTGGAATCGTTGTAGTCCGGCCCCCACTGGCACATGACGGCCTGCTGGGTACCGTCCCGGTAGCCCTCCAGATAGACGGCAACCTCCTGAGGCTCGATGTTCACGGTGATACCGGCCTCGGCCAGATCCGCCTGAACCTTCTGAGCCAGGGTCATGAAGGAAACACCGTCGGGAGCCATGTCAGGAATGACGCCCATGGTAAAGCTGATGCCGTCGGGATAGCCCGCATCGGTCAGCAGCTGCTTGGCCTTGTCCACATCCCGGGTAATGGTGGTTTCCCCGGCGTAGCCCAGGAAGCCCTTGGGGATGATACCCGCAGGGGTCTTGGCACCGTTGCCGGCCAGCGCGCACAGGCCTGGATAGTCAATGGCGTAGCGGATGGCCTCACGGACGGTGGGATTGGCCAGCTCCTTGCCGTATTCCTCGCTGGCGTTCAGACCCAGGAAGAAAATATCCATGGTGTCAAAGCTCACCAGCTTGATGTTCTCGTTGCCCTCCAGCAGAGCGGTCTGGTCAGCGGTCAGATCCAGGGCAAAGTCCAGGTCGCCGCCCTCCAGCTCCATCTGCTGGGTGGCCGCGTCGGCAATGTTGCGGATAATATAGGTATCCACGTTTCCGGCGGTGAAGTAGGAATCCGGGTTCTTCACCAGCACCAGCTCGGAGCCGCTGTTGAAGGAAGAAATCTTGTAGGAGCCGCAGCCGATGGAAGTGCTGTCGAAATAGGCCTGACCGGCATCGTCGGTGCCGCAGGTAGCACCGTTGGCCTGGGCGGCCTCGGCGTCATACACGCCGGAGGAAGCACGGGTCAGGATGTTCAGCAGAGCGGGATTGGGCTCGGACAGGGTGATGACCACCTCATAGTCGCCAGTGGCCTCTACGCTCTCCACGGTTTCCATCAGGAAGGAGGGGTTTCCGGCAGCACCCTTCAGACGATTCAGAGAGAAGGCGACATCCGAAGCCTTCAGCTCCTTGCCGGTGGTGAACCTGATACCCTGATTCAGGGTGAAGGTGTAGGTCAGGCCGTCGTCGGAGATGGTCCAGTCGGATGCCACGCAGGGCAGGATCCTGGACTCATCGGCGTAATCGCTGGTGACCAGGGTGGGATAGACGCTGTGCAGCATCATCTCGGCATCCGCCTCGTACTCATGGGCAGGATCCATGGTGGTGGCAGCCATGCTCACGCCCACGACCACCTGCTTGGGTTGGACGGTTTCTCCGGCAGCACCGGTGGCGGCGGAAGCAGCAGGGGTTTCGGCCTTTTCAATGGTGCCGCCGCAGGCGGTCAGGCCGAACACCAGCAGCGCGGCCAGCGCAATGGCAAGCATTCTCTTCATAACTATTGACTCCTCTCGTATTTTTTATTGATAAACCGGAGGTCAGCCGGTTTATTCCTGTTCGGTGCGCCGCTGTGTCATACAGCAAATGCACGCACCCATTCAGGGCATTCCCGCAGGATTCGGCAAGTGCATTCAGCGAGAGATTTTTCTTCAAGGGAAGATTTGAAAAGCGCAGGAATACTTTGTGTATTTCAAGTTTTTCAAACCGCACCCTTGGGGAAAAAGATCCGGTGAAGGCCGCAGACGCAATCATGTGGGATTGCCCAAAATCAAACCTCGGCGACGGCCTCGATCTCGCACAGAGCCCCCTTTGGCAGGGTCTTCACTGCCACGCAGGCCCGGGCGGGCTTGGAAACGAAATACCTGGCGTAAACCTCGTTGAACACGGCGAAGTCCGCCATGTCCGCCAGGAAGCAGCTGGTCTTGACTACCTTGTCGAAGTCCGCACCGGCGGCGGCCAGGATGGCACCCACATTTTTGCAGCTTTGCTCCGCCTGCTGTGCAATGGTATCGCCGGCGAAGGCACCGGTGGCCGGATCCACGGGGATCTGGCCGCTGACATACAGGGTTCCGTTGGACACAACCGCCTGGGAATAAGGGCCGATGGCGGCGGGCGCGTTGGGTGTATGAATGATTTTCATGGATTTTCCTCCAAATCAGATTGTCTCATTTTCCGAAGCTGTTTACCTGTGGTGGGCAATTGTCTTTCGGAAGTGTCTTCATTATATACGCTCCCCTATGAACTGTCAATAATTTTAGTGGCTAAAATTTTGTTTACTGTGAAAAAATTTTTGTATGGTTTCACAACTTGTTTTTTTATCCAATTCTCGTTACAATAGCATATGGTTTTGGAAATATGCATACTCCTGGCTCCTTCTCCACTTTTTCTTCCTGCGGATGAAGGATGCCGGGGTCAAACCTGCAAAGAGGAGGCATTCGCGGTCTGCGCCGTGAAGCTGTTTATGGACAATATTGAAATTACGCTGACCCCCGTAGACAGGGCGATTCTGGACTCCTATGCCGCCATGGTGCCCGGACTTTCCGCTTACCTGGGTTCCCACTATGAAATCGTGCTGCACAGTCTGGCGAGCCTTTCCAGCTCCGTCATCGCCATCTGCAACGGCCACCACACCGGCCGGGTGGTGGGCTCCCCCATCACCGATCTGGCCTTGCAGATGCTCTCGGAGATCCGGGCCTCCCGCTCCTATGTGGCGGCCAAGAATTATTTCACTACCAAGAAGGACGGCACCCATCTGAAGTCGACCACCATCCCCATTCGGGGGGAAAATCAGCGGATCATCGGCCTGCTGTGCATGAATCTGTACCTGGACACTCCCCTCTCCGAGGTGCTGGCCAGTCTGCTGCCGGAAACGCCGTCCCTGCTGGTTCCTGCGGCTCCCGCGCCGATGGAGAATTTCGCCACCAGTTCCCAGTCTCTGATTGCGGACATGGTGGAGCGGGTCTCCACGGAGGTACATCGGGACAAGTCCATTCCCACCGCCTGCAAGAACAAGGTCATTGTGGAGCGGCTGTACGCCCAGGGCATTTTCAGCTTCAAGGAGAGCATCGTCCGGGTTGCGGAGCTGCTGGGGATCAATAAGAATACCGTCTATATGCACGTCCGGAATATCCGCAG
>ERZ808240.4692-NODE-4692-length-11827-cov-11.865698_pt1 | contig 11827 bp, 9 predicted proteins | sample MGYA00521084_ERZ808240 | MGnify/ENA primary metagenome ERZ808240 (study PRJEB31516, sample SAMN03275571) | gut metagenome | biome: mammalia-associated habitat; material: feces | host: Papio cynocephalus | place: Kenya | collected 2012-08-06 ... | reverse complement strand
CCTTAAAACTCCAAACTCTCCTCATAACCTTAAAACTCCAAACTCTCCTCATAACTCCAAACTCTCTCGGTTTTCAGTGAATATTTGCTCATATTCTTTGTTGTTGTGCAAAATATTCGTACTTTTGCCGACGTTTAGAACAAAGAAAAGGAAAATAATGAGAAAATCAATCCTAACAGCCGCGCTCGCATTGAGCGCCGCTACAGCTGCTCAAGCCGGTGGCTATCTGACCAACACTAATCAGAGCGTAAGCTTCTTGCGCAATCCCGCCCGCGATGCAGCCATTGCCATAGACGGTGCTTATTTCAATCCTGCCGGTTTGGGATTCTTGTCGCAAGGATGGCACATGGGCTTCGACTTGCAGAGTGCTTATCAGACACGTACGGACGAGACCGTGTTTGCCCCCTTTGCCTATGGTACAGTCAATGGAGTTAAGAACGATAAGGATGGGTTTAAGCGTTTCGAAGGAAAGGCAAAAGCTCCAGTAATCCCCTCTTTTGACTTATCACGTGTGGGAGAACGCTGGTTTGCCTCATTCCATTTCGGCATCACCGGTGGTGGCGGTAAGTGTAAGTTCTCTGATGGCTTGCCCTCATTCGAAAGTCAGGTGGCAATGCTTCCCGTATTGGTGGGTGCTATTGCTCCAGGTGCTGTCAATGGTTATAGCATGGAGACGCACATGCAGGGACGTCAGTACTACTTCGGTGGCCAGTTTGGCGTAGGTTATAAGATTACTCCAAACTTCAATGTCAGCGTAGGCGGCCGCGTCATCTATGCGCAATGTAACTATTATGGCTATGTGCGCAATATCAGCGTGGATGTGGCTACTCCTACAGGTACAGTCAATATGCCTGCGACAACATTCTTCGAAAACCAAAATATGCCAGACTTCACATCGTTGGTAACGGATAAGGAACTCAACTGCGACCAGACTGGCTGGGGCTTTACTCCCATTATCAGTGCCGACTGGAAGATTGGTAAGGTAAACCTTGCTGCTAAGTATGAGTTTAAGACTCGTCTCCGCCTAAAGAATCAAGCAGGTGTCAATACGAGCGGCCTCTCAGAGTACGACGATGGCAAGAAGGTAAAAGCCGATATTCCCGCAATCCTTGCTCTTGGTGTGCGTTATGAAGTGCTTCCTTCTATTCGTCTGCACGGAGGTTTCCACTACTACTTCGACAAGCAGGCCACTCAGCACGAGAATCGTCACAACTACCTTGAAAATGGCGGTTGGGAAGTATTGGCTGGCGCAGAAGTTGACGTGGCAAAGCGTTGGACGGTTAGTGCTGGATGGCAGACCACCAACTATGGATTGGGTAAAAATAGCAAGTTTATCAGCGATATGAGTTTTGTGACCAACTCCAACTCTGTAGGCTTTGGTGCACGTTTCCAATTGCGCAAGAAGGTGGCGCTCAATATGTCGTATTTCAAGACGTTCTATAAGCACTACGAACGTGAGCAGCAAGACTTCTACAACTTGAAGGGCGGCTTTGCAGGTAAGCTGACTGACGTTACTACTCAACTCTCTGAGGGGGTAGCCCAGATAAGACAAGCATTGGCAAACCCCAATTTGCCTGACGCACAGAAAGCTGCGCTTCAGAATCGCTTGGGGCAGATCCAAACCGAAGCAGGTGCTGTACAGCAGATTGCTACAGGCTTAGCTAATTATTCTACAGCGGGCCGTGACAACTTCCACCGTACGAACGATGTATTCGGTCTCGGACTTGAAATTGACTTCTAAAAAACTCAATAGTCTACATTAAAAGAGGCAACCTCTTTCGATAAGCATATTACTATCGAAAGAGGTTGCCTCTTTTGTTTATGTACTTAGATATTCACTTCCACACTTTACTCATGCACATCGCGAAACGTAGAGGCTGGTAGATTGGCTGCATTCACCAAGTTGGCATGAGTAAATGGTTGCCATGCATAGCGTACGGCGAGGATATGATCTACTTCCTTGCAGTTAAGATGGATGGTGCTTCCGCTTACAGAAGCTTCAGCTATGTGATATATGCCATCGGCACCTGCTACTTCGAAGCCTATGATCTTCTTTCCGTCGGCAGCATGCATTCCATCGGCATAGTCAAACGTTACGATGGCTTGATGGGCTTCCGTAGCAGTGAAACTCTTATAAAGCGGACCTGAAGGTGTGCAAGCGTGATGATAAGTATGATTGAGCGCAGAGAGAGCCAATCGGTCTGCTACTTCACGCTTATGAGTAGGATGTACATCGAGCGAGTCACCGAGGTCGGAGCATACCGAAATCCATGTATTGGGAAGCGCTTCGGCTAATCTGCGCTGACTATCTCGGAAGGCGGGCCATGAAGGACGTGTGGCAATGGACGAGAGTTGCACGACGTAGAATGGAAGTTGAGGCTGGTTGAAGAAATTGCGCCAGCTCTGTTCCAAAAGCGGGAATAAGCGTTCGTGCACTTCCATGTTCTCTGCATTTGATTCGCCCTGATACCACACGGCACCCTTAATGTTGTATCCCTTGAGTGGTAATATGGCACTTTCAAAGAGGTAGGCGGGTTCGTAGGGATGGCGTTGCAAGCGTGAAGTCGCCTTCTTTGTGTTTAAATTAGCACGATCGCGCATCCAGCCCATGATGAAATCGTTGTGCCTCCAATTGCGGAGGATAGCGGGAAAATGTTCTTCAAGTGTAGAGCGGTCGATCCAGTTCTCGCAGCCCGAACCGCCTACGGCATTGCTGATAATGCCTATGTGGCAACCTAAGCTGTCGGCAAGCATACGGCCGAAGTTGAATGCAATAGATGAGAATCGCTTGGCAACTTCGCTGCTTGAGCGCTTCCACTGACCAGGCTGTACGTAGAGTAGGTGATTGACAGAGTCGAGTCGGGTAGAATCCCATACCTGAGCGTAGGTGGGGATGATGGAAGGCATATTATATAGGTGAAGTCTGGAACAGGTGTCGGCTGCAGCTAAGTCTTCGCGTGCAGTGCGAGTGCGCGGTATGATAAGTTCCATATTCGATTGACCAGAGCAGAGCCATACCTCGCCCACCCATACATCGTTGAATACACGTTGCTGACTGCCTGCCTTAAAACTCAGTTCGTAAGGACCGCCAGCCTTTTCGGCAGGGAATGTTACTTGCCACTGACCATTGGCTTCTGCTATAGCTTCCGCTTTCTGTCCGTGGAAATTTACCTTAACTCGTTCTCCAGCATTGGCTGTGCCTTGCAGTGTGATAGGCTCTTCTCGTTGGAGCACCATGCCGCTTCCGTAAGTGGAAGGCAAGGTAAGTCCGCCAAAGTCGCCCGTGATGTTCTGATAGACTGTGTGAGCTAAGATCTTTGCTCCCTCTGGGTCGGGATGAAGTGCATCGGGAAAGAGGTTGGGGTAGGGGTGAAGAGGAGAATAAAGGTCAATTAAGCCCACACCATAAGTCTGTGCCACTTGCTTGATGCGTTGCTGAATAAGGCTATGCCACAAGCGTGTGCCACTATCAAAACGATGATGATCGTGGAAGATGGGCGACATTAAGCAAATCCAGATCTTTGCTTGCGGATTGGCCACTCTGAAAGAGTCAATCAGTGCCCTATAGTTGGGGATAAACTCATCGGAGTAGTGAGGCCAATCTCGCGGGTCGGTATCGTTGAGTCCGAGATGGATCACTACGAGATCGGGCTTAAAGTCCATAGCAGCTCGAAATTCAGGAAGCTTCACGTAGGGATTGTGCCCTTTGTAGAGCAGTGTTGCTCCGCTATGTCCGAAGTTCTTCACGTCGTAGCCATTGCCCAGCATGTGCTGCAGTTGCACGGGGTAAGCCTGATGTTCTCGATCAGGAAGTTTGTAGCCGAAGGTTACGCTATTGCCCACGCAAGCCACCTTGATAGGCTTACGAGCTGCGGCAGGCAGAGATAGAAGAAATACAAGAAGTAGTAAAAGTTTCTTCATGATAAAGTATAGTATAAGGGTAAGTATTTGTTCGTCAGTCGGCCGAGATTAGGTCGCTTCCACAATCCCAATCCTTGGGAAGTTCGTCGAATTCGCAACGTCTCACTTCGGCATTTTCCATGCGAGGAATGTCGCGAGTCTCCACACCTTTCAGCACGGCTTGTATGGCTCTGTTGAACAGACCATGGCCTACAGCTATAATCGTCTGCCCTTCATAGTGCTCTTTGACAAAACTAAGGAAGCGTCGTGCGCGCTGAAACATTGCTTCTACGCTCTCAGCATCGTCTGGCAGTTGCTCTTGTCGAGCGCGAATTACGGGCTTGCCCGTGAAACTCCCCCAATCTCTTTCGCGCAGCAGGGGGCATGGCATGGTGGGAATGCATAGCTGCTTGTTGATAATCTCGGCTGTATCAATCGTACGTTTGAGATCGCTATAGAGCATGATGTCGGGGTGGACGTTCATCTCCTTTAAGCGTTTACCACAGACATCAGCCTGTTCGCGTCCTAACGTTGTGAGATGCCCTGGCATATGCCCTTGGAGAATTTGTCTTTGGTTTTCTTCGGTCTCGCCGTGGCGGACCAGATAAATCGTTGTCATGTGTGCAAAGATGCAAATAATCAATCAATTCACCAAAGCAAGTACTATAATTTGTTTGATACGGCGACGAGGTTACGTCTTCCGAACCGCATCCTAACTAACGCTTCACTCCATTCATAAATCCTTGATAGACTTTATGCAGATTGGCAAGCCTTTGATTGCAAGAACGAAATAGGTTGTCCTGAAACTTCGGTTGGCGCTGTATGATATCCGAATATCCAAAGTCTTTTTGTGTGGATACTGGTGGATACATCACTTGAGGGTTATTGGCTATCTGAGACAACACACCATCTGCCGTATCGCAAATAAGAAATATCGTCTTGTTATGTACAACGCCAATACAACGTCTACTCCTTGTCCTGATTTCACGTGCTAAGACAATATAATCAGCGCTGGCTACAGAAAACTCAATTAGAATTGTTAACTTTGCACAACTTATTATTCAATTAAAATACAGCATACAACAAGTGTATATAGGAATAGCAGGAAATATTGGTTGCGGAAAGACAACACTGACTAAGATGCTTGCCGAGCACTACCAATGGGAGCCCCGGTATGAGGCGGTGGTGGATAATCCCTACATGGAAGACTACTATCAGAACTTGCAGAGGTGGTCTTTTGCCATGGAGGTCTTTTTCTTGAAAGAACGTTTCAAGGATGCTCTCGAAATATCTAAGTCGGATCATACCATAGTTCAGGATCGTACTCTCCATGAGGGAGTGTTTGTGTTTACAGCTAATAACTATGAGCAAGGCAACTTGAGTGATCGCGACTTTGAGACCTATATGGAACTCTATGAGATTATGACCGAGAAGGTGAAACTTCCCGACCTTATGATCTACCTCAAGGCTTCCGTACCTCATCTTGTGGAAAATATCCAAAAGCGTGGACGTGCATGTGAGCAGAATATCCCCGTCGAATATCTACAAGGCCTGAACAGCAGATACGAAGACTTCATTCTTAATAAGTATAAAGGGAAAGTTCTGACACTTGATGTGGATAAGCTTGATTACAAGATGCGGTCTGAAGATTTCCTTTTTATTACAAATAAGATAGACGCAATTATTTCCACAGATCTCACCAATACTAAATAAAAGAAGAAACAATGCATATAGCCGTAGCCGGTAACATTGGCAGTGGCAAGACCACACTGACAAAGATGTTAGCAAAACGATATAACTGGTCACCTCGTTTTGAACCCGTTGAACATAATCCTTATCTTGACGATTTCTATCACGATATGTCAAGATGGTCGTTCAATCTGCAAATTTACTTTCTCAACAAGCGTTTTAAGGAAGTAGTAGAAATCAGCCAAAGCAACCAAGATATCATCCAAGATCGTACGATCTTTGAGGACGCTTGCATATTTGCGCCTAATCTGCACGGACAGGGATATATGTCCGACCGCGACTTCAACAATTACTCTGATTTGTTTGATACAATGATGACGCTCGTGGAGCTGCCCGACTTGATGATTTACATCCGCTCTACGGTATCCAATCTCATCAACCAAATTGGCAAACGCGGACGTGAGTGTGAGCAAACAATTCGCATCGACTATCTCACAGGATTGAACGAAAGGTATGAAGAGTGGATTAAGGGTTATAAGGGCAATCTAATCATAGTAGATGGCGACACACAAAAGTTTGAATCCGATGCTGAAGCATTCAAACGCATAACGGATAGTATTGACGCCAAACTGCTCGGGCTATCAAAATAAACAATATAAATCGCGTTTCGCGCGTTTTTTTGAACGTATAATGGTCATTAATTGGTCATTAATTGAATCATTAATATCTTTTTAGGCAGAATAGATGTTTGTCTAAGTTTAACCGCGGTATAAATGAAGAATTAATGTACAATTAATGGCCATTAATGTTTCAAAACGCGCGAAGCGCAAAAACTTCCATTGACCTTAAATCTTGCGTTACGACAGTTCGAACTTCGGAATGATTCGCTTAAATCATAAATGTAGACACAGAAACGGCAGAATGATAAGTATTAGGCACGATGTACAGCAAAAAGACTTATTTCTGTACTTAAAAAAGAAGTTTGCTCTTTTATGCACCTAAAAAGTCGCATAATGCTAAATAAAACTGACAATATGTGGAAAAATGAACGTTTTATGCTTTTTCTTTAAGAATTTTGTCGCCCAAAGTATGGTTTTGATAAGAAAAAGTTATATCTTTGCAGCATCGAAAGAGAAAAAGGAGCCGGAAAGGCTGTAAGCCTTGCTCATTGTTTCTCAAAAACGATATTAAAGAACAATACAAAACGATATGCGCCAAACAATAGAATTCACCAAAATGCACGGAGCAGGTAATGACTACATCTATGTCAATACCTTGAAATATCCCATAGCAGATCCCGAGGAACTCTCTCGCTTATGGAGCGACCGACACAAGGGTATCGGCGGTGATGGCCTTGTATTGATAGGGAAGGGAGCGGAAGGTGCCGACTTCTCTATGCGCATTTTCAACAATGATGGCTCGGAAGCCCGTATGTGTGGCAATGCCTCGCGCTGCATTGGTAAGTATCTGTATGAATACGGGCTTACGAAGCAGACCGAGATTAAGCTTTCTACCTTATCGGGTATTAAGATCTTGAAGCTCCATGTGTCGGCGGATGGACAGGTGGAGAGCGTCACTGTCGACATGGATAAGCCCCGCTTGGCAGTTCCCTCCCAGATGACTACTCCCGATGGCTCACTCACAGAGGGCACTGTAGTCGCCACAGATGGCAAAAGCTATACGGGCACATTCGTATCGATGGGCAACCCTCACTTTGTAGTATTCGTAGATGATGCTGAGAAATTTGATGTGGCGGGCGTTGGCCCTACGCTTGAATTCGCTAAGGCATTTCCCGAACGTTGCAACATTGAGTTTGCCACGCTCTTGGCAGACGGAAGCATACGCATGCGAGTGTGGGAGCGAGGCTCAGGCATTACCATGGCATGCGGTACAGGTGCTTGTGCCACGGCAGTAGCAGCAGCCTTAACTCATCGCACGGGTAGAAGTTCAGATATCCACATGGATGGAGGTACACTCCATATAGAGTGGCGCGAGAGCGATGGCCGAGTGATGATGACAGGCCCTGCCACGAAAGTGTTTGACGGACGAATAGATATAGACCACTAAACGCAGAGAGTTGGAAGAAAGACAAGCAGCAGAGGAAACGCGGAACTGATGAAAGTCTTGCTTCTAACTCTCTGACGCTTTAAATCTCATGTAGAACTTCTTCTTATTATTACAAGGAGCATACGCGATGCATTGAGACTTTACATATAAACAAACGAATACATCAATCAATCTTTAAGAACGATGATTACGCTGAACGAGAATTTTCTGAAATTACAAAAGAACTATCTTTTTGCAGATATAGCCCAGAAGGTGGCTGCTTACAAAGAGGCTCATCCAGAAGCACCCATTATCCGATTGGGTATAGGCGATGTGACGCGTCCACTTTGTCCCGCAGTGATTGAAGCCCTTCACAAGGCTGTCGACGAAATGGGCAATGCAGAGACTTTTCGTGGTTATGGTCCAGAGCATGGTTACGAATTCTTGCGTAAAGCCATTGTAGAAAATGACTTTGCTCCGCGAGGCATTAGCCTTGATGAAGATGAAATCTTTATCAATGATGGTGCAAAGAGCGATACGGGAAATTTCGGTGACATTCTCGGCACAGACAATAGTATCTGCGTGACCGACCCGATCTATCCTGTCTACATCGATTCCAATGTGATGGGAGGCCGTGCCGGAGAGATTGAGAATGGTAGCTGGAGCAAGGTGACCTATTGTCCCTGTACAGCCGACAATGACTTCACTCCTCAACTGCCCGATCATGCCACTGACATGATATACCTCTGCTATCCCAACAATCCAACGGGAACTACGCTGAGCAGAGCAGAACTTGAAAAGTGGGTGGCCTATGCACTGAAGAATAAGAGCCTACTGCTCTACGATGCCGCTTACGAAGCCTACATTACGCGTGAGGGTGTTCCTCATTCCATCTACGAGATAGAGGGTGCCAAAGAGTGTGCTGTAGAATTCCATTCTTACTCAAAGACAGCAGGCTTCACCGGCCTTCGTTGCGGCTATACCGTAGTGCCCAAAGCGCTGAAGGTACGCGCTAAGAGTGGCGAAGAAGTACAACTCAATCAACTCTGGAATCGTCGACAGTGCACCAAGTTTAATGGTACAGCCTACATCGTACAGCGTGCAGCTGAGGCCATCTATACAGAGGAAGGCAAGAAGCAAGTGCGCCAGACCATCGACTACTACATGACCAATGCGCGCATCATGCGCGAAGTGTTGACCGAAGTCGGATTGAAGGTCTATGGTGGTGTAGATGCTCCATACATTTGGCTCAAGACCCCCGATGGCGTAGGCAGTTGGGATTTCTTCGAACAACTCTTGACGCAGATCAACGTAGTGAGCACACCGGGCGTAGGCTTTGGCCCTGCTGGTGAAGGCTTTATTCGCCTCACTGCCTTTGGCAAACGTGAAGATTGTGAAGAAGCTATGCGTCGCCTCAAGGCGTGGATGGGCAAAAGAGTATAAGAGCTTATAAGTTTAAGAGTTTTAGAGTTTAAGAGTCAAGAAAATACATATAGCAAAAGGTAACTTTATAACCTCATAACCTCCAAACTTCAAACTCGCCTTATAACCTCCAAACTTCAAACTTCCCCTTCCCATACATAAGATAACACAAAACAAACTAACTATAACATAGGGTTCGGGCTTGATGCCACATGCGTAGCGTAGCATGGCGAAAGCAAGATTCCCCATAATCTCCTTATCACTTAACCCCTTACTAAAATGAGCACCCTTCGTTTTAAAGTAGTGGAAGAAGCGTTCAAGAAGCGTCCACTCGAGGTAAAAGCTCCCCAGGAGCGTCCGTCGGAATATTTTGGCAAGTATGTGTTCAATCAGGAGAAGATGTTCAAGTATCTTCCGCTGAAGACTTACCAGCAGCTCCGCGAGGTAATCGAAAAAGGCACACCGCTGCCTCTGTCTGTAGCCAACGACGTGGCTAAGGGCATGAAGCAATGGGCCATGGAAATGGGTGTAACCCATTGTACTCACTGGTTCCAGCCCCTTACTGAAGGTACTGCCGAGAAGCACGATGCTTTCGTAGAGCACGACTTCAAGGGCGGTATGGTAGAGGACTTCTCAGGTAAGGAATTGGTACAGCAAGAGCCCGATGCCTCTTCTTTCCCCAATGGTGGTATCCGTTCTACTTTCGAAGCTCGTGGCTACTCTGCATGGGATCCTGCATCGCCTGTATTCATCGTGGGCGACACCTTGATGATTCCTACCATCTTCGTAAGCTACACGGGCGAAGCCCTCGACTATAAAGCTCCGTTGAAGAAAGCACTTGCTGCCGTCGACAAGGCTGCTACAGCTGTATGCCACTATTTCGATCCAAACGTGACTCGCGTAACCGCCAATCTTGGTTGGGAACAGGAGTACTTCCTCGTAGACGAAGGCCTTTATGCCGCTCGTCCCGACCTCTTGCTCACAGGCCGTACGCTGATGGGACACGACTCTGCTAAGAATCAGCAGATGGACGACCACTACTTCGGCGCCATCCCCGAACGCGTGCAGGAGTTTATGCGCGACCTCGAGATTCAAGCTCTCGAACTCGGCATCCCTTGCAAGACTCGTCACAATGAAGTAGCCCCCAACCAGTTTGAACTCGCTCCTATCTTCGAGGAGTGTAACTTGGCTGTCGACCACAATATGCTCATCATGTCGCTCATGCGCAAGATAGCACGTAAGCATGGCTTCCGTTGCTTGCTCCACGAAAAGCCTTTCGCTGGCATCAATGGTTCGGGCAAACATGAGAACTGGAGTCTTACGACCGATACCGGTGCATTGCTCCACGGACCTGGTAAGACTCCCGAGGAAAACCTTCGCTTCCTCGTATTCATCGTTGAGACCCTGATGGGTGTGTACAAGCACAATGGTCTGCTCAAAGCTTCCATCATGAGTGCTACCAATGCTCACCGTCTGGGCGCCAACGAAGCACCTCCCGCAATCATCTCAAGCTTCCTCGGTAAGCAGCTTAGCGAATTCTTGGACAAAGTAGAAAATTCTACCAACGATGAACTCTACACGCTCGAGGGCAAGCACGGCGTACAGCTCGACATCCCGCAGATCCCCGAGTTGATGATCGATAATACGGATCGTAACCGTACGAGCCCGTTCGCCTTTACTGGCAACCGTTTTGAGTTCCGTGCCGTAGGTTCTATTGCAAACTGTGCAAGTGCCATGATCGTGCTCAATACGGCTGTAGCTGAGGCTTTGACCAACTTCAAGACTCGTGTAGACGCACTCATGGCTAAGGGTGAGGGCAAGATTAGTGCCATCCTCGAAGTGCTCCGTCAGGATATCAAGACTTGCAAGCCCATCCATTTCGATGGCAATGGCTATAGCGACGAATGGAAGGAAGAAGCAAAGCGCCGTGGCTTGGACTGCGAAACTTCTTGCCCCGTTATCTTCGATCGTTATCTCGATGAGGATAGCATCAAGATGTTTACTGATATGCATGTGATGACGAAGCCCGAACTCGAAGCTCGTAACGAGATTAAGTGGGAGACTTATCAGAAGAAGATCCAGATTGAAGCCCGCGTGCTTGGCGATCTCTGCATGAACCACATCATCCCCGTAGCTACGAAGTATCAGAGCGAATTGGTCGACAATGTACATAAGATTCAAGAAGCGTTCTCTGATCCTGCAACGGTAAAGCGCCTCACTGCTTACAACATCGACCTCATTGAGAAAATCAATAAGCACGTAAGCTTCGTGGCAGAAAACGTTGAAGCTATGGTAGAAAAGCGTAAGGTGGTCAACAAGATTGAAGATATCCGCACGCTGGCTGTAGCCTACCACGATGAGATCACTCCTTACTTCGACTCTATCCGTTACCACATCGACAAGCTCGAACTCATCGTCGAGGACGAAATGTGGACACTGCCTAAGTATCGTGAGCTCCTCTTCATCCGATAAATAAGAAAATAGCAGCAATCTCGGATATAATCCATAAATATAAAAGCCTTGCCAAAGTTTACCCTATGCTGGGAACGCTTTATGGCAAGGCTTTTGGTTTGGAAATGCGCATCGCGTGTATGGAGGAATATATATCGTGTTTGAAAGCTCTTATTGGCTTATAACGAGATGATTTCCTCTTGTGGTAGGGCATGTGATCTTCTGAAGCTGATACAGTTTGAGCTGTTTGCCCGATAAAGTTGTCGTACACCGACCGATGCTCGTGCGTACACCGACCGATGCTCGTGCGTACACCGAC
>ERZ808240.4691-NODE-4691-length-11828-cov-3.712138_pt1 | contig 11828 bp, 12 predicted proteins | sample MGYA00521084_ERZ808240 | MGnify/ENA primary metagenome ERZ808240 (study PRJEB31516, sample SAMN03275571) | gut metagenome | biome: mammalia-associated habitat; material: feces | host: Papio cynocephalus | place: Kenya | collected 2012-08-06 ... | reverse complement strand
ATTGGTGTTTTAATTAAAGTCATTCATTTTTTTAATGCGATTTGCGGAAACTCAAATAAATTTCCGAAAGCCACAAGCCATGCAAAAAAGCGAAGAACAAATTTTGTCGGGAGCTTGCTCACGTAAAAAAATTTGTTCTTTTGCTTTTTTATAGGGCGACAGCCCGTGACCGAGTGAGCTTTGCTCACGAGGTCGCATGGCTTGTAGCTATGTTTTTGGCGACAGCCCGTGACCGAGTGAGCTTTGCTCACGAGGTCGCATGGCTTGTAGCTATGTTTTTGGCGACAGCCCGTGACCGAGTGAGCTTTGCTCACGAAGTCGCATGGCTTGTGGCTATACAGCACATGACTTATAACTGAGTGAGCTAGCTTACTCCCCCAATTTCAACCCAGGCACTGCATTCAAATCAAGCCCATGGCGCACTCCCTTCACAAAGTCATAATACCCGGCAGCACCAATCATCGCTGCATTATCCGTACACAAAACCGGCGTCGGCATATAAAAAGAATACCCACGTTTTTTGCAAGCCTCTTTCATACCTTCCCGCAGCCCCGAATTGCAAGCAACACCACCCGCAATTGCTATTTTCTTAATGCCATAGTCTTTTGCCGCAAGCATGGTATGATTCACAAGCACATCCACAACCGCCTGCTGGAACGAAGCCGCAATATCCGCCTCCGAGTAAGAAAGACCTTTCATTTTACATCCATTAATATAATTCAATACCGCAGATTTTACACCACTGAAACTAAAGTCATATGGTGAACCATCAATCGAGGCACGCGGAAATTCAATTGCCTGTGGATTTCCTTCTTTTGATAACCGGTCAATTTTAGGACCGCCCGGATATCCAAGACCAATTGCACGCGCCACTTTATCAAACGCCTCACCTGCTGCATCATCTCTTGTTCTTCCTAAAATCTCATACTCTCCGTAATCGCGCACAATCACCAAATGACTGTGTCCGCCGGAAGCAACCAGACATAAAAACGGCGGCTCCAATTCCGGATTCGCTATGTAATTTGCCGATATGTGCCCCTCGATATGATGCACGCCGACAAGAGGCTTATCTACCGCATAACTAATCGCTTTTGCGGCACCAACGCCCACCAATAAAGCTCCAACCAAACCGGGTCCATAAGTGACACAGACTGCGTCCATGTCGTCCAATGTCTTTCCGGCTTCTGTAAGAGCCTCATCAATTACCTGATTAATTTTTTCGATATGCTTGCGCGATGCAATTTCCGGCACAACACCACCATACAATTTGTGAATGTCAATTTGCGATGCAATAATATTAGAAAGAACTTTCCTTCCATTTACAACAACCGCCGCTGCTGTCTCATCACAGGAACTCTCAATCGCAAGCACTGTAATATCTTTTTGTTCCAAAACAACCCTCATTTCTGCCACAGGGCTACTGATTTTGTTTTTTCGATTCCAGCGGATTAAACTCACGGATTCTCCATTTGCCATCTTCTTTTACAAGAATCGCATACCAGTTCACCGTATTATAATCATCATCTGTGCGAACGAAATAGGAAAACTTCAAGTAAACCATCTCCGTTCCGTCAATCGTTTTATACTGAAACTTATTTTCATCTTCTATGCTGTAATTAATAATCTTGCGTTTTTTCGGAGGATATTTTTTCTTCTCTGCCAAAATCTCACTTTCCATCTTATCCTGTGAATTTTTCTTCTGAAGACTTTCACAGTAAAGCACACGAAGTTTTTCAACAAGCGCAGAAAAGTCATCATCTGATAATTTTTTATTATAAATGCACTGGTTAATTCTTCCAAAAAGTTTAATAACCTCTTTTGGGGTCTCCGGATATCCGGCATCCATATCTTTCGCAACCAGTTTTTCCGTCTCCGTCGTCGGCGTATGCACGGTATCCTGCAACTGCTGTTTTTTCATATATTGGTAATAAACCGCCAGCACACCAAGAACAACAAGCACAATAAGAATCAAAAAGGTAATTAAACCACGTTTTTTCTTCTTTTCTTCTTTCCGGTTCATGCACACCCTCCTCTCATATCACTACTCATTTTCTTTCTTTTCAAACGTCAAATAAACCGACTTTCTGTCCTTTCCCGGTATTGCAGCCGGAAAAATCTTACGAACCGGCCCCATGAAATCATCCGGCCGTATCAATGACGGACTATAATGTGTAAGCCATAATTCCGAAACTTCCGCTTCTTTTGCCAATTCTGCCGCCTCCGTAAACATCATATGTCGGTTTTCTTTCGCCTTTGATGCCATCTCCGGCTCACCATACATCCCTTCACAGATAAACAAATCTGCCTTTTTCGCATGTTCGACAATTGCAGGAACCGGTCTTGTATCCGTACAATACGTAACTTTCAATCCCTTCCTTGCCGGACCAAGTACCATATCCGGTGTATAGGTTTTTCCTTCCCAATCTACCGTTTTCCCCTTTTGCAGAGAACTCCAAACTTTCATCGGCACATCATTTGCTTTCGCTTTCTCCGAATCAAATCGCCCTGCACGCTGTATAATCTGACTGTAACCATAGCATAGAACCGTATGTTTAACACGAAACGCTTCCAAAATATAGCCACATATTTCAAACCGATGAAATGATTCCGTCAGCTCGATATACTCAATTTCAAATGGAAGTCCGGGTGCCACAACAAGTAGCGACTCCACCACTTTTTTTATCCCTTTTGGTCCGATTATTGTCAAGCGCTCAGTCCGCTCTGCATTTCCCATTGAAAGCAAAAGCCCCGGAAGACCGCTTACATGGTCACCGTGAACGTGCGTAAGGCAAATCGTGTCAATGGCATGCATACTAAAACCCTTTTCCCGAATACTCACTTGGGTTCCCTCACCGCAATCAATCAAAAGACTGCTGCCATTAAACCTTGTCATAAGCGCCGTCAACGCTCTTCTTGGCAGCGGCATCATGCCACTGGTACCTAACAGGCATACATCCAGCATGGTAAAATCCTCCATTTCTCCCATTCTTCCCTATTTTATCATACTTGCCCTATATTTTCAAATTAAATCTTCATGGAGTACTTCAATCTTCTCCGTTTTTTTCACAGGTATTACAAATTGATCAATCATTTTCTCATAACATGATTCACAAATAGCAAATTCGTGGACTTCCAAATCTCGTTTTGAAAAATACCCCCACTCTTTTCTCACCCTAAGCGCCTCTTTCTCAATCTGTCGGCCACATGCATTACACTGGCAAATCCTCTTTGGCAAAGCAATTGCCCCCTTTCCACATGATAGCAACATTATAACAAAAGGGCTTCTCAGCTTCTAGTTGTAATATTTTCCTTTTCCATGCGTTCTCTCTCCGCCTGCGATAAGCGAAGATAGGTTGGCGCGAACTCTGCCGCCTTCATCTGTCTGCCCTGCTCAAAATATTTCTTTCCAAGGGCTGTGACAGAAGACGCTCTCTGATACCGCACACTGTCTGCGCAAAAACGATACAAAAGTCCCTCACACTGTTTGATTTTCTCTTGGAATACCGGAACTCCATCTCCCAAAAAGATAACTTCTCTTTTCGTCTCTTTTGCTTTCTGCAAAACTATTTCAATCGGTGCCGCATCTGGTTTCTCAATTTCCACCGGCACTTCATTTGACACATCATAAATGCCATAATACGCCTGTTGCCTTCTTGCATCCATAATCGGACAGACTAGCGCCTCCGCACCCGCAAGATTGTAAGCAAGCCCCTCCAATGTGGGCACTGCTATAAGAGGAATTGAAAGTGCTCCTCCCAGTCCTTTTGCAGTTGCTGCTCCGATACGAAGTCCGGTAAAAGAACCGGGTCCGCTGGCAATCGCAATCGCATCCAATTCTTTTACGGAAACATCCGCCATCTCTAACATATCGTGAATCATCGGAAGCAATGTCTGTGAATGTGTTTTCTTATTATGAATGGTATACTCTCCTACCAATTTATCATCCGACTGTAATGCCACACTTGCCACCAGTCCGGAACTATCAATTCCTAATATATTCATCATTTTCACCTCATCTCGTCTAACGTTATCTGTCGAAAATCAAATCCTTTTTCCAAATCCTTTGCAATCGTCACCTGATGGCAGTCATCCGGCAGAATATCTCTTATCTGCGATGCCCACTCAATCAGGCACACACCCTCCCCGTAAAAATATCCTTCGCAGTCTAATTCATACATTTCTTCCACATCCGCAATTCGATACACATCAAAATGATACAACGGAAGCCGCCCTTCATGGTACTCCTGAACAATGGTAAAGGTCGGACTTGTAACCGGCTCCGTGATTCCCAATCCATGAGCAAATCCTTTGGCAAATACAGTCTTGCCAACACCTAAATCTCCCTCCAGCAAATAAATACCACCGGGAGAGGCCTGTCTTGCAATTTCTTCCGCCACCGCAAAAGTTTCCTTCTCACTGTTGCTCTGCCAAATCATTTCTTCGTCTTCTCCTTTACAAACGCCACCAGTTCATCAAATTTTTCCTCACAGGAATTTCTGGTAATAATTGTCGCATATATTGCTGACGTAAATAAATACATTTCATTTTTCCGATACACTACCTTGCGTAAATCACTCCACTTACAGGAGGACGAAGCCTCGCCCTGTGTCACCGAAATACCGTCCTCGTCAATATGGCAAAACAACGGAATCTGCATCTCTTCCTGTGCCATCTGGCGTCTTCCCTTTTTCGCAAGGGTAAGCGGCTGAACAATCAAAAATAAAACCGCAATCACAATCCAGACCACACGCTGGTTTGCATTCCACATATTCCATTTTATAAACACTGCTGCCAAAGAAGCAATTCCCAGAAGTATACCAAATAACCCAGTTGCTTTCGTATAATTATAATGAAGTAGAAAACGGCTCATCGTTTTCCCATCCAGTTTTAACTCAAAATCCATCGACATCTTTCGTTCTCCTTTCCGAATGGCATCGTAATTTCAGTATAACAAATGCCCTCTTCATTGACAAGCCTTAGGTTTTTTAATACACTATTATATAACAAATCAACTATTCAGGAACCATGTAGCAAAAATCAATGGAGCGTCGTGCTCGCACGTAAGAAAACACGAAGTGTTCAAAATGCGAATATACGGGCAGGGGGGAGTCCTGAATAGTTGAAAATAACCCATGGGGAGGAACATTATATGTTTGGTTCATTCATTGGAAACATCGCCGGCATTTCCTATTTTCTTGCATTTCAGATTTTAGGAATTCTTTTGGCACTGTATTTATTCCAGAAAGAAAAAACAGGAACAACTCTTTTATTCGGCAGCGTATTCGGCAGTTTTGCCATTCACTGGCTGCCTACCATTTACGCTTTTTTCTTTCAATTTTCAGTAAAAGCACATTTATTCGCTTTTATCACTTTTGTCGCAATTGTCTGGGCTGTATTAGCTTTTGGCAAAGAACATACGCTATTTAAGGGGCGGTTTAAAAAGCCGGATATCGTTGCACTTTTCCACGAAAATCCAGCTTTATTTCTCTTGCTTCCTTTATTTATTTACACCTGTTATGTGCTTTTGCATGCTACCATTCCATACATCAACGGAAGTCTGCACAGCGGTCAGAGCACATACGGCGATATGAATATGCACTTAGGTTTTATTACAAGTATTGCCAAGCAAAAAACTTTCCCGCCGGAATACTCCATTCTGCCGGGCACCAAACTTGCCTATCCATTTTTATCTGACAGCATTTCCTCAAGTGTTTACATCTGGGGAACTTCTTTGCGGACAGCGTATCTTCTGCCGATGTTTTTTGCCTTGATTCAGGTCTTTTCGGGAGTCTATCTTTTGGCAAAAAAAATCATGCAGTACTTTGGCGGCAGCATCCGCGGAAAAAGTTTTCTTGCTATCACCCTTTTCTTCTTTAATGGTGGTTTAGGATTTTACTACTTTATGAATAAGGGGCTGTTCAGTGAAAACTTCACCCGTATTTTTACTGCCTTTTACGAGACACCGACAAACTACGTGCAGGCAAACATTCAGTGGCACAATATCATCTGCGATATGCTGATTCCACAGCGTGCCACCTTATTTGGCTGGGCAATGCTGTTTCCGATTCTCATTTTACTCTATCGTGCGGTAGAAGAAAAAAGCACTTTATACTTTGCAGTTGCCGGTGTGCTTGCCGGGGGACTTCCACTGATTCACACGCATTCGTTCCTTGCCCTTGGCGTTATGTGTGCCGGATTTGTCATTCTTACCATGCGCAAAAATGCAAAGGAAACAAAAGAATTTACCATCCCGGTCTGGGGACGTTTTCTTTTAACTGCCGTATCTTTGTTTGTACTTACGTATATCAGTCTGCGTCAAAAGTCCAACACACCGATTGAGGCAAACACTCTGCTTATCATCGGTATCTTGATTGCAGCAGTTTTAGTTCTTGGTATGCTTGCCTCTTTGATTACTTCATGGGAAGGGCAAACCGCAATCCACTGGGGCATGTTTTTGGGAATCGTATTGGTAATTGCTCTTCCGATTTTATTTACCTTTACTTTCAAACAAGCTTCCGGCGATAATTTCGTTCGCGGATTTTTCAACTGGAACAACTCGAATGTAGAAACAATGGATAATTACATCGTCTTCTACCTAAAGAATCTCGGAGTTATGTTTATTCTCCCGGTTCTTTCACTCATTTTGGGCACAAAAAAACAGCGCCAGATTATGATGCCGGCTCTGTTCCTTTGGTTGATTTCAGAGTTTGTTTTGTTCCAGCCAAACCCTTATGACAACAATAAATTAATGTTAGTATCTTATTTCTTCTTCTGCGTGGCAAGCGCTGATTTTGTATGGGACACTGCCGTGAATTTCTGCGAATTTACCAAAAAGAAAATTCACATCCTGCGTCCGGTTCTAGTAACCATCGTTACTGTATTGGGCACACTTGCCGCTGTCTTAACAATGGGAAGGGAAGCCGTTGCCGACTATGAGCTTTACAGCGCCGACTATGTTTCCCTCTGCAAATGGGTAGAGAAAAATACGGAACCATCGGATATCTTTTTAACCGCAAACAATCACAACAATGCAATCGCCTCCCTGACCGGCCGAAACATTGTATGCGGCTCCGGAAGTTTCTTATACTTCCACGGTCTTGACTACGCCACACAGGAAGCTGATGTAAAAACGATGTATGAAAATCCGGAAACTCGCGACAGTCTGCTTGAAAAATACAACGTTACATATATCGTAATTGGCCCTTGGGAAAATGGAAGTTATTCCATCCCGGATATTAATGCATTCGCTGAAAACTATGACTGCGTCTACAACAAAAACGGAATTTTAGTATTTGAAGTGTAACATCACTTATTCGCAGGAACATACTTGATAACACCTGAATCGTAAGTTGTTTCACTTTCGATTTGACTTTTGTTTGTTCTGCGCACTAACAAATACAATTCCTGATTCGTGCCAACTAAAACATCATAAATTACATCATCTGCCAAACTGTCAAAGTTGCCATCTGCGCTGAGACGAGTGGCAGATGTTTTTTGCCCAAAATCACTAAACCGATAAAGTCCTGACAAATTAAAAGCATACATCTGCCAGTTCGTTGTATCGCTGTCAAAATACCACTCATATTTTTTATTATCTTCCGAGATATCGTCTCCGAATTCGGAAGTACGTGACAAAGTCTGCGAATCCAATATGCCAAATTTTTTCTTTGACATGGAATAATACACAATTTCATTTTCCCCATATCCTACTCGTTTTGAAAATGCACCATCCGAAACAGATTCACAGAGATTTGTTCTCGTTCCGCTCACAGCGTCAAACCACATGGCACTTGACGAATTAAATACAAGCATCGGTGTTCCGTCTTCCGTCACATGAAATGCAGTCACATCATATTCCTTTGCATAATCCGTTTCACTGCCATTTTCTTCTACCTTAGTCTGCAATTTTGTCTTTTGCACCGCATTTGAATTTTCATCAATGGTAAGGAGATAGTATTCACTGGCACCACTTTGTTTTTCAAATGGATTTGCATTTTCATCATACAATTTAACCTGCATAAGGGCATAGAGATTTCCATCATCTCCCCGTGAAATATAGGGAAGATCCACGGAATCCACAGAGCCCTCCATTGTTTTTTTCACCAGTTTCGTAAGTGCCTTACGACCATATTGTTTCGTCTGCCAGTCGCCCGCCGAATTCAACGTATACTCATAAATCGAGCAGCCCGTATCGTCCTCGTCATCTGCCCCTACGGCATACTGATAAATTGCCGGCTCTCCCTCTGCATTTGTCTGTAAATCAGTAACCTGAAGTTCATCTTCATCCAATACCTCATCCGGTACACTGTAAAAATCCTGTTCTGCATACTTATTTCCTTGTGATGGTTTTTCCGTTGGCTCACCCGTTTCCGAACCACCACTGCCACACCCAGTCACAAGCATAGCCCCTACACACAGCAACACTAACAGTCGTTTCATCTCATCCTTCTCCTTTACAATATCATTGACAGCTGAATCCGCTTCTTCTGCATATCCACCTGCAATACTTTAACATCTACCACATCCCCTACGGAAACAACATCCAGTGGATGTTTAACAAATTTTTTGTCCGTCAGTTTAGAAATGTGAACAAGTCCGTCCTGATGCACACCAATGTCTACAAATGCCCCAAAGTCAATGACATTACGCACGGTTCCTTTCAAAATCATGCCTTCTTTTAAATCTTTCATTTCTAATACGTCACTGCGCAAAATCGGTTTTGGCATCTCATCACGCGGGTCGCGTCCGGGTTTTTCCAGTTCGCGGATAATATCTTTCAGCGTAATCTCGCCAACGCCAATCTGCTCTGCCAGTTTTTTTGTATCCTTTGCCATCAACGACAAACCGGTAAGTCCGCCGGCAATATCCTCTAACTGATATCCAAGCATTTCCAATAACTTTGTTGCTGCCTCATAAGATTCCGGGTGCACACTCGTTGCATCCAGTGGATTTTTACCACCGCTAATGCGCAAAAATCCCGCACACTGTTCATAAGCTTTTGGTCCTAATTTTGCCACTTTCAAAAGTTCTCTGCGGCTCTTAAAACGACCATTTTCCTCACGGTATGTTACAATGTTTTTGGCAATTGCTTTTGATACACCGGACACATATTCAAGCAATGACGCCGATGCTGTGTTCAAATCAACTCCAACATTATTTACACAGTCCTCTACAACATTTCCCAGTGCCTCACTCAGTTTTTTCTGGTTCATATCATGCTGGTACTGCCCAACTCCTATACTTTTCGGGTCAATTTTTACAAGCTCAGCCAATGGGTCCTGCAGTCGTCTTGCAATCGAAACAGCGCTTCTCTGTCCTACATCAAAATTCGGAAATTCCTCTGTCGCCAGCTTGCTCGCTGAATAAACCGACGCTCCTGCCTCATTGGTAATAATGTATTGAACCGGACGATTTAATTCCTTTAACATATCTACGATAACAAGTTCGGATTCTCTGGACGCCGTTCCATTTCCAACCGAAATCAGGCTGATGTTATACTTTTCAATCATTGCCTTAACAATACGTTTGGTCTCCGCCACTTTATTCTGCGGCTCCGTTGGAAATACCACTATGGTGTCAAGCACCTTTCCCGTCTCATCCACGACCGCCAACTTACAGCCGGTACGAAATGCCGGATCCCAGCCAAGTACCACTTTACCGGCAATTGGTGGCTGCATCAAAAGCTGCTCCAAGTTTTTGCCAAACACACGAATTGCCCCATCTTCTGCCGTCTCCGTTAATTCATTCCGGATTTCTCTTTCAATTGCCGGCGCAATCAAGCGTTTATAACTGTCCTCAATCATCTCTTCCAGATACGGTGTTGTATATTCATTTTCCTTTACAATAACTTTTTTTCGCAAATACCGCAGAATATCATCCTCAGGCGCCTCAATTTTTACCGTCAGAATTTTTTCTTTCTCACCGCGGTTGATTGCAAGGGTCTGATATCCGGACACCTTGGAAAGCACCGTAGAAAAGTCATAATAATTTTCGTAAACGCTTTTCTCCTCTGCATTTTTCGCCGTAGAAACCAATGAGCCCTTCTGCATTGTTGTCTTACGAATCGCAGTTCTGTAATCGGCTTCGTCCGCAATTGCCTCCGCCAAAATATCCAGTGCTCCGGAAATTGCCTGCTCCACTGTCGTAACTTCTTTTTCCTCATCCAGATACTGCTTGGCTTCTTCTTCCACGGAATGGTCTAACATCTGCAAAAGAATCTGATTTGCCAGTCCTTCCAGCCCTTTTTCTTTTGCAATCGTAGCACGTGTGCGTCGTTTCGGACGATACGGTCGGTACAAATCTTCCAAAAGCACCTGTGTCTGTGCCGCCAAAATCTGCTGCTTGAGTTCTTCGGTTAATTTCCCCTGCTCCTCAATGCTGGCAAGCACGGTCTCTTTTCTTTCTTCCAAATTACGCAAATAAGTTAATCTCTCATCCAGATTACGTAGCTGCTCATCATTTAATGTGCCATGTTTTTCTTTCCGGTATCGGGCAATAAACGGAATTGTGCATCCTTCGTCAATCAATTCCATTACTGCTTCAACCTGCCATACTTTAATTTTCAGTTCTTCTGCTATTTGTTTTGCAATATTCATTTCTCTGCTCCTAATATAATCCTTTTTTACTTGGGTTAAAACCTAACGACATTCTAACATTTTCGAGGAGGAATTTCAATTAGGGGTTTTGGTAGATTTGTGTCAAGTGTTCGTTGACACTTTTTTTGTATTCCAGTAATTCCGTAGAAAAATTTTGCGTCTCGTGGGCGTTCCCACTAATTGAGTGCGTAGCGGTATGGGCACTGAAACCACCAGTGCCTCATACCGACGTACTCAAAACCCACTCGTCACAAAGTTTTTCTACGGAATTACTGGAATACAAAAGAATTAGCTACGAACATTTGGCACAAACCAATATCCTCTTCCCCTTTATTTTTGCCATTGAAAATTGTGCACTAACTTTTGGTATTTTTCTAGTTTTACCCTCTTAGAACAACTCTTTTTGCTCGATTTTGCCTAGATGGTTGCATTTTTATCTCATTATCTGCCTTTTTTCACATAAATCACACAACAATTGCAACCCTTTCTATTAATTTTGTTCTTTTGGGTTGTTTTCAGTTGCGTCTTTTCAAAATTCATGCAACTCTTTTGGCTTTATACGAAGGGTATGGTTGCATTTTTGCGCTTCATCGACTAATTCAATAGCTCTTTCTATTCGAACACTCGCCAAAACTCTGTATGTCTCTTTATCCATATATCACTCTTCCTTCACTTTCAATATTTCTAAAATAAGCATACCGTTTAATTTCAATTCTAAAGATTACATACCAATACAAGAAAACACCCACTCAAAGATGGGTGCTTCTGTGTTATTTTTAATATTGTAACATTCTTTATCTTCTTTGATAATAATCCGGATGCCATTTACTGTCATCAGATTCCACCGTTATTGTAGTCTTATCTGCTGAAAGAGTTACAATAAGAGGCTCCGATGTAGATGATACTTCTCCATTAAAGTCAAGTAAGATACTGTGTTCCCTTTCCGTCCAAGTTCCAGCAATTATATCCTTATTTTCCTTATACTGTACTGTTCCATCATCATTAATCGTAATTTCCACTTTATCTCCAGTAGTACTTGTACCCCCATATGTTCCTACCCATTCATTTGTTTTGCCACATGCTGCCAATACAAAAATCATCACCATTGAAAGCACTGCAATCACTGTTTTGTTTCTCATTTTCACATTCTCCTTTTAACAATTATAAATATTTAGGCGTTTGCGAAACGCCACAAGCCGCATAAATACGGCATATTTTTTCTACAAAATAAAT
>ERZ808240.4690-NODE-4690-length-11833-cov-306.442944_pt1 | contig 11833 bp, 14 predicted proteins | sample MGYA00521084_ERZ808240 | MGnify/ENA primary metagenome ERZ808240 (study PRJEB31516, sample SAMN03275571) | gut metagenome | biome: mammalia-associated habitat; material: feces | host: Papio cynocephalus | place: Kenya | collected 2012-08-06 ... | reverse complement strand
CTGTGAAGGTAAGAGTGATTGAGCTTGCCGAAAAACAGATGGAGCAATGGAAGAAACTTCGTGACAAGTCGGGTGACAACGAGAGTATCAAGTTTGCCAATGAGAATATTGACAGAATCATGATGGATGCTGTGGAACAGCTGGATAAGTTGAACTAAAATAAAAGGAGGTGGGCTTGAATGGCTCACCTCCTTTGTTTTATCACTCTGGATAATAAAAAATAATCTCTCCATTCGCTTTTTTGTAAGCTATAGCTAATGGGGTGTCATCGTTTTCTTCAAAGCATACAGCAGGAACATCTGATTTTGTATCATCAGATTTCAAAATAGCCTCAACTTTATCTTTTAAGTCTATCACGTTTAAAGCAAGAGTTTCTTTCTCTTCAATTTCATAAATGTTTAATTTGTACTTATACATAAATCGCATTTTTAAAATTTTCCATTTTTGATAGTTTATATAGAGCCAAATAAGGCAATTATAATACTTACCTCTTTTTATAGCCCTAAAGCTTTCGTATTCGAAAATCTGTTCTCGCCTTTAGTTAGCTTTATGGCATCCGATTCATAGAAACATTTTGAACAGAACTCATCTAGGTATGGAGTATAAGTGTAAAAACTGGTTTCGTTCACTACATATCCAATTCGGATTTTTGAACACGAACTGTTTGTATGAATCGTTTGCTTGTGATTTTTCAAATCACGCTCTATAAATACATGTTCACCTAATCGTGTTGGAGTATTATTCCATAACACTATAAACAATGCAATAAAAAAGAAAAACATTAAAGCTATTGTTCTCTTTCTTTTATTTTTTTGTTCATTCCTCTCCATTATTATTTCAGAGCGAAGTTCTTCTGCAGTTTTAACCCATCCCATATTACCGTATTAAATAAATATATGCGTTATTTTCTTGCAAAAGTAGTAAAAATATCGGTAAGTTGTATCGGTCATGCCGGTGTTTCTTATAAATTTAGACTAAGGCTAAATAATTGAGCAGTTTCTTACTCATCGTAAATCATTGATTTTCAATAGACATTTGCTTGCAAATTTATTTTTGAGCATAGTTAGGTCACGCCAAGGATTTGGAGTACCTTTGCAACAAGTTCAATAGTGGACGAAACGATTAATCTATCATTTTTTATGGAAAGCAAAACTTATGTTTTCGGAAATGAAGGAACTAGCGGCAACAATGGGATGCTAGGACTTCTTGCGCCACTGCTCCAGAAGCAGGGCGTTGACCCAAACGTCTTGCTTGCGATGAAGGGTAATAACGGATTCGGCGGCGAAGGTGGTTGGTTCATGTGGGTTATCTTCCTCTTCTTCCTTATGGGTTGGGGCGGTAATGGTTGGGGCGGCTTCGGCAATGGTCGTGGAGCTGGTATCGCCAACGAAATCAACAACGACTATGGTCGCTCTCTCTTGATGGATGCCATCGGTGGAAATCGCAATGCCATCAGCAACTTGGCTACTCAGTTGAATTGCACCGAAGGTCAGATTCAGAACGCCATCAGCAACCTTACCTCACAGGTTCAGAACGTGGGCAATCAGGTAGGTATGAGCGGTATGCAGACCATCAACGCTTTGCAGCAAGGCAATATGCAGATTGCTTCTCAGCTCGCAGACTGCTGCTGCAAGGTAAACAACAACATCACGGCAATGGATGGTAACATCAAGTTGGCGATGTGTCAGCAGACTGGTACCTTGAACAACGCCATCAACAACGTGGCTGTAGGTCAGGAGCGTGGTTTCTCTAGCGTGGCTTACGAGACCCAGAGACAGACTTGCGACATTCAGAACGCCATCAAGGACAGCACTCAGACCATCGTGGACGGTCAACGTGAGGCAGAACTTCGTGAAATGCAAGACAAGCTCGACCATTTGCGTGAGGAGAACAGCACCTTCAAGTCTAGTGCGATGACCTCTCAGATTGTGGGTCAGGCATTGGCTCCTGTTAACCAAGTGCTCGCAGGATTGCAGAGCGAGGTGGCTGGTATCAAGTGCAAGTTGCCAGAGACAGTTACCTTGAACTATTCACAAGCAACCGCAGTCCCGAACTGTGTTGCTGCACAAATGGGACTGTATGGTCTTAACACCCTTAATAATGGAGGGTTCTGGGGTTAATCTACATCGGTAGATTGAGAGTTCTTTGACTTATTGATAAGAGATTTGTAGTCGGAAAATAACATCCATTCATAGCCTTTATGTAGAGGTTGCAAATCTCGGCAACATAGAGAAACGCTTGAAGGGCAAAAGCCATATTTCTTTGTTTTTACGATAGAATCAAAGATATGAACCAACTTTCCATCTTTGATTTGGCAAACCTTTAAAGTTCTCTTACTATTCGTAAGTGGATTGAGGTTGTTCTGTAAGAACGAACACCACCTTAGATTTTCAACTCTGTTATCATCTTTTATGGTGTTAATATGGTCTATACAAGGATATTTTTTGAGATTTGGCAGGAATGCGGTAGCCACAAGTCGGTGTATATAATAATTTTTAGACATACCATCTTTGACTAAAGCGACTCCTAGATAGTTTCCATAAGCAGTAGGCTTTAAGATTCTTCTACTATAGGTGGATTTTATTCTTCCTAAAGAAGATATTTCGTACAAGCCTTCGTACCCTTGCACAGCCTTCCATATTTCACCTTCAAGTGAAGTGGTATCGTAAAGTTTGCGTGCTTGCTTCTTTCTTCTCCAATAAAGATTGTCAACTTTGCAGTTGTAGAAATCACCGTCCTTGGCATCAAGTACGTAATTATTATCTGGTTGAGGAAGAAAATTTTGAGCAACAAGAAATGGAAGGTGTCTTTTGCTCTGCTTGCTATCTTTAGAGAGCGTAATACTTGGTGTCTTCTCCCCTTTTGTATTGCTCGCTCTGAGTAAGTGTGGTTGCTTGTAAACGTTCTGGTAGCGATTGTTTGCATATCGTTCCAAAGACACAACTCTACCATAAGACGATACTTTGTATAGTCCTTCAAATCCGATTACGTCTCGCCATTCCTCACCATCCAAGGTGATACTTTTAAGAAATTCTTGATTGTTCATAACTGTCAACTATTTAAGAACGTGTCAACTTGAAAAATGGGAAGAGGCGTTGACATACCTCTTGTCAATGAGTTAATTACTCTCATCTATCCCGATGCAAAGTTACTAATTAATTTTTAAATAAAGAAATTATTATGGCATTAATTTGGAACTATCCATTTGCATGGGTGAACCGTAGAGGCTCGGCGGCTATCGCTTCACAGGGCGTGACGGTGAACACGGACAATGTTGTCTTCTCGTTCAGAAATCACGCCTTCGTGAATGCGAACTACAGGGGAACGATTTTCGTGAACTTGATGCAGTCGATTCCGACTGGCACCACAACAACGCTGCCTATCCTTTTCGAGACCAACGGCGTAACTCAGGCTGTGACTAAGTACAATGGTGAGGCTCTTACGGTGGCTGATATTCCTGGTACTGGCGTGTTGCAGTTCTGGTTTGAGAGAGACACTAACACCCTTCAACTGATGACGGGTATTGTTTAACAAGATTGAATAGATAGGAGATTACATTATGTTTTCTGGACTAAGACAAAATTCATTGTTCTATGTCTTGGATAAAGGCGAGAACCCGACTTTGAGAATCGGACAGGTTGTTTCGGTAAGCAATCCGCAGACCAAGTACCCATCGTTTAACAATGGCTTCACGCCGCAGCCTATGGAATCTGTGGTAGATGTGAAAGTGAAAATTGGCGATGAGGAGGTGGACTTCAAACAGCTGCCTGCCAACGGTCAGATAGCCAACGACAAGAACCTTGTGGTGAGTGAAAGCAAGGATGCGATGAGTGCCGAGGTGGATGCGATGCTGAGGACTTCGAGGGCGATACTGGAGAGCGTAGATTACCACGAGAAGGTTGTAAAATCTTGTGAGGGAATGCTACTGCAACTCAACCCCCAGATAGCCAAGGAGAAGGAACAGGCTGAGAAGATTTCGAAGCTGGAGGGCAAGGTTTCGGGTATGGAAGGAAAGCTTGACCGCATGATGGGCTTGCTCGAAAAGGCTGTCAACAAGTAATCTCCTACTCTATCCATTCACTAAAGAATCTTTGAATTATGGTTATGATTGAGATTACGGAAGACAAGTTTGATGACTTGTACGAGAACATCGAGAGTATGCTTCGCTTCGGTGGCAAGGCTATGACTTGCCTTGACAAGATGAAACATGAGAAGGAAGACCGATATGGCGAGCGGAATCCGATGCCAGACTACCGTGGACGATGGAGACACGGCTATCGTGAGGATGAGAACTACGAGGAAAAGGAGAGACGTGAGCGCATGGAGCGTGATACGCCCGACTATCGTGGTGGTGGCTACCGTGGAGGTGGCGGATATTAACTAAGTAAAGGTTTGGTTCCGACATTAATGCCGGTGCCAAACTTTTCTTTTAAAGGATTACTATTATGAGAAAATACAGACAATCGCTGAATGCCTACGATTATCAGCCAGAGGAAATGAAGTCTTATCTCAGACACAATGGTTGGCACTTCAACAAGAAGATGTGTGAGTGGGCAGTGAAGCAAATGCGGAAGAATGGGAAACCTATCAAGCCGATGAGCAACGAGGAGGTGGAAGAACTTCTGCACAAGTATGAGATAGAGCTAGAGAATAACGTGGGGCACGATGCTTGCTACATCGCAAACATGTGCCGAGCCGATTTCTATGCTTCTTCGATTACAGACGAGAAGGCACTCGCTCAGTTTATCAAGGATTATGTGGATGACGAGGATCAGCAGGACGGATTCATCTTCAATCGGTTTTATGCGGACTGCTCGCTGAATGGTGTGGGCATTCCTTGGGATGAAATATTGTAAGCGATATGACTGAGCAGGAGATATATCTGGAGAGGTATGACTGGACAGTGCATGTACTATATGATGTGCGGTCTAGGGATGCCATGTATGTTAGAAGGTGTCTTCGGGATTTGGGATGCAAGGGCGTTCCTCTCGAAGATGCCTCTAATCTCGTGCTCAGAGGTGAGGCTAACAAGGGGCTAACTTACTCCAATGTTTCTTTGCGAAAATCGGTTGTGGCTATCGGATGGACTACTTCATCAGGGGAGTATGCCAACAGTCTCAGCCACGAAATGCTGCACGTGGTGCAACATATATCGGAGTATTACTTGATGGATATGTATGGCGAGGAGGCTTGCTATCTGATGGGATGATTGATGCAAGCGAGTAAGAATAAAGGGTAAGCCATTAGACTTACCCTTTACTTTTATGAAGTCAGCAATTATTATGAATTTGTCCAAGTGCTTCCATCAAAGGTTCTTGTGATATTCGATACTGCGACAATTTCAGAACTACTGAAGGTAACTGAAATCGTGTAGCCATAATCACCATGAGTTTTGCCATCGAAAAAAAGAGAATTTCCTGTTGTGATTACAAGTTTGCCATCTTTTCTTCCATTTTTCCACATAGCTTCAAGAATACTCTCAACTGTGCCCGAGATACCTGTATATGTAAGATATAAATATTGAAGTCCGATAGCATTGGATAAGAGCGAAACGTCACCTTTAACATTTACTGCCTTTGTAAGATTTAATGTATTTGCATTTGGTGACAACACATTGGCAATTTCTTGCGTCGTGGCATAGAAGTCACTTCTATTTATAAGCAGTAATGTCAACTTGTTTTTTTCTGCCATTTCTAGCTTACCTGTAAGGTTGTTACCTACGACAAGCAAATTAGTTAGATTCTTGCAGTACTTAAAGTCACTAATATCAATGACCTTATTTCCTTCATCAGTAATTGCGTCAGCAAAAGATACCTTGCTGATGTTTTGCTTGGAACTGATTTTAATGATAGCTCCATTAGAAACATAAAGCTTGGAATTTGTTAAACTTTCTATGACAGAGCCTGTGTTTTTGGCAAAAGTTGAATCAGTGAAATTACCAACGATGCATTCAACTCTTAAAGTCTTACCACTTACGCTTTGGATTACAACGCTACTATTGTTTTCGTTCTGTGTTTCTACAGCATTGAATTTGATTACTACTGCATCGAGAACCTTCAAGTTATCATTACTACTGACAACCCCATTTAATCTTGTTACTAAACATTTTCCCATATTATATATTTTTATTTATTAAACATTATAGTTATAATGAGTATCCAATGAACTTATCTTGTTTGTAAGCCAGTTCTTTACACGATTTGGAGAGTTATAAAAGCCGAGTACGCTTGGCTCATTAGGATATATAGCTGTCAGTGGTGCTACACCTAAGATTTCCTTTGCAGCCTTGAAAGCATAATTTTTGTAAAGGCAAATATCGCCAACGGAGTAGACCTTGTTCTCATTGTATTCATCTGCTTTTATGTCTTGGGTTGATGCCAAACCTAGAGACTGCCATCCTTCCGCTACATTACTGCTACGGTATGAAGGGGTGTCTGCATATTTTTCAAACTCCTTCTTATAGTTGTCATATCCAACCATTCCTATCCACTCGTTGAGCAGTCCAAGAATATTGTCAACTGTGAAGATGCCTTTATCCCTCAACTCCTTGTATCTAGCCTTTATTTCTGTATCATACAAGCTATCTAGATATAGTACATTCCAATTGCCAAATGTCTTGTCTGAATCAGGAACAACATAAGTTCCATTCCAATGCGCACCGAATATTGAATCAACATCATATATAGTAGGAGTCCAAAGTACTCCATCCCAAGTACACCATATCCAGTTTTTAACAAATCCATCAAGGTTGTATAAAACCTGGCTTACCAACCAATAGTCTATGAAAGGGGCAACTAAGAAATATTCCTCAAAGGTTTTTCTTGTCTTGCTGCTGTTAAGTGCAGTATAGGCTTCTGAAAGTCTTGTAATATATTCCTTTACCTCCTTACTTAATTTATCTGTATCAGAAAGTTCCTTTGGGTTGTCGCCATCATAGTCATTCCCATCAATATCTTTCAGCTTCTTTGGATTTCTTACCTCAAATTCTGTCCATTGAGGAGCACCCCTGAATAAAGTTCCCCAAATAGAGCCATCTAGTATGATGTTCTTTGCTTTCTTCTTGTCTGCATTATATACCTCCTTGGATTTTTTTAAGTTCCAAGCATACACACCCATCCAAGTTTCTTCCTTCGTATTGGAATTTATCCAAATAATCACAATTGGAAACCCATCTGGATGACACTTTGCTCCAGTGAAAAAATCCTTCTTTATATCACCCAATCCATCAGTCACACTGTCATTGGAATAGCTGTACTCATAAGGATATTGCTGACCTATTGGGCGAGACTTATACACTTGCTCCATCAACCAATAACCAACAATGCACTGACCTCTGAAAGCATCAATGTAGTACTTCTTTAGGTGGAAGCTGTCTTGTGTAGGGAAATCGCCAAACTTTATCTCGCTGCCATCATTGATGTCTATAGCCATATTCTTGACATAATAGCTCATAGAAGAGCTACCCTGAGCATTCAAGATAACTGGCTTTTTAAAATAGTTACCATCCTTATCATTGTACTCGATTTCCGCTTCAATATCATCAGTCTTTGTTGTTGGCAACTTAGGTGCATAGATTTTCACCTGTGCTGCTATGCGAGGGATAGGAAGCTCGATATGCTCGTAGTTGCTGAAATCGGAAGGATTCTCCATCTTGATACCAGCAGACTTGAAAGCATCGTTTACTTCTGTTGCAGCTTCATCAGATAACTCTAGATGTTTGAGGGACATCTTGTGTTCGTGCCTTGTACCTTCTAAATCTCTGTAGCCTATCACCTTGCCATCTGCATCAGTTGTGATTTCCATTCTTCCCTCGGGGTCTTCGATATGGGAAAACTCTGTTGGGATAGTCTCAGACTTGACATTGTGGATATAGTGGCTGCCATCTGCATTTGTGGCAGACAGCACCTTACCATCTGCGTCAGTCTCAACTGCAAGATATTCCTCGTTCCCTTGCAAGGAGAAGACGGAAAGAAGGTCTTGAAGGCTTGTGTCTATTGTACCTACCTTCTCCTGCAAGGTTGCAAGGTCTGATTGAAGCTGAGAGACAACTTGCTTCAAGGCATTGACTGCATGAATCTCACCAATGATTTCTCCGTCTCTTCTGATACCAAGTAATACATGGTCTGCTGCATCAAGCCAGACAGCAAAGAACTCCTCGTTCTGCTCTACGTGGTACATTTCATTGAGAGGGAAGTATGGCTTGCCTGTCTCTCTATAGATACAAAAAAGCAATCTATCCTCACTGTCTGTGATGCCATAGATGAACTCTTCGTTCTCTATTACCTTGAAACACTCCTTCACCTCGTCTTCAATGAGGGACTTGCCTTCCTCCTTGTCAACCTTGGTGTCTTGGAGATTCTTAATCTCGTTGTCTTTGAGCGACTGGATGTTGCTGTTCAAGGATTCCGTCAACTCTGTGCGAAGCTGGGCTATGGACTCTTGAATGGCGGTATCGGTGGCGATAAGTTCCTCTATCTTCTTTTGGATAGGGCGAGGGATGCCAACAGACCAGTCGATGCTACCATCCACACGGATGCCCCAAAGAAACTTACCTTCGGCATCGGTGTAGGCACGTAGCCACTCCTCGTTGGTCTCGTAATGACCAAGGTTGTTAACCAACTCGTCAATAGCATTCTGGATATTCTGGGCATCCAATCCGCTCTGGGTATTGTCGTAAGTGACAGCCGAGCCTACGGATGCTCCTCCACTGACGGCTATGCCATCAACGGTGTCTTTGATTTGCTTGGTCTTAACCTGTAGGTCGGAAATATCATCATCGTTGGCTGAGATTTGCCGCTGATGATCAATAAGCGTGGTATCTACATTTTGAATCGTCTCTATAAGATTTGCAGGAAGACCAGCAGCAGCCTCGAAGATTTGGAGCAATTCTTTGTCGAACTTATCCTTCGTAACCGACTCTGGAGCCAACTTGGAGTTGACAACGGAGCCTTCGGCAAGTTTTTCTGTAGTGACAGACTTGTCGTTGAGGTCGGCGGTCTTGATGAGCGGAACCTTGGTACCTAACTTATCGTCTTCTCTAAATGTAGGCATATTTAATTTCTTTTGGTTCTGTAGAAGTGAATATTTGGATTTGGACGGTATCGGGGATGACCGAGATACGGAACTCGAAGGACTGAGTGTCCTTGTGACGGCGGATTGGGATGCGAGGGAAATTGCCCTTGTCGTCAGACTGGCGAATAACCACCTTGCCCTTCTCTTTGAGGTCTATCTTTAGGAAGATGTCTCTATGGAGGGTGAGGATGGGCGTAACCCAAGCTAGCTCGTTGGCATCGTATGTGGCTTGAATATTCTCCATATCGTCTTTACTTTGAGGATTGATTAACGCCAAGCTGTTGCAGGGCGATGGTGTACATCTGGCTAGCCTTTGTATCGTCGTAGGCAGAGAGGAGCAGGAAGGCAATGTAGTAGACGAAAGCATTCTTTAGCTTGTCGGGGACTGACACCTCGGTAGCTGAATCTGTGTTGACGTTCTTGGGCAAACCAACATAGGAAATGACAGCTTCTGTGGTCTTGGGCTGCAAGAGAATCCTGATGGGTGTCTCTCGCATGATAGCCGCTTGAGGGCGGTCTACCGTTCCCATGGACGTGTTATCGAACATCATCAAGGCTTCATCCTCGGTGTCCTCTACAGGAGCGACTGCCTTATACCAACTATCGCCACGGACACGTGAGATATTGATTACCTCGGTGTTCTCGTCCATCGTGATGACTCCTATGTTGCGTGTGGCATCGTAATCGGTCACCTTGATGGTGGAAGTGGTGGTGCCTATCAGCTTGGAGTCGGACAAAACGGAAGAGGAGGCTGCGGTGATGGCGAGCCAGTGGAGGGCATCGTTTATCTTGGCACGGATGATGTTGTTCATATAGATGTCGTCCTTTTCATCGGTGATGTCCGATGTATTGTTGGATTCCTCGTCTATGCACCAACGTACCTGCTTGATAATTTCCGATACTGTCATTTTCGTTACACCTTTTATATAGATTACTCGTTGAAGTCTGGGAAGATGAGACCTGCCTTTGATGCATGCTTCATTGCGGTGGCGAGGGTCTTGCAATCCTTGTCAAACCGCTCGTTCACGTAGGCGATAACCTCGTCGGTGGTGCGAATGCCCTTGACCTCCTCGGTCTTTGGCTGCTTTTCAGTAGGAGTTTCATTATTTTCCTTCTTCAAAGCATCGAGCTCACCGGGGTACTCCTCTTCCGTGCGCTCCAATACTACCGTGTTGTTGGCGAAGAGCAAGCTGGACTCCAAAAGTTCTTGCGCATAACGGTTGCGAAGCGTGATGGAAGGGTATTTGTTGGTGATGACGTTACCATTGGTGAAATTATAACGCATCTGATTACCCTGCTTACCCTCTAGCAAGTAACTGATATTGTTGTTCTGTACTCTTGCGTTGTATGTCTTGATCATATCTCTGTTTTGTAAAATGGGGACAGGGCTTATTGCACCTGCCCCCGTGTGATTATATATTGTATGAAAAGAAGCCTTCGTATTACTGAGCGGTGTCCTGACCAGTGTAGATTACCCAAGCGGAACCAGTGTAATAGTATACGGTACCCTTCTCGTAAGTCTTATCATCCGTAGGAGAATTAGAACCCTTCACGGTGTAATCCTGTGTGAGGGCAACCTTCATGCCCTTGGATGGAGTCTCAGGCAACGTCTTTGCAGACATGATGGCACCGAGTGACTCTGTGGCAATCTGCGCAATCTTCTTGGCTGGACCAACCAAGATGGAGTTGTAACCACGAAGTGCAACAGAATCAGCCTCCTGGTGAATCCAACGCTTAGCGTCACGAACCTCGCCGCCACCCTTGGACATATCATTGGTCTGCTCCTTCTTGCCAATCTTGACGTAACGACGTGAAGCCTTAGGGTCGAAGATTACCATGAAGTCGGACATACCCATGAGGTCGAGGGTCTGGGTCCAAACGAAATCAATGGAACCGAAGGTGTCCTTGAATCGCTTGAAGGAAAGGTCGAACTCGTTGTGATTGATGAAGTCGTTCTGGTGAGAGCCCTCCAACTTGATATTCTCCAAACGCTCGATGGCATTCTTGCCACAGAAAGCAAAGCAGCGGTCGTTCTCGGAGAACTCTGTGAACTGGAGCTTGGAGATAGCGATCATGTCGCCCAAGGTATACTCATCGCCAATGCCATAGGTATTGGTAAGCTGATTGATGATACCCTCCGAGGTGAACACGTCCTCAATCTGACCGTCACCAGTCTCAGCCTTGAAGCGAGACTTGCAGCCCAAGAGGTATGTGCGTTCTGCACGGAGGTTGTACTTGATGATGGCATCGGTCTTAAGGTCGGCAACCGTGATAGGCTGTTCCTTCTTAACCTTCTCGTAGTCATCGGTGAAGACGATGTTCAAAAGCTTCTTCTGAACATAAACCTCCTTCTCACGTGGCTGGAAGTTCTCTGGGGTGATGGTAAGCTGAGACTCTGAGGCTGCGGATGCACCTGCAAGGAACGTTGTACCGATAGGAATCTCTGGACACTGCATGTTGTCGAGGTTGATGCGAGAATCACCTGCGGTCTTTGGCTTACCATTGACAGCCTGCATGACAGCCTTCTTACCATTAGCCTCGATAACGTAGAGCATCAAAGTACCCTCACGCTTTTCCTGCGAGCCCTCAGCATAACCTGCTACACCAGAAGCGAACACCGTTGTACCCTTGTAGAAAGGACGGATGGAACCAGAGAAGTTTGCAGAAGTGATTTCGATGGTATCACCTGCTTCAATCTTGGCTGTAGTCTGACCGTCAAGGGTCTCACCGCCGACTCGCTGATGGGAAATATTCCAGTTCT
>ERZ808240.4688-NODE-4688-length-11838-cov-3.913265_pt1 | contig 11838 bp, 14 predicted proteins | sample MGYA00521084_ERZ808240 | MGnify/ENA primary metagenome ERZ808240 (study PRJEB31516, sample SAMN03275571) | gut metagenome | biome: mammalia-associated habitat; material: feces | host: Papio cynocephalus | place: Kenya | collected 2012-08-06 ... | reverse complement strand
CATCGAGCGGAACTTCTCCCGCGTAATCGCGGAGTCGAGCGGCAGGTTCTTCTTCGGCGTCTTGGATGCGAGGCGCTTCTCAACCTCGCTCTTCACGCTTGCCTTGAAGGCCGCGTCCAAGAGGTTGATGTTGTCCATCATCTCGTCGGCGTCCTGCGCCACAACCATGTCCACGAGCTTGGCGGAGAGCCCCCTGTCGGCGAGCACAGCCGAGGCGGTTGCCTTGTTCTCGGCCAAGGCGAGCTCCCTCTCCTTGGCCTCGATGGCCTTCTCGCGCTGCTCAAGCTCGTACTGGAACTTCTGCTCCTCGTTCATCTGGGCGAGCTTTGTGGCCTCCTTTATCTTGGCCTGGCTCTTGCGCTCGGCCTTCTTCATGGCCTCCGAGACGCGCTTGTCGCCCTCTTTTTGCAAGAGTTCGCGCACTTCCTCCTCCGTGTATGTGCGGGGAGCCTCTTGGGCCTCTGTTGCCTGTGCCTCTTGGCTCTGGTTTGTGGCTTCGTTTTCCATGCGTCTGTTCCTTTCAGTCGAGTTGCGGCGCTGCGCCGCCCCTGCAAGAGGCGGGAGTTGGCGGGCAAGCCGCCCCCTCTCGCGTGTCATATGTACTTGAAATTTGCGGGCACCCTTTTATCGCTTTTGGCCCACTAATCTTTGAGCGGCAGCTGCTCCAGGTCGTGCATCAGGTCGTGGACGTAGGAGTTGCCGCCAAGGGCCTCGTATGCCTTGAACTGCTGTTGGAGGTAGTCGAGAGTGCGGTAGTCGATGCAGCCCTGCTCCGTGAACCTCTTGTGGCCCTCGACTATCTTGCCCTTGATGCGGCTCAGGCTCGCGTCCATCAGTATCTTGGTGTCGGCCTCGTTCTTCTCAACCTTCTCCAGGAGGGAGTCGAGCTTGGCGTCCATCGCGTCCATCTTCGTCCTCTTAGTCTCGACGAGGTGGAACTGCGAGTTTATGTAGCCCAGGAACTTGATTGACGCGACGATGGCCCCGGCAAGCAGCGAGCAGAAGCCTATGAAGTCCCCCAGCGTGTAGGTCGATATGAGTTCCAGCGTCGCAATCACCCAACCAGCGTGTAGGTGCAGGTGCACCTTGGGTGGACTGGCAGCATCGACTCCAGCTTGTCGAGCGCGTAGACGTTGCCGTCCAGCTCCCTGCACTCCGGGCAGCTCTTGGCGGACGCCAGGAACCTGCCCTCGGTGAAGCCGTACTCCTTGTACCTCTGGGTCTGGGCGTACACCTGGGCGTGCGCCGTCTCGGTGCGTACCAAGCGGAAGGCGTTCTCGCGGCTCACCTCAAGTCTGTCGCTCATAGCCTTGGCAATCTCCCAGGGGCTCTTGCCCTGGACGAGCGCGTCAGACAGCGCCCTCTTTATCTGCGGCAGGAGCCTCTGCTTGTCTGCCCACACTCTGTCTGAGAACTTCTTTCCGTCCAGGCACCACACCTGGTTGACTACCTGCGTGGCGTCTATGGCGTGCGCGTTGAGAAGGGAGGGAGCCACGCGGTACCTCTGTGGCACGTTCTCGTCAACGAGCCCGAGCATGTCCTCGTATGCCTTGACGATGGCGGGCTCTGTGACGCGTATCTGCTCCTGCCCCAGCGCCTTGAGTCGCGCGTTCACCTCATCCAGGAGCGTGCGGTAGCGCCGCGAGCGGTACAGGTCGTTGGCGGCAAGCGGGGCGTCGCTCGCCTTGTCCGCCTCCATCTTGGCGAACGCCTTGAGGGCGTCGTCCCGAAGCCCCTCCGCCTGCTCGCGGTATATGCGGGCGAGCTCCCTCTCGGTGTCAACGTTCAGCCTCTCGTAGGACTTCTCCCTCTGCTCGGCGATTCTGTCCTGCCAGTAGCTACTCCGCGCCTTCGCCATCCGCACTCACCCGCTCGTATGGGTCGAGGTAAGGTTCGTTCTGTCGCTCGATACGCTCGACTTCGGCGTCAACGTCGGTGACGAACGGTATCTGCGCAAGCAGCGTCTCGTCGCTTACGAGCCCGCGAAGCGAGTTCACCATGTCCACGGTGTCCAGGATGGAGGTGGGCAGGTTGTGCTTGAAGGAGACGTCAACCGCGCAGGCGTCGGTGTCCACCAGCTCAAGAACCCTGTTGAGAAGCGAGATGCGTCTTTGCAGCGCCTTCTTGAAGCGCGCCTCTATGTTGGAGGCGATGTTGTTGAACCCCACCAGCTTGAACTGGAGCGCGATGCCGCTGGACACGCCGCTGTTGAACTCCTCGCTTGAGAAGTCGGGGCTGTTCGAGACGGTGTGTATCGAGGAGTTGATGTTGTCCAAGAGGTTCTGAATCTGCGTGTCGGAGATGTCCTTGGTGAGGTAGGAGACGTCTGACTCGCCGTCGATGATGATGGTGCGGTTCGCCTTCATCTGCGCCAAGTCCTCGGGGGTGGCGTCCAGGTTCTTCAGCACCATGTAGGCGTCAACGAACGCCTGGAAGTCGTTCACCTCGTCTGACAGCAGGGCGTTGTAGGCGTCCTGTAGGCTGACGATGGGCTCGAAGATGGGCGTGTTCGACTTGTTCAGGTCGAAGGTCACGAAGGGAACCTCGCCGAAGTAGTGCGGCTCGACGTCCAAGAGGGTGAAGTCGTTGAAGGCATTGGTTGCCTGGTAGTGGTATATGTCGGCGTCCGTGTAGACGTCCACGCCCCACCGCTCGGGGGCGGTGTCGTCCCGCCAGTCCTGGATGGGGTAGTAGTAGACGCAATAGAGCAAGTCCTCGTCCAGGTCGTTGGAGTAGACGGGCACCACGTTGCGGGCATCGACGTTCTTGAACCTCTTGTCACCGTCCTCGTTGATGTAGCACAGCTCGTAGGCGATGCCGCCAATCAGCGCCTCTTGTAGGAACTCGCTGTCGGCGTTGGCGACGTCGTTGGCGGCGAGCACGTCGGTGATGGGCGTGATGTCGCTTCCGTCCGCGCTCGTGTAGGAGACGGGGTTGCCCGTCAGGTACCCTTGGAAGTTCTCGACGATTGTCTTGCAGTAGTTCTTGACGATGCGGTTGTTGGGGCGCGTCGGGTCGGGGCTCACGCGACTCATGATTGCCTGGCCGCGTCCCTCGAAGTAGCCGTGCGCCCGCTCAATCATGGGCACGACGCGAGACTGGTACTTTCGGATTACCTTGCCGACGATTGCGGGCGTCAGCTCCTCGCCCCTGTCAAACAGTATCTTGTAAATGTCAATCACCCCTCTATAGCGTGTATTTGGGTAGTGTCTTGAGACGGTGCCTGTGCTCGCAGCATTGCAGCGAGTAGCGCAGCGCGTCTATGGCGTGGTTGTAGGCGTCTATCGGCTCGTTGACGTACTCCCCGGTGGACTTGTCCTTCCTCCACGAGTAGTTCTCAAGCTCCTCCAAGAGGTTGAGGCAGGAAGAGTCAACGACTATCTCGTACTGTTGCAGCTTCTGGATGCCCTGGAGCACCGAGCCCTGTCCCTTGGCGCTCGGGCGTATGCGGCTTATGCCCGCACGCCTTATCTCCTCGATGGACTTCTGCTCGGCTGAGTCCGCGACGATGGTGCTCTTGGAGAGCCCCATCAGCTTCAGCTGGACGGCTATCTCGTCGTTGAGGAGCCCCGTCTGGTAGAACTCTCGCAGGACGTAGAGTTTGGAGCCGTCCTCGTCCAACAGGCAGTCAACTATGGCAGTCGGGTCGTTGACGAAGCCGAAGTCCAGCCCCACGAGGTGCTGGTAGCCGCGCTTGCGGAGCTCCGCTATGTCGAGTTCGGCTGAGCGGTAGTTGGTGAACACCTGCTTCGAGAGCGAGCCCCACTCGCCAAGAGTGTAGACACGGTAGTAGTAGGGGTTCGTGCGCTCGTAGTTCTTGAGCGTGTCCACCGTCTCCTGGTTGAGGAACGGGTTGTCCCTGTACGTCGTGCGGCTTATGACGCAGCTGGGCTCTGAGCAGCCGCCCTCGAAGAAGTGCCCGTAGAGCCAGTTGGCCTTGGACACAGGGTTGCTCATGAGCACGACTTGGTTGAGCAGCCCTCCCTTGCCGCGCGTGCGCTGGAGCAGCTGCGAGTAGTCGTCGAAGGTGATTTCCGAGGCCTCCTCGACGAGGATGTCGTTGATGTCGGGGATGGACTTCACCTTCTCGAAGTCGTCGAGCCCCATCAGGAGGAAGCGACTTCCGTTCGACAGCCGCACCTCCATGGTTGTCTGGTTGGCCGCGCAGAGGTTCCTCACCTTGAACTGCCCAAGAGTCCTCAGCAAGTCCTCCCAGCACGAGCGCCGCACGTCAACCGCGCTCTTGCGGACAATCAGTATCTTGCGGTTGGGCTCTGACAGGGCGCGGAACACCGCCCTCTGGAACGCAAAGTAGCTCTTGCCGCTGCCGCCACCGCCCAATAGGAGTATCACCCTGTGCTCGTTGTCCAAGAGAAGCGGCAGGAAGGCGGGGGCGAATATGCGGCGCGACACCTTGATGTTCAGTTGTCACCACCGCCCTAGTCCTCTAGCGTGACTTCTATGGTGGCGTTGGCGTCAACCTTGTAGTTCTCCGTGTAGAAGCCGCCCATCTTGTTGAGCAGGTCGATGGCCTTCAGCCTGTCGCTGTTGGGGTTGTCCTCGTTGAACGCAATCTCGCGCAGATTGAAGATAGTCTCGTTGCGGCGGATGGTTTGCGATTCCTCCACCTTCTTCTCTATCTTGTCAATCTGCTTTTGGACGGCTGGTTTGTGGCGGTACTCGTATGCTTGACTTTTGATTGTCGTGGCGCTCGGCAGTTCGGATTCGCCCCTGTCGGGGTGAACCTCTAACCATAGTCGGCGGTATGCGGCGCTCGCGTTATAGCCGCACTCCAAGACGTATAGTTCCGCAAACCGCTTGTTCTTCCTCGCGGTAGTCCAATCGTTCAAAGTGCTCTTGGTTCCAGCCAATCGCCGCACCTCCCTAGTAGTCGATAATCTCAAAGCAGTCCCTATACTCCCCAAAGGGGAGCAGGTACAGGCTTATGCTCTTGTATCCATCGTCCTTCTCCACCCTGCGCAGCCGCTCGAAGCGCACGAGGTGGCGCAAGTCGCTCGCAGCGATGGTGACGAACCTGTCCGTCTGGTTGGGGTTCACGAAGCAGAAGTAGTCCGCCCTGGACGTCCACAGCCAAGAGTCAAAGGACTGGCGCTTGGCGTAAGAGTAGACGCTGTCCTCCAGCGCCAGGTTGCCCGTGCGGCAGAACATGTAATCCGTCTTAACCTCGTAAGTAATCCCGTCTGCGGCGATTATGTCCACGTCCTGGGCCTGGTAAGCGGTGTCCTCGCTCGCGTCCCTCACGTCCGCCCCTATGGACTCGAAGTAGCCCCTTACGATTCTCTCGCCCACCTTTCCGCGTTGTTTGTCCTGTACAAATGCCATGTCAATTTCTCTCCCTTCCCTTGTCCCCTCTACTTGAGAGGGCAGAGACGCAAGCCTCTGCCCCCAAGAGAAACAGCAGGTTGGACTGCTGTTTACTTTGAAAAAACCAGGTTGTCTTTTATCGCTTTTGGCCCACCGCGCGCTCGTGCTCGTTGATGGCGTGCAGCTCCCGCCTTCCGAGGGCAGTCCAATAGCCCGGGTCAGTCTTTAAGCCGTCTTTGTAGGACTGGTAGAACCTGGCGGCGTCGTCCAGCGTCTTGGGCTCAATCTCGTCCAGGGCGTTGAACCCCACGGACTTGAGGAACCGCACGAAGTCGCTTGCGGCGAAGACAGTCTCGCGGCGGTTGAGCTCCATCGCCATCAGGTTGCGGCACGCCTCGCTCACGTTCATCTCGTGCTCGGCGGCGAAGGCCTCTATCTTTTCCCGCATGGTGTCTGAAACCCTTACCTGGACAGCGTTGCTTCTCATAGTCTCTCTCCTCTCTGTAGTCGCTTGTAGTACCTCCTCCCTCCAAAAAAGAGGGGGCGACGGCGAAGCCGCCCCTTCAAGAAGAAAGGAAAGAGGTGGCAGTCAGTGGCACTGCCTGCTCATATGTGTATGAAAATTGGGCAGTCGAAACCGCGTGGTTTTGCCCAAGGTTTTTGAGGTTTTTTGGGGCTAGAAGCCGCAGATTGCCGCTGCGCGCGAGGCCGGGTCACGCCCCTTGCGGCATTCCTCGTAGTTCAGGACGAGACTGTCTTTTGACTCTTCTCTTGGGGCGTTGCCGAAGGCAACCCCCGCCTTCGGCTTGTCCGAAGGCACAGTGTCATTATCATTCTCATAGTCATATGCATAGTCATATACATGGGTTGGACAAGTTGGACAGTTGGACACCTTGGACACCCCTTGTGTGAGCTCCGGGTACTCGGACTTGATGACTCCGAGGCGGTAGCTCGCGGTGCTCTTTGGTATGCCCAGTTCCGACTCAATCTGCCTCGCGCTCTTGCCCTGTGTCGCGAGCGCCGCTATCTCGTCGAGCCGCAGGTCTCTTATCTTTGCCGCCCTCTTGGACTGCCTGGCCTTCTCGTAGCGTTGCTTGTTCTTCGTGGCGGACTGCTTGAGCGGGCTCAGCAGCGCCCGCACCATCGCGTTGTCGGACTTCGGCTCGCCGCAGATAACCGTCTGAATCGCGGCGATGGCAAGCTCTCCCGCAAGCGCCGGGTCGGCGTCATACACCGTCTGTATCTGCTCAAGAACCGAGCTGTAGATAACCGCGCTGTCGCGGCAGGACTCTAGGTTGAACTCAGTTATCATTCCTTCCTTCCCTTCTCTTGGACGCGCCTAGTTGCCCAGGCGCTCTCTGATGGCCCGCCTGATGAACTCGCCGCTGGAGACACCCTCTTGCCTGGCGGCGTCCCTCAGCTCCTCCCTCAGCTCTCTTGGAAGCTCAACCGACATGCTCGCCAGCTTCTCGTAGCGCCTCTTCCAGTACTCCCTTTGCTTTTGGTTCATCTCTTTGATCTCCCTCCGCGTTTGCCCAATCCCCACGCCTGAGAAAAAGGAGGAAGCCCGCACAAGGACTTCCTCCTTCAGGAAGGGAAGGGCTATTTGCTTGTTCATTGGTTTATGAAATTTGGGCCACGGCTTTTATCGCTTCTTGCCCAAAGACGCCAGGTTTTTTCTACCCAGCAGCGCGTCAAGAGTTAAACGGGATGCGGTGGACTTCCAACAAAAGAGGGGGCGGCAACGCCCCCTCTAGTAGCTGAGATAGTCGTCCTGGGACTCCAAGAGCCTGATGAACTTCCTGAAGTCCTCCGGTATGTCCTCGCCGCTATCGTTCAACCTCTCAACGTAGTCCATGAGGTGAAAGTAAAGGTTCTCGAAGCCCTCTGAGGTTGTGAGGTATTCCAGTTCCCTCTCCAACGTCTCTTGGGGCAAGTCCCCCTTCTTCTCCTTGACGAACCTGAGCCGTTCGGGTAGCCCGTAGTTGACTACCAAGTTGAACAGGGACTTGCCAATCTCGCTATCGAGGTACGCGAAGTAGTCCCCTTCGGTTGGCAGGAAGTAGTGAACTATCGCCGCTTGAACGTCCATAGTCGGGTTGTCCAGATAGTCCCTAACGTCCGCAACCTGTCGCTCGTCTACCTCCTGGCGTATGTCCGCGCCATCTCGGAGGTAGTCGTCGCTGCTCACCCTCTTGTACCAGGGCTTCACCAGCAGGTAGCAGAGCATCTCGCCGCTGAGGACGTACCTCATCTTGAACCTGCGGCCCTCGAACAGGGTGTCGTGGAGCTCCTCGTAGGCGTCGATGACCCACCTCGTGAAGGCGTCGCGCCCCTCGCTAATCATCAATCATCGCCCGACACCCTCTCCTTGAACGCCCTGCCGATGTCCTCCATGCCGCGCGTCTTCAGGTCGTCGTCACCCACGCCCGCGTAGGTGTCCATAACCATCGACACCGTATCGCCGAGGATGGCAGCGAGCGTCTTCACGTCCACCGCCTTCGACTGGACTGCCACCGTGGCGAAGGTGTGCCTTAGCCCGTGCATGGTGAGGTAGGTGCCGTCGCTCGCCTTCACGCCGTTGCGGCGGCAGAACCTACCGAAGTTCTGCGTCACCCACTGCGGCTTGCGGAACCTCTCCCTCTCCCCGACTACGTACCAGCTCGGGTCTGGCTCGTCCACTTGCTCCATCCAGCACACCCTCCTCCTCCACTCCTCAAGCCTAGGGCGCAAGTCGGACATTATTGGTATCGTGCGCTCCGAGTTCCTAGTCTTTGGGCTCTTGGCGTAGGGCTCGTTGCCGTTGCGTGCTATGGCGTTGCGCACGACTATCACGCCCTGCGGCAGGTAGACGTCTCGCCACCTCAGGCCGCATATCTCCTGTCCCCTCATGCCCGTGTACAGGGCGAGGTAGTAGCACATCGCGTGGACGTCACCGTGCTCGCGGCCCCACCGTCTCTCAAGCGCCTCCGTGAGCCTGCGCAGGGAGTCGTCGGTGGCGAACGCCTTCTCCCTCTTGCCCGCCTTGGGGCTCTTGATGAAGCGGAAGGGCGTGTCGCTCACGTCCCCGCGCTCCATGTCGAAGTTGTAGATGCGCCGCAGGAGGGAGTAGGGGATGCCGAGGGTTCCCTTGGAGATGCCCTTGCTGAGTATCCTCGCCTCCCACCTCTCCACGTCGTCCCTCGACAGCTTGGAGTAGGGGGCGTCCGCTATCTCGTCGTCCATTATGTAGAGCTTGGCCGAGTTGCGCTTGGCGGTGAGGGTTGATTGCTGCATGTGCCCCCTTGACACCTCGTCTTGCAGGTAGTCGAGGTACGCCTCCACGCGCTCGCCCACCGACAGGCGGGACTTGTCCCTCTCAAGCTCCTTCGGGCGCATGTGACGCGCCCTGTTGTTCAGCTCGAACTTCCAGTCCTCGAACATCTGCTGCGACTCGCGCTTCTTGGACGTGAAGAGCCTCGTCTTCTGGTGTCGCTTGCCGTCCTCGTCGTACCAGAAGAGAATCCCCTGGTACTTCTTCTTGCTGTCCCTCCAGGTGATGCTGGTTCCCCTGTAGAAGTCTCCGGCCACGAGAAAGCCCCTTTCGCCGCTGTTGTACTCCCACTCGATTGCTTCGAGTGTACAACATACGTGCAACGAAAGGGGCTTGCCTTTTGCGATTGTTGTACCTAGACTGTTACTAAACCGCAGGTAGATGAAGTGGAGTTTCGGTAAACCTTATTCCCACTCGATAAACACTCTGCATATTCTACCTGCGGCTTTCTATCAATTTGGAATGCGTGCAACACATTAGTGCAACATTCCAAGAGAGAAAGGGCGCGGCATGGAAGAGAGTGGCTACGGGCGGCACAACTACACCGTCCAAGAGTGCAGGGATGGGCTGTTGCGAGATATGGCCGAGTTCGGTGAGCGCTACGCGGTGCTTGCAAAGGCTTATACGCTCTTGGACACGAGCCAAGAGAACAGAGAGCTCGTGCGGCAGTGGTTCGACTTGTACATGCAAGTGATTGACGAAGACTCCTACCTCTCTCTTGGAAGAGAGCTGGAGGAACTTGAGCGCCGCATACTTGAGAGGGCGTAGCCGAATTATTGTCCTGTATGCGGACTAGGGTGTATCTCGTCATAGGACAAGCAGAAAGGAAGCAAAGATGAACACGATGGATGTTATTGCCAACACCAGCACGCTCTATATGGTGTCGCAAATGTTGAAGGCTGCCGAGACTGAATCAATCGTTGACTTCGACGCGTTCCCAAAGGAGCTCAAGTCGTTCGCTCGTAGTCTTAGTTTTGACACGTATCTCGCTCTCCTCGGCCTGCCCACCAACAGCGACGGAAGTTTCTGTGACAGCGGACGCGAGTGGGCCAATCGAGCCTTAAGATTCCTCGACTCACTGACGGACAGGCAGAAAGAGCTGTACTGCCGCATCAACCTTGCCAAGCACTAGGTTAGGCCAATTAGAACAGCTTGATTAGGGCGCTCCTTCCGGGGCGCCTTTTATGTCCAACCACCGTTGGCCAGGCCCTGTTCCTTTATTTCTTTTGTAGAATCAAAAGTGTTCCGCAGCCGTTTTAGCATGGCTATCAAGAGCACGGCGCGACAATTGCCCAGCGTTGGACACTTTGGAGGAAACACAAAATGGATGTAGACCCATTCCCACTTGGAATCGCCATTATCATTATCGCTTGTGGTATTGGCTACCTTTTCCAGCAATACCAGCTAGAAAAGAAAATAGGAACGCAAGGTACAGCTGGGCAGAAGACTGGAACAGAAAGCGTAAGCGAAGAGCCCAAGCTCTCCGAGGCACAGTATGCTGAGATACTCGAAAGGTGCAAGGCCAGGGGTATTGAAAAATGGGAAGACGACCCAGACGCCATCCTCAACGTCATTATGAGCTTCTTGCACAAGAGCGCCATGACTCCTGATGTCGCGAAGAGAATATACGAGGACGGCATTAATTTCCCCATCCGCAGAGCACTTGAGGAAGAGGAAAGAACCTTCCGATGGGATGAAGAGCATAAGGACGTTGTAGGCAGGGACAAATATCTCTACGGGTTGCTGGATGAAATGGAGAGAAAGGAAAAGGAGTATGACTCTATTGATGTGGAGTCTGCCATTCTTTCCAATGCGGGCATGAAGCCCGTCTCAAGGAGTTCCGTAGCATCTGCGGCCCTGGCTGGAGCCACCCTTGGGACTGCCGCAGGAGTGGCCGCTGGTGCTAGGACGCAAGCGCAAAACGACAGCCTCAGGCAATCCTACGACAGTCTTCAGGACACTTTGTCTCGGACAATGGAGCTTCAGCAGGAGCGCAAACAAAGACTGAGAAAAGAACTGAAGAAGCTCCGCGAAGATATAGCGGCCATAAACGACTTCGACATTATCGAGCTTGATGGAAACGAACGCGATAAGTACATGAAGCGGCTCAGATGCGAAACCGACAGCATTGAACTTTCTGAGTCAAAAAGAAACCTTTGTGTTCTTTGCAAAGTAGTCTACGGAGACACAGGGGCCTATCAAGGAAGGGTTATTGATGAAGTAAACGATGAGGACAGCGAGTTCTTCGGGACGTACTTCAGGTTAGATGGAGTTATTAAGCTTGTTGCCACGTATCAAGGTGAAGACATCGGCGAGGGGTTCCTTTTCGGACACACTTTTGGACGGACGCTTGGACGGACTCAGCCGATGGGTTTTCATGCCTGGTCAATCTGGGACATGCATAATTTCACAACTGACAGCTTGACTGCGCCCCCCTCCCACTACATATTCGAACACGTCTACATAAAACTGGCAGAGGGAGCGAGCGAGAACATCGACGTTCGCGACGTAAAGATAAAGTATGTCCCCTATCATCTGTGGCTGTTCGACAATCACAGCCTCGATGTGAAAGAGTATGGCTAGTGAATCACAAGAGACGGGCACCCGCTGCAAAGGCAGGTGCCCGTCTTCTTTTATGGTATGTCCGTGTCGATTGAGGCGTCATACGGACGCGTGTTGATGTAGATGTTGCCGTCCTTCACCACGTTGTCGTACCTGCGCTCGCTCGCCAGCTGCTGTTGCAGCTTCGAGATAGTCGAGTTGAGCGCCGCTATGTCTCCGCTGTTCTTGTCTATCTTCTCTTGGAGCTGAACGGCTGCGTCCTTGTCCAGGAGTGCCCTGATGTTGTCGTACCACGCCTGGAAGCTCGACGTGATTGCGTCCAGGTCGAAGCGCAGCTTCACCCACGGGCAGACGGACGTCCCCCGCAAGTCCTCAACCATCTCGTCAGTGAGGTATTGCGCGTTGGCGGGAACCGTGACTTTCGCCAAGAGCACGTCGAACAGGGTGTCGCCCCTGGCGTAGGAGGGGCTTCCCTCCCCCTCTGCTCCTTGCAGGTACTTCAGGTAGACGCTCCGCTTGCTTGAGTCGAAGCGAAGCGCGATGTAGTCAACCCTCTCTTGGCCGTTGCCGCTAGCGAGCGTGAACCGCCTGTCTTCCGTGTTCTGGTAGAAGCGCCCCCTGACGAAGGCGTCACCGGA